>ERZ779776.499-NODE-499-length-14111-cov-5.793256_pt1 | contig 14111 bp, 12 predicted proteins | sample MGYA00511098_ERZ779776 | MGnify/ENA primary metagenome ERZ779776 (study PRJEB29588, sample SAMEA2149318) | human gut metagenome | biome: human gut; feature: human-associated habitat; material: faeces | place: Denmark | collected 2008/2010 ...
AAAAAAAATAACAAAAAATTATAAGCAAAAGAAAGCAACAACAATCCGGCCAACGTGAAACACATGCCCAACGAGAGTGCATAAGGACGGGGATGACGGTCGGCATAACGCCCCACAAAAGGTTGCAGGATGGAGGAAGTCAACTGGAACACCAGCGTAATGACACCAATCTGCGCAAAGGAAAACCCGAACTTATCCTTTATCATCGGATAAATGGCCGGAATGACCGACTGTATCATGTCGTTCAACAAATGGGCAAAACTGATGGTGAACAAAATGGCATAAGCCGTGCCCTCCGTCACGTCGGGCTGCCCTTTGATACGGGCGCATAAGGTTCTTATCGTCATATCGTACTTTTTCATATATACAGACAATCCGAACAAGCAAAATCGTTCGCCTGAGAAATGAAAATCAATCTCAGGCAAACGATTTCTCATGCTCCTGCAAACGATTTTTCATTCTGCGGAGAAAAACAAGAGGCTCTCAGCATTGTCTCAAACATCTATCAACCAATCATTTACAAAATTCGTCTTCTTATTCTACCAATAAGCCATAAATCCTTACTATTCCACTCCGGGAAGCATGACCACTCCTTCTTTTTTCATCCCGTCCACCTTGATGACCACGGGAGAGGAAAAGCGCACGTGACGCACGTGTGCCGTTTCTTCCACGGCCGGTTGGCTGTTCAGGAAAGCCTGGTTGTATACCCCGTCGCCCAAAAAGTCATTCACCGTAAAATATCCCACGCCGAAACTGGTCAGGTTTTGGAAGAAGTGTGTGCCTTGGCTGGGGTCTACACGGTAATTCGTCAACCCGGACTCCACAATGACGCGGGCGGCTGAAATGTTGGGCCATTTCACAGGAACGCCTAACCAAGGGTCGCTACTGCCCCACCGTCCCGGGCCGACCAATACATAGTTGCGCCCCTCCTCCAGGAAGCGGCGGTTGATTTCCTCCACAATCTGGTAGATACGGGGAAGTAATCTGGAGAACAGCTCGATAGGCCATTTTTCCAGAGCTTCTGCCATGATGGTATGGTTGGTGTAAGCGCAGGTCTTGGTAGTAACGTCCCATGCTTCCACCCACTCTAAATCGTAGTCATCCATTAAAATTCTCATCAGTTCGGGAATGGCTACGGTAGGATGAGTATCGTTCAGCTGGAAGGTAACCTTCTCATGGAATTTCCTGATATCCTGATGCTTACGCATATATTTTTCCACAGCTTCCTGAACGGATGCGGAAATAAAGAAGTACTGCTGTTTTAAGCGGAGCTCTTTACCTGCATAGTGGTTATCGTTGGGGTAAAGAACCTCTACGATGTTTCTGGCAAGGTTCTGCTGCTCAACTGCCTTCTGGTAATCGCCCTTGTCGAAGGAATCGAGCTGGAAGCATTCGATGGGCTCTGCATCCCAGATACGCAGGGTATTTACGATGCCGTTGCCGTAGCCCACGATGGGAAGGTCGAAGGGAACCGCCTTAACGGACTGATAACCTTCCTGGAAAAAATGGTTTCTTCCCTTTTCATCGGTATTTACATTTACATAGCCGCCGAATTTTACAACCTTTGCATATTCGGGACGACGAAGTTCAAAAGGATTGCCGTTTTCCAGCCAGTTATCGGGTACTTCTACCTGATAACCGTCTCTGATTTCCTGCTTGAACATACCGTAACGGTAACGGATACCGCAGCCGTATGCAGGATAACCGAGAGTTGCCAGAGAATCAAGGAAGCAGGCTGCCAGACGGCCCAGACCGCCGTTACCCAGCGCAGCATCGGGCTCCATGTCCTCAACCACGTTGAGGTCCAGTCCCAGCTCATCCAGAGCTTCTTTTACAGCCTTGTATGCCTGTAAGTTAATCAGGTTGTTGCCCAGTGCACGACCCATTAAGAATTCCATGGAAAGATAATAAACCATCTTGGGATCTTTTTTGTCGTATTCCTTCTGGGTTTCCATCCAGTGGTCGATAATCTGGTCCTTTACGGAATAGCATACCGCCTGGAAAACCTGCTGGGGAGTTGCCTCCTCTAATGTCTTTCTGTAAAGTGTCTTGATATTATACAAAACGCTTCTCTTGAACAATTCTTTATCAAACTTCATCGTGCTTTTGACCATTGTATTGCCTCCTCATTAAACTCTTTCAACGGAAATTTTAACATTTTCTCCGTTAACATTCCACTCTTTTGCAACAGAAAGTTCATTTTTTACACTCAGAGCGTCTGCCAGAACCTTTCCGGCAATCTCCTTTTCGTGTTTCTGTGCGATTTCTTCTATCTTATCGTTGTCTGCAAAAGCTACGCGGATATGGTCTGTTACTTCAAAACCGGCATCCTTTCTCATGGTCTGGATTTTGCTGATTAATTCCAGAACAAAGCCTTCTTCGATTAATTCCGGTGTCAGATTGGTGTCAAGTACAACGGTCATGCTGTTGTCTGCTTCTGTGACATAACCCTCTTTCTGGGTCATTTCAATCAGAAGGTCCTCTTCGGTAAGGGAAACCTCCACGTCTCCTGCCGTAAACTTCAGGGCGCCGTCCTTCTGTAAGGTATCCATTGCGGCATTGCCGTCCAGCTCTTCGAGGTACTTCTTGATGGCACCGAGCTGTTTGCCGTACTTGGGTCCGACGGTGCGGAGCTGGGGTTTGAAGGTATAGGATGTAAATTCACGCACATCGTTTGTAAATACTACCTTCTTTACATTCAGTTCGTCTGCAATGATGTCCTTGTAGAAATCGGTCAGTTCGTATTCTGCCTTGACAAACATGGTGTTAACCGGCTGACGGTTTTTGATGTTGGCGGTGTTTCTGCACGCACGACCCATCACAACTGCCTTCAATACAATATCCATGTCGGCTTCCAGCTTCTTGTCCACATGCTCTTCTTCTACCTTCGGGAAGTCGCACAGATGAATGCTTTCCGGCTGGGAAGCGTCCACGCTGCGAACCAGGTTCTGGTAGATTTCTTCGGTCATGAACGGAATCATGGGAGCGGCTGCCTTACAGAAGGTAACCAGACAGGTGTAAAGTGTCATGTAAGCGTTAATCTTATCCTGCTCCATGCCCTTTGCCCAGAAACGCTCTCTGCTTCGTCTTACATACCAGTTGCTCAGATCGTCCACAAATTCCTGCAGGGCTCTTGCGGCTTCGGGAATTTTGTAATTGCCGAGGTCGTCATCCACCTCACCCACTACGGAGTTTAATTTGGAAAGAATCCATTTATCCATAACGGAAAGCTTACTGTAATCCAGTGTGTATCTGGATGCGTCGAAGTTGTCAATGTTCGCATACAGAACGAAGAATGCGTAGGTGTTCCACAGGGTACCCATAAACTTACGCTGTCCTTCCTGCACGGCCTTGCCATGGAAACGGTTCGGCAGCCAGGGTGCGGAGTTGATGTAGAAGTACCAGCGGATGGCATCGGCGCCGTAGGTCTGAAGTGCATCAAACGGATCCACCGCATTGCCCTTGCTCTTGCTCATCTTCTGTCCGTTTTCATCCTGCACATGGCCTAATACGATAACATTTTCGTAAGGCGCCTTATTAAACAGAATGGTTGACTCTGCAAGCAGGGAGTAGAACCAGCCTCTGGTCTGGTCAACTGCCTCGGAAATAAACTGGGCAGGGAACTGCTTCTCAAAAATGTCTTTATTTTCAAACGGATAATGATGCTGTGCAAAAGGCATCGCACCGGAGTCAAACCAGCAGTCGATAACTTCGGGTACACGGTGCATTTTGCCGCCGCATTCCGGACACTTCATGGTAACGGCATCGATGTACGGTCTGTGAAGCTCTACCTTGGCATCCTCGGGATTGCCGCTTCTTTCCGCCAGCTCTGCACGGCTGCCGATGCATTCCTGATGACCGCAGCTGCATTCCCAGATGTTAAGCGGGGTGCCCCAGTAACGGTTACGGGAGATTGCCCAGTCCTGTACATTGGTAAGCCAGTCGCCGAAACGTCCCTTGCCGATGGATTCGGGAATCCAGTTGATGGTGTTGTTGTTGCGGATTAAGTCGTCCTTTACGGCTGTCATCTTGATGTACCAGGACTCTCTTGCATAGTAAATCAGCGGGGTATCGCATCTCCAGCAGTGAGGATAGCTGTGTTCAAACTTGGGAGCCGCAAATAAAAGTCCCTTCTTATCCAGATCCTCCAGTACCATGGGATCAGCCTTCTTTACAAAGACGCCCGCATAGGGAGTTTCTTCCGTCATGTTGCCTTTGCCGTCAACAAGCTGTACGAACGGTAAGTCGTAGCTTCTGCCGACCTTGGCATCGTCTTCACCGAAGGCAGGTGCAATATGAACAACGCCGGTACCGTCTGTCAGGGTAACGTAGGTATCGCATACCACATAATAAGCTTTCTTGTTCTGCTTTTTGCAGATGTCTACAGCACAGTCAAATAACGGTTCATATTCCTTGAACTCTAAATCCTTACCGGTCATGGTTTCCAGCACTTCGTATGCCTTAACGCCGTTTTCGGCATCGCCAAGCTTGCCCAGCACGGTGTCTAACAGTGCTTCTGCCATATAATAGGTATAACCGTCTGCCGCCTTAACCTTGGCATAGGTTTCTTCCGGGTTTACGCAGAGTGCTACGTTGGAAGGAAGGGTCCAGGGGGTGGTGGTCCATGCTAAGATGTAAGCATCCTCGTCCTTTACCTTGAAACGTGCGATTGCGGAGCGTTCCTTTACATCCTTGTAGCCCTGTGCTACTTCCTGGGAAGAAAGCGGGGTGCCGCAACGGGGACAGTAAGGTACAATCTTGAAGCCCTTGTAAAGCAGCTTCTTGTTCCAGATTTCTTTTAACGCCCACCATTCGGACTCAATGTAGTCGTCATGATAGGTAACATAAGGATTTTCCATGTCTGCCCAGAAACCGACGGTGCCGGAGAAATCCTCCCACATTCCTTTGTATTTCCAGACGCTTTCCTTACACTGCTTGATAAATGGCTCAAGGCCGTATGCTTCAATCTGGTCCTTGCCATCCAGTCCCAGTTTCTTTTCCACTTCAATTTCTACCGGCAGACCATGAGTATCCCAGCCTGCTTTTCTCGGTACCATGTAGCCCTTCATGGTGCGGTATCTCGGAATCATATCCTTAATAACACGGGTCAGCACATGGCCGATATGGGGCTTGCCGTTTGCGGTAGGCGGGCCGTCATAAAAGGTGTAGGTCGGACCTTCCTTGCGGCTGTCCATGCTCTTTTCAAAGATGTGGTTTTCATCCCAGAAATTTTCGATTTGTTTTTCTCTGTCCACGAAGTTTAAATCGGTTGATACTTTCTTGTACATGATTTTCTTCCTTTCTTTTCTGCAATACAAAAGACCCCGTCCGTAAAAGGACGAGGTCAGACTCGCATACCACCTGTTACAACATACACTTTTTGTATATGGTTCCCGATAACGGCAGGATGCCGGCACGCACTACCGGGCAGAGCCTTTGGCACGCACGACTTGGGAGTGATTTTGGGTAATCCGCTACTCGCACCGGTCTTGCACCGTCACCGGCTCGCTATCCTTTCGCCTGAAAACTTACTGTCTCCGTCACAGTCTTTCTCAATGTGTTTATTATAAATCTTTCTTTGCGACATTGTCAATAGAGGAAAAAAGCAGTATAATAAAACATAATCATCGTGTGGTTCCGTGCAAAATACGGCTATGAGAAAGACATGGGGTTTTTATATGGCGAAAATAAAGAAAAAAGGTAAACTGTATTATACATTACAGGCTTTCAGCTCCGTTCCAATGCTCATTTTAGGGCTTATTATTATGATGTTCAGCTTTAAGACCGTGCAGAGCGCCATGTACGATCAGGTTCACACCGAGCTTCAGAACATGACGGATATGCTCATCTCTTCTTATGACATGCTCTACCCCGGCGATTACACCCTGCAGGGAGATGTCGGCTACCGTCTTTTCAAGGGGGAGCAGGATATCACCTCCGATTATTCCGTTATCGACAAATTCCATGAAAATACCGGTGTGGAATTCACTGTATTTTATGAAGACACCCGTATCCTGACAACCATCTGTGATGAACAGGGACAGCGCATCGTGGGCACCGGCGCCAATTCCAAGGTCCTGCAGGAGGTTTTCTATGGCGGTTCTTCCCACTTCTATACCAATACCACCATCAGCAATGTCCATTATTTTGCCTATTATGCGCCTCTCCGTAACAGCGACGGAACCGTCGTGGGAATGGTCTATGCCGGCATGCCCTGCGCCCAGGTCAACCGGACGGTAAAGGCAACTATTTTTCCTATTTTAATCATTTCCCTGTGCAGCATTGTAATTGTGTGTCTGATTTCGTCTTCCTACACGCACAAAATCCTGACAGCGCTTCACAAAATCCGTACCTTCCTTGCCCAGATTGCCTCCGGTAACCTGAATGCTTCTCTGGGGCAGGAAGTTTTAAGCCGGAATGACGAACTCAGTGAGATCGGTATTTCCGCTCTAAGCATGCAGCGCTCTCTGCGCAACCTTTTGGAGCAGGATACCCTGACCGGTTTAAGTAACCGGCGTTTCGGTGACCAGAAGCTTTCCGAGACCCATCGCCGGTTTACGGAAAATGGCACACCTTATGTACTCTGCATCGGCGATATAGATTATTTCAAATCCGTAAACGACACCTATGGTCACGAATGCGGCGATGAAGTCCTGAAGGCCGTGGGCAAGGTCATGAGAAAAGAAATGCACGGAAGCGGCTGCGTTGCCCGCTGGGGCGGTGAAGAGTTTCTTCTTATTTATGAAGGCGCCACCCTTTCCGAAGCCAACGCCTATGCGGAGGCCATGCTTTCCCGCATCCGGGAGCTTAAGGTTCCTTATGAAGGCAACGAGATCCGCATCACCATGACCTTAGGTCTGGCACAGGCTACTGCCGATATCGACATCAACGATCTGTTAAAAGAAGCCGACCTCATGCTCTACAAGGGCAAAAAAGCCGGCCGCAACTGTGTTATCAGTGAATAACTATCCTTCCATCTGGCGTCCTAAAAAACCGGCAGCTATCATGGCTGCCTTTTTTTCGGTTTCGCCAATGGTTTTGTCCTCTTCCTTGGTCAGCAGAATGACTGCTCCGATGGCATCACCTTCGGCGATAATGGTCTGGATAATCTGCATATCATATTCGCTGTCACCCTGATTTAAAATGCTGACAAACTGCTTGTCGCCCTTCCTGGCACAAATCGCCTTCCGGCTCTGAATGGCATTTTCCAGTTCCTTGTGAAGACTTTTTCCCAACATGTCCTTTTTCGGCAGCCCAGCTACCGCAATAATCTGATCCCTGTCGCACACACATACGCCGCAGCCTAAACTCTGGGCAGCCGTTTCCGCATACTGCTGTGCAAAATATCCCATTTCTCCGATGGGTGAATATTTCTTTAAGACAATTTCTCCGTCCTTGTCCGTAAAAATCTCCAGCGGGTCGCCTTCCCGGATGCGCATGACTCTCCGGATTTCCTTCGGAACCACCACTCTTCCCAGATCGTCTATTCTTCGTACAATACCTGTTGCTCGCATATAAAAATTCCTCCTGCTTCTTACATACTTTCCATATTTTGTGCTGTATAGGTAGTATGTAGAAAACCGGAGGAATTATACATAAAAACTGGGTTATGCTCTTTTTATTCCTGCAGCAGCCAATCCGCTATATCATAAATCTCTATGCCTTCATGACTGTATTTCGGATGTTTCGTTCTGGCAATAATGAGTTTCGGATAAGCATCCCTTATCTGAAGAAGCGGCGATACTTCCCGGTTAAAGGTTTCCTGCCCGGAAATATTATCACTCACCTGGATATAGATTTTTTCACTGCCTCTTTGTGCTACGAAGTCAATTTCTTTCTGATAGAGCTTTCCTACATAAACATCATAGCCGCGGCGAAGCAGTTCAATACATACTATATTTTCATAAACCCTGCCGTAATCCATATTTCTGCTGCCAAGAACCGCATAGCGGATACCGCTGTCACAAAGGTAGAATTTCTCAGAGTTTTCAAGATATTTCTTTCCGCGAATGTCATAGCGCTTAACATCATAAAACACAAACGCATTGCACAGATATTTAATATATCTGCCAATCGTTACATGATTGGTAGGTGTATCGTTCGCTGTCAGAAGCTGACTGATTTTGTTGGATGAAGTCAGATTGCTGATATTATCCATTAAAAACTCGCTTAATCTTTGCAAAACCAATGTATCCGGCAAGGCATATTTCTGTATCAAGTCTCTTGTTACGATGGAGTCATAAACCTCTTTGATGTAATTTGTCCGGTCTTTTTCTGTTCTGTAAGCATAAGAACCCGCCAGACCGCCTTTGATGGAATACTCATCAAACAGTTTATCCTTATCCTGAATATCTTCGTTGTACCTGCAATATTCCCGGAAGCTAAACGGGAATACATGAATTTCGATGTAACGCCCCGTAAAAAGTGTCGCTAAATCTGCACTTAGCAGGAACGCATTGGAACCTGTCACATAGATGTCATATTTGTCTTTTGCATACAGGCTGTTAATTGCCAGCTCAAATTTCGGACACATTTGGACTTCATCCACAAAAAGATAATTTGTCTTTCCTGCCCGATAGTGTTCCTCTACATAAGTGTGCAGTGCATGATATTCCTTAATATCTTCATAAGCCAGGTCCATAAAATCAATAAAAATGATATTGATATTTTCAAAATGACTTTTCAGATACTCCATATATGCCTGCATCAATTTTGACTTACCGGAACGACGGATACCGGTAATAATCTTGATGTCCGGTGTTCCGTTAAGTTCAATCATTCTTTCCAGATACTTTTCTCTTGTAATGGTTTTCATATAGCCACCCGCTTTCAAAAGTTGAAAATTTTTTATTTTTTGAAACCGCTCTGCAATACTTATTATACTGTCTGCAAATAGTATATGCAAGCTGTGGGTTTCAAAATCGTAAAATTTTTCATTTTTTGAAACTGAGTAAAAAGAGTATCCGTTCAAAACAATTTTCTTTGCAGAAAACCATGGACATCCATTTGGAGTTATTATGTGGAAAAAGGGGAAATTATACTCCTGTTTCCTTTGAAAGCATTTGTTAATCACCGTTTTTTCCGGGGCAGCTTTTTCACGATACGTTCCAGTTCCACCACCACGGCCAGTCCGATGGCTATTCCCACGGCATACAAAATCAGGAGAACAATGTTGTCCTGAAAGCCTGTCCAGTCCGAAGCAATAATCGCCATTGCCGAATAATACAGATTCTTTCCGGGTATCAGCGGAAGACACGCCGGAATGAACAATATGGTCGTCGGCACTTTCAGAATGTAGGCAAAAATTTCTCCGTAAATTCCCACCACAAATGCGGACATCAGCGTGGACACGAAAATGGAGAAGCCGCCGTACTGCATGAGAAGAAACGTTGCCCAGCACAAAAAGCCGCCCACCATGGAAACCGCCATGTATTTTTTCCGCATATTGTAAATGATACAAAATCCCCAGGTGCCAAGTGCCGCAGCCAGCAGTTGAACTGCCCTCTCCAGCGCATGATAGGTTATTCCGGAGTCCGTGATGTTTCCCTTTACCAGCATCAAAGACAGCATAAAGCCCGCCGCTATGCCGAATGCCTGCATCAGGCTGTCCATCAGTTTTTCAAAACTGGAAATAATGTCGCCGCTCAAGATATAACGGATGGAATTGGTAATGGCAACTCCCGGTATGAGCACCATGATATCGCCGATTAAAATCTGGTTTACATGAAGCCCCGGAACTATCCGGTTTATCAGGCTGACAAATGTACCCGTCACAAACGAACACGCCACATTGAAAAACAGCTCGGAGGAGCAGATGCTCCACACCCATTTCTGCATGGCGCAAATCACCAAAACCGCTATGCCCGCCACGAAGGCATCCTTAAAATCCCCGCCGAAAAAGAGCGTGAACATGGTTGCCGCAATAAGCTGCCCGATGTAACGCTGAAGTTCGCCCGGCTTTTCCTGTAAAATCGCCAGCACCCGTTCCTTTAATTCCGCCACCGCAATGGGATCTGCCGCACAGTCCCGGCACAACTGGTTTAAGCTTTCCATTTTGGTACAGTCGATTGTCCCGCGCCTGGTTATCCGTCGGTTCTGCGTGACGGAATAATCGTCGTTAAATTCCACCGTTATCAGAATACTGGAGGTAATGGCGTACACGCTGACATGCTGGGCGCCGTATGCCTTGCCCAGCCGGTGCAGGCTGTTCTCAATCCGGGAGATTTCGCCGCCGGACTGGTACATGGCTTCCCCGATATTCAATAACTGTCTCACAAATATATCCGCATCCTGCTTGCCGGATATGTAATTCTTTTCTTCTTCCATATATCACACTTTCCAAAGATACTTCGCATCCCTGCTTTGACCTTTGCTGTCTTGTAATTTATGCAATGGCTTCCGGCTTTTGCTGTCTTGCTCATTCCGGCTTTTGCTGTCTTGCCTTGCGCCCGCCTTCAATTTTCCCGGCATTTCAAACATCACATTTACTTCTTCGGGCAGATTTTCTTTTTGCTTCACCTTTTCATTTTTCTTGTAAAGCATTCTTATTCATTTCATGATTTTGCTTTAAAATACTTTTCTCTCCTATTCTATAACATTTTTTGCCATACTTCACTATACTGTCAATGTTTGTCATTTACACTCCCGTCCTGAGATGCTATACTTTTTTACATGTCGTGAATGATAAGAAAGGATATGGTTATGAAAACTTACGAAATCGAAGTGTGCGGCATAAAGCGCCAGCTTCCTTTAATTAAAATGAATGACTCTCTTTCCTTCGGTAGCTTTGTAATTATCGGAGATACGGAACTTATTTCCGCCTGTGCCGGTCCTTTAGCCGAAAAAATCGGTCCCGTGGATGCAATTGTAACAGCCGAAGCCAAGGGAATTGCTCTGGCATATGAAGTGTCCAGAAAATTAAACCTGAAAGAATTTATTGTTGCCCGTAAGAGTGTAAAAAATTATATGCAGGATGTGGTTTCCCATGAGGTAAACTCCATTACCACTTCCGGTACCCAGAAACTATATCTGGATGGTATTGATGCCGCAAAAATCAAGGGTAAAAATGTCTGCATTTTAGATGATGTTATTTCCACCGGTGAGTCCCTGCATGCTTTGGAAGAACTTGTGAAAGCCGCCGGTGCCAATGTTGTAAAAAGGGCTGCCGTTTTAGCTGAAGGCGATTCTGCTAAGCGTACCGACATCGTTTTCTTAAGAGAGCTTCCCCTGTTTCCCACAGCAGAATAAAAAGCCGAAAGGACCGTTCAGACTGCCAGCCTGCGGTCCTTTTCTATCGCTTCCATAATATCTGCCAGAATTTTGATACTTTTCTGCACATTGCCCTTGATTTCCAGCCGGTGTCCGGCTCCTACTATCTCTGTAAGGGGATAATTGTGCTCCCGGCTCATTTTCCGGAGCGCCTCGTGATTTACCTTATTATCCGCAGTGCCGGTTACCATGTATGCTATCTTCTTTTGCGTTTTCAGATAGGGCAAAGTCTGGTCAATGGGCGTCAGCATCACATGCGTAACATTATGTAACCCGTAATCCTCTTCCAGATGCGTCGCCAGAACGGTTCCCATGCTTTTGGAAACAAACACAAGTTCCTCATACTCTTGCAGCATGTCCTGCGGGAGTTTTCCTTTCAGGGCTTCGTATTCTAATTTTATGCACTCCTCAAGGGAAGAAGCCTTTGCGGCTGTCTGTGCTTTTCCGTACCCTTCATACTTCACTTCGTATATTTCAAAACCGGCATTCTCACAAATGTTGCCCGCGTAATATAAAAGCGGACAGTCCACACTGTAATTTACTCCCGGGAATAAAATTGCTAATTTTTTCATACCATCACTCCTCATAAAAATGGGACCGAAGGAGTCCCGTCATGGAAACAATTTCAAAGTATCCCTTAAATTCATTGGCATAATACTTTTTTTCGTCCACCCATTATAACATAAGTGACATCCTATTTCCATAAACCTCCCAAAAGAGTCGCGATGCATACTCCCCCAAAAAGAGCATACCGGTACATAAACGCAAAAAGAGCCGGCGCATAAATTCCAGACTTATACACCTGCTCTTCCCAATATGCTCTTAAAAGCTTCCCTCTGCGGTGATGTTTTCTGCGTCTTTCGCTGCATATCCCTGACATAGGAAGCCCTTTACCACGCGACCGTCCTGCAGGGTAATGTCACCCAGCACAAACGGTTCCGCTACCCGGCTCAGGAAACGTCCCAACTTTACAACCGGCAGGGCATACAAATCTACCTTAATGTGGTTTCCCACACCCTCCGTCTTCATAAGACCCGGTTTTACGGGAGTGGTGTGCAGACGGTAAAGCTCATAATGCTCGTCCGTGCAAGTGCTTTCCACATAGGAAACGTCCGAATACCGTAATGCCGAAAGGTCTTGTCCTGTCGGAGGTATCCTCCGGGATTGCCACTGCCGCTAAGTCAAGAAGATTGCAGTGGTTCGTGTAAAGTCCCATTTTGCTGTTGGTCTTAATGGGGTCTTCCCGCACCTCGTCGCGGGTAAAGGAACCGCCCGCCGTAGGCATAATCATGACCGCATCCTTATATCACCGCTGCCCGGAAAAGTAAATTTGTGCAGTCGTTATTTTCTCTTCATTCTAACGTAAAACTTTTATAAAAATGTCTTTCTATTTCCGGCATTATACCATATAATATTTTTATATAAACTTATAATGCTGTAGGAGGAGAACACATGAACTTTGAAGAACTGATGGCATATGCCAAAAAGACCGACTGTTCTGATATTCATATCACTGTCGGTACCAATTTAGCTCTGCGTCGTTACGGTACTTTGGAAATCCTTCCGGATTGTCCCACGGCCGAAGAGTCCCGCAACATGATTTTTGCCTTTCTGGATCAGAAACAGGTAGAGTTGGTCACTTCGGGGGAGGACCTGGACGTAGGATGTATGCTTCGTGACGGCACTCGCATCCGCGCCAACATTTATCATCAGCGCAACAATTTAGCGGCAAGCATCCGTCTGTTAAAGCAGGAAATTCCCACATTTTCCCAGCTTGGTCTGCCCGATGTAGTCAGAGAGCTTTCCGAAATGCCCAGAGGGCTTGTCTTGGTTACCGGTCCTACCGGAAGCGGTAAGTCCACCACCCTGGCATCCATGGTTGACCACATCAACAAGACCACTTCCCGCCATATACTGACCATTGAAGACCCTATCGAATATGTTTATCCGCACAACCGTGCCATGATTCATCAGCGTGAAGTCGGAAAGGACGTGTCTTCCTTTGCTTCCGCCCTTCGTTCCGCCCTTCGTGAAGACCCTGACATTATTTTAGTAGGTGAAATGAGAGACTTTGAAACCATCAGCGCTGCTATCAGCGCCGCTGAAACCGGTCACTTAGTGCTTTCCACCTTACATACTACCAGTGCAGCCCAGACCGTCGAGCGTATCATCGATGCATGTCCCATCGACGGACAGGCCCAGATCCGTTCTCAGTTTGCCAACGTTATCCGCGGTGTCATCACCCAGCAGCTTCTTCCTTTAGCGGACGGCAGCGGACGTGTCATCGCAACGGAAATCATGATTGCCAACGTGGCAATTTCAAACCTCATCCGTGAGAACAAGACCATCCAGATTCCCAGCATGCTGCAGTCCGGCAGAAAAGAGGGTATGCACAGCTTAAACGATGACCTGATTGCTCTTGTCAACGACGGCAAGGTCACCCGCGACGAAGCCCTGAAGGTTTCCTCCGACCCTGCATCCCTGGAGAAGGTGCTGTACTAAGTGCGAACTGCGTCGCACGGGTGCTTCACATGGCATGTGCTGCCTCGCGCACGTCGGACGTGTTTTCCCGTCGGGCGTGTTTTCCCGTCAGGCGTGTTTTCCCGTCGGGCGTGTTTTCCCGTCGGGCGTACTGTTTCACATAGCCGCATGCTTTTTACATGATATACGATTGCTTATTTATATAAAAAGACCGGTGCCGCCGTCCCCTATCGGGGCAGCGCACCGGTTTCTTTTTTGTTATAAATATGGGAGCGGGCGTATTTCCGCCTCTCTCGCTCCTTTTTTTCTGATAAAGTCTATATAATGGTGTAAATTACAAATCTATATAAAAAGAGCCAAGT
>ERZ779776.522-NODE-522-length-13695-cov-3.098607_pt1 | contig 13695 bp, 7 predicted proteins | sample MGYA00511098_ERZ779776 | MGnify/ENA primary metagenome ERZ779776 (study PRJEB29588, sample SAMEA2149318) | human gut metagenome | biome: human gut; feature: human-associated habitat; material: faeces | place: Denmark | collected 2008/2010 ...
GTGGAAACCGGAATGGATGGATTACTTGCGGTTGCAACTTATGAAGAGTCGGAAATTCTGGTGACGGCGATTGTCGGGATGCTCGGAATCCGGCCGACCATTGCAGCCATAAAGGCAAAGAAAACGATTGCCCTGGCAAACAAAGAAACGTTAGTTACGGCAGGACATCTGATTATTCCGCTTGCAGCGGAGTATGGAGTGTCCATTCTTCCGGTAGACAGTGAACATAGTGCCATTTTCCAGTCTTTGCAGGGAAACGAAGAAAATCCGATCAGTAAAATCCTTCTTACCGCATCCGGAGGACCGTTCCGGGGCAGAAAGAAGCAGGATCTGCTCCATATACAGGTGGAAGATGCATTAAAGCATCCGAACTGGTCCATGGGACACAAGGTGACCATTGATTCTTCGACACTTGTGAACAAAGGGCTTGAGGTTATGGAAGCAAAATGGCTGTTTGGTGTGGAACTCGAACAGATTGAAGTTGTCGTGCATCCGCAGAGTGTCATTCATTCTGCTGTGGAATATGAGGATGGTGCAGTGATTGCGCAGCTTGGAACGCCGGATATGCGTCTGCCGATTCAGTATGCACTGTATTACCCAAAGCGGAAACATTTATCCGGGAAGCGTCTGGATCTTTTTGCTCTTCGTGACCTTACGTTTGAGCGCCCGGATACGGATACCTTCCGTGGGCTTTCCCTGGCATATGATGCTGCCAGACGGGGAGGAAATATCCCAACGGTTTTTAATGCCGCAAATGAAAAGGCAGTGGCAATGTTTCTGGACAGAAAAATCGCTTATCCGGAAATTACGGAAATGATTGAAGCTGCAATGGAAGAAGTCAGCTATATCGCACATCCGGATTTAGAGCAGATCTTAGAGACAGAGCAGGCAACATATGAATATATAGGGGGCAGGTGGTAAAAAAAATGAAAATTGTATCATTTCTTATCGCATTTGTAATATTTAGTATTGTAATTTTATTTCATGAACTGGGGCATTTTTTGCTTGCAAAGGCAAACGGAATCCGGGTAAATGAATTTTGTTTCGGTCTTGGACCGACGATCTGTGGGATACAAAAAGGCGAAACCAAATACTGCATTAAGGCATTTCCGTTTGGAGGAGCCTGCATGATGGAAGGGGAAGACGAAGATTCGACGGACAATCGTGCATTTGGTAAAAAGCCGGTATGGGGACGTATGAGCGTCGTATTTGCAGGACCTTTTTTTAACTTTATTCTTGCATTTATTTTCGCGTTTATCCTGATGAGCTGTGTGGGATATGATAAGCCGGTTCTTTCCGGGGTAATGGAAGGATATGCCGCAGAAGAGGCAGGTCTTCAGGAAGGGGATGAGATTATCCGGATGAATCATTTTTCGGTTCATTTCAGCAGAGAAATCACTGCATACGGAACATTTCATTCCGGGGAAACCATTAAAGTCACTTATGCAAGGGATGGGCAGAAACATACGACAACACTGGTTCCGAAACTGGATAAAGAGACCGGAAGATATCTGTACGGATTTCAGACCATGGGAAATGTCCGGGTAAAGGGAAACGTGCTCACAAACTTAAAAAACAGTTTTTATGAGGTGCGATACTGGATTTATACCACTATCCAGAGTCTGAAAATGCTTGTGACACGTCAGGTATCTCCAAACGAACTGAGCGGACCGGTCGGTATCGTAAAATCAATCGGAGACACCTATCAGCAGTCTGTAAAAAATGACGGGTATTACTATGCACTTTTGAATATGCTCAACTGGACGATTCTTTTATCTGCGAATCTGGGCGTTATGAATCTGCTGCCGCTTCCGGCACTGGACGGAGGCCGGCTGTTATTTCTGATTATTGAGGCGATCCGCAGAAAGCGGATTGATCCAGACAAAGAAGGCATGGTAAATCTGGTTGGTATTGTATTGTTGTTTGGACTGATGTTTATTGTTATGTTCAATGACATTCGAAAACTATTTATCTAAGAGGCTAGAGGCGTTATGATGGAGAGACATATCACAAAGGAAGTACAGATTGGAAACAGATGGATTGGAGGAAATCATCCGATTGCGATTCAGTCTATGACAAATACAAAGACAGAGGATGTTGCGGCAACGGTGGCACAGATTAAGCAGCTGACAAAAGTCGGTTGTGAAATTATCCGCTGCGCGGTTCCCACCCAGGAGGCAGCTGCGGCGCTGACGGAAATCAAAAAACAGATTACCATCCCGCTGGTTGCGGATATCCATTTTGATTACCGGCTTGCGATTGCAGCCATGGAGCACGGTGCGGATAAAATTCGTATCAATCCCGGAAACATTGGAAGTCGTGAGCGTGTAAAAGCGGTTGTGGATGTGGCAAAAGAGCGCCGGATTCCTATCCGTGTGGGCGTCAACAGCGGATCTTTAGAGAAGGGTCTCGTGGAAAAATACCATGGTGTGACCGCAGAGGGAATTGTGGAGAGCGCAATGGATAAAGTGAAACTGATCGAAGATATGGGCTATGATAATCTTGTGATCAGTATCAAATCCTCGGATGTCATGATGTGTGTCAAAGCACATGAGCTGATCGCAAAACAGACGGATCATCCGCTGCATGTGGGAATCACAGAGGCGGGAACACTGATCAGCGGGAATATCAAATCCGCAATCGGTCTGGGACTGATTTTAAACCAGGGAATCGGGGATACTATCCGTGTTTCTCTGACCGGGGACCCGTTGGAAGAGATTAAATCCGCAAAACTGATTCTTCGTACCCTCGGACTTCGCAAAGGGGGCGTGGAAGTGGTTTCCTGTCCGACCTGCGGAAGAACCCGCATTGATCTGATCGGGCTTGCCAATCAGGTAGAAACGATGGTTTCGGAATTTCCGCTTGATATCAAAGTGGCGGTAATGGGATGTGTGGTAAACGGACCGGGAGAGGCAAAGGAAGCCGATATCGGGATTGCCGGAGGTGTCGGCGAGGGTCTGATTATCAAACATGGAGAAATTTACAAAAAAGTACCGGAAGCAGAACTTCTGCCGGCACTGCGTTATGAATTGGAACATTGGAGTGAAGACTGATGTCAAAAGCATTTCGTGAAGCCTTTCCGACACTGAAACTGGAGGAAGAACTCGAAGGGCTGTTAGATACAACTGAAGTGACAAAAATAAGTGCGAATCATGAACATACTCATATTCGCATTTATTTGCGTGCAAAAAGACTTATTTTCAAAAAAAACATATGGAAACTTGAAAAAGCGATTACCGAACAGATTTTTCAGAACCGGGCCATACAGGTAAAGATCATAGAGTCTTATGAGCTTTCCGAACAGTATACCCCGAAGTCTCTGATAGAGGTGTATAAGGACAGTATTTTAGATGAACTGAATGCCTACAGTGTGCTCGAATACAATCTGTTGCGGACGGCGGACATGGAATTTCCGGAAGAGGACCGTCTGATTCTGACGATGGATGAGACTATTATTGCCAAAACCCGTACGGATGAGATTATCGAATTTTTAGAGAAAGTGATCTGTGAGCGCTGTGGAATGAATCTGAAAATATTTCCACAATACCGGAAACCGCAGGAGAGCAAATACCGGAAAAATTCCGAAGAACAGATCCGGCAGGAAGTGGCAGGAATTGTTGCGCGGACGAAGCTGGTTATGGAAGGAAAATCCCAGGAAACGGAAGAAAAAGAGAAAACTGTCGAAACAGAAGAAAAAACAAAGACAATTGCAAAAACGGCAGGAAATCGTGCAGACACTTCAAAAAATGGTACAAATTATGCAAAACCAAAGCAGAAGTTTGAAAAGCGGGGAGAGTTCCGCCGGAAATTCGAGTCGGATAACGGCAAAAAATCCATGAATCCGGATGTAATATACGGAAGAGACTTCGAAGAAGAGAGCATGGAGATTGAGAAGATTGACGGACCGATCGGAGAGGTTGTGATCCGCGGAAAGATTCTGTCGGTTGATACCCGTGAGATCCGCAATGAAAAGACCCTCATTATTTTTTCCGTGACGGATTTTACCGATACGATTGTTCTTAAAATTTTTGCGGGAAATGATGATGTACCGGAGCTGTTAAAAGAAATCAGCGGGGGAAAGTTTGTGCGTGTCAAAGGTGTTGCAACCATTGATAAGTTCGACAGTGAACTTACCATCGGTTCTATCGTCGGAATCAAGAAATGCGCCGATTTTACAACGGTCCGTATGGATACCAGCGTAGAAAAACGCATAGAGCTGCACTGCCATACCAAAATGAGTGATATGGATGGCGTTTCAGATGTCAAGGATATTGTCAAGCGTGCCATGAAATGGGGGCATAAGGCGATTGCCATTACCGATCACGGGGATGTGCAGGCGTTCCCGGATGCCAATCATACCGTACCGTCCGATTCGGATTTTAAAGTCATTTACGGCGTGGAGGCATATCTGGTCGATGATTTAAAGGGGATGGTGACGGACAGCCAGAACCAGGATCTGGATGCAGATTATGTGGTATTCGATTTGGAGACAACCGGATTTAGTCCGGAGACCAACCGCATTATAGAGATCGGGGCGGTGAAGGTGCAGAACGGAAAGATCGTGGACAAATTCTCAACGTTTGTCAATCCACAAGTGCCGATTCCGTTTCGGATTGAGCAGCTGACGTCGATCAATGATTCCATGGTGATTGATGCACCTGTCATTGCAGACATTCTTCCGGAATTTATGAAATTCTGCGAGGGATGTGTTATGGTTGCCCATAATGCCGATTTCGATATGAGTTTTATCAAGAAAAACTGCCAAAGGCTGGATATTCCATGCAAGCCGACGATTGTGGATACGGTTGCCCTGGCGCGTGTCCTGCTTCCGAATCTGAACCGTTTTAAGCTGGATACGGTTGCAAAAGCGCTGGGCGTATCCCTGGAAAATCACCATCGTGCAGTGGATGATGCCGGATGTACGGCAGAGATTTTTGTGAAGTTTATTGAGATGCTCCGGGATCGCGGTATGTCTACCCTGGACGAAGTGAATGCAATGGGAACCTCATCGGTGCAGAATGTACAAAAGATGCCGACTTATCATGCGATCATTCTTGCCACCTGCGATCAGGGGCGGACAAACCTGTATAAGCTGATTTCGCTGGCGCATATCAAATATTATCACCGGCGTCCGAGGATTCCGAAGAGTGAATTTATCAGGTACCGGGATGGACTTCTGATCGGGTCTGCCTGCGAAGCGGGAGAGTTGTACCGGGCAATTTTAAATGGCCGTCCGGAGGAAGAAATTTCTAGACTGGTAAACTTTTATGATTATCTGGAAATCCAGCCGCTCGGAAACAATGCATTCCTTGTAAGAGATGAAGATTCTCCGGTTGCGTCCAATGATGATCTGATTGAGATCAATAAAAAGATTGTCCGGCTCGGTGAACAGTTCCATAAGCCGGTGGTGGCAACCTGTGATGTGCATTTTTTAGATCCGGAGGATGAAATTTACCGGAGAATTATCATGGCAGGGCAGGGATTTAAAGATGCGGATGAGCAGGCTCCCCTTTTTCTGCGGACGACGGAAGAGATGCTGAAAGAATTTGCCTATCTTGGAAGTGAAAAAGCAGAAGAGGTTGTTATTACAAACACAAACCGGATTGCGGATATGTGCGAAAAAATTTCTCCCGTTCGTCCGGATAAGTGTCCGCCGGTCATTGAAAATTCGGACCAGATGCTGCGTGACATCTGTTACAACAAAGCACATAAAATGTATGGAGATCCACTGCCGGAAATTGTGCAGGAACGTTTAGACCGGGAATTAAATTCCATTATCAGCAATGGGTATGCTGTGATGTATATCATTGCGCAGAAGCTGGTTTGGAAATCCAACGAAGACGGCTACCTGGTCGGATCGCGTGGATCGGTCGGAAGTTCTTTCGTTGCGACAATGTCCGGTATTACGGAGGTGAACCCGCTGCATGCGCATTATCTGTGCAAACATTGTCAGTACAGCGATTTTGATTCGGATCTGGTAAAATCTTTTTCCGGCCGAAGCGGATGTGATATGCCGGATAAGCTCTGTCCGCGCTGCGGAAAACCGCTTTCCAAAGAAGGGTTTGATATTCCGTTTGAGACGTTCCTGGGGTTTAAGGGAAATAAAGAGCCGGATATCGACCTGAACTTTTCCGGAGAGTACCAGAGTAAGGCACATAAATACACCGAAGTTATCTTCGGGGAGGGACAGACCTTTAAGGCAGGAACGATCGGTACGCTGGCGGATAAGACGGCATTCGGTTATGTCAAAAATTATTATGAAGAGCGCGGCGTACATAAGAGAAACTGTGAAATTGACCGGATCGTACTTGGATGTGTCGGGGTGCGTCGTACTACGGGACAGCATCCGGGTGGTATCGTTGTTCTTCCGATGGGGGAACAGATTTATACATTTACCCCGGTTCAGCATCCGGCAAATGATATGACGGTCGATATTACGACCACACATTTTGATTATCACTCGATTGACCATAATCTTTTAAAACTTGACATTCTCGGACACGATGATCCTACCATGATCCGTATGCTGCAGGATCTGACGGGCGTAGATCCGACGCAGATCCCGCTGGATGATAAGGCTGTCATGTCGCTGTTTCAGGATACTTCCGCACTTGGCATCACGCCGGACGATCTGGTGAATTGCCAGCTGGGGGCATTGGGTATCCCGGAGTTTGGTACAGACTTTGCCATGGGCATGTTAATTGATACACAGCCAAAAGAATTTTCGGATCTGGTGCGTATTGCAGGGCTGTCCCATGGTACGGACGTATGGCTTGGCAATGCACAGACATTGATTCAGGAAAAGAAGGCAACGATTTCTACCGCCATCTGTACAAGGGATGATATCATGATCTATCTGATTGGCATGGGACTGGATTCCGAGGAATCGTTTAAGATTATGGAGAATGTCCGGAAGGGAATTGTGGCAAAAGGAAAATGTGACAAATGGCCGGAATGGAAGCAGGATATGATCGATCACAATGTACCGGACTGGTATATCTGGTCCTGTGAGAAGATTAAGTATATGTTCCCGAAAGCCCATGCAGCCGCGTATGTTATGATGGCATGGCGCATTGCCTACTGTAAAGTGTTTTATCCGCTGGCTTACTATGCAGCATATTTTTCTATCCGTGCGACCGCTTTCAGTTATGAGCTGATGTGTCAGGGAAAAGAAAAACTGGAAGGATATATGCATGAGTACGAAAAGCGCAAGGACGAGCTCTCCAAAAAAGAGCAGGATACCTACAAAGATATGCGTCTGGTACAGGAAATGTATGCCAGAGGATTTGAATTTCTTCCGCTGGATATCTATAAGTCAGAACCGCATCATTTTCAGATTGTGGATGGAAAACTGCTGCCGGCGCTCAATACGATTGACGGACTTGGCGATAATGCGGCAGTTGCGATTGCAGAAGCGGCAAAAGACGGAATTTTTCTTTCCAAGGATGATTTTAGGGAACGGACAAAAGTATCAAAGACAACAATAGAACTGATGAGTGATCTGGGATTGTTTGGCGATATGCCGGAATCCAATCAACTTTCCCTGTTTGATTTTGGCGCGTAATGTTATGGAAGTTTTGAAAAACAAAAGAGGAGGAACCGCATTTTTGGGTTCCTCCTCTTTTACAGTCTTATAAATTTATTTTTTGATAACGCCGGGATGGAAAGCGGTGAGTGTTCCCGGATGATCGGTCGGTGTACAGAACATTTCTTTTGTCTTAAAATCGGTAAAATAGATGTAACTGGAAGTGACGTTGATATTGGAGTAATTGCCCTGTGCCAGTTCCTGATATCCACTGCCGTCATTTTTGATCATACAAAGGGCCGGATTGTCTTCGGAATAGCGCTGATAAAAAATACTGCTTCCGTATACATTGTAGAGATCCAGACTGTCCTTGGTAAGTGTAACCGGATGACCGGATTTCATATTGGTATGTACCAGGGCGTTGTTCTGATCCACATCCATATAATAGACATTGTCATCACTGGTTACAATCGGTTTGAAAGAATTACATTCATAGACTTTGCTTAAACTGTCACTGGCGGTATCCAGCTGATAGATGGCACCGTCACTTTCGGTTCCGCTGGTATAAATATACTGACCCAGCGTGCTGCATGTAAAAATGTAAGGCGAATATACTTTTTTGCGTCCTTCGCCATCGATTCCGATCTTGTAAAGCGTTGTAGCATCCTTGTCATCATAGTGCAGATAATAAATGTAGTTTCCGACAAGCGAGGCATACAGGCAGGGATCTTTGTCTAAAATTTTAGTGTTTTCTCCATTCTGGTCAATTCTGCACAGACTGTTTCTTGCGTAGGAGAAGAAATCAAATCCGGTTCCATTATTTTCATTATTGCGTACATAGTATACATAATGGTCATCGGCGTTGATATACATGACACGGTCATAACTGAGTTTTTTCAGATGATTGCCGTTTGTATCCATGGAATACAGCCGGTAATCGTCATCCGGATTGGCAAAATAAACGGTTCCGTTTTTCTCACAAAACAAGCCGGCATTGTAAAGGTTTCCGGCAGTATTTCCGTTGACATAGCTTGTGTTGTATTTGATCTTACTTTTCTGATGGCTGTAAAATCCCAGTCCTGCAAATACTACGACCAGAACAGCAATTATAATTATGGGCAAACGTTTTTTCATAATATCGAGTCCTCCTTGGTAAGTTGTATCTTGCCTTTTATACCTTTGTGTTATAAAATTTTATCATAAATCATGAAGGAGCGCTATATGAAAGATTTACTAGATATCCGAAAAGATATTGATAAAATTGACGAACAGATCGTAAAACTCTATGAGGAACGGATGAAACTGACCTCGGATGTGGCTGAATACAAAATAAATACCGGGAAGCAGATTTTTGACAAGGAGAGAGAGGAATCCAAGCTGGCAACGCTGCAGAAAAAAGCGGAAAGTGATTTTACCAGACACGGAATCCGTGAACTTTTTGAGCAGATCATGGCGATGAGCCGTAAGAAACAGTATAAACTGCTGACGGAGCATGGAATTATGCCTCCGCAGGAGTTTGAGCTGATTCACACGCTGGATTATTCCAATGCAAGGATTGTTTTTCAGGGACTCGAAGGTGCCTACAGCCAGCTTGCCATGGAACAGTTTTTTGGAGAAAACTGCAATAATTTCCATGTGGAGAGCTGGAAAGATGCCATGGAGGCCATTAAGAACGGGGAAGCGGATTATGCGGTACTCCCGATCGAGAATTCTTCGGCAGGAATTGTCTCGGAAAATTATGATCTTCTGGTGGAATATGATAATTATATTGTCGGGGAGCAGATCATCCGTATTGATCATGCACTTTTAGGACTGGAAGATGCGGATGAGAGAGATATCCGTACCGTGTATTCGCACAAACAGTCACTGATGCAGTGCAGTGAATTTCTGGACAGTCATGCGGACTGGGAAAAATTCAGTGTCAGCAATAATGCCGTTGCAGCCAAGAAGGTCAAAGAGGATGGGGAGATTTCCCAGGCGGCGATTGCCAGTGCAAAAAATGCCCAGATTTATGGGTTGAAAGTATTACGCAATTCCATTCAGAATAATAAAAATAATTCGACCCGGTTTATTGTTGTGACAGGGAAAAAAGTATATACCGATCAGGCAGACCGGATCAGCATCTGTTTTGAGATCAATCACGAAAGCGGTGCTTTATATCATGCACTGTCGCATTTTATTTATAATGGACTGAATATGACAAATATCCAGTCACGTCCGTTACAGAATAAAAACTGGGAATATCGTTTCTTTGTTGATTTTGAGGGAAGATTTGAGGATCATGCAGTGCAGAATGCGCTGCGCGGACTTCGGGACGAAACAATTGCATTCCGGATTCTTGGTACGTATTAGTCAGAATTGGTGAAAGAAGGTGGGCGTATGGCAATTCACACATTTGCAGCAATTTATATTGGCACATACGATGTGAGCCTGAAGGTATTTGAGTTTACAAACAGAAAAAAGTTTCATGAGGTGGATCACATCCGGTCCCGGCAGGAACTGGGAAAAGGCACTTATGGCACAGGGACAATCGGATATGAGCAGGTGGAAGAACTCTGTGAAACACTGGCGCAGTTTAAAGAGATTATGGAAAGCTACAAGGTAGACAGTTATGAAGTCTGTGCCGCAGCCGCACTCCGGGATACCACAAATGAGATATTTGTCCTTGACCAGATTTATCTTAGAACCGGATTCCGGGTAAAGGTGTTAAGCAACTCGGAACACCGTTTTATCAGTTATAAAGCGGTGGCTGGCAGTCCGGTGTTTGAGGAGATGATAAAGACGAGTGCAGCAGTCGTGGATGTCGGCGGGGCGAGTGTGCAGATCACATTATTCCGTGACGGGAAAATGATCACGACACAACACATGGAAACAGGCATTATGCGCCTGCGGAATCTGCTTGGAGACCGCGGATACTCCCTGAAAATGTATGAAAACCAAATTGAGGAATATGTCAATAAAAAACTCGAGGGATTTCGCTCCATGTATATGAATACGCCGGTGGATTATCTGATCCTGATCAGTGACTATGCCGGCGGCCTGGTCAAAAAAATTGAGGAAAAAGGCGGAAAAAGCCGGCAGGTAAAGCTGGATAAATTCTCTAAATTTATCGATAAACTGCTCAAAAAAACACTGGAGGAAATTACGGCGGAATTAAATCTTTCAGATGAGAGGGAACCGTTAATTATTCCGGCACTTGTGCTGTATAAGATGATGGCACAGAATGTGAATCCAAAAGAGGTATGGGTGCCGGGAGCAAACATTCAGGATGGTATGGCATTTGATTATGCACAGCACAATAAACTGCTGGCATCGACACATGATTTTGATGCGGATGTCATTTCGGCGGCCACATTTTTATCGGAGCATTACCACAGTTTTTCTCCACACATTCAGACACTTTCCAAGCTATCCATTAAGATTTTTGATGCGATGAAACAGGAACACGGACTTGGAAAGCGAGCGCGTCTGCTGCTTCAGGTGGCTACAATCCTGCATGACTGTGGAAAGTATGTCAGCTTTGCGGAAGCATCGGAGAGCACGTATCATATTATCATGTCTTCGGAGATTATCGGACTGACCCATCAGGAGCGGGAGATTGTTGCACAGATCGTGCGCTACAATACTCTTCCGCTGGATCCGTATGAGGAAGTCGCCGATGTGCTGAGTCAGGAAGAATATCTTTGCGTGGCAAAACTTTCGGCAATTCTTCGTGTGGCAAATGCGCTGGATCAGAGTCATAAACAGAAGTTTAAAAATATCCGGATCGCGGTAAGGGAGAGAAAACTCGTGATTACGGTCGAGGCATTTGAGGATATTGCGCTGGAACAGGCATTGTTTGACGCAAAGACCTCTTATTTTGAAAATGTATACAGCATGAAACCTGTTTTAAAAGAGAAGCGTATTTATAACTATTAGATCGGAGGGCTTTTATGGACACAAAAATAGATTTTAAAGATCCGGCATATTATGAAAACCGTGAGCTCAGCTGGATTAAGTTTGACCAGCGTGTATTAAGTGAAGCAAGGGATAAATCCATTCCGCTTTTGGAGCGGTTGAAATTTGTCAGTATTACCTCTTCCAATCTGGATGAATTTTTCATGGTAAGGGTGGCATCCTTAAAGGATATGGTACATGCAAAATATAAAAAGCGTGATATCGCCGGAATGACCGCAACGGAGCAGCTTTCCGCCATCAATAAACAGGCAAGGGAGCTGGTCAATATCCAGTACAGTACATTCAGCCGTTCCCTGATGCCGCTTCTGCACAAAGAAGGGATTTATCTTCTGGATGCGCATGAAGATCTGAGTGAGGAACAGGCGCGTTTTGTGGATCGCTATTTTATGGAAAATGTATATCCGGTACTTACTCCGATGGCGGTGGATGCATCGCGTCCGTTCCCGCTGATCCGCAATAAAACACTGAATATTGCAGCACTTCTGACCGGAAAGAAAACGGAGGATGAGACCGTGTTTGCGACCGTGCAGGTGCCAAGTGTTCTGCCGCGTCTGGTACAGATTCCAAGCGAAGGGGAAACGAAGTCTTTCATTCTGCTTGAGCAGATTATAGAACGCAACATAGGCATACTGTTTTCCAATTACAAGGTATTGTGTGCGTATCCGTACCGGATCATGCGAAACGCAGATCTGACGATTGATGAGGATGAGGCATCGGATTTGCTGAAAGAGATTGAGAACAAATTAAAGATGCGTCAGTGGGGAGAAGTTATCCGTCTGGAAATTGAAGAGAAGGTAGATAAAAAGCTTCTGAAATTTTTAAAGACGGAGCTGAAAGTGTCGGATGAGGATATTTTTCAGATTGCAGGTCCGATCGATCTGACTTTTCTGATGAAAATGTATGGCATCGACGGGTACGATCATCTCCGCTATAAACCGTATACGCCGCAGCAGGTGCCGGAAATTACACCGGGAAGTGACATTTTTGCCGCAATCCGCAAAGGGGATATTTTTCTGCATCATCCATACGAAACCTTTGATCCGGTTGTGGATTTCATCCGGCAGGCATCCAAAGATCCGGATGTCCTGGCGATTAAACAGACACTGTATCGTGTCAGCGGAAATTCCCCGATTATCAGCAGTCTGGCACAGGCAGCGGAAAACGGCAAGCAGGTGTCGGTTCTGGTTGAGCTGAAAGCCCGTTTCGATGAGGAGCACAACATTGTATGGGCGAAAAAACTAGAACAGGCAGGCTGTCATGTGATCTATGGTCTCGTTGGCCTTAAAACACACAGCAAGATCGCACTGGTGGTCCGCCGGGAGGAGGACGGAATCCGCCGCTATGTTCATCTGGGAACCGGAAATTATAACGATTCGACGGCAAAGTTATATACGGACTGCGGAATCTTTACCTGCAAAGAGTCGATCGGGGAGGATGCCACAGCGGTGTTTAATATGTTATCCGGATATTCCGAGCCGCTGGCATGGAATGAGCTGGTGCTGGCACCATACTGGCTGAGGGATAAGTTTTTGCGGCTGATTGGTAGGGAAACAAAAAACGCGCAGCAGGGAAGGGAAGCCCGTATCGTGGCAAAAATGAATTCCCTCTGTGATCCGGGCATTATTGCGGCACTGTATGAGGCATCTGCAAGCGGTGTAAAGATTGATCTGATCGTGCGCGGAATCTGCTGTCTGCGCGTCGGAATTCCTGGAGTGAGTGAGAATATTTCCGTGCGTTCCATTGTGGGAAATTTTCTGGAGCACAGCCGTATTTTCTATTTTTATAATGACGGCAATCCTGAAGTATTTATGGGAAGTGCGGACTGGATGCCGCGAAATCTTGACCGGCGTGTAGAGATTGTTTTCCCGGTGATTGAGGAGGAACTCAAAGAAAAAGCACTGCATATTCTGCATGTGGAATTGGAAGATAATGTGAAAGCGCGTGTGATGCAGCCGGATGGTACGTATGAAAAACTTGACAAGCGGGGCAAGGTTCTGATAAACTCGCAGGAGCAGTTTTGTGCGGAGGCAAAAGCAGCAGTGCCGGATCAGAATCCGGGAAACAACCAGCGGCTGTTTATTCCGGCAGAACCGGCGGAATAAATTTACAGAAAACAGTTGACAATACCGTAATCAGGTGGTATAGTCAAATGGTTGTTAAGAAACAAGTAGAGTATCCACTCTCACCTAAGCGCAATCGGGCGACTTAGTGTT
>ERZ779776.523-NODE-523-length-13685-cov-4.910712_pt1 | contig 13685 bp, 10 predicted proteins | sample MGYA00511098_ERZ779776 | MGnify/ENA primary metagenome ERZ779776 (study PRJEB29588, sample SAMEA2149318) | human gut metagenome | biome: human gut; feature: human-associated habitat; material: faeces | place: Denmark | collected 2008/2010 ...
GTCGTGCAGCTTCGCATGGGCGATTTCGTGAATGGCGGTCTTTACCGCCTGTAATTCACTCACGCCCTCTTTGATTGCAATACGCTTGTCGGTCAAACTGAAATACCCATTTGCGCCGTTTGTGATCTGCTCAAATGCAATCGGGACGGGGGACGCTTTTTCAAGGGCGGCGAAAAAATCCTCGTACTGCTCCACATCGGCAAGCAGCGGTTTAACGGAAAGGTCGGGAAACTCCTTGCCCTCGGTCTGCGAAATATCAAAGACGGTTATAACCTTAAAGGCGGGGACGGTGATTTCCTTTTCTTCCTTTACCACTTTTCCCTCGCGGTCAAGCATGGGCTTTCTCGTTTCGGGGTCGATTTTATCAACCAGCTTTTTCACCTTGTAGGGCGCGGGGGCAAAGATTTTAATGCCTTTCTCGCCTTTCTTTACATGGCGGTCAAACTCCTTTTCCCATTGACGGAAGCCCATTACCAAATTGCCGCCCTGCATAGCAATTAGGATAGTGTTATTCAAACTATAATCATGGAACTTTGACATAGCGGTTAGAAACTCTTTGTAGCGGTCGCTGTCAAAAATCGCCTGTACGCCCTGTTCCAAACGCGCGGTGATCTCCTTTACCTTTTCGGCGGGCTTTTCGGAAGTAAGGATAATGGGGACGACGGGGCGGGGCTGCTGCGGCTCTGCGGCCTGTGCGTCTGCTTGCTGCGTTTCGGCTGCGTCCATATAGGCTTTGTCCTGTTCGCCGCGCTCCGGCTGCGGGTAACTCATAATGCGGTATTCTTCCGGCACTTCGCGCCCCTCAAACTGCCGTTCCCACTCGTCGCCGCTTTCCACGATATAGCCGTACTCGGTAAACGCGCCTTTTTCCTGCGCGGCAGCGTTCCTGCCAAAAGTAGAAAGGTCAATGCCGCCTTTCCATTCTTCGGGCATTTGTACCATGCCGGATTGATTTAAGTAATAGTCGCCCAAATCGTGGTAGTTATGTACTTCGGGGATATGGACGTAAAAATCCACGTTGTAGGTGAAGTCAATTACCTGTCCAATATTTGCAAGCCCGTTTTTCTGCTGCAAAGCTGCGTTCAGCTTGCCAACCTCGGCGGGGTCAAGCTGTTCGAGCCGCGCCGCAAGAAAATTGAGTTCGTCCACGTCGGCGGCGCATACCATTTCATAAGGCAAGGCAATATGTTTCTCCGGGTCGTCGGAATAGCCGCGAATGGAAAAATCCTGCGGGTTGTCGGCGGTAATGCCGACGTTCCGCATAGCTTCGTGCAACTGCTCCTTTGTGGCGGGCATATCCAACCAATAGCCGCCGGGGTCGCCCGCGTCAAAGCGGCTGCGGTTGCCTATCATAATAGAAAACTGTTCGCTCATGTGTTCACGCTCCTTTTCCTGCCCGGTATTTTCGGGGATAGCTGCCGCCTGTTGCTGCTGCGGGGGTTCTTCGCCCTCTATGGTGTAGTCCGGCATGAGCATACCGTTTACTTTGAAATAGTCGGCGTACTCCTGCGGGATAGGCGGGGAGATTTCCGTAAACAAGCGGTCATACGCTTTGATACGCCCATTCAGATACTTTTCCATAGCTGCCTTGTCGGTGAAAACCTTTCTATCTTGTCCGGCAATCTTCGCTTGGGTTCTGCTTGGGCTGTTGGTGCGCACGCTCCATGTAAGCGTCCATGAATACGGGATAGATTTCTGCGCTTCTTTGTCGTAGCGGGTATTCTCGTAAATGTAGTAATTCATCTGATATACCCGGTTGCTGCGAATATGGCGGTTATGCTCGGTGGTCTGCCACTCGTTAGCGGTGTGCTGGACGTGCGGCGTTCTCACATATTCAAGTGTTTTATCCAGCAAAAGCGTTCTTCCCGCCTGTTCTTCCCATGCGGCGGCGCGTTCTTTAAGGTCGTCAAAAATCGCCTGTTCTGCCGCCGCGCTTTCGCTGCGCATGGAAAGTAGCTGCGCAATCGGCAAGGAAGCATAAGGGGCAATCTCCCTGTCCTTTGCTTCAAAATATATCCGGCGTTCTATCCGCATGGTTTCGGCGGCTTCTAATTTGTCATGGTCGTATGAGGAATACGGCATATTCTTTCATCACGTCCTTTCTCGGTCATATAAGGGTTTGGGACTATCCCAACAAGCAAAATGCCCGCGCTCTCTATGGGAAGCGCGGGCATTTCTCGCAAACGGGTACTCGTTTGCTGTGCTTGCTATGTAGTTGTTTTTATCCGTAAACGCCTGTTTCTCTCACTTTCCGCTTTCTGCCTGCGGCGTATCTTTGCCGCACAATCGGGACAGTATTTCGCCCGATTGCTGCCCGCCGCAAACGTGCTGCCGCATACCGCGCAACGCTTCAAATCGGTTTCCCCGCTGCGGGTGATCTGTTCGCAAAGCTGCCTGTCGGCGGGTAATACCGCTTCGCGGAAATAGCGGCATAGCAGCGAATAGCTGATACTCTGCACACAAACGCAAGTTTCCCCGTCGTCCAGCAGCAGACAATTCCCGCAATCGTTGTTTGCACAAGCGGCGCGGGTCATTTTCTTTACGGCGCGGTATTGCTTTTCATCAAGCCTTATCATTTTCGGTTCTGCTCGACGCGGAAGTTTACATACTTGCCGCCTGTGTCGGCAAGCAGCACAACTCCGTCAAAGGTCTTTCCCGTCTTGGTCGAGTACATACCTTTGATTTTTACCTTTCCGTCTTTCAAAAGGGCGGCGGCAATCGCCTTTGTGAAAGCCTTTTTGCGCTGCTCAAAAAAGCGGTCATTCTTCCACATCACAAAGCTGCAAGCCCTGTCGGAGCAGTAAAAGTTTTTCTTGCCCTCGTAAACCGCCGCGCCGCAACGGGGGCAAGTGCCGATTGCTTCCCGCTGCGGGGTAAACAGCTTCGCTTTATCCTCGGAAATCGCGGAATAGGTCTTGACAAGCCCCGCTGTCATTTCCTCAATCCCGCGCATGAAGTCGGCGGGGCTGTCGCTGCCCTTTGCAATCCCGGTAAGGCGCGTTTCCCATTCTGCCGTAAGCTGCGGGGACGTAAGGCTGTCGGGCAGAATAGCGACAAGGTTATACCCGTCCTTTGTGGGGATTAGCTTTTTGCCCTTGCGCTCGGCAAAGCCCGCGCTAATGAGTTTTTCAATGATACCCGCCCGCGTCGCGGTGGTGCCTAACCCTTTGCGCTCCGCGTCCTCCGGCGTGTCCTCCTTTCCCGCACTCTCCATAGCCGAAAGTAACGTATCTTCGGTAAATGCCTTTGGGGGCTGCGTGTAACGTTCGGAGATCTCCGCTGCCGGATTGTCAAAGGTCTGCCCCTCGGCAAGCGGGGGTAAAACCGCTTCCGGCTCTGCGTCCTCGTCCTGTTCCCCGGACGCGGCGCGGGATAGTCTTTCAATCTCGCGCCAACCCTCGCAAAGCGTCGTCCTGCCCTTTGCGGTAAAGGTATAGCCGCCGCAAGTGAAAACCGCCGTAACCGCTTCATACTCATAGGGCGCGGCAACGGCGCAAAGCAGTTTTGCGCACACAAGGGTCATTAGCTTTTTCTCACTTTCGGCAAGGGAAGAAAAGCCCGTTTTCACAAACTCCGCTGTCGGCAAAATGGCGTGATGGTCGGTTACTTTGCTGTTGTCGCAAATCCTCGCAAGGTCGGCTTGCAGCTTCACGCCCTGCATAAAGGGGAGAGCAGCGCAAAGGCCGGTGATAAGTTCCTTTGTGCTGCCCTCCATATCGGAAGTGATATATTTGCTGTCGGTGCGGGGATAGGTCAAAAGCCGTTTTTCATAAAGGGCTTGCGCATAGTCAAGGGTCTGTTTCGCCGTAAACCCATACAAACGGTTTGCTTCCCGCTGCAAGGCGGTGAGGTCAAACAGTTTCGGCGGGGCTGCGGTCTTTTTCTCTTTTTTAAGGGAAGTACAAACGGCCTGCGATTTCTCGCAAGCCGCTTTCATCTGCCGCGCCGCCGCTTCGTCGTCCTGCCTTTCGGAAAGGGCGGCAACGCCGCCAACGTCCAGCCGGACGACATGATATTTCTCTTTCTTAAAGCTGCTGATTGCATAGTCGCGGTTTACCAGCATAGCAAGGGTGGGCGTTTGCACTCTGCCGACATTCAATGTTTTATGGTAGAGGATAGAGAAAAGGCGGGTCGCGTTAATGCCAATGAGCCAATCGGCCTTTGCTCTGCAAAGCGCGGATTGATAGAGGTTGTCATAGCCGCGCCCGTCTTTGAGATTTGAAAAGCCCTCGCGGATTGCACTTGCTTCCATGCTGCTAATCCAAAGGCGGGAAAAGGGCTTTTTGCAATTCGCCTGTTCATAGACAAAGCGGAAAATGAGTTCCCCCTCGCGCCCGCTGTCGCAAGCATTGATAATCTCGGTAACGTCGCTGCGGTGCATAAGGTCTTTGAGAATGGAAAACTGCTGCTCCTTGCCGCTGGCAACAATAAACTGCCACTCCTGCGGGACAATGGGAAGATCGTCGTACTTCCATTTACGGAATTGTTCATTGTAGGTCGCCGCGTCTGCAAGGCTAATCAAATGCCCGATACACCACGACACAAGGTAGCCGCCGCCCTCAAAATATCCGCTGCGCTTTTCATTCGCGCCCATAACGGCGGCAATCGCCGCCCCGACGCTCGGTTTTTCTGCAATTACAAGTTTCATAGATTATCGTCCTCCTGCTCGGTCTGTTCGGTTTCGACTACTTCCGTTTCCTCGTCGTCCTCGTCAAAATCAAGGTCGTCAAGGCTGCTGCTGCCTTTCGCCGCGTCCTTTTTGGGCTTCAAAATATTAAAGTAGTAGAACGCGCCGCCGCCCGCTGCGGCAACAAGCAGCACGACAAGCAGAATACCCATGCCGCCGCCTTTTTCTTCTTCCGGCGGCTGCTCGGTTTCTTCCGGCTCCGGCTCGGCTTCCACACCCGCGCACTCGCTCATGTTGACGCTGCAAACCGGGCAAGCGGTGTTGACGCTTCCGGCAACGCATTTATCGGTGCAGCTACAAACGGGGGCTTCGGTCTGCCCGTCCTCCATAAGGGCGGTTAAATCCGCTTCGTCCACTTGGTTAAGGAAATGGACGGTATTTTCCCCGTCCTCGGCGCGGTCAATGATGATGTAAAAATAGTTGCCACTTTTGGTAACGACGGTGATAAACTGCTTGTCGCCGGACGCTTCACCCGTTATATCGTCCACAAGGGACATATTCCCGTCCGGGGTAAGGGGCTGCGGCTCATAGCCGCCCGTCGTTTCTTCCGGCTCGGTTTCCGGCGCGGGGGTTTCCTCGGTTACGGGGGTAGGCGTGTCGTCGCTTTCATCGCCACCGCCCGCATAAGCGGTAACAGAAAAGCCGCACATGATAACCAGTGCGGCAAGCAATACGGTAAACTTTCGGATTATCTTTTTATTCTTCATTGTCGTTGTCCTCCTGTTCGGCGGGGTAAGTGGCTTCCGGCTGCGGCAAGGTGATTTCGCCGCTGGCGTAAGCGGAGAGGAACGCGGCAAGCTGCGTCCCGTCAAGGTGTACCGCCTTTACCATTTGCACGATCTGCGCGTTTTCTTCCTCGACTTTCTGCGCTTCAAGGTCTTTCAGCTTCTTTTGCTGTTCAAGGATTTTTGCCCTCGTTTTCTCAATATCCCTTTCGATACGGTCAAGTTTCGTGTTCGCCATAGTCATTTACTCCTTTCCAAACTGTTCTTTCCATGAATAGCTGCGCCCCAATCCCTTAACGGTTTTAAGATAGGGCATAGCGTTTTCTTCCAAAGTCGCCGCCCGGTTAAATAGATCGGGATAGTGTTCTTTGAGATATAAAATCTCTTGTTTCTTCATGCTCGGACAAAAGAAACAGGACGATTTACCCGGCTGCGGCAATCCTGCCGCTTTGATTTCCCGGATACAATCGTCCCTGTTCCAGCCCCATTCTTCAATGAGGGGGTAGCGGTTATGATATTTTTTGTCGGCTTCGTTGTACTTGCGGGAATGTTCATACCGTTTCACTTCTCCCGCGTCATAGCCGATATAGCGGTTGACTTTCTCGCCGCGCTGCCATACTTCGCGGCAAGGCGCATAGTGGTTGCAAAACTTTTCCTGCGGTGCGATTTTGTGTTTCTGCGAACAACGCTTATGCCCGTAGGCAATCGACGGGAGCGTATGAGAGCGCAAGCACTCGGTTTCAAGAGATAGGCGGTTGCCGTAGCGGTCAACATACTGCACAACGGTAATCTGCGGCATACCGTGTTCCGCAAGCCATTGATTGATTATCTCGATAAATTGATAGGTATGCGGGTGTTCCGCGCCCGTATCGGCAAAGGTGATAAGGTCAATCGGGATTTTGTGCTTGTATAGGCCAATAAGTAAGGCGGCACTATTCGTGCCGCCGCCAAAAGATACAATATTCATTTTTCAACTCCTTTTAATTGTAATTTAACCGCCCGTAGGCGTAAAAGTGGGATTGCCAATAGCTGGTGTCCAGCTTTGAATACTGGATAGGGTCGCCACAATGCAGCATGACGGGGCTTCCGTCCCCGTCCTCGCCCACATAAATCCCCACATGGGAAACGCCGGGGGTGTCGTATGTACCCGTAAAGAACACCAAATCCCCCGGCTGCGGGTTAGAAACAGGGGTTGAGATGTTGTAAAGCCCTTGCGCCCCAAGTCTGCCCGTATTGTATAGGCCGCTGTTCGTCAACACATAACTCACAAAGCCGCTGCAATCAAAAGAGGTTTCCGGGGTGCTGCCGCCCCACACATAGGGAAAACCGACGTATTTATCTGCTTCCTCCATGAGCCGCGCAAACTTTTCATCGGAACCCAGCAGCGCGGCGGGTACTTCATAATCGGCGGGCGGGTTTTCATAGTATTTAGACACATAGCCGGATTGCGGGAAAAGGTCGGGTCTGTTTCCCAGCGACGACATATACATAGCGTACATGGATAGCTGTTCTTCGCCCATGATGTAAACGGGGACATGGGAGAGGTTGAAGTTTTCCAAATCCACATGAAGAATGTAATAGTTATAGGGGACTTCAACCGTATAGGGGTTGCCCTCGCTGTCCGTCCTTGTTTCGGTGCGGTAGCGTACCTGTACTTCTTCCTCGACCGTCAAGATATACTGTTTCTCAAAGAGCATTTCAAGGGTGCTTTGCACTTCATCGAGTGTAAACACGCCCTCATGCCACGCGGAAAGGATAGAAATTAGCACATAGGGGTCATGCTCGATCTCGTCCGCGTTTACCCGGTATTCGTCATAGCCGGGGTATTCGCTTTCGATATTGTCCAGCATATCTTGTAACTCGGCTTCCATAGCGGCATACGCGCTTTCCGCGCCCGTTATATCCGCGTCCTCGGAGAGATAGGACGACGCAATCAAGCCGCTGCCGCTGTTGCCGCCAAAGAGGGAGCAAGAGGACAGCCCGCCGAAAAGCAGCAGCACGATAAAGGCAATCCCGCCCACAATCAAGCAGCCTTTCCAATGCCGGACAACAAAGAACGTCGCCCGTTTGGTTTCCTGCGCGGTTTTCTTCGCCGCCTTTGCGGTGGCTTCAGCGGTTTTTTTCGCTTTGCCGCCCGCTTTCAGCGTTTTTGCATACTGCTTTTTAATGCGCTGCTTCTGCCAAAAACGGGAAATGGGGTTGGAGTGCGCAAGCGCGGGGTTATCGTGCAACGCCTTTTGATAGAGAAAATCTGCGTTTGCCTTTACCGCTTGTTTTTCCGCTGCCGCCGCTGCCCGGTAGGGTTTCAGCTTATGGCGGCGTATGCCGCCCTTAACTGCCCGCGCCGCCATGCCGCCCGCTTTCTCTCCGGCAAGTTCTACCCGGTGCCCGCTTTCCACACCGACGTTTTCTTTCTCTACCTCGTAGATTTTCCCATGTACGGTACTGTTTAACTCCTGTGCCGGACGGGATAAGGGGTTATGCCGCAACTTGCCGTTTGGGGGCTTATCCGTCTTTTCAAAGGAAAGGCGCGTCTTTGCCTTGCCTTTCGCTTCGTCAAAAACGCGCTCTTTCTTGATTTTGGTCTGCTTGGGGATAGCCGCCCGCGCTGCGTCTAAACAGTCTGCCGCCTTATCCGATTTCTTGATCGCTTTTTGAAGTTCCGGCGTTGCCCGTTCCGCTTCGGAAAACTGCAAGCGGGAAGAATGGGTTTTAGGCTGCGTCGCGTCAAGGGCTTTTTTCTCCGCGCCTTTTGCTGCGTGTCGCTCAATCTCTGCGCCGATATGCTGCACAACCTTTTCCGCTGCCACCCCTGCGGGGGCTGAATAGTTTTCTTCCTGCGGCCTTTCGCTGATACTGGACGTTTCGCCCGTCGTGAGGTTTTCCGCAACCGCACCGTCGCGGGTCATTTTTTGCGTTACCTTGTCGGGGGCTTTCAGTTCCTTGCTCAATCTTCATCACCTCCAATCCGCTGTTTTGCAAGTTCGCAATAGTCGGGGTTTAACTCAATGCCGATATAGCGGCGGTTAAGCCGTTTTGCTACCATGCCCGTCGTGCCGCTGCCGAAAAAGGGGTCAAGGACAATCCCGCCGATGGGACAGCCCGCCAAAATGCACGTTTCCGCAAGTTTCGGCGGGAACGCTGCGAAATGCCCGCCATGATAGCCGACATTGTTAATCTGCCAAACGTTGCGGCGGCTGCGGACGGGAGAAATCAACTCGTCGGCGTATGCGCCCTTTTCGCGGGGGCGGTTGATTTTCTGCGGTTGGTTTTGCCCCGGAACAGTAACGTTATACTTATTTCCTTTGCTAACTCCGCTTTTCAGCCGCCCCGCCGTTGTGGGGGCTATCGGCTCGGCTACTGCTTGCCAATCGTAATAATACTTCTTTGACTTGGTAAGCAGAAACACATATTCATAGCAGCGGGTCGGCCTGTCCCGCGTGCTTTCCGGCATGGGGTTTGTTTTGTGCCAAATGATAGAACTGCGCAAATACCAACCGTCGCCCCGCAAGGCGAGGGCTACAAGCCACGGAATACCAATTAAATCTTTGGGCTTGCAGCCGGGGGCGCGGTGGTTAAACGCCACTTGCTGCCCGTTCCTGCCTTTGGGGTATTTGGGGTCTTGGTGGTCGGCTTTGCTGCCTGTGCCGCAATAAGTGTCCGCGATATTCAGCCAACAAGTACCCTCCGGCGTAAGCACCCGCTTTACCTCATGGAATACCGCCGTAATACGGGAAACATATTCCTCCGGCGTTGCTTCCCGTCCGATCTGCCCGTCTGCGCCGTAGTCCCGCAAGGCATAGTAGGGTGGGGACGTTACGCAACAATCAACTGCATTTTCCGGCAAGGTTTGAAGCACCTGCAAGCTGTCGCCGCAATAGATTTTGTCCATTTCTATCCTCATGCCGACACCTCGCCGGGTTTGGTCGTCATTACACGATAGAGTTCCGTATCTTGCGGGAAACGGTCAATAAAGGGCAAAATCACGTTGCCATAGAAGATAAGCCCCTCGCCCGCGTCGGAATGGGTTACATAGGTCATTTGCTGCTGCGAAATGTTAAGCTGCTTTGCAAGGATTTCCCTGTCGCCCTGGGCTTGGTTGAGCATATACACAAAATCGCTGTTTTCAAAAATGTTCTCCACCTCGCGGGACGATAACAAATCTTTCACGTTTTGGGTGATACCTGTCGGAATACCGCCCCATTTTCTAAAACGCTTCCAAATCTCAACGCTGTACGCTGCGGTCTGTTCCTCTTTGAGCAGCAAATGAAACTCGTCGATATAGTACCGCGTCGCCTTGCCTTCGCTGCGGTTTATGGTAACTCTGTTCCAAACTTGATCTTGGACAATGAGCATACCGAGTTTTCGTAGCTGGGTGCCGAGTTCTTTAATATCAAAGCAGACAAGGCGGTTGTGAATGTCAACGTTTGTTTGGTGGTTAAACACGTTCAAACTGCCATTTACATAGAGTTCCAATGCCGACGCGATACGCTGCGCTTCCTTTTCCGGCTGCTTCTTGATTTCATTGTAGAGGTCGCCCAAAATCGGCATATTCTCCGGCTTCGGGTCTGCAAGGTAGCTGCGGTACACGCTGATAACGGCGCGGTCAATCAAAGTCTTTTCAACCGCTTCCAGCCCGTTTTTGCCGCCCATAATCAACTCGCAAAAGGAAAGGATAAAATCGCTCTTTAAGGCTATGGGCGTGTCGCCCTCGCTGTAATTGAGGTTTATATCCATCGGGTTAATGTACTGCGTGCTGTTCTGCGAAACCTTGATAACCTGCCCTTTCAGCCGTTCCACAAGGGGGTAATATTCCGCTTCCGGGTCGCAAATGATAATATCGTCTGCGGTAATGAGAAAAGCGTTGGTGATCTCGCGCTTTGCCGAAAAACTCTTGCCGCTGCCGGGTGTGCCGAGTATCAAGCCGTTAGGGTTCTTCAGCCTTTTCCTGTCGCACAAAATCATGTTATTCGATAATGCGTTTAAGCCGTAATACAACGCTTCGCCGCTTTGGAACAGCTCTTGTACCGTAAAGGGGACGAAAATGGCGGTGCTGGAAGTCGTCAAGCCCCGCTGGATTTGGATTAGGTTTTCGCCCAATGGGATAGAGGACATAAGCCCCTGTTCCTGCCGGTAGTCAAGGCGGGTGAGCATACAGTTGTATTTCTGTGCGATACTTGCGGCCTGAAATACGTCGTTGTCCAATTTCTGCTTTGTGTCTGCCACATTCAAAACTAACAGCGTAAGCAAAAACATTCGCTCGTTCCGGCTCTGCAAATCCCGCAAAAGGTTTTTCGCTTCGCCGCCGTAGGTGGCAAGGTCGGACGGAATTATATCCATATCGTAGCCGCTGCGGATTGCCTTTTTCTGTTCCTCGATTTTCATACGGTCAAGGTCGGTGATTTTCCGCTTGATCGTCTTGATCGCTTCGTTGTGGTCGATACTCTGAATGTGCAGATTGACGACAATCCCGTTTTCCGCTTCCATGAAGTCGGCAAGCATACGGTCTGAAAGTTCCGGCGCGGCAATCTGCAAAAAGGAAACCGCGCCAAACTTCCCGCCCATTTGAAACATTCGCCCGTCGCCAAAACGGAAAGAGGACGGGGCAATAAAGTCTTTGACGGAAAGGCCGCTTACGGGTAGCCATTCCCACGCAAAGTTGAAGCGTTCCCCGTCCGGGTGGAAAAGCCCATGCAGCACTTCAAGCCGCTGCTTCCCGTCCAATACCCGCGCCGCCGCGCCGATCACCTTAAAATGGTTGAGGGTGTCCGTTTCGATACGGGCAAGCCGCGCCCGCGCCGATTTAATATCTTTTGCTTCAATGGTAAAGGTGAGAAACTTTGTCTTGATAAGCCCGTTGTTGCCGCGTTCAAGCTGTGTTTGCAGCATTTCGGTGTATTCGGCTCTGATACTGTCAAAGTCGTCATTCTGTGGGGCAATCGTGATACTGCTCTTGAAATCCTCCTTGTTCGCATGGCGGCTGATTAAGGAAAGCTGCACACTGATAGAAGCGTCAAAAGAGTTATACATATCGCAAAGGGCTTCAAAAATGGCGGTCTTGTCGTCCGGCTGCGCAAGCTGATAGTTAATATCTTCAAACTCAATGCACTTGGAATACCGCCCGTTTGCAAGGCGGCAAATCCCGTCCTTATACATTCGTTCAAACGGTATGCTGTCCTGCGCCGTATGGGGCTTCCCGTCGCCCTTTGACTGCCGGATAAGCGCGTCGATCTGTTTCTTTTCCTGCCGCGTAAGTTTACGCTTTTTGTTTTGGGTCTTTCCCTTTTCCTTTGACAATCGCCCGTACCTCCTTATCTAATCGCTCCTGCCGCGCAAGGGCGGTATAAAAATTGTTGGTCTGATAAGGTCGCTCTTTGGGGCGAAGAAACTTCACTTCCACAAATTGCCGTATAATCACTTCCAGCGGTTGCCCGTTCTTCTCGTACATAGCGAGTAGGAACATGGGCAGCATGGCAAGCACCATGCACAAAGCCGCCGTTGTCGTTCCCGCGCTGTCCTTTGTCAAAAAGAATAGCGGTAGCCCGATAGCCACCGCCGCGCCGAAACAGAGTAATTGTCTTTTGGTAAGGTTGAACATTACCTTGCTCTTGATTTTGGTTAAATCCTTTGGGACGGTTACATACGCCATTTCAAACCTCCTTTCCGGCAAACCGTATGTCGCTTTTGATTTCATTTCCCCATACGTCCCAACCAGGGGTATGCTGCCTTGCAAACAGTTCAATACGCGGTAGGTCGCCCATAAGGGCAAGTATCTTTTCCCGCGTTATATCCGGCTTTTTGCTGTGCTGCTCAACAGGGGAAATAATAAATTGATGTACCTTGTTTGATTGTCGCTTCGGGTGTCCTTTGGTAGCAAGCAAGCAGATTTCCGCATTTCCTCGCGTCCAAAAGCCCAAGCCATAAAACCAAGTGGGCGATTTCCGATTTTGCTTTAACCATACAAAGGCAACGGATTTATAGGTAAATCCCCAAGCCTTGATTAACTGCAACGCTTCTTTAAGCTGCGGGAACGTCGCCCATAGGAATAAAATACAGTCCTTATCCGCAATTTCTTTGACGGGTAAAGCGCAAAGTTCCTCAATACTCATAGTGGGATAGTGCTTTTCCGCTGCGCCCTGTACCTTGCTTCTCGCGTATCTCCAAGGGGGATCGGCGTAAATGATTTTGTATTTCTTCATCTGCACCCCCTTAATGCGCGCTGAATACGGATTTTGCAAGGCTTCCCGTTTTGAAAAGCGTAAAACACAAGAGGACGGTATAGCCCATGCAAGACCAGATCGCGCCGGATATGTCATCGGTTGCTGCGATTGTCTGTATCAAAACCGCATAAATACCGACGCACACAAGAATTAGAAAAGCCTGAAAACCGAGGGCAAGCAAGGATTTTAAGTAGTTCTGTCCCATGCCGCCCCATTCACGATTTACCATTGTCGCAACGGGGATAGGGGCGATACTCGTTACAAGGTATATTTCAATCATGCGCCCGTACACCACCAGCATGATACAGATAGACAACGCTTTCATGGTAAGCCCCACAAAGAGTGATTGAAACCATAGCCCCAAAAGCCCGCCGACGCTCATAGCGTCCAGCTTTGCTTCTATATCGGTGATAACGGTTGCAATATCTATGCTTGTGTCGGATATGATAACGCCCGCGCTGTCGTTGAAGAGGCTTTGTGTAATGTCAGAAACACCCACGACGCTGTTCCAAGTATTTGTTACCAGCAGCACCGCAACAAAGGTTTTGAAAATCCACTTGAAGAAAATCCAAGTGTCGAGATCGTGCAGATTGTTTTTCTCAATTACAAGCTGGATTAGTTCGTAGCACATGACAAAGGTAATGATAACGCCCGCAATCGGCACAATGACGTTTTCCGATAGGCTGCGTATCATATTGAATATGCCCGCGTTCCACCCGGCGGGGGTTGTGCCGACTTGCGTTGCGATTTCTCCAACCTCTGTATTTACGCTGTCGAACAGCCCGGAGAGATTAGAGAGTATTCCGTCTGTCAAAATGCCGCGAAACCAATCTTCAATCATCTGCCATATCAAAAGCTAATCCCTCCTTTCCCGCGCCCTCCCGCGTGAAGCGGGAGAGCGCGGCGGGTAGTGTTAGTTTGTGGCATTATCCAAACAGGCCGGAGAGCAGCGGGACAAGGGTAAGGCCGATAAGGGCAACGCCGCCGCCCGCCATCAACTGTTTCATACCAAAATAGGTGTAAAACTCTGCTCGATGGCGGGCGGCGGCGTGT
>ERZ779776.530-NODE-530-length-13550-cov-4.713153_pt1 | contig 13550 bp, 10 predicted proteins | sample MGYA00511098_ERZ779776 | MGnify/ENA primary metagenome ERZ779776 (study PRJEB29588, sample SAMEA2149318) | human gut metagenome | biome: human gut; feature: human-associated habitat; material: faeces | place: Denmark | collected 2008/2010 ...
GTATGAGCAGTACCGGCAGTTCGATGCGAACAACAAGGCGATGCACCAGATTTACCACGACCTGAAGCACCAAATCGACTTCATCCGCAACGAAAAAAGCGCCAGCAAGCGCGAATCGTATCTGGCGGAGATGGAAAAAGTGGTCACGCTGCGCGACGCGGAGATGAACACGGGCAACGCGATTCTGGACACGGTTTTAACGAGCAAGAGCCTGCGCTGCGCCGAGGAAGGCATCGTGATGACGTGCTTTGCCGACGCGCACGACATGGGCTTCATCGACATGATGGATATTTGCTCCATTTTCGGCAATGCGATTGATAACGCCATCGAGTGCGTGGAGAAAATTGCCGACAAGAACATGCGGCTGATCAAGCTGACCGTGCGCACGCAGAACCGCTTTCTGCTGATTCGCGTGGAGAACTGCACGGACAAGGCGATTGACCTGATAGACGAAGCCGCTGCGGCAGTCCGTCTTTCTTCCGTACAGACACCTGCCAGACAGCAGGAAATGCTGGCGGAAATTGCGGAAATGGACAAGGAAATCGAAAACTACGTGAAAGCGGACGACTACGAAAGAGTCAGTGAGCTGAAGCGGGTGCAGGATGCTTTGATTAAAAAGTATGAGCGTCTGCGTAAGAATAACGAACAGGCAGAGGCAAAACGCAGATACGTTGTGGGTGAAGAGGACATTGCAAGAGTGGTATCCGTCTGGACGAAGGTTCCGCTGGAAAAGATTGCGGAGAAGGAAAGCGAACGGCTCTTAAAGTTAGAGGATGAATTGCACAAGAGAGTCATCGGTCAGGAAGAGGCCGTAACGGCGGTGGCAAAGGCAATGCGCCGCGGACGTACCGGCTTAAAGGATCCCAACAGACCCATCGGTTCGTTCCTGTTCTTAGGACCCACCGGTGTCGGCAAGACCGAGCTCTGCAAGGCTCTGGCAGAAGCGATGTTCGGTTCCGAAAATGCACTTATCCGCGTCGATATGTCCGAATATATGGAAGGCCATTCAGTTTCCAAGATGATTGGTTCCCCGCCCGGATATGTTGGCTTTGAAGAAGGCGGCCAGCTTTCCGAGAAGGTCAGAAGAAACCCGTACTCCGTGGTACTTTTTGACGAGATTGAAAAAGCGCACCCGGATGTATTCAACATTCTTCTGCAGGTACTGGACGACGGCCATATCACGGACTCCAAGGGCAGAAAGGTCAGCTTCAAGAATACCGTGCTGATTATGACTTCCAATGCGGGCGCACAACGAATCGTGGACCCCAAAAATCTGGGCTTTACCGTGGATAAGAGCGAAAAGAAAGACTACGACAAGATGAAGAGCGGCGTTATGGAGGAAGTAAAGAAGATATTCAAGCCGGAATTCATCAACCGTATCGATGAAATCATTGTGTTCCACCAGCTAAGCAAGGACAATATGAAATCCATCGTATCCCTGCTGGCATCCAATTTATCGAAACGCTGTGAGGAACAGCTGCAGATTAAGCTGAAATTTTCACCGGCGCTGAAGGAATATCTGGTGGAAAAGCATTCCGACAAAAAGATGGGTGCAAGACCCTTAAAACGTGCCATCCAGTCTCTGGTAGAGGACGCCCTGGCAGAAGAAATCTTACGGGGCAATGTCAAACCGGGCGATATGGTTACGGCGGGCATCAAGGATGAAAAAGTCACTTTTCATGTGAAAAACCAGTAGAAACGAAACGCAGAATATATTATACTATACATGTAAACTTTAGGTAAAATCCAACGCAGGAGGAAATACAAATGGCAATCGTGGAAGAGTTACTTCGCACAGAGGAAAACGGAGCAATCGGCTTCGGCAATCACACACTGGATAAGAAGGCAAAGAAAGAAGACAGCATTTCCGGCAACACATATAAGGTAAAGACATTCGCAGAAATGACAAAGTTAGAGAAAAACGAAATGTTCTTATATGAATCCGTTCCCGGAACCAGTGTAAATCATTTCGTAGAAACAGAAAACGGTGTGGAGTTCACCGTAGAAGGTGCGGAAGATTCCCAGATTACGTTGGGCATGAAAGAAGACACAGAATACGAAGTTTATGTCGGTGGAGAAAGCATCGGCAAAATGAGCACCGGACTTGGCGGCAAGCTGATTTTGAGCGTAGAGCTTGCAGGCGCAGGCGAGGTTGCTGTAAAGGTAACAGAGGCGTAATGACAAAAAGTAAAAAGAGTACAGTTTTTTTCTGCCAGAACTGCGGCTTTGAGTCTGCAAAGTGGATGGGACAGTGTCCGGGATGCCGGGAGTGGAACACCTTTGTGGAGGAGCAGGTCAGTACGGCAGCACTAAAGAAAAATGGTACACAGGGCAGCACAGCCAGGCAGAAGCCGGCTGTGCTGTCTGAGATTACCATGGAAAAAGAAGACAGAATCAGCACCGGCATGCAGGAGCTTGACCGGGTACTGGGGGGCGGTGTAGTAGCCGGTTCCCTTACTTTGGTAGGCGGTGATCCCGGTATCGGAAAATCCACCCTGCTTTTGCAGGTATGCCGGAATTTTTCGGATGCCGGTGCAAAGGTGCTCTATATTTCCGGAGAGGAGTCCTTAAAGCAGATTAAGATGCGTGCCGAGAGAATTGGCAGCTTCAACGACAATCTGCTTCTTTTGTGTGAGACCAATCTTTCTCTGATTGAGGACACCATCCGCAGCCGGAAACCGCAGATTGTGATTATTGACTCCATACAGACCATGTACAGTGAAGACGTTTCCGCAGCCCCCGGCAGTGTTTCCCAGGTACGGGAGTCCACAGCACTCTTTCTGCAGCTTGCCAAAGGGCTGGGTGTTTCCATTTTTATTGTGGGACACGTAACCAAGGAAGGAACCGTGGCAGGCCCCCGCGTATTGGAGCATATGGTGGATACCGTGCTTTATTTTGAAGGTGACAGGTATGCTTCCTACCGTATTTTACGCAGTGTGAAGAACCGTTTCGGCTCCACCAATGAAATCGGTGTATTTGAGATGCGGGAAGAGGGACTTACGGAGGTCAGAAATCCCTCCGAATATATGTTAAGCGGCAGACCCAAGGACGCCTGCGGCTGCGTGGTTGCCTGCACGGTGGAGGGCACCAGACCGCTTATGGTGGAAATGCAGGCGCTTGTATGCCACAGCAATTTCGGTATTCCCAGAAGACAGGCAACGGGTGTGGATTTTAACAGGGTAAACCTCCTGATGGCGGTTCTGGAAAAACGGCTGGGATTGCAGATGAGCGGCTGTGATGCCTATGTAAACCTGGCAGGCGGTATCCGCATCCAGGAGCCGGCAGTGGACCTAGGCATGGTGATGGCGATTGTTTCCAGTTTCAAGAACCGGCCGGTGGATGAAAGCACCGTGGTATTCGGTGAAGTAGGCTTAAGCGGCGAAGTCCGTGCCGTCAGTCTGGCGGAGCAGCGGCTGCAGGAGGCTGTGAAATTAGGTTTTACCACCTGTGTGATGCCCAAAGCCAATGCCGACATGCTGAAAAATACGAAAAGCATTAAGGTCATCGGGGTTTCCAATGTGCAGGAAGCGATAGAACTGATTTAGAATTCTGCCTGTAAAGAGAATATGCATGAGGTATTTCGGCGGGAAAGCAATAAATTGTTGTAAAAATTTGAAAATTACGAAAATTTGAAATTTATGCTTGCTTTCCTCCCGGCACCTATGCTATAATACAATTCGTTGAACAGCATAGGGGAATAGTACAGCGGTAGTGCGGCGGTCTCCAAAACCGTAAACGGGGGTTCGATCCCCTCTTCCCCTGCTTCAAAGGACGTTAATGCAACGTCCTTTTTTACTTTATAGGAAATTTCGTTGAATTTTCTTATAAGGCAAAAAAGTCTCCGGGCAATATCTTATAAAATTTCTTTATTATATCTTTTATTATCTAAAAAATCTTTTTTAAAATCCCAGTTATTTTACTCCGCATATGGAACTTATATTTTATTGCAACTTGTAAACAGGCTGTAAAACCGCTATACTGTTATACATATAGGATATAGGAGTATGTATTTGGAAAGGCGGTGGAAAGGATGGAAGAAATGACAGAAAAAGAAAGAAAAGATACCAAAATGGCCACTTTGTACGAACTAAGACTGCTTTTCACACAGGGAGACAAGGAACAGTATACGAAAGAAGAAATTGTAGAATTGCTTGATAAAATAGCAACTGCGAAAGAGCAGGAATAGGGGCGGCAAGCAGGAAAGGCACAGAAAATGGAAAATCGGACAGACTTGGAAAGACAGACAGATTTGGAAAATCGAACCGCCACGGAAAATCGGATAACCGGCAAGAAGCTGGACGAGCTTCGAGCTTTCTTTGCGCAGGACCGTTTTGCAACGGAAAACGGCGCCTACATTGAAGAAGCAGGCGAAAATTATGCAAAATGCAGCATGGAGCTGACGGACCGTCACAAAAACGCCAGAGGTGCGGTGATGGGCGGCGTTCATTTTGTGCTGGCGGATTTTACCTTTGCGGTTGCGACAAACTGCATGGGACAGTCCGTGGTATCTTTAAGCTCCAATATCACCTATACCGGCAAGGTCAAAGGCGATAAGCTTATCGGTACGGCACACTGCATCAAAGAAGGCAGAAGTACCAATTTTTACGAAATCACCATTGAAGATGAATATGGAAATCAGGCTGCGGTAGCTACCATTACAGGATTTCATGTAGGAGACAGAAAATAATGAATTTTGAAAAAGAAACAGAAAAATTACTGCATTTTATTGATGAAAGTCCCACTGCCTTCCAGGCGGTGAAAAATCTGGGAGATATGGCGGAAAAAGCTGGTTTTGCGGAACTGAAAGAAACGGAAGAGTGGAGTCTTGAACCTGGAAAGAGCTATTATGTGAAGCGCAACGACTCTTCCATTGCAGCCTTTTCCATCCCGGATAAAGAACCTGAAAAAATCAAAGGATTTCACATGGTAGCGGCACACAGCGATTCTCCATCCTTTAAGGTAAAGGAAAAAGCGGAGATGACTGCCGAAAACTTATATGTGCGGCTGAATGTGGAAAAATACGGCGGCATGATTTTAAGTACCTGGCTGGACCGACCGCTGTCCGTTGCCGGACGTGTTTCCCTGGAAAAGGATGGGGAAGTGATTACAAAGCTTGTCAATGTGGACAGGGATTTGCTGGTTATTCCCAATGTGGCAATTCACATGAACCGTGATATGAATAAAGGCGTGGAATACAATCCGCAGATTGACATGCTGCCCTTATACGGAGAAAAAGAAAACGGCAAGGGATTTCTTGCTACTGTTGCGGAGGCAGCGGGAGTAGAAGAAAAAGATATTTTGTCCTATGATTTGTTTTTGTATACCAGACAAAAAGGTACGGTAATCGGCGGGGAAGGGGAGTACATTCTTTCTCCCAGACTGGACGATTTGCAGTGCGCCTATTCAGCTATGCGGGCAGTCACAAAAGAAACCCCGAAGGACTATATCAACTTATGTCTTGTATTTGATAATGAAGAAGTGGGAAGCGGAACCCGTCAGGGTGCAGACTCCACCTTTTTATCGGATGTTATGGAACGTATCCGGGAGTCCTTCGGTAAAAGTGAGGGCTGGCTGCAGGCAAAGATTGCCGGAAGCTTTCTGCTCTCCGCTGACAATGCCCATGCGGTGCATCCCGGTCACCCGGAGAAGGCGGATCCGACCAACCGGCCGGTGTTAAACGGCGGCGTGGTGCTGAAATTCCATGGCAGCCAGAAATATACCACCGATGCGGTTTCAGCAGCTTATGTCAAGCTGCTCGGCAAACAGGCGGATGTGCCGGTGCAGACCTATACCAACCGTTCCGATATTTTGGGAGGCTCCACACTGGGAAATATTTCTACAGCGCATGTGTCCGTTCCTTCCGCAGACATCGGACTGCCGCAGCTTGCCATGCATTCCGCAGTGGAAACGGCAGGCATGAAGGATACGGCGTACGCGGTTGCCCTGATGCGTGAGTTTTATAAAAAATAATGCCGACACCGGTGGCAGCTTTATGTGAAATAACTTTGAAGCAAGTCCGCGTGAATAAAAGGCAGTTTCCGGCGCATATATTCTTAGAAAACTTTTGGATATTTGCCATGAACCAGAAGATAGAAAATGTATTGGCGTTAGCCTTGCAGACGCCGGAACCGGTGCGTGAAAAGTCCCTGAACTTAAATGTCGGTTTCATGGAAGAAACAAGAACCTGGGAACTGATAGTTAAGTACAACGGAAACCTCAGTAAGGCGGTTTCGGGACTTCCGGTGACGGCGGAAGAGCTGATAGTAGAAGAACTGATAGCAGGTTATGGTCTCTTGACCGTGCCGGAGGATTTGGTGGATACGGTAAGCAGGCTGCCGCAAATAGAATATGTGGAAAAGCCTAAACGGCTGTTTTTTTCGATGGCAGATGGAAAAGAAGTTTCCTGCGTTCTGCCGGTTACGAAAAGACAGCCGTTTTTAAGTGGAAAAGGCATTCTCCTTGCGGTTATTGATTCCGGCATCGATTATACAAACCGAAACTTCCGGAATGCGGACGGCAGCACCAGAATTTTATCACTCTGGGATCAGACGGTTTCCCCGGATGCGGAAAAAGGATTTTTCCCGCCGGAAGGATTTCAGACCGGTACAGAATTTACCCGGGAGCAGATAAATGCGGCGCTGCGGGAAGCAGACCTGCTCAGACAGTACGAGCTGGTGCCGAGCAGGGACAGCAGCGGTCACGGGACAGCCGTAGCCGGAATCGCGGCGGGGGCTGCCGCGAATGTGACGGGCGGAACAGCCGGATTTGCAGACGATGGAACAGGTGGAGCAACCGGCTTTGCGGACAATGTAACGGGCGGAGTAGCCGGCTTTGCGGACAACGGCTACGAGGGTGTCGCACCGGAAAGTGAGTTGCTTATTGTGAAGCTGGGGACACCGCGGGAAAATTCCTTCCCGCGCACTACAGAGATGATGCGGGCGGTTACTTATGTGGTGAGAAAAGCGCAAAGCATAAACCGTCCGGTTGCCATTAACCTGAGTTTTGGTAATACCTATGGAGCACATGACGGCAGTTCTCTTTTAGAACGTTTTTTGGACAATGCAGCGGAAATCGGCAGAACGGTTATCTGTGTGGGAAGCGGAAACGAGGGAGCTTCGGCAGGACACCGGGAAGGAAGAGTAAATCTGGGAGAAACGGCGGAAACGGAGCTTTCCGTGGGAGCCTATGAAACGGCTTTCAGTGTGCAGCTCTGGAAAACCTATACAGATGTATTTCGCATTACACTGCGTTCGCCGGGCGGACAGGAATTTTCTTTTTCAACGGAAAAAGGCGGTGAAATAACCTGGGAAGCAGAACGGACGAGAATACTTATTTATGTAGGGGAGCCGTCCCCCTATGCGGTGGAACAGGAAATTTATTTTGATTTCATTCCCGAAAATTTGTACATTTCTCCAGGAATATGGTCATTTCTCATTGGAACGCAGGAAAAAGAAAGCAGCTTTTATTTCTACCTTCCGTCCCAGGCTGCGCGCAATCAGAATACCCGTTTTTTTGAACCTAATCCCAATCTGACGCTGACCATTCCCTCCACGGCGTCGAAGGTGATTACCGTGGGCGCCTATGACAGTACCTACGACGCCTATGCCGATTTTTCCGGCAGAGGTTACCGGTATGCGGAGCGGGATATCGGTCTTTTGGCAGCAGGGGCTGCAAAACCGGACCTTGCTGCGCCGGGCGTAAACATTACGGCACCGGACATCTATGGCGGTTACCGGTCCTTCACGGGGACTTCTTTTGCAACACCCTTTGTGACGGGCGTAGCGGCTTTGCTCATGGAATGGGGCATTGTGCAGGGAAATGATGCGTTCTTGTACGGAGAAAAGGTAAAGGCCTATTTAAGACGGGGCGCACGAAAAATAAGAGGGGAAGAATTCTACCCCAACGACAGGGTCGGGTACGGGGCGTTGTGCGTAGCAGACAGTATACCGATACAGTAATATGCGGCTTTAAGCCATTTTTGTGGCAAAAGCCGCATATTTTTTGTGAATTTGCTGGAAAGTTATATAGACAACTAAAAACGGATTTTACGTTTATATAGTTGAATAAATTCATATAATGTGGCATAATACAATATATAAAAACAAAAAGACTGTGAATAAGAGGAAACAAACATGAGACTTTTGAAAATCAATATAAAAAATATGCCGCGTTTCAGAGAGGATATAGATATCGATTTTATTACGAAACAGAGAGTAGCAGAGGACGATAAAGAAAAACTGTTTCATATTTTTTCTAATATTTATGCAAATCAGGTACTTTCTTTTATTGGTATCAATGCATCAGGAAAGACGACCATCTTAAAAGTAATTTCTTTTGTCATAAATATGCTTAATAATGAGGCGTTGAACAGTATTAAGTCAAAAGAAATTCTAAATGACCTGGCAGAGAAGGAAAAAGTGAAAATTACAAGCTTTTTTTACAATGAAAATTGCATCTATAAGCTTGAAACAGTTATTACAAAAGAGATAAATCCGGTAGACAAAGAAGAAAAGCTGGTAATATCGGAAGAAACTCTTTGGGAAAAAGATGCAGTGAAAGTAAAGACTAAGAAAAGCTCGTTTGATTTTGAAAATACAGATATTATAATAGAAAGAAATCAAAAAGAACAATTCTTATTAAACGATGTCAGTGTAATGATTGCAATAAACAAGGAAAAACAATCTAACTTTCCGATTAGGGACATGTTGAAGTGGACGAATCATAATATGCTGAACATACTGGGCATATTTCCTAAGGAGCTTCTTACATTTCTGGATCCGAGCATTGAATATTTTAAATGTAATACGGAAAAGAAGCCGGCGGACATTCGCCTGAAATTTTATGCTTCGGACGAGATTATACTGAATAGTCCGCTGGAAATAGAAAAATATCTTTCTTCCGGTACTATTAAGGGTATTAATGTTTTTATGAATGCACTGCTTTGCTTCATAGAGGGCGGATACCTTATTGTGGATGAACTGGAAAATCACTTTAACGAAGAGATTGTAACGACGCTGGTCCGCTTTTTTATGAATCCAAGTGTTAATAAAAATGGAGCCACCTTGATTTATTCTACACATTATTCTGAACTATTAGATGAGTTTGAAAGAAATGATTGCATTTACATCATCAGAAATCGGGGAGGTATATATGCTGAAAATTTATCGCTCATATTAAAGAGAAATGATATTAAGAAGAGCGAAGCATACGAAAGCGGATATTTAGAGGGGACTGTGCCTGTGTATGAATCTTATCTGGCACTAAAGAAAGTTCTTTCCAGTGTAAAATTACAGGGGGATGATAATGGCAAAATATAAAGCATGTATTTGCGAGGGCGGCGCAGAGAGAGCTATACTGGAGCTGCTTTTAGAACAGGACAAGCTGATTTTTTCAAAAGAAGAATTGCTGGAGGAAGAGATTATTAATTCAAGAAGGGGGAAGGATTTTGAAGAAAGGTATTTGAGGAAAGAATTTTCAGGAAAAATAACGGTGTATAGAGTATTGGATTCTCGAAGAGAAAATTTCAAAATAAGCAAAGCCTATCAAAATAAAGTAGATATTGTAAATGTAATTACTGCACCGGAGATAGAAATGCTTATCATTTGCAATGAAGGAAAATATAAGGACTTTGAGAAAAGAAAAAATATGTCACCCAGTGAATACTGTAAATCTATTTTAAGATATAAGGATGTAAAGAGTGTTTCGTTTGTAAAAGAATATTTTTCCGATATAGCGGTGCTTGAAAGAAGTCTTCATGAATATCGCAAGATATCAAAACGTAGAAAAAATGAAAAGACTTTAAGGGATTTGTTAAAAGTTAATAATTAAGGAATTAAATTAGGTGATGGAGGAAAGAAAATGGCAGAGTTAGAAAGCAGTAAGGATTTGATTAGTGTATTGTGGAGCGGGGCTGATATTCTGCGCTCCAAAATGGATGCAAACGAATACAAGGATTATTTATTGGGGATTGTCTTTTATAAGTATCTTTCCGATTCCTTTTTAATAAAAGTGTATGATTTGATTTATGATGAAAAACCACAGAATTTGAAAACGGCATTGGAAGCATATAAGGAAGCACTTGCAGATGACAGTGCAGAGGAATTGATAGAACAGATAAAATCAGAGTGCCATTATGTAATTGAACCGGACCTTACATATACGTGTTTTGCAGATGCGGCAAGGACAAATTCATTTAATCGTGAACAGTTGCAAAAAGCTTTTAACAATATTGAACAGAGTGACCCTTTGTTTGCAGATTTATTTACAGATATTGATTTGTATTCCAATCGTTTGGGAACCGGGGACCAGAAACAGAGCGATACCATATCCAATTTAATTAAGGAAATTGATAAGGCAGATTTATTAAATTCCGATGCAGAAATATTGGGAAATGCATATGAATATCTAATAGGTCAGTTTGCTTCGGAAACAGGAAAGAAAGCAGGAGAGTTCTACACACCTCAGGCTGTATCGAAAATATTGACGAAGATAGCTATAGCAGGACAGGAAGAGAAAAGAGGATTATCGGTATATGACCCCTGTATGGGCTCCGGCTCGCTGCTGCTTAATGCGAAAAAGTATTCTGCAGAGCAGAATTATATCAGATATTATGGACAAGAGTTAAATACCTCAACTTATAACCTGGCACGGATGAATATGATTTTACATGGAATCTCTCCGGACAACCAAATGCTCCGAAACGGTGATACATTGGATGGAGACTGGCCGACCGGTGAAGAAACCGATTTTAATATGGTATTAATGAATCCGCCGTATTCTGCTAATTGGAGTGCGGCAGCAGGCTTTTTACAGGATGAACGTTTTAGTGATTATGGCGTGCTGGCACCGAAGTCTAAAGCAGATTATGCCTTTTTGCTGCATGGACTTTATCATCTGAAAAGTAATGGAACAATGGCAATCGTACTGCCTCACGGAGTTCTTTTCCGTGGTGCGGCAGAGGGCAAGATACGAGAAAAACTTCTGCGTTCCGGTAATATTTATGCAGTAATCGGATTGCCGGCAAACCTTTTCTATAATACATCCATTCCTACTTGCATTATTGTATTAAAAAAACATAGGGATGGTCGAGATGTTCTTTTTATAGATGCATCACAGAAATTTGAAAAGGGTAAGAAACAGAATGCCATGACGGATAAACATATTGAGTCTGTCATGACCCTCTACAGTAACAGGGAGACTGTTGATAAAGAAGCGTACCTTGCAAGTTTTGAGGATATTGAGAAAAATGATTTTAATCTGAATCTTCCCCGGTATGTTGATAATTTTGAAAAGGAAGAGGAAATCGACTTAAAGGAAATTCTGACCAGTATGACCAACACAGACAGGGAATTGGAGCAGGCGCAGAACGAGTTCGTGGCACTTCTCAAAGAACTGACATCGTCAGATGCAGAAATCATGCAGTCGTTGAATGAACTGATTGGAAAAATGGAGGGGTAATGGATATGGCAAAACCTAAAATTAGATTCAAAGGGTACCAGGACGATTGGGAACAGCGTAAGTTGTCTGAGATAGCAATTAGAGTAACGGAAAAGAATAAAAATAATGAATTTACTGAACCTTTTACAAATTCTGCAGAGCTGGGGATAATTAGTCAGAAAGAATATTTTGAAAGAGAAATTGTAAATGATGAGAATTTGGGTGGATATTATATAGTCAGAAAGGATGATTTTGTATATAATCCGAGAATTTCTGGTACCGCTCCTGTTGGTCCAATAAATAGAAATAGATTGGAAAGAAATGGCGTAATGTCGCCGCTTTACACAGTATTTAGAGTTCATGACATTGCTGATTTATATTTAGAATACTATTTCAAAACTACAAATTGGCATCGTTTTATGAAATTGAACGGAGATTCAGGGGCAAGATTTGACAGATTTACAATTTCTTCAACGCAGTTTATGGAAATGCCGATTCCGTATCCAGAGGTTGAGGAACAAAAAAAGATTGGGGCGTATTTTGACCACCTCGACCACCTCATCACTCTTCACCAACGGAAGTGTGAAGAAACGAAAAAATTAAAAAAATTTATGCTTCAAAAAATGTTTCCACAAAATGGAAGTTTAGTTCCAGAAATTCGATTTGATGGATTTACGGACGATTGGGAACAGCGTAAGTTGGGGGATGATATTGTAAATATTCATACGGGAACCAATTTGATAGGTTCAGAAAGCAATTCTGGATTACCTTTAATTAAGATGGGGAATATTCAGAGAGGGTATTTTGATACATCTAAGCTGGAATATTTGGCGGAAAATGAATATCCAGAAAAAGAAGATATTGCAAATTATGGTGATTTTTTCTTTAATACTAGAAATACATTGGAACTTGTAGGAAAAGGTGCCACATGGATGGGAACAAGTGGAGAATATGCTTTTAACAGCAATATTGCAAGGTTCGAATTTAAAAATATTGATACGATTTTCTTAAATTATCTTTACAATACAGAAGATATGACAAGGCAAATTCATGCTAGAGCAATGGGAACGACAAGTGTAGCAGCAATATATCCACGAAACTTAGAATCTGTTGAATATTATGTTCCAATCATGGAAGAACAACAGATGATAGGTTCATATTTCCAAAGTATTGACCGCCTCATCACTCTTCACCAGCAAAAGTGCGATGATTTGATAAATTTGAAGAAATATATGCTTCAAAACATGTTTGTTTAGCATTCAGACCTTTTTTGCGTACGATTCAAGATAGGATTGAGTATAAATTGAATATCTGAAGATGTGTCAAACATGAATTGTAACTTACGCTGGAATTTATCATAAATGCAGAGTGACCAATATGAACAGGAGTGTAATGTAATAAATATCATACATTTCATGCTTAGATAAAAAAGTAAAAAAATTGCTTTTAGAGTGAAAGAATGCTCAGTTAGTGTTTGGGAACAGCGTAAGTTGGGAGAAATACTGATTAGCTTACAGAATAATACTCTTTCCAGAGCCGATTTATCGAATGAAACAGGTGTTGCAAAGAATGTGCATTATGGTGATGTACTTATTAAGTTTGGAGAGATTTTAGATGTAAGCAAAGAACAGCTTCAGATGATTTTGGATGAAAGCGTTTTGACAAAATATAAATCTTCTTTTTTGCAGAATGGAGATGTGATTGTTGCTGATACAGCAGAAGACTCGACAGTTGGGAAATGCAGTGAAATAGCAGGATTGAACGATGAAGTGGTACTGTCTGGACTACATACTATTCCATACAGACCAGTAAAAAAATTTGCTACTGGATATTTGGGATATTATCTAAATTCCAATATGTATCATAATCAGTTGATACCTTTGATGCAAGGAATAAAAGTTACATCAATTTCGAAATCGGCTATGCAAGATACTAATATTGTTTATCCTAAATTAATAGAAGAACAGACTATGATTGGCAGCTATTTTAAGTCTCTCGACCACCTCATTACTCTTCACCAGCGTAAGCACCTTGGTTTGCTGAAAGTAGGGAAAAACGCTTGGGAACAGCGTAAGTTGGGAGAAATACTGATTAGCTTACAGAATAATACTCTT
>ERZ779776.545-NODE-545-length-13312-cov-3.802595_pt1 | contig 13312 bp, 10 predicted proteins | sample MGYA00511098_ERZ779776 | MGnify/ENA primary metagenome ERZ779776 (study PRJEB29588, sample SAMEA2149318) | human gut metagenome | biome: human gut; feature: human-associated habitat; material: faeces | place: Denmark | collected 2008/2010 ...
CATCCAAGAGCCTTCTGATCTTAGACGAGATCGGAATAGGTCCTTCCACTTTTGACGGATTGAGCATTGCCTGGGCAGTGATCGAACATATCAGCAACCGCAAGCTTTTAGGAGCCAAGACACTGTTCGCTACCCATTACCATGAGCTGACCGAGCTGGAAGGCAAAATGAACAATGTGAACAACTATTGCATTGCTGTGAAAGAATGTGGCGACGATATCGTGTTCTTGCGTAAGATCGTAAAAGGAGGTGCGGACAAGAGCTACGGCATCCAGGTAGCGAAGCTGGCAGGTGTGCCGGACATGGTCATCGACCGTGCCAAGGAGATCGTGGAACAACTGTCGGACAATGATATTACGGAAAAGGTGCAGAGCATTGCTATCGATAATAAAAACGATGGTAAGGCAAAAAAACAGCCCAAATACGATGAGGTGGATCTGGCACAGATGTCTCTGTTCGACACTGTGACGGATGAGGATATTCTGAAGGAACTGATGCAGATCGAGGTGACGACGCTGACCCCATTAGATGCACTGAACACTCTGTACCGGTTACAGAATAAGCTGAAGAACCGTTGGAACGGTTAGATATAAGGGAAAGGCATAGGTAGATATATGGGAATACATGTACTGGACTCCCGGACGATCGACAGGATCGCTGCCGGTGAGGTGGTAGAACGACCTGCCAGCGTGGTGAAAGAGCTGGTGGAAAATGCCATAGATGCAGGCTCCACAGCCATCACTGTGGAGATAAAGGAAGGTGGAATCTCATTTATCCGTATCACTGACAATGGCTGCGGAATTGAAAGAGACCAGGTTGCAGTTGCATTTTACCGTCACAGCACGAGTAAAATCCGCTCGGCAGAGGATTTACTTACTGTAAAGTCTCTCGGCTTCAGAGGTGAGGCGCTGTCAAGCATCTCGGCCGTTGCCCGCGTTGAGCTTATCACAAAAACATACGATGAGCTCACCGGCACCAGATATGTGATTGAAGGCTCGAAGGAGCTTTCCAACGAGGAAATCGGTGCTCCGGACGGTACTACCTTCATAGTAAAGGATTTGTTTTATAATGTTCCGGCAAGACGTAAGTTTTTAAAGACAGCACAGACAGAGGGCAGCTACATAAGCGATATGGTTGAAAAGCTTGCGCTTTCACATCCTGATATATCGTTTAAGTTCATAAACAATAACCAGACAAAGCTTCATACCTCCGGAAACGGCAACAGAAAGGATATCATATACCATATATTCGGACGCGAGATATCGTCATCACTGCTTGAGGTGAAACATGAATGTGAATACTTTAAGGTGGAGGGCTTTATAGGAAAGCCTGTCATCACGAGGGGCAACAGAAATTATGAGAATTATTTCATAAACGGCAGGTATGTAAAGAGCAATATATTATCACGCGCTATCGAGGAGGCCTACAAGAGCTTTCTAATGCAGCATCAGTATCCGTTTACAGTGCTTTACTTTACATTTTTCAGTGAACTGGACGTCAACGTGCATCCGACCAAGATGGAGCTTCGGTTCGACAACAACAATGAGATATATGTCGAATTGTGTGACACAATATATGCAATTCTATCCCACAAGGAGATGATTCCCGAGGTGCCCGTAGACAGTACGCCGGCGCCTAAAAAGATAGTGCATGAGTATAAGGAGCCAATACCGGAGCCGTTTGAAAAGAGGCGTATCAATGAGGTGAGGGCAGCGGAATCAAGGAGCGTGTACGGACAGAGCGTGACGTCAGCAGTAAAAGATTACTCAGCAACAGAACCTGCTGCAAAAACGCCTGCTGTTAATGAGCAACTCACAGATAACACATCAAAGCTGCAGACTGCTAAAGCATCTGCAGCTGCGCTTGTTGCTGGCACCGGCAATTCAGTGGAACTAGCGCCTGAGACTTCCACTGCGTATGAACCTGCACAGGTTGTCACCGGCACCCAGCAGACCCTTGGGGATTACGACAAGGTTTTTCTTACAGAAAGCTCAAAGAAGCAGTTTTCCATCATAGGCCAGCTCTTTAAGACATACTGGCTCATAGAGTTTGAGGACAAGCTGTACATCATAGACCAGCATGCAGCTCATGAGAAGGTGCTGTATGAAAAAACGATGGCAAGACTTGCCAATAAGGATTTTACATCACAGCGCATAAGCCCTCCGATTGTCATGACACTTGATGCCAGGGAATGTGAGATGCTTGAGAAATACAGGCCGCAGATAGAACAGTTTGGCTATGAGGTGGAACATTTTGGCGGCAAGGAATACATGATCAGTGCAATTCCAGATAATTTGTTTAACATAGATATGAAGGATCTGTTTATAGAGATGCTCGATGATTTTTCCAATGCGACAGGCAGGCAGACTCCTGATATCATCACGGAAAAGGTCGCATCCATGTCGTGCAAGGCAGCAGTCAAGGGCAATGACAAGCTTACTCTTCCTGAGATAAATAAGCTGATAGATGAGCTTTTGTCACTCGACAATCCTTACAACTGCCCACACGGCAGACCAACCATCATCTCTATGAGCAAATATGAGATAGAAAAGAAATTCAAACGTATCGTATGACAACATACACATTTGGACTGAGGTGCAATATGACACAAAAACCGATGATTGTCCTGACAGGACCGACAGCAGTAGGAAAGACAGCTCTATCGATTGAGCTTGCAAAAAAAATAAATGGTGCTATAATATCCGCGGATTCCATGCAGGTATACAAATACATGGATATAGGCTCTGCGAAGGTTACAGTCGATGAGATGGACGGCATAAAGCACTATCTGATAGATGAGCTCGAGCCATCTGACGAGTTCAATGTATTTATCTTTAAGGATATGGCCAAAAAAGCACTTAATGAGATATACGAAGCAGGAAAGATACCGATAGTTGTCGGCGGCACCGGCTTTTATATCCAGGCACTTTTGTATGACATTGATTTCACAAAGCAGGATGTGGATGAGGAATACAGAAAGAGCCTTTACGACTTTGCAAACGAGCACGGAAACCATGCACTGCATGAAAAGCTTAAGGATATCGACCCTGCATCCTACAAGAGCATCCATGAGAATAACGTAAAGCGCGTCATCAGGGCAATTGAATACTATCACACCTGCCATGAGCCGATTTCAAAGCACAATGAGACAGAAAGAGCCAAGCAGTCTCCATACAGCTTTGCCTATTTTGTACTGGATGATGTAAGACAAAGGCTTTATGAGAGGATAGATAAGAGAGTTGATATCATGGTTTCAAACGGACTTGTCAATGAGGTGAAAAAGCTAAAGGCAATGGGCTGTACAAGCGATATGGTATCCATGAAGGGCATAGGATATAAGGAAATCCTTGCATATCTCGATGGAGAATATTCACTTGATGAGGCTGTGGACAAGGTAAAGCTTGAGTCAAGGCGTTTTGCAAAGAGACAGTTAACCTGGTTTAGGAGAGAAAAAGATACCATATGGATAGAAAAAAATGAATATTCATATGATGATAATAAAATATTAAATAAAATACAAGAAATTTTAGCAGAAAAGAGGATTATAATTTGTTAGATACCAATGAAGCCATTTACAGGCAGTATGAGACACTTGGAATATCAAAGGAGGTTTTGGATTTCGGAACCTCTGTAGAAAAGGAGCTTAAGGAGCGTTTTGACAAAATAGACACAAATGCTGAGTATAATCAGCTTAAGGTCATAGCCGCCATGCAGAAAAACAAGGTGAGCGCAGAGTGCTTCCAGGCATCAAGCGGCTACGGCTACAATGACCTCGGAAGGGATACACTTGAGAGAGTGTACGCAGACTGCTTTGGCGCAGAAGATGCACTTGTAAGACCTCAGATTACCTGTGGCACACATGCACTTGCACTTGCACTCATGTCAAACCTGCGCCCGGGCGATGAGCTTTTAAGCCCTGTGGGAAAGCCTTACGATACACTTGAAGAGGTAATAGGCATACGCCCTTCAAAGGGCTCACTTGCTGAGTACGGCATCACATATGCGCAGGTTGATTTACTGCCTGACGGTGAGTTTGACTATGACGGAATAAAGAAAGCCATCAATGAAAAAACGAAGCTTGTCACAATCCAGCGCTCTAAGGGCTATGCTACAAGACCTACACTTTCGGTCAAAAGAATAGGCGAGCTCATTGCTTTTGTAAAGAGCATAAAGCCTGATGTGATCTGTATGGTCGATAACTGCTACGGTGAGTTTGTCGAGGATACAGAGCCTATCCAGGTTGGAGCGGACATGATGGTTGGCTCACTGATCAAAAATCCGGGAGGCGGACTTGCACCAATCGGAGGCTATATTGTCGGCAAAAAGGAATGTGTTGAAAATGCCGCATACCGTCTCACATCTCCGGGACTTGGCAAGGAGGTTGGAGCCTCACTCGGAGTCATCCAGTCATTTTATCAGGGCTTTTTCCTTGCACCGACTGTCGTAAGCGGAGCATTAAAGGGAGCAATCTTTGCCGCAAAAATCTATGAAAAGCTTGGTTTTAAGGTGGTTCCTGACGGTACTGAAAGCCGCCACGATATCATACAGGCTGTAGAGTTCAATACCCGCGATGCCATGATAGCCTTCTGCGAGGGCATACAGGCAGCAGCACCTGTAGACAGCTATGTGACCCCTGAGCCATGGGCTATGCCGGGCTATGACAGTGATGTCATCATGGCAGCAGGCGCATTTGTGCAGGGCTCATCCATTGAGCTTTCTGCCGATGGCCCTGTGAAGCCGCCATATGCGGTTTATTTCCAGGGAGGACTCACATGGTACCATGCAAAGCTTGGAATTTTGATGTCTTTACAAAAACTTTATGAGAGAAATCTTGTTAAGCTTGATTAGGTGTGCTACAATTAACTGAAAACTTTGCTTAAATCCGTTGTCAATCGCCTGGGAGAAGCGAAAGGGATTAATGCATAATAACAAAACAATTAAAAATCTGCCGGCTTCAGAGCGACCATATGAGAAATTTTTATCGCTTGGAGCATCAGGCCTGTCAGACGCTGATTTACTTGCCATCATTATAAAGACCGGCACAAGAGACAAGACTGTGATTGATATTGCGCAGGACATACTTTCCGGCAGGCATGGTAATCTGCTTAATCTCTATGAGATGTCCTATGAGGAGCTTCTTAGTATCCCCGGGATAGGGCAGATAAAAGCTATACAGCTTAAGGCGATAGCAGAGCTGTCGCTTCGCATAGCAAAGACAAAAAAGGTTCAAAGCATCAGAATGAATAATCCTCAGACAATAGCTGACTACTACATGGAGCAGATGAGACATCTCACAAATGAAGTCGTCATTTGTGCCTATTTTGATGTTAAAAGCAGATTCTTAGGAGACAAGTTCATATCCAAGGGTTCACTAAGCTCATCTGTAGTGGACATAGGCTCCATCATCAGGACCGCCCTGGATAAAAATGCATCAAAGCTTGTTTTATTGCACAATCATCCAAGCGGAGATTGTACTCCCAGCAGAAATGATATTGCTGTCACAGACAGATTAATTGAGGGCTCAGGGATTTTTTCCATAGAGCTTTGTGACCATATCATAATTGGAGATAACGAATATTATAGCTTCTATGAAAATAAACTTATATAAACAGAAGACGAGGTAGAATTATTATGAGCAACAACGTTTACGGAATTGATCTGGGAACAAACAATTTCAAGGTATACTCAAAGGCTACAGGCAAGACAATGCTTGAGAAAAACACAATAGCCGTAATAGACAAAAATCAGATATATGCATATGGAGACAGCGCATATGCCATGTATGAAAAGGCGCCTGAGACAATCAACGTCATATTTCCTGTTGTAGAGGGAGTTATTGCTGACTATAATCTGCTTCAGACTATGATTTTTGACTTTTTGGAGCACAAGACAAAGGCACGTATCAAAAATGCCGAGTTCATCATCGCTGTGCCGACAGATATCACAGATGTAGAGAAAAGAGCGTTCTACGAGCTCTTCTATAAGAGCAAATCAAAGCCTAAAAAGGTCATGCTCTGTGAGAAGCCTATCGCTGATGCTGTAGGCCTTGGAATAGATGTAAACGAGCCAACCGGTGTCATGATAGTAGATATGGGCGCTGACACAACAGAGACATCCGTTATTTCACTCGGTGGCCTGGTGCTTAGTGACCTGCTTCATTTCGGTGGCAACAGACTTGACGAGTCAATTATCTCCTTTGTGCGAAAGGAGTTCAATCTTGTAATCGGACAAAAGACTGCAAAGCTGTTGAAGGAGACTATAGGCTCTGCACTTCCGGGAAGAGAGGACAGTATGGTCATAGTGGGACGTGATGTGGTAAGCGGCCTGCCTATTGAGATGGAAATTGGTTCAAAGGTCGTTTACGAGGCTATGAAGTCAAACCTTGAGTCTATATGCACATCAATAAAAATGATTCTTGAGAAGACTCCGCCTGAGCTTGCAAAGGATATCATCCATTCAGGCATTTATATCACAGGAGGCGGCTCACAGCTTACAGGACTTGACCAGCTCTTTGAACAGATTACAGGTATAAAGGTCATCTGCTCAGAATGTCCTGAGGAGAGTGCAGTACGCGGACTCGTACAAATAGTTTCTGATTCAAAATATAAGAGACTTCCGTTCAGCATCAAAAAATAATAACCGAGGTTAACATGAGTAAGAATTTTCGCAATCGAAAGAGAAAGCACAATAAAAAGCTGCCTGCAAGATACACACTGTTGATTATGACAGCAGTCTGCTTTGTGACCATGCTGTTAAGCCTTACCTTAAATATCTCCGGTGGTCCTTTAAAGACTGCTGCCGGATATGTATTCATCCCAATGCAGAAAGGTATAAACAGCTTTGGAATCCACATTTCAGATAAGGTTACAGAAATACGCACATTAAAAAATGTCAAGGCTGAGAATAAAAAGCTCAAGGCCGAGGTAGAAGAGCTTACAACACAGCTCACAACCAACAAACTTGAACAGTATGAGCTTGACAATTACAGACAGCTCCTGGATTTGGATGCCAAATATCCATCATATCCCAAGGTCGCTGCCAGTGTCATAGCAAAGGACAGCGGAAACTGGTTTTCTACCTTTACTATCGACAAAGGAAAAAAGGATGGAGTGGACGTAGGCATGAATGTGCTTGCGGGAAGCGGACTTGTAGGTATTGTTACCGATGCTGGTGATAATTTTGCCAAGGTACGCTGTATCATAGATGATGCCAGCAAGGTCAGTGGCATGGTTTCCACCACGGAGGACAACCTCACCGTCAGTGGCAATATAAAAACCATGAACGATGACAAAGTAATTACCTTTACGGAGTTAAAGGATGACGACAACAAGGTAAAAGAGGGCGATCCTGTTGTTACCTCATACGTGTCAGACCGTTACCAGCAGGGCATACTGATTGGCTATGTGACAAAAATCGAAAATAATTCCAACAATCTGACAAAATCCGGCACTATCACACCGGTTGTAGATTTTGAGCATATCGAAAATGTCATGGTCATAACACAGCTTAAGCAGACCGGTGACACTAAGACAGCTGACGACACCGAAAGTACAGAAACAGCCGGCGACAGCCAGACTGAAAATTCAACTGAAAATAAGTAAGGAGCAGCATGAGACGTAGAATTGTTTTATTTATAATAATAACTTTATGCTTTTTATTGCAGACCACGCTGTTTAAGACTCTTTCCTTTGCCAATATCTCACCAAACCTGTTGATTATAGCCGTATCATCCTTTGGCTTTATGCGTGGCAAAAAGGAAGGACTGTGGGTAGGCTTCTTTTGCGGCCTGCTTATTGACATATTTTGCGGAAATTATATAGGACTGTATGCTTTAATATATATGTATATCGGTTTTATCAATGGATTATTCCAAAAAAGATTCTATCCTGACGATATAAAGCTTCCTATGCTTCTGATAGGAGGCAGCGATTTGTTTTACAATCTGGTAGTATACTTTTTCATGTTTTTACTGCGTGGCAGACTGAATTTTCCTTATTACTTCCTGCATGTGATTCTGCCGGAGGTGGTATATACCACGCTTATGACTATTTTTCTTTATCCATTGATCCTGTTTGTAAACACCAGACTGGACAGACCGAAAAAAAGGAGTAAACAGAAACTTGTTTGAACGTATTAAAGAGAAGTTGATCGGCATATTGACAAGCAGAGTGACGGTTATGGTTCTGATTGCCTTTGCTCTTGCCGGTATTCTTCTTTACCGGCTTTTTCAACTGCAGATTGTAAGGGGTGAAGAGTACCTGAACAACTTCATCTTAGAGAGCCGGAAAACCCGTGAAATTGCGGCTGCCAGAGGTAAAATTCTTGACCGGAACGGAAAGGTTCTCGCCTACAATGAGCTTGCCTATTCCGTAAAAATAGAAGACGTATATGAAACCAGCCGTTCCAAAAACAAAAACTTAAATGCCAATATCCGCAAACTTATAAAACTCATCGAAAAAAACGGCGATTCCATTATCATGGATTTCGGCATCGCAATCGATGAAAACGGCGAATATGCCTTTACGGCGACCTCCGACAGCAGAAGACTGCGTTTTTTGGCGGATGTCTACGGCCAGAAATACGTGACCGACTTAAAACTGGAAATGCAGACGGCAACACCGGACGAAGTCATAGAGTACCTCGGCAAAAAATACGCTATCGGCGACTACGAGGATCCGGAGGACAGCCAGACCGATTTTATCGTAGGCAAGGGATATTCCAAATACGAGCTTTTAAAGATGATTACCGTCCGCTATGCCATGGGGCTTACTTCCTACCAGAAATACATAGGTACGACCGTAGCCACGGATATCAGCGAAGAAACACGTGCGGTCATTATGGAAAATCTGGATGTTCTGGACGGTGTTTCCATTGAAGAAGCGCCCGTCAGACGATATGTGGACAGTGTTTATTTTTCCCAGATTATCGGCTACACCGGCAAGATTTCTTCCGATGAACTGGAAAGCTTAAATGCCAGAGATCTGGAAGAGGGCGGCGACGGTACCCGTTATACCGTAAACGACGTAGTGGGACGTTCCGGTATCGAAGCCTACATGGAAACCACCCTGCAGGGAAGAAAAGGCCTGGAAACCGTTTATGTCAACAATACCGGTAAGGTTATGGCCATTGACGAGGAAGCGTCCACAACACCGGTTGCCGGCAATGACGTGTATCTTACCATCGATAAAGATTTGCAGATTGCCGCCTACAACATTCTGGAACAGAAGATTGCAGGTATTTTACTGAATAAAATCCAGAACACTAAGGAATACACCGGAAAAACAAACTCCAGCAAGGAACTCTACATTCCGGTATATGATGTGTATTTTGCCCTGTTTAACAACGGTGTGATCGATCTTTCCCATATGGCAAGTGAAAATGCCGGGGAGCAGGAGCAGTATGTGTACGAAAAATATCTTTCCTACAAGGAAAATGTATACAGCAGGCTCCGGGAAGAACTGACGGAAAAGCTTACGCCTTACAATAAGCTTCCCAAGGAATATCAGGTTTACGAAAGCAATATTGTGGAATATTTAGAGCAGCGCGGCTTTATAGATACTTCACTGATTGACACCTCGGACAAGACCTACATTGCCTGGAAAACCGATGAAACCATCAGTCTTTCCGAATATCTGCACTATGCCATTTCTTCCGGCTGGGTGGATGTTTCCAAATTTGACCTGCAAAGTCAATACGCAGATACGGATGAAATTTACAACTACCTTTTGGACAGCATTTTCACTATTTTAGACAATGCAACGGATTTCCAGAAAAAGTTTTTCAAATACATGCTGAAATCCGATGTCATAAACGGTAAAAACGTCTGCTACCTTTTGTGTGAACAGGGGCGTGTGGAAATAGACGAAGAGGACGAAAACAGGCTATACCACAATGCCATTTCCGCCTACGATTTTCTCATGAACCGTATCAGTAACCTGGATATTACGCCTGCGGAACTGGCACTTGACCCCTGCAGCGGCTCCGTGGTCATTACGGATGTCAATACCGGGGATACGCTCGCCTGTGTATCTTACCCGTCCTACGACAACAACAAAATGGCAAACTCCATTGATGCGGAATATTATGCCCAGCTGCAGTCCGACAAGAGCAGTCCGCTTATCAATTATGCAACCATGTATAAATCGGCACCCGGTTCCACCTTTAAGATGGTTTCCGCTACAGCGGGACTGATGGAAGGCTACATCACTACAAACAGTACTTTCACCTGTACCGGTATTTTTACCACGGTAACCCCGTCCCCAAAGTGCTGGATTTATCCCGGAAGACACGGTTCCTTAAATGTATCCGAAGCTATCGAGAATTCCTGCAACTATTTCTTTTACCAGCTCGGCTATAACATGAGTATGGTAAACAACGAATACGATGCGGATGCCGGACTTGCCGTGCTGGCGAAATACGCCGACCTTTACGGTCTCTCCGAAAAATCCGGTGTGGAAATTACGGAATATGCTCCGGATGTTTCCGATGAACTGCCCATCCAGTCTGCAATCGGACAGGGTACCAACAACTATACCACTGTGGGACTTGCTCGATATGTAACCGCTGTGGCAAACAGCGGAACATGCTACGATTTAACCCTGCTTGACAAGGTCATGAGCCCGGACGGTGTGGTAATAGAAGAATTTGCTCCCAAGGTGCGCAATACCATTGATATGCCTGCTTCCTACTGGAATGCCATTCATTCCGGTATGCGGAAGGTAGTCGCCAACATGTCCTATTATACGGACCTGGGTATGGAAGTTGCAGGCAAGACCGGTACGGCGCAGGAAAGCACATCCAGGGCCAATCATGCGCTTTTTGTAGGCTATGCGCCCTACGATAAGCCGGAAATAGCCATCGCCACGCGTATTGCGTACGGTTATTCTTCCAGCTATGCGGCACAGACAAGCCGTGACATCATCAAGTATTATTTCGGATTGGAAGACGCCGAAGAAATTGTAACCGGTGAAGCATCCGACATGGATGCCGCTACCTACGGCGATTAAAAAGATACCTGCATCCGGTACTGACAGACCGGGACGTGCAGGTTACGGAAGGACAGGATACTGACATGAAAGACGCAGTCGTAATCAAAAGTTATCCGAACGGCATCAACTTACTGTTAAACAGTGAAAGCTCCGTTGATGCCATTGTAGCGGAACTTTCACAGAAATTCAACGACTCTAAAAGCTTCTTTGGGAAAGCAAAAACCGCCGTTTCCATGGAAGGCAAAAAGCTAACCGATGCCGAGCAGTTACGGATTGTAGATGCCATCCGCAAGAACAGCGATTTACAGATTATCTGCCTCGTAGGAAAGGATGACTCTACCGGTCAAAACTTTACGAAGGCACTGGAACGAATGGACAGGCACTTTACGCCGGAGCACAGTGCGGGACGCTTTTACAAAGGCTCCCTCACCGACAAACAGATGCTCGAGTCCGAAGAAAATATTGTGATTTTAGGGGATGTAAATCCGGGCTGCACCGTGATTTCCTCCCAGAGCATCGTTGTACTGGGCGGCCTTTACGGAGAAGCCTATGCCGGTTTAGAAGGCGAAGGCAGTTACTACATAGCAGCGCTTGAAATGGCGCCGGAGAAATTAAAAATCGGCGATTTCAAATATACGGCCCAGAAGGCCAGATGGGGCATTAAGCCTAAGGTACACCCGCAGGTGGCTTATGTAAAAAATAACAAAGTCGTCTTAGAATCCCTTACCAAAGAATTGCTTGGTACCTTTTCCTAAATAAACGGTACCTGGTGGACGAAAACTTTTATCGCCTTACGGCAAAAGGAGGAAATATGTGTGAAGTTATCGTCGTTACATCAGGAAAAGGCGGTGTGGGTAAGACCACCACATCCGCAAACGTTGGTACAGGTCTGGCACGTATGGGAAAGAAGGTCTGTCTGATTGATACAGACATCGGTCTGCGTAACTTAGACGTGGTTATGGGACTGGAAAACCGGATTGTTTATAATCTGGTGGACGTGGTGGAAGGGCACTGCCGTGTGAAGCAGGCGCTCATCCGGGACAAGAGAAATCCGTCCCTCTACCTTTTACCTTCCGCCCAGACAAGGGACAAAACGGCGGTTTCGCCGGAACAGATGATAAAAATGGTAACGCATTTACGGGAACAGTTCGATTACATTATCTTAGATTGTCCCGCAGGCATTGAACAGGGCTTCCAGAATGCCATTGCCGGAGCCGACAGGGCTCTTGTGGTTACCACCCCCGAGGTGTCTGCCATCCGTGACGCAGACCGTATTATCGGGCTTTTGGAATCACGGGAATTAAAGAAAATAGACCTTATCATCAACCGCTTAAGACTGGATCTCGTGAGAAGAGGAGATATGATGTCCTCTGCCGATGTGGTGGACATTTTAGCCATTCCGTTAATCGGTATCGTACCGGATGACGAAAACATTGTCATTTCCACCAACCAGGGCGAACCGCTGGTGGGCAACGGCACTCCCGCCGGTACGGCTTTCCAGAATATCTGCCACAGAGTTCTCGGAAAGGAAGTTCCCTTTCCCGATTACTCGAAGAGCATTTCTTTCTGGACAAGGGTAACCGGTATTTTTCACAGAGTATAAAGGAGGCGGGATGAATGAGATTTTTTTTCAGAAGAAAGAGTTCCAGAGAAATAGCAAAAGACCGTTTGAAAATCCTGCTGATATCGGACCGGGTAAACTGTTCGCCTGAAATGATGGACATGATAAAAGCGGATATTGCAAAGGTCATTTCCAAATACATGAAGATAGATGCAAAAAGCATGGAAATCCAGATAAGCAAAACCGGGACGAAGGGCGGACGTGGGAAAAAGACCCCTACACTGTATGCCAACATTCCCATTCTGGATATCAATCAATAAGAGAAAGGACATAAAATGTTACGAAATTACCGGTTACGGGATTACGACTTCAAATTGATTCTTTTTATTCTTGCAACATCCGCAATCGGTGTTCTCGCCATTGGCAGCGCAAAGGAATCCCTGCAGAACAAGCAGCTTGCCGGTGTTATTTTAGGTGTGGTCATCATGACGGTCATTTCCCTGATAGATTACCACTGGATACTTAAGTTTTACTGGCTTATGTACGCCGGCAACCTTGTTCTTTTAGGGGCTGTTATCTTAACATCCGCCGGAGACGATGCGGGCGGTGCCCAAAGATGGCTGGAATTCGGCAGTTTACGGTTCCAGCCGTCCGAAACTGCCAAAATTATATTGATTTTATTCTTTGCACAGTTTATTATGAAACATAGGGAGAAGTTGAACACGTTCCGTACCATTGTGTGTTGTCTGGCACTCATCGGCAT
>ERZ779776.558-NODE-558-length-12999-cov-4.411078_pt1 | contig 12999 bp, 13 predicted proteins | sample MGYA00511098_ERZ779776 | MGnify/ENA primary metagenome ERZ779776 (study PRJEB29588, sample SAMEA2149318) | human gut metagenome | biome: human gut; feature: human-associated habitat; material: faeces | place: Denmark | collected 2008/2010 ...
TTTCTAATCCTGCTTAATTGGCTATGCGATTTATTATGAATCTTGATGGTGGAGTTGACCAACTGATTAAAGCTGAACTTGCTAAAAAAGAAGTTAAACGTCTTCGTTCATTAGCAAGTAAGACTGGTAAAAACAATGGTAATCCCAGAGTTCAAAAGACTGCAAAGGATGATAAAATTGTTTTACCTATTAAATAAAGCAAATGTTCTTGCCTTATAATAATAACTTAACCAAAAATCTAATTTACAATGCGTGAAATTGGAACTGTAAAATTTGACTCGAATCAATATACAGATGCTAATATGCTTCTGAATTTTGATTTGATTGACCCTGTTAAACTTAATCGTAATCTTACTTATCTTTGGGGTAAGGATAGTGACAAGTATCCTCTTCTTACTCTTACTGAGGGTCAGGGTGCTGTTACAACAAAAGTTAAGCTGAATGGTGGTGATACTCAATATACTTGGGAAATTGCTCCTCGTCAGCGTGTTACTTCTCGTCTGAAAAAGCTGGTATCTGATAAAACTGCTATTCAGCCTTACGGAACTGTTGAGGTTGAAATGGAGGATAATTGGTTTATTTATCAGCACACGGCTATTGCTCCTTCGGGTATGCAATGGCGTATTCAGAATGAGGGTATTGCTACTTCGACTGGTGGATACGTTTATCGTTTTACCAATATGTCGGGTGCTCCTATCTCGGCTGATGCTGTTGCAAAAGACTTCATTAGTGGTGCTATTTGGGCATTAGGTGCTTCGACTATTCCGGGTAGCAAGTCTGACGGAAACCGCTCGAATAACCAGTCGTTTAGCAAGGCAACTAACCAGTATGGCTACTATCGTTTCTCGAAAGAGATTGCTGGTAATATGGGTAATAAGGTTGTTAATATTGCCTTTGATACTGCATCTGGTGGTGAGCGTAGTCTGTGGATGCCTTACGAAATGAAGATGTGGGAAATCATGCGACGTGAGATGCTCGAAGAGGACTTGTGGTTCTCGGAGTACAACCGCGATTCGAATGGTATTATCCACTTAAAGGATGAAAAGACTGGTGAGGCAATTCCTCGTGGTGCTGGTGTTCTTGATATTCTCAAGGCTGTTGGTAATTATGAAACGTATTCTGTTCTGACACTTAATCGTTTCGACCGTATCATTACTCGTATCTTTGACAATCGTATTGATTCTACCGTTGAGGAACTTGTTCTTTATTGCGGTAAAGGTTTCGCACGAATGTTCAATGATGCTATCTACTATGATGCTCGTCTTAAGAATTACTTTGTAACTCTTGGTGATAACGAGATTAAGAGCGATGGTGAGATGATGTCTTATGGTAAGTATTTTAACCGTTATAAGATGTTTAATGGTAAGATTCTTACTGTCAAGATTGTTGATATGTTCGACCACGGTATTCGTGCTCGTCGTGACCGTGAAGCCGGTAATATGTATCAAGGTCTGCCTATTACTTCTTATAGTGCTGTATTCCTTGACCATACTATGGGCTCGAATGGTGAGCGTAATATTAAGTTTGTTTGTGAAGAGGGTCGTGAGTATAAAGTAGGTGTCTATAAAGGTATGGCTGAACTGCCTGCTTCGTGGGGGCTTGCAAGTGGTACTCAACTGTCGGATACGAAGGATATTGCTTCTTATGAAGTTCTTGGTTCGCAGGGTATCAATATTGATAATCCTACTACTTCGTTCTGGCTTGATTTAGCTCTGAACTAAACACCCAATTTGAGTAGTAATAATCGAAAGGTTATTACTACTCATTAACATATAAAAGATTGAATAACTTAAAATGTTAAAAATATGATTAAAGTTAATCGTTCAGTTCGTATTGAATGGAGGAACAATCCTTCTTCTTTTGAACTTCGGAATAAAGATGCTTTCAAAACTGATTTTCTTCGTCTTGGTTCTGCTATTCGTCCTGTTAATGAATTGCTGAGCCGTAGTGAGGAAATGCGAGTTCTTCTTCCTACTGTTGTTGGTGTATCTCCTATTGATAGTTCTTGGCAAGAACGAATCACTACATACTTAAATGATTTTCTTCTTGAGATTCCTGTTCATGGCTTAGAGTTCGATACTTCTTATGTTTTAGATTTAGGTAATCCTGCTCTGAAAAGTAATATCGACGAACTTATTGGTAAACTTAAAAAAGCTGATAAGATTAAGAATGAAACTGGTTCAGAACTTGAAGCTATTGTTCTGAAACGGATTAAGGAACTTGATGAAACGGAACTTTATAAGTATGTTACTTTTGTTAATATTCCCGATTATATTAGTTGGAGATATTGCCTTTTAAGTAGCAAAGTTGCTAATAAGGTTGAAGACATTAATAAAAGCGTCAATATTCAGTTTTATCTTACTTCGGATAGTGAGCGTAAAGCACTCAAAGCTGCTCGGACGAAACTTCGCACTGATGCTCTCAAGAAATATACAGAACTTATTAATAATCCGAATAGCGCACTTATTGACAATGTTGTTGTATCGACAGGTAGCGTAGGTGATTATTCAGAATTTATGGCAATGACTGCCGATGATAAGCAATCTGTTCTTCTTGAACTTATTGACAGTGACCCGCAGAAGTTTATTAGTATTGTTGATGATAAACATCTGGAGATGAAAGCTAAGATTACTATTTATCTTTGGATGAATATTATTCGACAACTTCCGAATAGTTCTATCATTGTCGATGCTTCTAATCCGGAAAATGTTATTGGTAATAATATTAATGATGCTATCTCGTATTTCTCGAATGATAACAACAAAGGTATTGTTGCCGAGTGGAACGCGAAGTATCGTAGTTTGAAAGGTTAGTCATGTATGAAACGGTAAAAGAGTTACACATCGAAATAGAGCAACGAATACAGCAGATAACATCTAATAGACATCGGAGTATTGCTCCTCAGTTTATTGATATGATGCTGAATCGAGCTGCCGTTAAATATATACAAACTAAATCAAATAGGAAAACTAATTATAAAGGCGAAGGTCTTGAAGATAGTAAAAAACGTGTAGATGATATTCAATCATTAAAACGTGAAACTCCGTGGCTTAAACTTAAACGTGATAAGCAAGATGCGGATTATCCAAATAGAGCTTTCGTTATTCTTCCGGGTGATTATCTAAAACTTATTTCTTCTATTTCTCGATTAACTTATGGTAAAACTCGACTTGTTGAGAATTTACATGAAGTTTATCCTGATGATGAAGTTAAGAATTTGTATTATCATCTAATAGATTTGTCTAAAATTGCCTTAACTGGTGATGAATTTAATGGACAAATTATTGTTAATGGGAATGAGATTGATATTTCAGATATTCTTTCTCTTTATGATAGTGATTCGGATAAGATTGATTTGTATGAAATTGCAGGTTTAACTTGTGATAGATTACGTCAAGCTCTTTCTAATGAATATAATGTTTATTGGGAGAATCTGATTGGTCGTTATTATAAAGATTGTATTATTATTACTTCTAATGCAAAAGACGAAATTGTATTGAAAGTTAATAATACAGACATTCCTGTTATTACTTACAATACTACTTATGATGAGTTCGTAAATGTAGGAAATAAGTTTTCTGAAAATGATTTAATTGCTACCGAAAATATTCGAGCTACTCTAAATAACTTCTATGGTAATAAAAATAGACATCTTAATCCAATAAGTGAACTTGTTGATGATAGGTTGTTTGTTTATTACGGTGATGATTTTTGTGTTGATGCGGTTAAGATTTCATATATTAAGAAACCACGTCTTTTTAATATTGATATTAACCAAATGTCAGATATGGAAGTTACACCTGATTTCATAGATAGTGTAGTTAGCGATATTCTTCTTGTTCTTAAAGATGACAGTTTTAGTGCTGTTAAACAACAATCAAATTTAGAATAGAAAATGAAAAGTGTAATTGTCGCAAATGATTTTCTGACAACACTTGCTAATAATGATGTTAGCAAGCTGACTCGCGGACAAGCTGTTCTTCTTAATTCGGCTGGTAAAGTCGTTGCAGCTGCTTCGGATGTCAAGGATGATGAGATGTTGCAGTTTGTTCTTGGTCTTGGTGATGGCAAGGTTAAACGCGGCGTTTGGATTAATCCTAAGTGGTCGAAGCAACATAAAGAAAAATATCTTGCTCCTGCTGGTAAAACGTATAAGTTTACGAATCTTATAGCTAATCGTGGTATTGGTTATCAAGGTTTCGATGCTGAGGTTATTATCTCGTGCAAACCTATTAATTCGTTTGGTGGTTATCCTCTGGAAGTTTACAATGCCAGCGTAACTATCAACGGAATTGACGAAGCAAGTGCAGATATTATTGCTCGTCTGAAAGTTGAGGTTGAAAAGACTTTGACTAAGATTAATGCTCGCTTTGGTGCTGATAGCATCACGATTGGTGATTTCACCGAAGCAAGCGTTACGTTCACTGGTGCCGCAGGTTTTGAGTATTATGTGACGTTTGATGGTATTCTTCGTGCTACGCTTGAAGAGGGCGACGAGAATCAAACTCCGGTTGGTACTTATGACCAAGTTGCTAAACTTGAGAAAGAAGCAGATGTTGCCGGTGTAGGTTATAATCCTAATTTCAAGGAATATGACCGTGTTTATGGTGATATTTTTACAGCTACCGAGGGTGTTATGTATGACACTTATGTAATTACTTCTCGTGCTGATTTCACACATCCCTTTAATTTACATACAGAGGGTTTACAGGTTACTCAATTTATTGCTATTAACAATACTAAAACTTCTGCAATTACTGCACTTGAAGGGGTATTGGCATTCATTAAGTAAGAAATTGATTTGTTAAAAATGTAACCACAAGGATAACTCCTAATGCTATTAATTGTGGTGTTAGGAGTTATTCTCTTAATGATGCTAATGTTATGTGACAAGTGGGCGTGCAACCTCCTGCCCCACCGGGGAGCGAGGCCGCAGGCCGAGCCATACAAGTTGCACCATTATTATTATTAATCGTTATATAACAATAAATACGATTAGTATTATGATAAAGAAAATATGGAATAAAATAACTACTTTTTTAAGTGGTTATTATTCAGAACATAAAGACGATATTATTATTGGTTTCGTCATTGCTACTGTCGTAGGTATTTTATTTAAGGCTACTGTTGCTACTTGGTTTATGAGTTTATGGATTACATTAGCTTATCAAATCATTATTTGTGGTATTCAAGCTGCAAGAAAGAAAGCAATAACTGGTCTTAAAATTCATCCTATTATTATTAACTTTGTAGTTGGAGTATTTATTTCGTTATTGTTCTTGGTATGGCAGTAATTAATCTTCGAAATGTTGTAGCGCTCGGTGTACTTGAAGATGGTGTATATCCAAGTGTTTATAATGGCCAAACCGGAGAATATATTGGTACAGTAGATGGTGAAGGTGCTGGTGTTAAAACAGTTCCTACATTATATATGTACTATCGAAAGAATGGCCACCTATATTTATATAGGACAAAGGAGAGGATTGAAATAGACTTAACTAATGTAACTGCTTACGATAATAGTGCTCTATTTAAGCTAACTGAAAAATCTGATATTAGTTCTGCAAAGATTACAGAGTTTGAATCTCGAAATATTGATGTAGGACATTATGAATATAAAGTTCCGTGGGTTAAATCAACTCAACAATATCTTTATATACTTGTACCGATTGTTCGTTCTATACATACAATTACAGTACAAGGTATCATAAGTAATCAGATATTCACTCTTACTGGTATTTATGTTCACGAAGGTAAATCTTGGTGGATTTATCGGACGAATGTAAAGACTAATTTTGATTTTAATGATGCTGTTAATGAGATTCTTGATGTTCAAGTATATGTTCGTGAGCTTACAGCTGAGGACTTAAATCCTGTTGAACAACTTACAAAACTTTTATTTGAACATATTAATAATAAGTTTAATCCTCATGAGGTAACAAAAGAACAAGTTGGTCTTGGTAATGTTGATAACACTGCCGATATAGATAAACCTGTATCTCGACCTCAAAAAGAGTACATTGATGCTCTTGAAAATAGGGTTAAAGGTTGGTTCAAACAGTTGAATGTTTGGATTAACAATCATGTTACAGAAGTTAATAAGAAGTTTCAAGATGTTTGGGCTGCTATAAACAAGAAACTTGATAAAGAAGATTACGAGAATGACAAAGATAATTTTAATGCTCATATTCGTAATTATGATAATCCTCATAGAGTTACTGCCGCACAAGTTGGTTTACCAACAGCTGCGAGTGATATTGAGAAATTAAAACAAAAAGCTCAAGAACTTCAAGGTTTGCTTATTAATAAGCAAGATAAAACTTCTGAAGAACTTATTACTGATAACAAACGTATTGTAGATGCTATTAATGAGATTTATGGTATTGTTGTAGAACATAATAATCACGTTCGTAGCAACAGTATTAATCAAATTGAAGTTACAAGTGAGATTCCTACTACGTTTGAAGATGGTACACTTTGGATTCGTATTCCTCGAAATGAAGAAGATTATATAACAATTAAGATTGAAGCTGTTCCGGTTGATTCTACTATACAAATGATTAATTCGGAAGGTAAAGAATCAGCAGGTATTGGTAGTGCAAGTCTTGAATGTTTAATTCAAAGTCGTTTACATTATATTGTAGAAAAAGAGAATTACATTACAAAAGATGTTTATGTCGATGTAGGTGTTGAAGATACGACAATTAATGTTGTTCTTACACCTAAAACTAAAAAGACATTAACTGTAAATGCAACTCCTGATAATGCTTTAATTATATTTACTAATAAACCTTCTAATATAGTTATTGCTCAAGGTACTGGTACTCTTACATATGAAACTTATGACCCGCGTGATATTTTGATTCAGGTTGGTGCAAGTGGATATGAAACTTACGAAGAGCGTATTACGTTAGATGAGAATATAATTCGTGATATTACTCTTACAGCTCTACCGGTTGAACAAGGTGCTGTAAGTCTTACGGTAGTTGATAGCGAAACAAAGGCCAAAATAGCCGCATACGTCTATGATAAAGACACGGGTGGTATATTAGGTCAAGTTACAAAAGATACGCCGCTACAACTCACCGGAGATATCAATACGAGCCGAATTTTAAGGTTTGTTTCGTCGGGTTATATAGAGGTTGAACAACTGGTAACTTATGCAATTCCTACCGCAGAAGTTACTGTTGAAATGGATAAAGTTCCAGTTCAATCTGGTACTATCTATGCAACTGCTGTAAATACTGAATCTACTGCTTTAGACGGTGTTACGTTTGAGTATAAACTCAGTACTGAAAGTGATTGGAAACCTCTCTATAATGATGAATCGACTGTTGGTAAATCTGAGGCTGTTACAGCTCCAGTTGGAACAAGTGTTGATTTCCGAGCTTCTAAAATTGGTTATATAACTAACACTGGAACTGGTACGATTAATTCTACTGGTGAACATAGTGTTACTATTGTACTTGAAGAGGTTCCGCCTGAACCTACAACTAAGGATTATTATATCTATGCTGTAACTGAGGAATCTGTTAATATCACAACAGGTGTTCATGGTTATTTATGGAATAATAATAGTTGGGTTGAACAAACTTTACAAGGTAGACCAAGGGGATTTGCTTATACTGGTGAACCCGGAACTTCTATTCGTGTTAAGTTTACTGCTACCGGATACAACGATGCTGAAAAAGATATTGTTTTAGAAGATGATAGTACAGAACCGATTGAGATTAAAGTCGTAATGACAGAGGAAACTCCTCCTCAACCTACAACTAAGGATTATTTTGTATTCGCTGTTACTGAAAAGAACGCATCAGTTGAAACAGTTACTGCTGCTTCTGTATTAGTTGATGGTGAATGGATGCCTCAAGATTTACGAACTGTTGTAGCAAGTATTGGATTTAACTATACTGCTATACCGGGAACTGTTATTAAAGTCAAATTTGTTGCTACTGGATTTATTACTGAAGAAATTGATGTTACTCTTCAAACTGAAAGTGATGAATCTTTAATCGTACCTGTTACTCTTCGTTTTGAGGACGGTATTGATTATATGCAAATCGAAGGTGACGGTATTAAACATCCTATATTTAGGGTTGGTAATGTCGAATCTAATTAACGGTTTAATGATATGAAAGAATCAGTAATTCGCAAAGTATTTTGTGCCTTAAACTGGCCTCCGAAAACTGGTGTTTTTCAGAAGTTAATTACTTTTGTAGTTGAAGGTTTAGCTACTAAGGCTGAATCTTCAACTGTTCAACAATTACAAACAAAAGTAGAAACTCTTGAAAGTACTATTAATACATTACAAGAAACTGTTACTACTTTAAGTGGTAAAGTTAATACATTAGAGAGTAATTATACTTCTTTGAAAAGTCGTGTAACTGCTCTTGAAACACCACAAGGTTAATATTAATCTACAACTATGGCACAACTTAATCTTCTTGAACGAGCTACGGAAGCTGTCGTAATGCTTAATGGTAATCATCGGCAGGTTCTTGATATGTGGCTTAATGGTAAAAAAGTTTGGCCAATAGATGAACCTGTTGTAGAATTAGCTGTTGATAAAACTCTTGTTATTCTAAATAAAGATAATAATTATCATGATACCATAACTGTTTTCGCAAGTGATACAGTTGAATGGGAATTTGGTAATTAGTTTGTTATTATAGTTAATCGACCAAAAAAAAAACAAATGGCAACTATTCCGAGTTATTTATCATGGGTTCCTAAAACTGGTACTGGAAATGCACAGATTAAGATTAATTCTGTGAATCCTTATACTGGTCGTACTGATAGAAGTACTAAAGTTTCCGGTAAGATTGTCGGAAAGACTAACGCAGTTACAGTCACGGTTCTTGAAAAGGCTGCTGACGAATTTATTACTCCCGATGGTTTAACTATTAGTGTTGCTAAAGGTGGTGGAACAATTCATGTAACTGGTAAGTCTAACTCGAAACTTCTTACATTTACATGGAAAACTAACTTCGGTATTGCAAATGTAACATCATTTAAGGTTAATAGTAGTACAACTGCTACGTCTGGTACTGCTATTACTGGTGACCCCGGTGCTACTGGAGAATATACTTATGATGTTACTATTGTTGTACCGAAGAATGAAACTATTAAAGCTCGTTCTGCAACTCTTGAAATCAAGGGTGAAGGTACGAGTGTTGTTAAAACTATTACTATTACTCAGGCTCTTGGTGACAGCTATCTGTATCTCAATTCGCAGGGTACAACTACCGCAGCTGTTACTATTCCGAAGGGTGGTGGTGAGCAGACTCTGCGTGTTCTGTCTAATGACGAATGGACATTCGAACCTGCTGAATAAATTAATTAATCATTTATGAGTGTTATCACTAATAAATGGAATGACGGGAGTGGAGATTCAATTAATATTGAATCTCCCTCTTTTCAAGGAAATCAGACTGTTAAAATTTCATCACCTGTTCAAAAGGGTACTTCTAAAAGAAGTATGAAGTTTATTGGAAAGTGTAAAAAAGATTCCAGTAAACAAGTTATTCTTACTGTTGAACAAGAAGCATCTGTTTATACATATGATTTAATATTAAGTAGTGATAATACTGAAATTGCCGCAAAAGGTGGAACTGCAAATATTACAGCTGTACTTAAAACATATCGTAATGGTAATTTAGTTAGTACAGATAATGTTACACCAGTTCTATCAGGAAGTGCTACTGGATTTTTTATATCTGGTACTAAGGTTACTGCAAGCAATCGAACTACAACTGTTGGTAGTAGGAGAAGTATTGTTGTAACTGGTAAATATTCAAATACATTTGATGGTCAAACAGTATCATCAACTATTACTATTTATCAAGAAGCCAATGAGGCTTCTTATGGTGCTTTAACAGGTGGTTCTATTTTAGCATCTGATATTCCTGCGAGTGGTGGAACTTCTTCGACCAGTATTTCTAATATGTCGCAAACAATTAGTTATACATCTGGTTCGACTCGTGCTGGTACAGTTACTTATTCAAAAACAAGTGAAATTACAGTTTCTTCTCTTGGAACCACAGTTAAGGCAAGAACTAAGGTTGGACAAGTTACTGTAACTTATACTGGTGAAGGTGGTGCTGTTGCAAATAAAACAACTGATATTTATCAAGCTGAAAATAAAGTAACTAATAGTAATTACAATCCTCGAATTACTGCTTACGGAACTCCTACTATAAGTATCGGTAGTGGTTTGACAGCAGCTGGTGGTTCTGCGACTGTAAGTGCTTCTGTTACTAATACTGAAACTTATAATGCTTTGTATAGTTCTGGTGCTACTGGTCCAAATCAAACACGAAGCGTTGGTGGTAGTTTATCAATTTCTATGACTGTTAACGGTAATAGTAGATTTAGTTTATCTGGAAATACGATTACTCATAGTAGTATGGGAACTAATGAAACTACTGATACTATTACTATAAAAGCTGTAAATGACGGAGATAGTTCTAAATCAGCTACGGCTTCTAAGAGTATAACAAACAGTAAAACTGTTAAATCTATTTCTGGTGGTGTTTATGAATATGGTTATGTAGCATCTGGTCCAATTACGAATGCTACGATTCCTGCAAGTGGTGGTTCTGCTACTGCTAAAGCTGGAAATGGTACTCAAAATTGGAGAAAGTCTGCTACAATTACTACTTATGAATATACATCTGGTGCTACAAAAGATGTTACTACTGAAGCTGCTTCAAGTGGAACAAATAATGTTTCACCGAGTATTGCTTCTATTGAAGCTACTGCATCTTCAAAAGGAACCACTGTTTCTTCTCAAACTACTATAAAGAGTCAACCTGTTATTTGGTCGGCTAATGGTGAATCCGCAGGTGCAACAATGTATATTTATCAAGAAGCCAATGAGATTGTTTCTTATAATTACACAGAATGGAAAATTGTTCTTAGAGCTAATCCTACAACAATTCCAGCATCTGGTGGAACTTCACAACTTACAAATAGTGCTATACGATATAAAATACCTGTTTATACATCAGGTGCTACTGGAAGTAGTACTACTATATCTTCAATTCCTTCATTGAGTATTAGTGGAGATGGATTTACATTAGCTAATAATATTGTTACAGCATCTAAAAATAATGTTGGAGCTCGAAGTTGTACAGTAACAGCATCAAGAGAAGGAGCTGTTTCACAAACTATTACTATTACTCAATCAGCTGGGCCTGATGGTATTGGTTATATGCAGATTCGAGGTAATGGTGTTGACCACTATATTTTCCAAATTGGTCGTACACCAAATACTCGTTCTAATGATGTTCAAACTTTATCAGAAGAACCTGCTGAAGTTGCAACAGAAACTAAATCTGAAAGTTTGTTTGCTAAAATTAAACGTATTGTTACTAATCTTAATTAATCAAATATGACAATAGCTCAAATCAAAGCACTATTTAAAACTGGTGCTATTCCGACTCAAAGTGATTTTGAAAATCTTATAGATAAAATTCCTAATGACGAAGGGGGAGGGGATATTGATTTAAATAATCCTGCTAAACCTTATTTAAATGGTATTAGAACTATTATTGATAGTAGTGAATCTTGTACTTATATAGCTATTATTGCTACAAAGGATATCGATATAGGACCGTTCACTATACCCGTAGCTTTTAAAAGTTATGCAACAGATGTAAGTGATAAAGATTTCTTATTTCAAGCATCTTATGGTGATCAAACGGAACAATTGGCACTTAGTGATATTAATGATTCTAATATACTTAGAGAGATACTTGAAGGTCGTAATTGGGCTTCTATACCATTAAAAGAACCAAAAGTTCTCGAACCTTATATTGTTAGTATTAATAATGAGCAATACTATGTTATTAATCGTGTTTATCAAGATCAACTAATTCGTTGTACCACTATTCAACTATTAGATAGTAAATCTCCAACTTTATATATAGTTAAAGCCTGGGATTTATTAACACAAGCTGATTGGAATAAACTTAAAAGGGCTATTGTAAATAATACAATTAGTTCTAATACTAGTCTTTTAACAAATTTTTTAACTGATAGATGTAAACAAGTTTAACCATGTCGATTAATTAATTGTATTAATCGGCATTAATACGATTAGATTATGGCAACAAAAGCTCAGCTTAAACAATATTTTGAAACAGGTAAAATACCTACACAAGCTCAATTCGGTGAGCTTATAAATTCTATATTTAATATTATTGGTTCTCCTGATGGTAGTTTGAATATAAATAGTAGTGAAAATAACATTAATCTTTCTATAAAGAATTATAGAAGTTTACATGGTGTATATATGTCTCAAGCATCTGTTAGTCTTCATTTATTTTTTAATAATGATATTAAAAATGGTACAAAACCAGTTCCAGTATTTATCCTATTTAGTACTGTAAATAATTTAACTAATCCTATAAATGCTAGTATTAAGTATGCTGTTCCGAATGCCACCTCACTTAAAAGCATGACAGATGATGATGTGGATTATCTCACTGCAAATTTGAATACTATCATTCGAAGATTTACTGCTCTTTTGATTCCATATTATGATTTAGTACCTAAAGAAGAAGAAGTAAAGAAACCTTCCATTGTAACAATTATATATACTGATATTTATAATACCAGTTATGTATATAATTGCATTATGGGTATGGGGAATATTGATTCTATAGTACCAATTTGTATTCATAGTCTTGTTAAATTATACGATGTTGAAAATAATAATTATTCAGGTGTTATGTCTATTTTAGAAAGAACTGTTTATAATCATATGACAGTAGAATCTGAATGGGCAAAGATAATGGAGTTACAAGGTTATGAAGATGGTTTAGTTATTGATAATAGCGGAGTTGCTGAAAATTTTATGAATACTATACATGCTAATTGTTATAAACAAATTTAATTAAAATAAAATCATGATTAAAGTCTATTGTAAATTCCTACCATTCAAAGGGTATTTATGTATGACGATATTATGGTGGTTAATCATACGAACTGAATACA
>ERZ779776.564-NODE-564-length-12812-cov-3.247237_pt1 | contig 12812 bp, 6 predicted proteins | sample MGYA00511098_ERZ779776 | MGnify/ENA primary metagenome ERZ779776 (study PRJEB29588, sample SAMEA2149318) | human gut metagenome | biome: human gut; feature: human-associated habitat; material: faeces | place: Denmark | collected 2008/2010 ...
CTTTCCGCAACGAGATCGTGGCCCGTCAGTTCATCTTCCGCATGCGCGAGTTCGAACAGATGGAGATGCAGTTCTTCGTCCGCCCGGGCGAGGAGATGCGGTGGTGGGCCGAATGGCGCGATACGCGTATGAAATGGCATCGGGCGCTCGGCTTCGGGGCGGATAACTACCGTTTCCACGACCACGACAAGCTGGCCCATTACGCCAATGCCGCGACCGATATCGAGTACAATTTCCCGTTCGGGTTCAAGGAGGTGGAGGGCATCCACTCCCGTACGGATTTCGACCTGTCTAACCACCAGAAATTCTCGGGCAAGAAGATCCAGTATTTCGACTCCGAAACAGGCGAAAGTTATGTGCCTTACGTCGTGGAAACCTCGATCGGCGTGGATCGTATGTTCCTGCAGGTGATGTCGGCGGCTTATACCGAGGAGAAGCTCGAAAACGGCGAAGAGCGCGTCGTGCTGCGGATTCCGGCGGCTCTTGCTCCGACGAAGGTGGCCGTGTTGCCTTTGGTGAAGAAGGACGGCATGCCCGAAGTGGCGCAGCGGATCGTCGATCTGTTGAAGTATGATTTCAACGTCGTGTATGACGAGAAGGATTCGGTGGGCAAGCGTTACCGCCGGCAGGATGCGATCGGTACGCCGCTGTGCGTGACCGTCGATGGCCAGACCCTCGAGGATAATACCGTGACGGTGCGCCACCGCGATACGATGCAGCAGGAGCGCGTGGCGATCGATGCCCTCTTCGGACTGGTCGATGCGGAGTGTTCGCTGCGCAGCCTCCTCAAGAAATTGAATGTCTGACAGGGCTGTCGCGGGTTTCGCGCCGGGTGCGTCGGACGGCGAGTACAGTGTGTTTCGTATCGGGAATGTTCGTGAGGGTGTGTGGGCCGGTGTTGTTCGAGCTATTGGATAAGGTAAGATCGTGGGACGTATTTTGGCCATAGATTATGGAACGAAGCGCACGGGAATCGCCGTGAGCGATCCCTTGCGGATCATTGCCGGAGGGCTCGAAACCGTCGAAACCAAAGGGTTGGAACGCTGGTTGGCGCAATATTTCGCGGCGAACGACGTTTCGACCATAGTGATCGGAAAGCCGATGCAAATGAGTGGCGCTCCGTCCGAAACGTGGCGTTACGTGGAACCGTTGGCGGCCCGCCTGCGCAGGGCCTATCCCGACAAGGAGGTGGTGTTTTACGACGAGCGTTTCACCTCGGTCATCGCTCACCGCACGATGCTCGAGAGCGGTATGGGCAAGATGGCCCGCCGGGACAAGGCGCTTGTGGACAAGATATCGGCGACCATTATCCTGCAAGGATATATGGAGAGCCGAAGTTAGTTTTCCGGCTGCGGCCGGGTTAAAAATGGAAAAAAGTTATGATTTATCCGATAGTTGTTTTCGGGGCGCCGGTACTGCGCGAAAAATGCCGGGAGATCGGACCCGACTATCCCGAAGTTAAAAAGTTGATCGAGGATATGTTCCTCACGCTCGAGGAGGCCGAGGGCGTAGGGCTTGCGGCTCCCCAGATCGGTAAAAGCATCCGCCTGTTCATCGTGGACTGCACGCCTTGGGGCGAAGATCATCCCGAACTGGCCGATTATCGGCGTGCGTTCATCAATCCCGAAATTTACGAAGTTTCCGAGGAGACGAAACTCTACGAAGAGGGATGTCTTTCGCTGCCGGGATTGCACGAGAGCGTGCGGCGTTCGCTTGCGATCCGGATGCGTTATCTGGACGAGAATTTCGAGCCGCACGACGAAGAGTTCACCGGGTTGCCTGCCTGGGTGATCCAGCACGAATATGACCATCTGGAAGGAGTCGTCTTCACGGACCGCTTGTCGCCTTTGCGCAGAAATCTGATTAAGAGTAAGTTGATGAGCTTGACGAAGGGCCGTTACAAATGCTCGTACAAGACTAAATAGGGGGCGTTCCGGTAAAAGTTACGGGATTGACCGAAAAGAGAGCGACATTGGCCTAAAAGTTGAAATTTTCTGGAGAAAGGGGTAAACTCCGGAAAATTTTTATTACCTTTATATATCGGAAATAGGACATATAATATTTTATCATTTTAAATTTTCATACGATGAAAAAACTTTTACTTACATTGGCAATGGGCTTGCTCGCGTGGTCGGCATCTGCCCAGAATTGGACGGTCGGTGGTCGTATCGGATCCGGTTTCCAGGCTGTCGGACAGTATGTATTCAGCAACGATAATTATGTGGAAGCCCGTTTCGGTGCTTATTGGGCCAATGCCGGCGGTACGGTGACGGCCGATTTCTCGGTATTGTATAATTGGAATGTTTGCAATATGGATTGGACGCCGTCGGCAGGTCGTTGGTTCTTCGATGCCGGTGCAGGTATCAATGTGGGCGGCAAAGGGCATTACGCTTATGTAGGCGTGGCCGGCTCGGCCAAACTGGGTATTGCCTTCAAGGGGGCTCCGGTACGTCTTTCGTTCGACTGGTCGCCGGCTTTCGGTCCCGGAATCGCTTATTGGGACGGGGGATCGCATTCCGAGTTCAACGAACGGGCATTGTGTAATTTCGGTATTACGTGCGTTTATTGCTTCTAAAGAGAGAACCCGAGGAAATAAGAAGCCCGGAGCAATTTGCTCCGGGCTTCTTTTATGCTGTCGGTTCGGTGCTTTTTCTGTTCGATCATTTTCCCCCCCCCCCTTGCTGATGAAGAACGTTTTCCGAGGGGAGGAATTGAGGAACTGAACGTAATATGGACCCGGAACGGTTGCGGTCGGAGGCGAAAAACGGGCTGGACTTTCGGGTATTCAACGACGTGTGTAGAATTGTCTTTGGAGGTTGTATTCGTTTATATCGGATTTGTTTCGGGCGACGAAACTTTATTTTGCTTTGGGCGGCGTTTCTCTTGGCTGCGGTTGTAATCTTCGCTGCACCTGTAGGTTCTTTTCGGGAGGGAGGGTGCGTGTACACTCCGCGATCCCGTATAATCGGCAAAACGAGATGCGACGAAGTTCAGAACCAGATGCGACTTTTAGAGGGTTGAAGTAATCCAAAACGAAAAGCGACTGAAATTTCGCACACGCGCAGAATATATGTAAAGCAAATGCACGATCCGTTTACATATCGCGGGAAATATGTAAAGCGAATCAAGAAAACATACCGTTCGAATGGCGTTTAACTGCCGCTCGAACGGTTTTTTATTTCAAGATGAATCAATACCAGCTCCATCTATTCGCCTAAATACTCACCCTGGAACAGAGATGCCTGTGCCCGTTCCTCGTAGTTGCAGACCATCCACTCCTCTTGTCTGCGGCGATTTGATTTCGAGGCACTGATCGTCCGCTCGATACGATGGATAATCCATCCGTTCTTCCGGGCATACCGGTCGATCATATCGAACGGGAACATCGTGAGCATAAACTTTCCCTTGACGGTTTCAAGCAATTGCAAGAGTTGCTCCATATTCTGTTCGTTGAATGTATCCTCATAGTGTCCGCAATCGGAGTTCACATAAGGCGGATCGACGAAATGAAAGGTATCGGGAGCATCGTAGCAGTCGATCACGTCGAGAGCGTTTCGGTTCTCAATAGTCACTCGTTCGAGCCGCTGACAAAGCCGCTCTGTGAACTCATCCTTCGCGTTACGCAGTTTCTTGGTCATTGTGCCGCTGAAGTCATATCCAAATGTCCCGTCCATCATTGACGCAAACGACATTTTACAGAGCACCCATACGGCCCATGCCCGTTCGACGGGAGTAAAGAACTGCGGATAAGAGTTGATATGTCCGGCATGGGCGTGCAGGTCCCGGCTGTGTAGTGTTTTGTTAATCTCGTGTTTGAGGTCTGAATAGTAAACTTGCATACACCAGTAGAAGTTTGTCAACTCCATGTTGATGTCATTGATGATTTCAGCTTCGGAGGGCCGTTTGGCGAACAAGACGGCCGCACCGCCGCAAAATGCCTCTGTATAGATCTTATGCGACGGGATCAAAGGCAAAATGTGCTTGAGCATTGTCTGTTTGCCGCCATAGTAGGAAATAGGGGTTCTCATAGTTTGCTATTTTATTAAAATTAGTATCTTTGCGTATCTCATCTACATACCAGCCGTCCCCTGTACAGGAAACGACACAAAAAATTACTCGCAGCAGGAGGTTTTATCCCCCGGTCGCTGCGAGTAATCGTGCATTTGTTGGTATGTAGGTGAGATGACTGCTAACAAACCGGGGGATTTTTTGTGTCCTCCCCCGAAGGACTTTATTTGTCAGATTCGATGCTGACCGTCTACTTCGTCTTTCACTTTTCTGCCGACAACCGACGTATTCCATACATGGTCCATCGCAGCCATTAAAAATTCTTCAATTAATTTACGACTGTCTCCAATGGCGGTTCTCAAATCTTTGTCCAGGTCGTATGGTCGGTATCTCTCTTATAGACATACCCGTTTTGAATACGTAATCCGGCTTTTCCGATCAGGACTTCGAAAATATCTCCCGTGAATACCGCATAGTTGCTCGATCCTTTCACAACGGCTACTCCGTTGGGAGCGATCAGGTTCTTGCGGATGTCTTTCACGAAGTTGAATTGGGCGGCATTCATCGTTGCAGAGGCCGTAAGTTTTCCGGCTGCCGATGCTTCGACCGTAATCCGGATGTAGTACTTCTGGGCTGCTCCAGTGAAAAGATATGAAATCGTCTCGTCGATATTCAAATTCGTGTTTTGGGCTTCAGCCGTGCTGTTTCGGTACAGGGGATCGGCTTTCCCCGTCAAAGCGTTTACCACCTCGATCTTTACGCCCCCGCCACCTCCTTCGGCATTGCCTGTGATGCGGGCTGTAATCCGGGCTGACATCTGTACTCCCTGCCCACAGGTAAACGGCGGACTTGACTCGTAAACATTTCGGACAAAAGGATTGCTTTGTCCCGTAGCCAGTGCGCTCACTTCTTTCGTTTCTATGACACCCGGTACACTCACAGCACCCAGAACCTGCGATATGGACGTAATTCTGTATGGGGTGAGTATGATTTTATCTCCGCTTGCGGCCGCATCGCTCACCTCTACGGAATCGTTTTTGACCTGCAGGATTCCGACGGTTCCTTTGGTTGCGTGTACTTCCCCGTCGGCGTGTACTCTGAACACGGCTTTTTTCCGGTTTGTGTAGTCGGCTCCCGACCAGAAGGGCACATCGTCTTCCTGCAAGCCGCTCACGCCGGCCGTCACGTCGCCTTCAGCATTTTTCAGCAACATCACATTGGTCATTATCAGACCGCCTTTCACCTCGGTACTTCCGTCTTCCATAGCCTTCTTGAGGTACTCTGTCGATTTGATGGATTCGTCTATCGCGTCGTCGATCAAGTCCGACATGTTGCTGCTTATTTCATAATAATCGGAGAATACTTTTCTGAACTCGGTGCCGGTTATCTCGGATGTCGTACTCATATCGGCCAGCAGGGGCGTGAGATAATCTTCGAGTGCCTGGAAATAGACCGTAAATGAATCCGTGGGGACATCATACTTTTCGGCATTCGCCATGATGCTCCAGTATTCGCCTTGAATCCGCACCCATTCATTAGCCACCTGCTGTTTGTCGGATGGCGTCAGGCTCGAATCCGAGGCAATGTAGTCCACATCCAGCTTCACCTGCTCGATCTGCGCCTGCACATCCTCTTCGGCCGTGATGTATCCCGTGGGGGCCTTGTTGCCTTCCGTGAGCTGGATGTCGTAAATGTAAATCGGTCGCCAATAATCGACGTAAAGTACGATTTTTAACAAGGACTTTCCGGATTTGGTCGTATAAACGGCTTCATACACATCAGAATATGGAGCAGATGGCGGGCGTGATATAATGTCGTATCCGTCTTCATAAACGGCACAGAACACGCAGCCGGTCTTGGTTTCCGGCAGTTTGATGCGTGCCTTGAAGACATAGGACATGCCGGCCTTGTAGGCGATCTTACCCCCGAAGCAATCCGTCCAGTTTACGATCTGGCTCGTAGCCGCAATAGCTACCCCTGCATTGCTCGCTTTGTTGGCATCGATCTTCATGTAGGCTCCGTCTGCGTCCGATCCCGAAGTCACCACGTCCGAAACACCCTCTTTGGCGCTGTTCCACGCATAGAGGAATTGTCGGGCTATATAGTTGCGGGCGCCGAACTGAAGATTAGCAATCTCGTCTTTGGCTTCGTTGGCTGCCGTATCATCGGTGTATTTGGATGCTTTGTCCCAATCCGAGCTTTCGAAATTGCCCGTTGCACGGGATTCGATACAACCCTTGATGTCGCCACCTTCGCCCTGCGTCCAGATGTCACCCACATCGTAGGGTGTAGTCGGTGTTACGACGAATACACGACGTTTGGCATCGGCCGTGTCCTGCGCCCGCGCCGCCTCTTGCAGGGCCTTTACCGCATCGCTGTCGGCGATCGGCGTCCATTTATAGGTTCCGTCCTCTTCTTTTACCCACCGCCACGATTTGCCCGCATCGGGGTTCGTCGTCTCGTCGCTCGATATGGTGAAGTGAATCTGCGGGTATTCCGCCGGAGTGATTTTGGCATTATCGGTTTTGCGGATGACAAAAGCCATGTAGGGATTGTCGCTTCCGACAGTATAGCTCTGGCTCCATACGTAACTTGCTATAACCGCTCCGGATGACGCTATCGGATTGTAACCCATCGTATAGCCTTCGCCCACCGACAGTACGGCGCCTTTGGGTATTCCTCCGACCGGAGTTTTGAGCCGGATGCGGGTGCTGTCGGCGATTTTGATCTGATCCCAGGTCTTAATGCCGTCGATATAGGATGCACCGATGCTGCCCTGCTCCCAGCAGCCTGCGTCCGTCGGGTCGAAATTCGCGGGCAGCGTATTGGTGAACGTGTCGCCGATATGGTTTTCCTGCTCGCCGTCCGCTATCCATGTTTGGGCCGGTTCATTGTAAAGCGAGGGAGTATAGGGATAGAACCAGTTTTCCACGACACCGTCCAGCCGTTTGTTGATCTCGGACAATTCGCCGGGCAGCGTGTTATCGATGTAATCTTTGGCTTGCTGAGCTTTGCGATCGGCGGAATTGGCAGTGGCCTGGGCTTCGGTGGCCGTCTGATCGATCTGTTCGATGTCGAACTCCTTCTGGAACTGTCCCGTCGCGGGGTCGTAGAGCTTGCCTTGCTTCCAGCCTGCCTCCGGGGTGAAGGCCACGCCGACGCCGTTGTCGCCTACCAGCCGGAACAGCTTGCTCCGGGTGTCCAGCAGCGCCTTCTTGTCCAGGCTGCTGATCATACCTTGCAGATAGATATTATCCAGATAGGCCGAATAGCCCGACATCTGGATCCCGAAGACGGAGAGGTTCGTAAGGTCGCCGAACTGCGCGGCGATATTCTCGGCCGTAAACTCCCAGTCGCTGACATTGCGGAGATAACGCTGGTAGGTGCGCGTCGAGTAGCGCGAGCTCTGCCGGGCGGGATTCGTGAACGATCCGTAGGCTACGAAGGTCATCGATTCCATCGGATCGATCTGCTTGGTAAAGGTGGCCGACAGGGGGCGCAGCCCGTAGCGGAACTGCTCGTTGCGGTCGCCCAGGACCTCCGTGATACGGAAATAGACCGTTGCGAAGCCTGAGAAAGAGAAGTTGCCCCGGCCGTCGTCGGAATCTGCCGTCGCATTGTTCGACGGGTCGAAGTCGTGGAAGATACCCATGCAGATATCCCCGACCGCTACGGCGCCGATCTCGCCCTCTTCGAGTTTGAGCGTTACGAGCTTCTGATCCTTGTCCACACTCTCGATCACCCCGGCGCCCGGAGCGCTCCAGTCATCCCCGACGCTGATGCCCACACGGTTGTACCGAAGCTCCGGAACCTCCAGAAAACGACGGATGAAGAGGCTCTCCAGCTCGCCGGCGCCTCGTCCGTCGATCTGTGCACCGAAGCCGGTGATGCCGCTGGCGAAGTCGCTTGTCCGGAATCCCTCGTCGAGTTGCTGCCGCTTAAGGAATCGGGTGATTCCTTCGACCGTACCTCCCCGGCGCTTGTTCAGAAATTCCCGTTCGCTCTTACGCGACGAATAGAGCGTCGTGTCGCTCGCCGGTGTTTCCTCCCACGATTTAATGATGTCAGGAAATTCCGATGAAACCTGCCGGGTTATCTGCGTCACTTCCGAAATCTGATTTTCGATGCGGGAAATACGGCCTGTGGAGAGGACATCGCTCATTTTAAGAGTCATGCTTCCGGGCTGAACGACGGAGCGACTGATCGCGACGATACGGATATCGCGATATCCGGTATCGGGAAAAAACTTGTCGCTTCCGAGCCGAATCCGTTGCCCTGGCTTCAAATCGAGGTTTCTTTTATCGACAACCGTAAAATCCGTCGATGCCTGGAACACGGATATATCTTTACGGCTGTCGGCCATAAAGGTATCTACCGCAGTTTTGAATTCCTGTTCGGCCGCAGGATAATAACTGTCCGGCATACTGATATTCCAGAGCACGTATTCGTTCCCGGGAGCCGGGACCAACGGTTCCGACGGCAACTGCATATCGTTGTCGTAGGGCCATTGGGTGATGATCTCGAACTCCTTCTTTTCCGAGTCGTAATTCACTTCGAACTCCCGTCCGCGAAGCTCTCCGGTCTGAAAGGTCACCCGTTTGACGAGGCCGCCTATTTCGTATTGATTGGGATCGAACGGAATGTCGGGATCGGTGAAATACCAGACCGTAAACGGAGAGCCGTCATCGCTTGTGCGCTCTTCGGACCGTACGGAACCGACCGTACCGATCCGGCGGGGATATATCGCATCGAACGCTTCCTGCTCGAAATATTCGATGATACCGAGGTGGGTATCCTGTTCGACGTACTTTGCCCCGTCGGGCAATTGCAGCCGGGCATGTCCGTACCGATCCGGATCGATGTTGCGGGAGGAGCCTACCGGGAAGAGCCGAGTGAAAAATTTCACGCCATCGGCCATGCTCCGTTCGATTCCTCCGATCAATCCGTCGCCGTAAGACAACGGGACAGGCTCGCCGAACTCACAGCGGGATATGTTGAGCGTCATCCCGTCGAACCACCACTCTGTCCCGGCGGCAGACGACAATTCCGAAAGAGCATCGGAGGCGTACTTTCCCGTATATTCGATATCGATGTACTCCGATACGACCACTTCTCCGACTTTCCATTCGGTCGTCCCCATTTTGCGGTTCATGTTAGCGATAATCAGCGCCGCATGTTCGCGTGCCGGTGCCGTGAGTGTCAGAATCGGATTGTCGTCATCATCCGGATTGACCATCAGGACCTGCGTGGTGAGTCCTTCGACCCCCGACAGTTGCACCGAATAGCTCCACTCGCTGTCGCAGTTCATCTTCGGCTGATAACGTTCGAGAATCCAATAACGCCGTCCGAGGAAGTCCGCATAATCGTAAACTTCGAGCGTGACGCATTCGAAGGCCGTGAAGGAGAGCGCGAGGACACTCTCCTCCTGTATGCCGCAGGTTGCAGCACTGTTACTATCGGGAGAGACCGTCAGCTTCAAATTCCCTTCTTTCGAATATATTTTGAGTTCCATTTTTTGAAGATTTGAACGTGACCTTTAGATCGACGCAGCGAGTTCGAATGTCGGCTTCGGCTCCCGGAATTTCACCGAGAAGGTCGCCGCAACCTCTCCCTTTCCGAATGGCGCCAGTTGTGAATAATCCGAAAATCCGGTCATATAAACCCGGAATTTCAGCCCTACGTCCGTCAGATGGAGCGCCAGCCACCCGTCGTCGCCCTCCTTGAGAAATTTCACGAACGAGGCGTAGCGCGTGAAGAACGAAACATCGTTCGAGGCGACGATGGCGAATCGCAGCGTAATATCACGGGCTTCATAAGTCTGCGTCAGTATATCGGGCATACGGACGCCGTCCTCCTCCCGAATGGAAACCTCCGCCTGCTGCTTGAGAGCCGGAGGTGCGAGCAGCGAATCGTAGTTGTCGTGTCTGTCTTCGCCGGTTTCCGCGAGGAAAGCCCCGAAACGGGCATATACATCCGTTTGGTTGATCAGCAACAGTCCTTCGAGTATTTCAGCCATAATCAGATCGCTTTTAATCCGTCGCGTTTTATGGTTTGCAACAGTTCATAGATTTGGGGTATCGGTTCGGTATTTTCCCGGATGGCATTCATCGCTTCGAGCGACCCTTTGAGAACCGGGACAATACCTTCGGTGTTTTCATCGATATTCGCGGAATGGATCTGTACCGATGTGACCAGTCCTTCGACGCGGGAGAACGAATCCTGCGTTACAGTCTGAGTGGCTCCGGCCTTACCGTTCTGCTGCGAAGTGCCGGCTTCCTCGTCGATCGAAAATCCGTTCTCTTTTGCAATGCGGCGGAACTCTTCCCACAGACGATTGAAATCGTCCTGTTGATCCATGACGCCCGAAACCAGCGATTTCATCGTTTCGCTCCATTGAGCGAAACGCTCTTCGTCGGAAAGGTCGCTCTGCATGACCTTTTCGATGCGTTTTTGGGTATCTTCGAATAATTTACCGAACACGATCGAGGAGGCCATACGCTTACCCAGCAAGCGCAAGGCTTGTCCGACACTATCAACAAAAGTATTCGCCGCATCGGTGCCGTTTTCGAAAGCATCCACCAAAGCATCGGTAAGCGTACTGCCCAGATCGCCGAAAATATCCTGCAAATAATCTCGGACCGCAGTCAATGCCTCTTCGTAGGTTTCCCAGTCGTCCACCATTTCGCGGAGCATCTCCTGATTCTCCCGTGCCAGGTGCTGGAAAGTTTCTCCGCCCTCTTCGACGAATTGCCGGAGCGCGTCCATATCGACTTCGCCATCCGTGAATAATTCGGGAAGCAGCGAACCGAGGGACTGATATTTTGCCGAACGGAACCAGGTCGAGTGACGTGTCTGAACCTGCATGTTGGCGATCGAATCGGCAATGTTCTCCCAAGTTTTTTCATACCTGAACAAGCCCGAAAGTCCCGTGCCGGCTCCGCCTCGCCACTCTCCCGGCAACTGATATTTTTCTTCCCCGCGCGAGAGGATTCTCTCCCGGACTTTCTCCAGCTCTTCAAGCGAGGTGCGCACCACATCGATATTTTGCTTGTAACGGTCGTACACCCGATCCCCGAAGATATTGTCGAATTCATCGGAGTCGATGCGGCTGCGCTCTTTCATGATCCGAAGTTCTTCGTTGAACTCGCGGGCCAGACGTAGGTTGCGCTCCATCGAAGTTTCACCGCCCTCGAACAAATTGACAATAGTGGTCAGCGCACCGATACCGGCAGATATGCCTCCGAGAATTCCGGAGGCCATGCCGAGTGTGTTCGATGCGGCTTGAGCTTTCCGGTATGCCTGAACGGCATTGATGATTTGCAGGGTAGAGCCGGCGATATCTCCTGCGGTGGCGATGATAGTTCCTCCGGCACCCCCGACGGCATCGCCGACCTCATTGAAGGTGTCGATAACGTCGGTCAATACGCGGTGAAGCTCCGTCCAGGAGGTCGTATCGGTAGTTTCCTGTTTCGTTTGGTTCTGTTTTTTCGCCAGATACCGCCGTTCGGCCATGCGGAGTTTGGCCCGTGCAACGGCAATGGCATTACCGTCATCCGGCGTCTCGCTTTGCAGGTTCTCCAGCTCTTCCTGAGCTTCGATCACCAGGCTTTCCAGCTTTTTGACCGAGGCAGCGACGACCCGGTCGGCCCAGGCTTCGAATTCCGGGAACTGGCTTGCAAATTGTTCCGTGAAGTCGTCGAGCGCTTTTTGTTTGGCCTCGCGAGCGAGTTGCTGGGCCTCCGGATTTGAGGCAAGAGCGGCAATATCCTGATCGTATTTCCGGGCGATTCGCAGACGCCCCTGCTGGTAGGTTTCGTACTTCTCCAGCAACTTGGCGTATGAAGCCTCCTCTTTCTTATCGACATCCGCAAGCTCTCTGTCCCGAATTTCCGCAGCTTGGGCTATTGCAGCGGCCGTGCCAGCCATAAAGGTTTTCTCTGCATTCGAATCGATATCGGCCCCCGACTCCCGGAGTTTGCGAATCAGCGCGAGCGTCTGTTGTTCCTGCCGCTCATATTCCTGACGGTTTTTCTCGTAATTGAGGCGGATCGCTTCCCGTTCCCGGTCGAATTCGTTTTCAATCAACTCGGCCCGCTGGTCGTCGAGGCTCTGCTGTTGGCGACGTACGGCCGCCTTATACTGTTCTTCGAGTTGGTCGATGGAAGTCGGTTCGGGATCGGTCGTCGTGCCGGACGGGTTTTCCAGCAACTGGGCCTGCTCCGCCACGGCAGCCAATTTCGTCCGCTGCTCTGCGAGGAATTGCAGAAATGCCCCGAGGTTGCCATCGAATTTCTCCTCTATCTCATTGATAATCTCTTCTCCTCCTTTGTTCTTCCTGATCTCTTCAAAAATCCTTTCCTGCCAGTAAGAAACACTTTCTTCTGCATCTGACAGAATGGTTTCCGCCCAAGAGAGATCTTTGTACATTTTGGACGCATTGCCCCGTTGGGTCCATGTCGCCGCATCGTAGATTTTCCGTTTGTCAGCAACATCCTTTTGGGCCTCGAGGTATTTGTCATAAGCCTTTTGGAATTGTTCGATATCCGGTGTGTTATTGAAGAACAGCTCTTGCTGTTCGATATCCACCAGACTCTTGAAAGCCGCCTGCGCTTTGGCGTATTTGTAAATGTTTTTGATCAGCTCCTCGTAAGCGTCATTCGCTTGTCCGAGCATGATTTGCTCGTCGGAAAGATTCTTGAAATAACCCGAAAACTCCTCTTTGAGTTTGCGCACGGCTTCCCGGCGATCGTCTGTGGCGCGGGCGCTATCCCTCGCGGCCCGGGGGAGAAGACTCAATTTTATGA
>ERZ779776.567-NODE-567-length-12765-cov-3.735327_pt1 | contig 12765 bp, 13 predicted proteins | sample MGYA00511098_ERZ779776 | MGnify/ENA primary metagenome ERZ779776 (study PRJEB29588, sample SAMEA2149318) | human gut metagenome | biome: human gut; feature: human-associated habitat; material: faeces | place: Denmark | collected 2008/2010 ...
GTAATTATCTCAATTTTTCAAAGGACAGAAAAGGTACCGGATATGGAGCGTTTACATATGGAAAGGGAAATGATGGAATATAAATTTATAAGGATTCATCAGAGTTTTCTGGTAAATCTAAAACATATAAAGAGTATTACAGGCTATAGTGTAATACTGAATAACAATCAGAAACTTGTTGTACCAAGAGCAAGGTATAAGGATGTTAAAAGTGCATTTATTGCATATAAAGGAGAAGTGTAATTTATGTTTACATATTTTTTTAGTTTAGCAATAATTGCATTTGAAGTTATTTGCTGCAAAATATTTTTTGAAAGTTTTTGCGATAGCTCTGGGGAAAATAGAAAGTATAAAAGAACAATATTATTAGTTTTGTTGATTGCAATTTATTATATATGCGGGTTTACATTATCAAAATGGATTGTCCTTAAGCAACTATGTGCAATAATGTCAACTGCTATTATCATGCGATTCTATTTTGAAATAAGCTTAGTAAAGTCTGCGGTGTTTGCAATATTATATCAAGGATTATTGATGTTAGTGGATTATTTAGTTTATGCAGGAAATAGTGCAATCGTATCCAGAGATGGAATAGTAACTCAAGAATATGCACTTGAGGGGAATTTAATTATTATTTTTAGTAAAGTTATTTCTTTTCTTTGCATCATACTAATAAAAAAACAATTTGGCAAAAAGTCAACAGAAGTACTGACAGACGCCGAATGGACAAAGTTCCTTTTTTTTCCTGTATTTACTATTATTACAATAATTACATTACTAATGGAATTTCAATATACTGAAAATGAAATGCAAGCAAATGCTTTATATTCTATTTCGTTTGGAATGGTGGTAATGAATGTATTTGTATATTATTTAATTAATGATATAGTCATTCGGGATGCAAAGCTGCATGAAAAGGAAATGCTTGAATTGCAGGTTAAAAATCAGATTCAGATGTATCGATCTGTTTCGGAAAACTTTGACATACAAAAAAGAAAATCGCACGAATTTAAAAATCAAATATTGTGTATAGAAGCGTTGCTCAAAGACAAAGAATATGATCGGGCAGTAGATTATGTTAGTAAAATCAGTAAGGGCTTTTTCAAAGAGCGAAATGCAATAAACACGAATCAAGTAGTAGTAAATGCAATTTTAAATACAAAATATGAAGAAGCTATTAACAAGCATATAGTCTTTGTCTTTAAAGTTAATGATTTATCTAACATAAAAATGGAAGATGAAGATTTGGTTGTGATTTTGGCTAATCTGTTAAACAATGCAATTGAAGCCTGCGAAAATTGCATTGGTAAAAAAGTAATTAAGTTCAAGTTTATGATGGAAGAACAGATGATAATTTTATCAGTAAAAAATACATGTAATCAAATGATTATATATCATAATAATGAAATCGCTACTACTAAAATGATAAATCAGGATGAGCATGGTGTAGGAATAAAAAACATTATAAGAATTGTGGAAAAATATAATGGGGAATATGTAATTCAAAATGATGAAGATCAATTTTACTTTTCTATTATTATACCTTTATGAAGAAAAAACATTAGGTAATCAAAGGGATATTATTGAGTCCTATTAATTAGAAGGTGATTCAAGGAGGAGATTTGTTGTCAATTTCTGCAATAAATGTTCACTTTCTGCAGAAATGATTGAACAGGTAAAAAAATTTGATATGATTTTATAAAAGGGGGCATAGATGTGGTTGAAATGATAGTCGGCTCCATAGTAGATGAGATGGAAAAAGACAATTTATTTGAAAAGGAAATGAAAGAACATTATGTATATGCATTGACAACTATGATTGAAAAATGGATAACAACTATTTTTATATTAGCGATGGGTGTTTTAGCTAAACAGATTGTTCCGATGATACTTTTTTTGATTTTTTTCTTTTCTCTTAGAAAGCGGACAGGTGGTTATCATGCGGATTCCTATGGACAATGTTTCTGCGGAACGATGGGAATTTGTATAACTATTATTTTTACAGTCCCGATATTGCTTAGAAACATGTGGGTTGTATATGGGTTGCTTATTGGATCCATTATTCTTATTTGTTTGATAGGCACTGTTAATCATCCTAATTTGGATATGGATCATTATGAGTTACGACAGTCAAATAAATCAGCGAGGATTTTGTTATGCTTGGAAAGCAGTGTTATTATAGCTGCTGATTCTTTGGGAATATGTAAAGTATGGATTTGTTATATGGCTATTGCAATCATATTGTGCGCATTTTTATTATGCTTAGCTAAAATATTAAAACAGGAGGTACAGCATTATGAAAAAGAGTAATTTAAAAAGGAATATTTTGGAATGTATCCAGAAAGTGGCTGAGTCGGAGATTGAAAAAAACAAATCGGGCAATTCATTTTGCATTGTAAACGTCAAATCCTACGCCTACCCTTAAATTTAACGCCGCTTTTATGAGCGGCGTGGTTTCCGACATTCCTCGGGAAGTTCCTCTGCCCAGGGCATCAGCTGATCTAGTTTTGCCGGATTTATATTTCCTTTTTCGTCACAATACTTCGGCAGCTCCGTGAGGATATGCCTGAAGTAGTAGTATGGGCGCAGATTGTTCAGCTTTGCTGTTTCTGAAATACTGTAAACAAGAGCGCTGGCTCTGGCACCTTTGGCTGTGTTATGGAACATCCAGTTCTTCTTGCCGATACAGAAAGTCCGGATAGCCCGCTCGGAAGCGGAGTTATCGATTGGGATATCCCCATCGGTCAGAAATACCTTTAAATAGTTTTCCTGATGGATGACGAAATTTAGTCCCTGTCCGGTCCTGGATTTCGGAGGCACCGCACATTCTGCAGCCTGTTGTTTTACCCACGCAAAGAAATCCTCAACCAGCGGCTTTATCCTTGTCTGCCGCTGTGTAAGGCGATCCGGTGCCGGAAGTTCTTTCAGTTCGGTATCGATCCGGTAGAATTCTGCGATCTTTTGTAATGCCTGGTATGCCACGGAATTTTTTACTGACAGGGGATTCTTTTTATCCGCTGCCTTTACGGCATCTGCAAAGGCTCTTCTTGCATGTGCCCAACAGTTTGCGTTTGTCACTCCCGGCAGTTTTTTGTCCAGCAGATGATACTGCTCCAGACTGTCCGTGACCAGAACTCCTTTGTAGTTCCGGTAAAACTCCAGCGGCTTTTCGTGATCCCTGCCTTTCTGGTATTCGTAGATCACCACAGGACGTTCCTTATAGAACTCCCCGGAACGGTGTACCCACATGTAGCATTTACTGTTCGGACGGTCACTGTCACCGATCACCTGTGTCGGTGTTTCGTCTGACTGCGTCACCGGCAGGGACAGCAGTTCCTGCTTCATACGATCCACAAACGGTGCGAAATATTTCTCAGCACACCGGATGATCCAGTTCGACATGGTCTGTCTGGAGATATTTACACCATTGCGTTGAAACTCCTGCTCGACTCTGTGCAGTGCAGAGGAGTTCACATATTTTACATTCAGAATGGATGCAAGCAGGGAAGGAGTAACGATGCTTCCACGCAGAAGGTCCTTGGGGCGCTTTCCACGTAAGAATTCGTCCTGATGATCTCCGCCAGTGCCTACATAGACTTCCACGGTATGGATTTCCACTGTCCAGGATTCCGGCTCATGGCGCAGTCTTTTGTAGGTTTCATCCTTCATTCTGCGCCAGTTGCCTGCACCATAAAACGCATCCAGTTCTTCTGTGGATACCTGATAAGGAGGAAGGATCTCTTCCGGGAAATCTTTCAGATCCGTTTCCCGCTGCCCTTTTTTCTTATGGTTACGTCGGGATGGAAGTACTTCCTCCGCAGCAGGTTCCGGGACAGACAGATCGCAGCAGCTTTCTGCCTCATCAAAGAAGGACATCTGACCATCTATGGAATCCAGCGTTTCTGTGTGTTTTCCGAAACGATAGCTGTTCGCTATGCGTACCTGTTCGATCAGCCGCTCGATGTTCTCATTCAGGGTATCCAGCTGTCCCTGCATCATAAGAACGATGGTGATCAGTTCTTCCCTGCTGCAGTTATTCAGTTCTTCCAGTGTATGTCTGTCTGCCATTGTCCCGCTCCTTAAACTGTTTTCATTATACCAGAAAACACAAAGGATTGCGAACCGGCAACCCCGCAGGTTTCGTCATTCTGCCTATGCCTGTATGGCGGTGTGATGGTCATAGAGCCAGGGAAATATAAAGTTTTCAAGGTGCTGAAATTTTATCCGGATCCTCCTGTGGATACGTCACAGACCATGAAACAGCGTTCAGAGAGGCTGTAACACCGGGAATGGATCTGACTCGATAACAGGCATAAAAAATCTATGTTTTGCACAAAGATCAGGTGGGCTTTTGCGGTGTTACTTCCCTGACTTTGGGGTTCAGGGGATTCAGCCCCATCATAAGATAACGGAACTGTTCCTCTGTAAGGTCTGCGGCTTCTTCGCTGGTTCTCGGCCAGGACAGGGAACCTGCCTCCAGCCGTTTGTAGAGCTGAAGAAAACCGTCTCCCATCCATAGAAGTCCCTTGATGCGGTCGGACCGTCTGCCACAGAACAGGAATAAAGTTCCTTTTTCAAAAGGATTCTGATGGTATCTGTCTCCAATGATCATGGACAGCCCATCGATCCCTTTGCGCAGATCCACATATCCGCAGGCAATCACGACTCTGCGGATACCGGCAGCATCTTCAAGCATGAAGTACCTCCTGCAACAGCCTGCAAAGCAGGGACTCTGAAATATCGTTTGATAATTCCAGCGTCAGGCGGCCTGATCTGATCACTGCAACCGGAGTCATTGCTGCCGGGACGGTTGGCACCGGTGTTGTGTCCAGAGCAGTTTTTACCGGGATTTCTACAAAAGAGAGAGCAGACGGGTTGGTGACATCCTGGAGTCCCTCCTGTTCACAGACTTCCCGGCGGATCTTTCGGAGCCAGTAATAGTAAGATTTTTCAGAAATATCGTTTTCAGCAAGCCACTGTTTTGCTGTAGTGCCTGCCGGTCTGTCCTGGCACTGTCGAATGATGTTTATCCAGTTCGACCTACGGACAGTGTGAGTTAATTGATCCATGCGCTTTAGCCTCCTCCAAAAAACTAGTAGTTTTTTCGTGTCATTTAGAGTGTGGCATAAAAAAACTAATTAGCCAAGGCGCAGGTTTTGACGTTTACCAAGGTACTTGCTATGGAGCGTTTACGTTGCAGGAGGTGCTTCATGCTTGAAGATGCTGCTGGTATCCGCAGAGTCGTGATCGCCTGCGGATATGTGGATCTGCGCAAAGGGATCAATGGGTTGTCCATGATCATCGGAGACAGATAACATCAGAATCCTTTTGACGTTTACGATTTGATTTTTACGATGCCTAGAACGAAAGGCAGCAAAAAACGTCCCAAAACCAATATCACCAAAGACTACGCATCCCAAAGTGTGTTTCTTGTATAATAAAAATACCAATTATTGCAGAGGGAATTTCCCTATTATTGCAGAGCCCTGTTTGGTATTTTTATTATACATGAAATAGAGGAATTAGGAAGGGGAAACAAATGAGAAGGGGTAAATTTAAAGTTAGATCAAAAAATAGTATGGGAATACTTGTACTGATTGTATTTTTGGCGCTTATTCCTATTATTATTTGTCTAACAGAACTGAGAGAACAACATTTTATTTTTCAGATGATAAGTCAGTCAATAAAGGAAAAACAAACAGGGGCAGGGGATGTATTAGGAATATCCATATTGGACACTATACTGTCAACAATTTCAATTGCAGTCAGTGTGTGGATTGGGTTGAATATTTATAATGTATACAAGAAAGAAGATATAGAAAAACTATTGGAACAAGTAGAAAAATCTACAGAGAAGATGGTATATGAAGGCGAGAAACGTAAGTTTTTATGGTCTCTGGAAAAGGGTGAATACATGTATGAAATTTGCCGTTACATGTGTGATCAGTTTGAAACCTTGGAGTATATTCCAATGGACATAATGAAAGAGCTGACTTTTTTCGAAAAAAGAATCTATTGGATATATAATGCATATGAAAACCGACGTAAAAAAGAGTGCATAAGTCAGGCAATAAAGACATTAGAAGATGTTCCACAGTTGCGCAGACGACTGGATATATTAGAGCAACCGGAATATTCGGTGGTAAGCAGTTATCTTAATATACGTGAATCAGACTTGCTATTTTATAAAAACATAGTAAGCAGTTCTCCGAATAAAGAAGAATATTTAAAAAGTATTGAAATATACAAGGGTGAATTGGAAAAGATTAACAAAAATGATAAAGAACTATGTGGATATATGCAAAATACCATAGGGTATACATATAAGCTGTTATGTGAAGAAAATACGCAACAGAAAGAAACAGATATTCAGAAAGAGAATAAGTGGTACCACAAACTGTGGAAGAATATTGTGAGATATTGTATCAAAGGTGAGGGTATCACAACGACAAAAGACACAGAAAATAGTATTGAAGATTGGAAAAGACAGACTGAAACATATCTTAAAAAGTCAGTGGAAAATAATCCCAAGGGACGTTATCACCAGAATCTGGGAGCATACTATGCGACAATTAGGGATTATGACAAGGCATTAGAGCAATATAAACTGGCATTTAATGCTGAAAAAAGAGATGATAAGATATATAATTTAATAGGATCGGTATTATTGTACCGGGCGGAAATGAAATTAGGCATTAGCGAAAGATTTCAAAAAGGAATTGTACTGAGTGAGATTACGTTGGATAAAATTGATGAAGAAGAGAGGCTAAATATTCAGAATGATATTAAGCAGGCATATGAATGGCTGAATCTTGCCATAAAGCAGGTAAATCCCATTATAAACGCTTACTATAATTACAGCAAGGCTTGTATTTATGATTCACTTTTTTTAGGTGGCGGTTCACAGAAGATGAGCGAGGCTGATAAGTATTTAAATACGGTTGAGATTATTTGGAATATGAATGATTCCCAGAAACCAAAAGGATATTTATATACGCGGAGAAATTATTGGGAGGCGAATAAGGAATATGATAAGGCATTAGAAATTAACCAAGTAATTATGAATGACGATAACTCCGGTGACGCCAGAGCTGCTGAAAGGGTCTATGATTCCAAAAAGAGGAATTAGGAATAATGGTTGATATTTTAGAAGAATATATTCAAAAGCTAATAGAGAATCAGAATTATGGTGCCGGTGAGTATACAGTGCATCTGAAAGATAAAGAGGATTATTATGCGCTCTTGCAACCTGTATATGAATATTATAAGCGAGAGAGAGCTTTGACACGGAATGAATTATATCAGGGTTTATTGGATGATTCGTTAATAAAAAATAAAATTGACAATTTTATTGAGAGGGATAAGATGGCGCCCGGAATGGTATTAGCAATTGGAACTCCGCACCATCGACAAATCTTGACAGTAGGAAATCAACAGGAAATAGATGATAATGGATTATCTTATGAAATAAAAATGCAAGAACATTCTATTTTTGATTTATCCTCGGTTACTAAGATATTTACTTGTATTGTGGTACTGCAATTAATAAAAGAGCAAATAATTAAGATAGACTCAAAAATAGGCCAGTTAGATAAAAGATTTAAGTATCTTCAAGATGTAACTATTAAGGATTTGCTTTCTTTCAGGGTGCCATTAAGAACAGATGACAGAATAGAAAATGCTTTGTCCTATGAAGACGCAGAATATCTGATTTTAAATATCAAGCCAGATTATACACAATCCCGATTATATACAGATATGGGTGCAATAGTATTATCTTATGTAGTGGAAAGTGTAACAGGAACGGATTTATATAATTTAGTTAGAAAATATATTTTGGATCCATGCGACATGAAGGACACTGTATTGGTTATCAGACCTGAAGATATGGGCCGGGTAGTTTCGAATAATTATGAAAGAAGAATTGCAAATAATAATTATTGTGTAATTAGGGATATTTCTAAAGGAATGGTAAATGATGGGAAGGCACGTAAATTGGAGAAGTGGTGCCCACGTCTCTATGGACATGCAGGATTATTCTCTACAGCAGCAGATATGGGAAAATTTGCATCTATGATGCTGTCAGGTAATTTATTAGATTCGCAATTTGTCAATAAGATTGGAGTAAATCATACCGGTAAAAAGAATGAGGATGGAACTTTTAGCCAGTTTCATGGACTTTTGTGCTATTCAAAGAATCCTGTCGCAAAGAACTCTGAGGTGAATCATTGGTTGAGCGGAAATGCATTTGCACTGGGAGGATATACCGGGAATCAGTTAACGATAGACTACAGAAACCAACTATACATTTTTATGGCATCCAACCGATGCCACAATAGAATTACAAGTGTAAGTGGTATGGATATTGTATATGAAGCCGGGATGACTTTGGAATGGCCGGACGGAAAAAGATATATATGCAATAAAGGGTATGCATTTGACAGGGATGAGAGCGTGATTAACCCTGCGATAGAATTGGCAATGAAATGGCGCTTTTTAGAGTGGTTATTAGGAAGTGAGTCCAAAGTGATTCGGTGTTGATGATACCGCTGTGTGTGGATACAGGCTCCTCCGGGAGCTGAAGCGCACACGGTACATTTTGAGGGCTGTTATATAGTTTATAATGGAAATAACAGAAGCACATAAAAATGTTATTTCAGTAAGGCAGAAAAAGAAGAGGTGGTTGATTACATATTGTCTAAATTTAACAAAGCGCAGATTTGGCTATTTTGCCACATTGACAATTATAAAGGTGTCTGTTATTCTTTGCTTGTAAGCAGATTTCTTATCTATTTCAAATTTCTAAATCAGCATAAGTTGATATCTGTGACTTCAGAGGAATTCCTGCTTATTTACCCCATTAAATACAATAGAGCAGGAGATGATGAAGGACAGAGCGTTTGTTCTGCGTATTGCTGTTGTTTATTCTCCTGTAGATGTGTGAGAGGAGAATACGAATGGTAAAACGATATGAAGAATTAACGATTTCGGATGATTTTATGTTTGGTAAGGCGATGGGAGATAAAGTGCTTTGCCGGGATGTGTTGGAACGGCTGCTGGAGGAAAAGGTAGGAGAGTTGGAGGATGTCCAGCCGCAGCGGGAGTTCCGGTATACTTCGGGTGGCAAGCCGGTTCGTCTGGATACGTATACGCGGGATAAAAAGCGTATGTACGATGCGGAGATGCAGAGTCAGAACCATCAGCCGGTGGAGAAGCTTTGACCCATTTGGCAGGGGATATGCGAAGTATTCTTTTCAGAATCTGTGCAAGGAAGACAGGGAGCTGTACCTGAAGGATGGAACGGAGAAGATTTTTTATAACTGTGCTGCAGATCCCGAGAAAGTGCTGGAGAATCTGCGGGAGTTATATGATTATATCAGAAGCGGGAAGGTCGGAGGAGACCTGAGCCGGAGGATGGATGAAGCGGTGTGTATAGCACGTAAGAACGAGGAATGGGAGGCGGTAATAAAGAGCAACCGCACTTACGGGGAAATTCTGGCGTTCATAAAGGGAGGCGAAGCGGAATGAAAAAACTTTCTCAAAAACGAATCGATGTGTATGACATTGGAGATGGCCTGACTCTGATGAATGTAATAAACAAGAACGAAAACGGAAAAATGCATCAGATTACAACATATATAGGAATCGAGGGAAATGGATTTGTCTGTGTAGGAAATGCAAATGATTTGGATGCGCCTGGAACTATATTCAGTTACCAGTCTTATGTAAGAGAGCAGCAAGCAATGATCCCAGTTCTAATAGATATTTTTGAAACGAATACAGGTGTAAAATAATTAACGCCGGAGTCTCACACGCAAATGTGAACTCCGGCGAAGGTGTTTTGAGTGGAAAACGAAAGCTTTTGTTGAAACTGCTAAAAGGTAAGTGGTAGAATTATTTGGTGTTTTTCGTCTTATTGGGAGGGGCAAATTGATTTGTTACGATAAATTATGGTTAATGATGAAACAAATTAAGCCAATAATTGAAAGTAATGATTTTTCAGATTATGAATCCAATGTAACTGACCCGGAAATACTGAAAGTGCTTTCGGATTATCGGATTAAACGAGAGAATGCTGAGAAAGAGATGGGCAGTCCTAAATTATGAAAGTGGTGAAGTAAATGGAATTGGAGCTTAGCATAGAAGATTTATTAAATAAGCGAAGAGTGGAATCTGATAGGATCGAATTTAAAGCATCGTGGAATCCGGATGATATTTATCATAGCATTTGTGCATTTGCCAATGATTTTGACAATGTTGGTGGCGGATATGTTTTGATTGGTGTCGAGGAGAAAAACGGTGTTGCAGTTCGCCCGGTAAAGGGTTTGGAAGAATATGAGTTGGATACCATACAAAAGGAACTTTTGGGTTATAATAATACAATGATTCCGGCATATTTTCCACGTGTGATCATTGAACAAGTTGATGGGAAAAATGTTGTTGTATTGTGGGTGACACCTGGAGTGCAAAGACCGTATAAGGCACCAGAGCATGTTACTGCTAAGAAGGATAAAAAGTATTATTACTATATACGGTATGCGACAAGCTCGGTTCGTGCAAATGCGGAGCAGGAACGAGAATTAATTAATATGACAAACTACGCACCGTTTGACACGAGGCCTAATTTTGAGGCTACAGAGTCAGACATATCGGTTGCGTTGTTAACGGACCATCTCAATACAACCAAAAGCAAGCTGGCAAAGCAGATTGGAAAACGTGGTGTTATGGAAGTGCTTGGAGACATGCAGCTTCTTGTAGGACCACCGGAGCAGCTATGTATATCTAATGCGGCACTGATGATGTTTTGTGAGCATTTGGACAAATTCTTTCCATATACGCAGGTTGAAATTACAAAATTTCCGGAAGGTAGCATTAAAAATCCAAATAATTTTATTGAAGTGCCGGTTATCAAAGGCTCTGTGCCGACAATGATTAAAAGAACTATGGAAAAGCTACAGGACATGGTGATTGAGGAAAAGGTCACGAAAGTAGATTATCAGATGGAAGCCATTCGCCGGTACAGCTATCCGTATCAGGCGTTAGAGGAAGCTGTGGTCAATGCTTTTTATCATCGTGATTATCAATCCTATCAGGCAATAATCATAGAGATTGAACCAGATTGTGTTCGAATTATTAGTTATCCAGGTATTGACCGTTCAATCTCGCAAAAGACAATTGCTGAGGGAGAACGATTCAAATCTCGATATTATAGAAACAAACGATTGGGAGAATTTTTGAAGGAGTTAGATTTGACAGAAGGAAAATCTACAGGAATTCCTACTATACAAGAGGAACTTAGAGATAATGGTTCTCCTAAAGCGACATTTGAAACGGATGATGAAAGAAGAGCAGTTACTGTTGAGATACCTATTCATCCGGATTTCTTAATGGAACAAGGTGAACCCCAAAATGAACCCCAAAATGAACCCCAAAATGCGACATCAGTGGAGGATGCTATTTTGCAGTTGATACGAATGAATAAGTATGTAACACGAGAGGTAATGGCGAGTCAGATAGAGGTTTCACTCAGTACGGTTAAACGTTCAATAAATAAATTGAAGACTAGTGGAATAATCGAATATGAAGGCCCGAGTAAAGGCGGATATTGGAGTATAAAGTGAGCAGGAAAATAAAGATACTTTAGTGGGATTTCAGGAAAATTATCCGGGAGTGCTTAATGGCGATAATCTTGCTGATGTTTTGAAAGCAGCAAGAGCAAAGAAGCAAGAGAAAAAAGAGAAGTAATTTTCCCTTGCATCTCCACCGCAAATAGTATAAAATAAACCCAGTGTTGCAAACAAAATATTACAATAAAACGCACAACGGGGTGCATGCCGGGAGGCATGCACCCTTTTTTGCGTTAGCACTGAATTTTATGCACGGCACATGAGTCCCTTATGCCGCAGGATTGATATCCGCTTTCGGTACATTCGGGGAAGCTGCCGGTGCATTCGTTGCATCCGTTGCTTCCGGCGTAGCCTTAGGCTTTGCCTTCTCCAGGGATGCCTTCACCGCTTCCAGCAGCACCAGCGAAGTATATCTGGTCTCTGCGGAATAGGTGACCTGCTCCGGATCCTGCATCTCACAGAGCTGGTCATTCAGGGATTCCATGGTGGTTTCGAGCAGTGGATACATGGTGGTAAGTGCTTCACTCGCATCTGCGAGGCTGACGGATGTGATAGCGTGGTCGTTCACGATGACTTCCACATTGACGGTCTCACTGCCGAGGATCAGCTCTGTGGTATAGATTCCGGGGATATATGTATTGCCGGTATCGGCAACGGCCCCGGTGGAGACATCCGCCACATTGTCCGGCATTTCGGTAGCAGCAGTATCGTCAGGGGAATCCGGTGTCCCATAGGAGGCATCCGTATCCTTGCCCGGCAACAACAGCATTAACAGTAATATGATGAACAACACCCCCAGCGCGGCGAAGATTCCGGTATAGAGCAGTTCTTTTCTGCGAAGTACGACGATCTTTGTATTTGCACTCATTCTTAAGTCTCCTTGGAATGATGGGATGATCTTTATAAATAGTATGCGCAGGACCTCCCACGTAGTACCGTAAATGAGGAGAACTTCGCATTGACAAGACAAAACAGGCATTGCTATAGTTAGTGTAAGTATTTTTCACGGATGCGTCCGCCCCGTGGAAAAGGAGCAGACAGGCGGCGCAGAAACGAGGGTAACGATGAACAATTATACCAAGGAAGATATCATCCGTCTTGTGGAAGAAGAGGATGTGGAATTCATCCGTCTGCAGTT
>ERZ779776.572-NODE-572-length-12690-cov-2.807519_pt1 | contig 12690 bp, 8 predicted proteins | sample MGYA00511098_ERZ779776 | MGnify/ENA primary metagenome ERZ779776 (study PRJEB29588, sample SAMEA2149318) | human gut metagenome | biome: human gut; feature: human-associated habitat; material: faeces | place: Denmark | collected 2008/2010 ...
CGTGCTCATCGGTACCGGTCTGGAAGAAAACATCATAACCTTCTTTTCTCTTGAAACGTGCAATGCTGTCAGCCAGTACGATCTCGTAGTTATTACCGATATGGGGCTTGGCGGACGTATAGGCAATGGCCGTTGTAAGATAATATTTTCCTTTGCTTTCCATAAATCTGATTCTCCTTTTCTTAAAAATAAAAGCCCGTCTCCTGAAAGAACATGAAGTTCTTCAAGAAGACGAGCGTTATCTCGTGTTACCACTTCTCTTCATCTGTACCTCACAGCACAGACCTCTTCGGGTCCGTAACCCTATCCGCTGTAACAGGCGGATCCTGTCGCAGCCTTGCTTCTACCGTTCCTATTCTGTTCCGGTATCCGTTCGGTGCGCCGCTCAGAAGCCATCTTCTCTATCTGTCCGTTCCATTCCTCTCAGCCTTGCGGAATGTTCTCTGTAAAACTTCTATGATAAATACTCTCTTCCTCATTGCATTTGCGTATTCTTACAGTAGCACAGGAAATCCGGACTGTCAATGCAGTTTTGTCTCATTACTGCTCATTACAGCTCCTCTTTTTCCCCCAGTATCAAAACGGAATATGCCGGAAGTGTGACCGCAGTTCCTTCGCGTTTGGCGCTCTCCTCTCCGGTATAAAGCTCTCCAAGCAGCACCAGATCCTCTGCTGCGGTGTTACCAACGGTAAGCCCGCCAAGATCCACCGTTACAGCTTCCGCAGAGGTATTTCCCAACAGTAATAAAGTACTGTCTTCATAGCTTCTGGTCAGTGCAAAGCATTGCTCGCCGGAATACTGCTCCAGATAAGTGGTGGTGCCTCTGGCAATCGCGGGATTCTGGTTCCGGATACGGATCACCTGTTTTACATAATTGTAAATGGAATCCGGATCCTCCTGCTGTTCTTCCAGACTGTCGAATTTCATCTGAAAATCTTCCATATCCGCAGGTCCCTTGCACATGCCTTCCGCTTTGTCATCCTTGCTCCAGTACATGGGAGCACGCTTATTCTCATCCTTGCCGGAGCCCTTCATTCCCAGTTCCTCCCCATAGTAGAGGAAGACACTTCCACCGGACAACAGATTCAGGGCATTGCCAAGCTTCGTCTGTGCCTCACTGTTTTCCCCGGCATAGTAGCCTGTGCTCCGCCCCATATCATGATTCGTGTAAAAAGGGGCATTGATGTAATCCGGATTGTACTGCGCATACATAGCCTGCTCCGCTTCCAGATTCTTTGCATAGGATGCCGCGGATGCCTTGCCATTTACCACATTTGCGATGATTCCGGACTTGTCAGCGAAGGTAAAATCAAACATGCTGTCCACGCCGCTCGCGTAATATTGCGCATAGGTATTCTGATCTGTCCAGCATTCACACACCAGATAATTCTCCGGGTCCTTGCCATGGACATAATCGGCAAACCAGCTTAAAATCTCGACATTGTCTTCCACAGAGCCGGTGACGTATTCCTTCACCGCATCCAGGCGGAAACCATCCACGCCCATATCCAGCCAGAAGTCCGCCACCTGCTCAAATTCCCGGCGCACCTCTTCATTCTGCAGATCCAGATCCGGCATGCCGTCCCAAAATCTTGCTTCATAATACCAGTCTGCCCCATTTACCTGCGCATATCCGCTCTGGGCTTCCCTTGAAAAATGGTAATAATCTATATAAGGACATTCTGAGGAGTCAGGCTCAGCTCCCTCCGGCAGATTTTTCAGATACTCCGTTGCCTGTAAAAACCATGGATGCCTACTGGAAGAATGGTTCATCGCCAGATCCAGGATCACACGGATCCCACGGTCATGGCAGGCTGTCAGCAGCTTTTGGAAATCATCCAGGGTACCGTACTGCGGATCAATATTCTCGTAATCCGTAGTGTCGTATTTATGATAGGTCGTGGAGGGCATTACCGGCATGAGCCAGATGCCGTTGATCCCTAAGTCCGTATCCGTCGTATCGTCACCATCATTCAGGTAGTCCAGCTTGTCCAGGACTCCCTGCAGGTCACCGATGCCGTCACCGTCACTGTCATAGAAGGAATAAACAAAAAGCTCGTAGTAGGTGCGGTAGTTGTCGTCTATGATCTGCAGTGCCCGGGCATCCTGCGCTAACGTTACAATACTGCCGGCGTTGTCGATATTGCTGCCCGTGCTCTGGTTCTGTTGGGCGGCAGTCCCATCCTGGGTACCCGCGGATGCACCGCCTGCTGCCTGGTCGTTTCCTCCGCAGGCAGCCAGAGATACTGTCATCCCTGCTGCAAGTATCAATGCCCATAATTTTCTGTTCCATCTGCTCATCATTTTCTTTTACTCCTCCAATCCACTTTTTTCAAACCGGAACCATTTGAAATCAAAATTACAGCCCGGTAGGAAGACAAATGTCACCTTCTGTTCTCCGGTCACTTTCTGTATCGGGAATCGCATCTCACGATATTCCCCGCTATGCGGGAAGGGTAGTACCTGCGTCTCCCCATTACTGAATCGCAACTGTATCGTATTGTGCTGCAGAGGTGTCCTTCCGCATATGACGATACTGTCAGAAGCATCTGTTCCAAAGTCCATATCACTGAACTCAAGGGAAACATTGTTACCAATCTGTTCAATTGCATCTTCGGTTCTCACAAAGCTGTCTCCATAAGTAACGCCGTCTGTGAGGGCAGACAGTCTCGCATAAGCTTTCTCCTGTCTGGTAAAATGAAACTCCTTCAGGAAAAATTTATCTTCCGACACAATTGTCACATTTACCACGCCTTTCAGTCTCCGGGACAGTGTAAATGTCTCCGGTTGGAAGACCTCCCAGATGCCGGGCTTCTGATAGGTGACTTCTCCGACAAGTTCTCCCGTCTCTCCGAATCCGGATGCATTCTCCCTGGGTTCTCCCTCCCAGATTTGAATTCTGTGAGGGTCATTATCATTCGCAAAAATAGCCAGCGTGATCTCATCACTTCCGAATTCGCCGAAATCTACGGATCTATAAACCAGACCGGTAGGCTGTGCTTTATCCGTTCCGGCACTGTTCTCCACACCGCGGCTCACATCCCCGCCAAAACTTGTGTCATAGGAAATAGCAGTAACCGGTTCATAAGGTGACCGAAACGTCTGTCCCATTCCCTCCACCTGAAACTCCAGCTGTGAGATCATTTTCACAGAAGGGGTACCGTTGCAGGACATACATCTCACCTGGAAACTTCCGTCACTGATGCCTGTGATACGGATGCCTTCGCCGTCCGGAAGCTCTTCCGGCTTTGCGATCGGGCTGGGAATACCCGTGGCATCCGTAATGCTCCACAGAAGCTTACGGTCAGTGGCTTCCATAGGATAAATACAGGTATGCAGCAGTACAGAAGGGTTTTCCGGTGTCAGCGTCGTTGCGGCTGCGCTCAGTTCCAGCTTGCGTACCGGCACGAATCCGGGTTCCACAAAGGCAGGCGGATATTCTCTGTTTTCTTCCGTTGCACAGATACCGGGACGGATCTGTGCTTCGATAGCATGAAGCGTCACTGTCGCCGTGCGGTGCCCGGCAGCTGCCGTATTGTCCGAAGTCTCGACTACTGCCGCGGCCGTTCCGGTGACGGTTTCATCGGTCATGCTCGCCGTGGCTGTCCATGCGTCCTCCACGGTCACACGAATCTCTCCGGGGATCGTTTTCGCAGCGATCATCGCCAGAAGCTTCCCCTGGAACAGCTTGCGGACGGTTCCCTTATAGGAATCGTAGTCAGTACTATCACCGTTATCCAGTCCTATCAGTCTTCCGGCACCTTCCACGGTCACTCTCACATAATCGGAGGCATTTTCCACGGGATAACCGTCCTTATCTTCTGCCGCGATCTCCAGGAAGATCATATCTTCGCCATCGGCACGCAGAGTGGTTTTGTTTGCTTTTAATACATAATGATCGGTGTTGCCAAAGGAATGTCTCTCCTGTCTGGCAATCTCTCTGCCGGTCTCATCGTAAGCCACAGCACAGATACTGCCGGGCACATAAGGTACTTTCCAGGAAGGCTGCAACACCGTTCCCTTTTCATGATCGATCTGCCGCCTTCCCTGTGATACGCCGTTTACGAACAGTTCCACCTCCGGAGCATTGCTGGTGATCCGCACATCCACCTGCTGCCCCGGATTGAAGTCCCAATAAGGGTAGACATGAATCATAGGATCTTTTTTCACATCTGTCCACTCTGCGCGGAAGAGATAGTAGGAATCCTTCGGAAATCCCGCTGTATCCATCTGCCCGAAATAGCTGTTTTTCGTCTGATAAGGTGTCGGCTCACCGATGTAGTCAATAGCTGTCCAGATGAACTGTCCACAGGAATAGGGGGTATCTCTGTCCATAATGATACAGTATTCCGTATTTTGGGCTGCCCAGCTGGTAGTACTGTTACCCAGAGCGGAGCACTGTTCGTCTGCTTCGATCAGTGTCGCCCGATCCAGCGGGAAATGATAGATGCCGCGGCTCTGTACGACAGAAGAAGTCTCACTTCCGTAAATGATCCAGTCCGGATACTTTTTATGGTGCTCTTCATAATATTTTTCCGCGTAATTATATCCCGCCAGCTTCACGATATCTGCACATTTCTGTGCGTTTTCCCATGGCATATAGTTCGAACCGATGGTCACAGGTGCCACATTACGGTAGTCCCACTTTCTGACCGCGGCAATGAGGCTTCCGGTGATCTCCTGTCCGTGGGCATCCGCATGGGTGTCTGGGATCTCGTTACCGATGCTCCACATAATAATGCAAGGGTGATTGCGATCCCTACGGATCCAGCTGCGGACATCCTTTTCCATCCAATCCTTGAAAAATCTGGCGTAATCATATGGATTCTTGGCCATCTCCCACATGTCGAAGGCTTCGGACAATACCAGAAAGCCCATCTCGTCCGCCAGTTCCATCACTTCCACTGCCGGCATGTTGTGAGAAGTCCGCAGGGCATTGACACCCATGGAACGCATGAGTTTGAACTTACGGCGCATGGCTTCCTTGTGGAAAGCCGCTCCCAACGCTCCGAGGTCATGATGGTCACAGGTACCGTTCAGTCGGATCTTCCTGCCATTTAATAAAAAACCCCTGTCAGGATCAAATTGTATGGTGCGAAAGCCGATACGGAAATGTTCCTGCTGACATAGTTCCCGGCTGTTAGTCTCCTGCTCTCTCCACAGGCATACCTGCAGATCATATAAGTAAGGATCCGTAATGTCCCATTTCCTCGGATTATCCACAGGGATCGTCATGGATATCTTGTTCTGTCCACAGGTGAGGGGCTGTTTTACCCGGAAGAGCTCCGAGGTTTCTGTTTCTATGGGACTTTTGCTGTTATCAGTATCTCGCAGACAGTATTCCAGTTCATAATTTCCACTATCTGTTCCCCATTCCAGTTCCGTGTCGATAGTCAGGTCATAACCCTTGTTCGTCTCAACAGAAGATGTGTAGATGCCGTCCAGAGGAATATGTGTCTCCGGCAGCCGGATCATCCACACATTCCGGTAGATTCCTGCACCGCTGTACCATCTGCTGTTGGGCGCCTGAAATACAACACGCAGAACGATTTCATTCTCTCCCTCATGTAAAGCATCCGTAATATCCCAGTCAAAGGTAGAATAGCCGTATTTCCAGTCACCAAGGTGCTCACCGTTTACATAAATAGAAGAATCCATGTAGACACCTTCAAAGCGGAGGATGACACGGTCATCATTTCCTGTTTTATCCGGGGCATAGGCAAAGTTCTTCCGATACCAGCCGATGCTGTCTTCATAGAGATTCTTCGTATCATAGATCAACCAGTCATGGGGCAGATCCACCGGCTGCATTTTGGCTTCCCAGATCTGCCTGTCTTCCCAGTTCACACCTAATGCTGTTTTGGCAAAATACCAATTATCATTCCATAACGTTCTGCTATTCATCACCGTTTTTGCCCTTTCTGTCTGATCCCGGTTTCGTCCCGTTATTTTATTTTTCCTGCACGTGTTCAGATTTATCTGCGTTCGATGCAGACTGCGCATCCGCCCAGTTCTCCAAGTGCCTCACAAGCCAGACCGCCAATAGTGCATCCAGCGTTCCCAATAAGATTCCACCCAGGATATCCGTCGGGTAATGAACGAAGAAGTAAAGTCTGGAAAATGCAATAAGTGCCGCCATGAGCAGACTTAAGAGTCCCGCTCTGCGATAATAGCAGAAGATCGTCACTGCACCGGCGAATCCATTGGAGCTGTGTCCCGAAGGAAAAGAATATTCGGAGGGAAACGGGATCTTCAATATGACACTGTTGTCGACTGCGCAGGGCCGGGGTCTGGCAATCACATTTTTCAAGAACAAATTTCCCACCAGATAAGTAATAGCCATTGCGATCATCATAGTCAGACCACATTTTCTGGTCTTCGGTATACATGTCAGGACGATTGCAATAACGATCCATACCAAACCGCTTTCACCGATCGTGGTAAAAAAACGTAAGATCTCTGTCAGCCATTCCTGATGAATTCCCTGTATTGCGTGTAGTATCTGTAACTCCATATTACTCTCCATTCCGCAGACGTCTGTCTGTCCTTCCGTCACCGTCTGTCGGCAGTCTACGCCTTCCGTAAGACGTTCCCTACCTCATTCCCGCCTATGGCTATGTTACTGCATCTTCGCAAGAAAAGCCTTCGCATTGGCCGCGATGTCATCCTTGAATACAGCAGAGCCTGCCACGATAACATTGGCTCCCTTCTCCAATGCCTGCACTACGTTGTCCAGATGAATACCGCCGTCTACTTCCAGATCGGTAGTAAGTCCTCTGTCCGTGATCATTTTGCGGATCACCGCTACCTTGTCCAGGCATTCCGGGATCAGCTTCTGTCCGCCGAAACCGGGTTCTACGGTCATCACCAGTACCATATCCACCAGTTCCAGATAAGGTTCCACAGCCTCTGCCGGGGTGGCGGGTTTGATGGTGATGCCGACCTTTTTACCGGTGGCACGTATTTTATCAATGCATCCCTTCACATCCTCTGTGGCTTCCAGATGGAAATTCACCAGATCCGCGCCGCAGGCAGCGAACTCTTCCACATAACGCTCCGGCTTCTCGATCATCAGATGTACATCCAGGAACATGTCTGTGTGGGGTCTCACTGCCTTCAAGACAGGCATTCCGTAAGAGATTGAAGGCACAAACAGTCCGTCCATCACGTCTACATGCAGCCAGGGCACACCGGCTCCTTCCACAGCTTTGATATCCTCTCCCAGCTTCCAGAAATCCGCCGAAAGAATTGAAGGTGATAAAATATTCATGATACTCCTCATTTCTGCCCCTTAGGGCCTTGTCTGCAACACTTTTCCCTTTGAAAAGGAAATCGTATTCCGTATGCGTCTATTCTAACAAACTTGTATTCTTAAAACAAGATAAACTAAAAGGAACCTTTCCTTTTGGAAAAAGTTCCTCTCTTCGTGTCTTGTGATCACGTAATTCTCTATAGATTTTTGACATCCTCTTTTAACTGCTCCCAGGCATCTTCATGCTCTGTATAGTATATGGGACATTTTTTTCCACCGCAGTCATAGTGGCGGAGAATATCCTCCGGTTCCAGTTCATAGGCATCGATCAGCCAACTCAGCAGCCTGATCAGGGAATCGTAGGTCTCCTGAGTGAACTGTCCGTTGTCCGCCTTATAGCAGCATTCGATAGAGATGGAATCCTCGTTACGGGTCTGCACCGCGTAAGCGATCTCATCCAAAGGAACACACTGGATGATCTCCCCGTTATAGCCGATGATGAAATGCGCGCTGGCACTGCGCTCATGATTGTCCTTAAGCTGTTCGAAATAACTGCGGTTCTGTGCCGCACTGGTGCCGGGGTTGGCAGTATAATGCACGAAAATATTATTCACCTCCGTCAAAGGATCTCCCGGTCTGGAATATTCATTTACCGTGAGGAAATCCTCCGTCCAGTCAGGGTGCGCTGCGTAAGTCTCCGCCGACAGTCCCTGGATCCTAGTCCCCATGGTATTCTCAGTCCCTTTTCCCACCTGCTGCGCCATATCTATTGCTTCCATCGGTGTGCTGGCTTCCGCAGTACTGGCAGGCACCTTCAAAAGCTTTGTCAATGCGACGATTCCTACCAGAATTCCTGCACAAAGCAAAGTCATCCGGATATATCTGCGGATTCTTACCCGTCTGCGGCGACGCTGTCTCTCCGCCCTCGTCAGGCGTTGTCTTGTGCGCGTGTTGTAGGTATTGTCTCTGCATACGTTTCCATCAGATACAGCAACTGCAGTTTTCTGTTTCTGTTGGCGGATTCTGTTTTCCTGCTGGGGCACTGCACTATGATGTCGTTGTTCTATGCGCCTTCCTGTATGTCTGTCCGTATTTTTCCCGGTTTGATAATCCACCAGATACGGATTTCTCCGCATCTGCGTTATATGGATCTCTGCCTGTCTGCCCGAACGATTTTCCTGCATCATATTGCCAGTCCCTCCGAATGAATTACTTTCTACGGGTTTCAATATAACGCGGAATTGTCACATTTTACGTCACATTTTTCTTAAGAAATTATAAATTTCTCCTATAACAGTTCTTGCAGATATGTTTCGATCTCTTTCGCGGTAATTTGATGGGCTTTCATGCCGGGGTGCAGGCGGCTGCCTACGGTATCCGGTGTAGTGTCGGGAAGTTGCAAAAAGTGTATCCGGGAATCGGCAGTCTGCTCCGCATAGCCTTCCACAGCTTCCCGGATGGCGGACAGAAAGTTGTCTCCCAGCATGCCGTAACCCCAGATGATCTGTGCTGTGGGGTTGCTGTTCCGCACTACTTTCAGGAAATCGCAGATGGCTGTAGTCAGTATCTCTTTAACTTCTTCTACGTCCCGTGTTCCTGCCCATTCCTGCCCTAGTTCCACTGCGGACTGAATTGCTGTGGCATCATTGGTTCCCAGATTGATAATGACCGCATCCGGCTGCCATGCCTCGAAATCATAGTCTTGCAACGCTCCCAAAGAAGCATTCCTCTCCCCGGTGAGTAAGCCACAGACCTGTGTGTAAAACGGAGGAATCTTATTCTCCACATTTCCATCCCATCCGGTGACAATTCCCCAGCCGCTCTGAGATACCACACGATACTCTGCGGATAATGCATCTGCCACCATACGGGGATAAGTATTCATTGCAGAGAAAAAGGCACTGATCCAATCTTCCTCATAGATGGCTCCCACCGTACCTTCCCCGCTGGTAATGCTGTCTCCCACAAATTCCAGCCGGTACTTCGGCTCCGGCAGCTGCTGGAATTCACCGTCTGCATATTGCAATCCCACAATCTGTAACAGATGCCCGGGATCCTGATGCATTGCCTGTACTTCTTTCAGAATCCGTACATGCTTCGGTTTTCCTACCGTCATCCCCCGGAACAGGCACACTTCATTTTTCCCTTTATTTAACGGAACTCTACCGATCTGCACACCGTTCAGTTCCACCGCAAGCCACGGTTCATAAGCGTCGTAATCGGCATTTACCTCCACCTGAATTTCACTGCCGGTATAGATAAATTCTATTCCGCTGCCGGTCCAGAATAAGTTCACCACATCCGTTCCCGTGGTGCGTCCCAACACCCGTACCTGCGGCAATGCTGCTACGCTGACTATCTTTGTTGGCTGCTCCATTTTTCTGCCATACCTCCCTGTGCTTTGTTTTATCTGTCGTTCTGATTTTCGATGTCTCGCTCTCTTATCACCGATTCTTGGCACAACGGCTATATTCTTCGGCGATCACAGCCTCCGCAGGGCGATCGCAGACTGCATAAGGGTTCTTCCTTTCCATACTTCCCGGCCAGTCCCAGATTCCGAAGCCTTTCACCCAATCCCGTTTTTCGCAGGCAGAAAACATTGCCAGATACCAGTCTGCCTGTTCCGCATCATCCTCTTTGCCCTGCAGTTCCCAGTTATTCGGCACCAGCGCGGAACCATGGATATTCATGCATCCAGCCTCCGAGAAAATAAAAGGCTTCTGGTATTTTTTTACTACTTCTTCAATGCGATCCAACTGATTCTCCCAATCATCGATGGGATAGTATCCGCTGGAAGCGATCACGTCCACTGCATCCCACCATGTAATATGATCTTCTCCGTATTTGTCACAATTATAACCGACAGGTCCGTCATATACTGTGCGGACCTCTGCGATCAGCTTTCTCCAATCCGTCTCCCGGTGCTCTGTCATCGTCATCTCGCAGCCTGTAAGAAATAATTCACACCCTGTCCGCTGTGCGATCTGTGCATAATGCTTCTGAAAAGCAATATGGCTTTCAAACCAGTTGCCCCACTTCGGTTCACAGGGAACATCATGATCAAAAAAGCTTATCCTTGCTCTCCAGACACCATTGTCACAATTCACGGTAGGCTTTAATGCCACCTTTAATCCCAGACTCTGCGCATATCGGATCATATCACACAGTTCTTCATCCGTGCAGCTTTTCTCCCCATCGAAACGAATTTCTTCGCTATAAGGGGTTTCCTGCATCCCCGAGGGAGTGAGTATCACCCAGTTCGCGTGGGTCTTATGCGCCATTTCCTCCATACTTTTTCTGGCTTCTCCAGATCCCAGTACGCCTTTGTGCGGAAATACCGCAAAATTCACCCCATGAAATTTTTCTGTACCAAATTTCTGCATCAATAGTTTTCCTTTCCATAATTGTTTTATCGTAAAGCTTTTCCAATCTCCGTTCTTGTATTGTATCATTATTATCTTTATTTAGCCAGCTATTTTAGCTTAATTTTAGTTAAAATTATTTTTGTTTTCTCACTTTTCCTATGTTAATATAAAAATAAAGTTATACAATCAAATGAGGGAGAATATTACCATGCATTTTGTCCAGGCGAAGGGGATTTTATCTCAGAATAACGGAATGAATATTTACCGCGGATGCTCCCACGGCTGCATTTATTGTGACAGCCGCAGCAGATGTTACGGTTTTACACACGCCTTTGAAGATATCGAGGTCAAGAAAAATGCTCCTGAACTGCTGGAGCAGGCATTACGTTCAAAACGGCACAAATGCATGATCGGTACAGGTGCCATGTGCGATCCGTATCTTCCCGCTGAAAAAGAGCTTCAATTGACCAGAAAATGTCTGGAACTGATCGATCGGTATGAATATGGCGTTACGGTACTCACAAAATCCAATCTGGTGCTTCGGGATCTCGATCTGCTGCAATCTATCAATAAGAAGGCCAAAGCAGTCGTGCAGATGACGCTCACTACTTATGATGAGGAGCTGTGCCGTAAGATTGAACCGCATGTGTCTACTACGAGAGAGCGTTTTGAAGTGTTGATGAGATGTAAAGAGTTGGGAATACCGACTCTTGTGTGGATGACACCGATTCTTCCTTTTATTAACGATACCAGGGAGAATATAGAAGGCTTGCTTGATTATTGCCTGCTGGCAGGAGTTCAGGGGATTCTGGTGTTCGATGTTGGTGTCACGCTGCGGGAAGGCGACCGGGAATATTTCTATCAGGCGCTGGATCGTGATTTCCCCAGCATCCGGCAAAAATATATCAGCACCTACGGAAATGCCTACGATATTCCCAGTCCTTATGCAAAAGAGCTTATGGCACTGATTCAAAATACCTGCGTAGCGAATGGTATGCTGTGTTCCCCGAAGGAATGCTTTACTTACCTGCATGAATTCCCCGAGAGATACGTGCAGCAAACATTATTTTAAATTGAGAGTTAGTGAAGAAGCCACGAACGCCCACGGCGAACGGAATGTCCTTCCTCGATGTGAGGTCTCCCGGTGGGAATTTTCTAACGAAAAGTGAGTAGCGGTTCTAATCCGTACGGGCACGGCTCCAGTTGCCATCCATGGCAACATCCGCCTGTCGTGAACCTCCTGTTCACTCCACCCTGTCTTTCAGCACTTTTCAAGAAAATATCAACACCCTCCGACAGACATCGCGGCATGACATTCCGTCCACCGTGGGCGTTCTGTGTTTTGGGTCTATACAGAAAAAATGAGTTGTGAGATACTAAATTTGCTACAAATAAGGCATAAAAAGATGAATATGGGTCTATAGAGAAAAAAACGGCCCTGAGGTACTCATTTTGAAGAAATTGAGTATCTGGCAGGCGAATTTTTCGCTATAGGCCCATATTGTTTAGTTTTTGCTTTTTACCCATCCCCAAAAAGTATCTACAGGGAAATTTATCTTCTATAGACCCACGAAGTTTTTAGAACAACTATTCAACCAACTCTCAATATCCCAATAAGTTTCTGTATTTCTCCAAAGTCATTTACATACTTAATTCTTATTTTTAAATTTTATACATGTGTTTTCTAAAGCAATATACATACCTATTTTCCGTTTTAGCCTATTGCGCATGTGTTTTCCCAGTTATCATACATGCCGGATCATTATTTTTTGCTTTAAAGCATGTATTTTCCGACTTGTTATACATACCTAATTATGACTTTTGAGTTATTCGCATGTGTTTCCTACTTTTTTTCACATACCTAATTCCTGTTTTTGAATTGTCCGCATGTATTTCTTGATTTTTCGCACATACTAGATTCTTGTTTTTAACTTCCGCACATGTATTCTCAAATGCTCTGTCTAATTAATTGGGATGTCTTTCATAACCCAGCAGAAAAGGACTGCTCCCCCGGACGTAGATGCGGCGGAGACTGTGAGATTTTCTTGGAAAGTGGTTGAGCCGCAGGGGCA
>ERZ779776.580-NODE-580-length-12564-cov-4.826125_pt1 | contig 12564 bp, 10 predicted proteins | sample MGYA00511098_ERZ779776 | MGnify/ENA primary metagenome ERZ779776 (study PRJEB29588, sample SAMEA2149318) | human gut metagenome | biome: human gut; feature: human-associated habitat; material: faeces | place: Denmark | collected 2008/2010 ...
GGTGACGGCTGCTTCCGTATGAATATGAACGAGCTGGCAACCGCAAGCCGTTACAAAATCCCCATTATCCAGGTGGTTATCAACAACCATGTACTGGGTATGGTGCGCCAGTGGCAGACTCTGTTTTACGGTCACAGATATTCCCAGACCGTGCTGGAGGATGCGGTGGACTTCTGTAAGGTGGCAGAGGGACTCGGCTGTACGGCAATCCGTATTACGAAAAAAGAAGAAGTGGAGCCGGCTCTGCGCAGGGCGCTTGCCGCAGGCGGCCCGGTTGTGTTAGACTGCATGATACCCGAGGATGACAAGGTATTCCCCATGGTTCCTGCGGGAGCACCTATAAGTGATGCATTTGATGAGGATGACCTGAATAAGAAAAATGCATAATGAAGTAAAAAGAAATGCATAAAATGTACCATGAAGAAAAAGAATAAGTTTCCCGTAAAATCCCTATGCTTTTTTTGTATCTGCCTGCTTATATCCCTGTACTATATGACAGGGATATATTACAGGCAGAGCTTTGGCATGGGGAAATTTATTAATGGGGTTTATTGTACCGGAAAGTCAGTGGAAGAGATAAACAGCGAATTGACCGGGGAGTATAACGGCAGATCCTTTACCGTAACGGATTTATACGGAAATACCTATGAAATCCCGCTTTCTTACGTAAATTACAAGGTTGACTATGTGGGTCAACTTAAAATTGTCCAGAGCAGTCAATCGGTATTTCTGTGGGGAATAGAAGCCATTACCGGCGGAAATAAGAAGATTTCCCCGGAAATTTCTTTTTCCGAAGAGGCACTGCTTAAGGCTTTGGAGGAAAACGGTTTCTTTGCCAATAACCGGAAGGAACCGGTGCTGGAAATCCGGAAAGAACGGGCATATGTACTCTATGACGGCAGGAAGAATGCCCTGCAGGAAGAAAAAATGCGACAGGTTCTGACAGACAGTCTGCTTGCCGGTAACCTTTCCATAGATGTTTCGGAATGCTATGAGGATTTGCCCTATACGGCGGAAATGGAGGACACCCTTGCAGTTTGGAAAACGGTGGAAGCGTTCCAGAACCGCAGCCTGACCTATGACATGGGGGACGGGGATGTAGTGCTGACACCGGAAATCACAGCGGAATTTTTAATCTGCAATGGTGGAATATTTGCCATGGAAAACGGCTGGCCGGTGGTAAACGAAGAGGGCATCACCGCTTTCGTGGACAGCCTGGCGGCGGAGTACGATACCTACGGCAAAACGCATTTCTTTCATGCCACGAGAGGGGAAGACATAGAAATAGAAGGAGGCACCTACGGCAACGAGCTGGACAGGGAAGCGGAAATTGCTTTCTTAAAAGATTACTTCGGCAGTGCGGACCTTCAAACATCCTCCTGGGAAGAGGCTTTTGCGGACGGAAACCTGCAGCCCGGGCAGGATGCCTTACAGAGCGGAAAGCATATCCCTGCTTATAAGAAACAGGCGTATGTGAGAGGAAAGAAGGATCTGCTTAACACCTATGTGGAAGTGGATATGGGAGAACAGAAGCTGTATTATTATGAAGAAGGCGTCTTAAAGCTGGAAACGGATGTGGTAACCGGCAACATGAGCCGGAAGTGGGACACACCGGCGGGCGTGAATTATGTGTACGGCAAGCAGAAAAACCGCACCTTACGAGGCCCGGGATACGCCACACCGGTGAATTACTGGATGCCGGTCAACGGCAATATCGGTCTGCATGATGCTACCTGGCGGAGGGAATTCGGTGGGGAAATTTACTTAAAAAGCGGTTCCCACGGCTGCATTAATATGCCGAAGGACAAAGCGGGCGAGCTTTACGACATGGTGGTAATCGGCACACCCGTGGTAATGTTTTACTGATTTTGGAAAATAATTTATCCATGCAGTTGACTAAAGCGTCCGAAAAGTTTACAATAAAGAAATGCTGATGTGTATTTTTATACAGAAAGCCATTTACATAAAATGAGGAGGTAGTAACCGTGCGAGTTTACAATTTTTCAGCAGGTCCGGCAGTATTACCGGAAGAAGTGTTACAGGAAGCAGCAGATGAAATGTTAGATTATCAGGGCAGTGGCATGTCCGTGATGGAAATGAGCCATCGATCTAAAACCTATGAGAAAATCATCAAGGAAGCTGAAGCTGATTTAAGAGACCTGATGAATATTCCGGATAATTATAAAGTGCTCTTTTTACAGGGCGGTGCAAGTTCTCAGTTCGCCATGATTCCCATGAATCTGATGAAGAACAAGGTTGCTGATTATATTGTAACCGGCCAGTGGGCAAAGAAGGCATACCAGGAAGCAGGTATTTACGGCAAAGCCAACAAGATTGCATCCAGTGAAGACAAGACCTTCTCTTACATACCGGATTGCTCCGATTTACCCATCAGCGAAGATGCGGACTATGTTTATATCTGTGAAAACAATACCATTTACGGAACCAAGTTCAAGACCCTTCCCAATACCAAGGGTAAGCCCCTGGTAGCAGATGTGTCCTCCTGCTTCTTATCCGAGCCCGTGGACGTAACCAAATACGGTGTTATCTACGGCGGTGTCCAGAAGAACATCGGACCGGCAGGCGTGGTTATCGTTATCATCAGGGAAGACCTGATTACCGAGGATGTTCTGCCCGGCACACCGACCATGTTCAAGTATAAAATCCATGCAGACAACGGTTCCATGTACAACACACCGCCTGCATACGGCATTTATATCTGCGGCAAGGTATTCAAGTGGTTAAAGAAGCGCGGCGGCCTTGCAGCCATGAAGGAATATAACGAAAAGAAAGCCAAGGTTCTGTATGATTTCTTAGACGAAAGCAAGCTCTTCAAGGGCACTGTCAGAAAAGAAGACCGTTCCTTAATGAACGTTCCTTTCGTAACGGGAAGTGAAGAACTGGATGCCAAATTTGTAAAGGAAGCAACCGAAGCCGGCTTTGTCAACTTAAAGGGACACAGAACCGTCGGAGGTATGCGTGCAAGCATCTACAATGCAATGCCCATTGAAGGCGTGGAGAAGCTTGTAGAGTTCATGAAAGAATTTGAAAAAAACAATGCCTAATTGAGAAAGGTCTGGATAGAAAAATGTTTCAGTATTATTGCTTAAATCCCATTTCCAAAGTGGGTCTTGATAATTTCAGCACAGATTATGCAAAGACAGAGGATATTAACAGTGCGGAAGGTGTTCTCGTAAGAAGCGCTTCCATGCATGAGATGGAGCTTCCCGACAGCCTGCTTGCCGTAGCAAGAGCCGGAGCCGGTGTCAACAACATTCCTCTGGACAAATGTGCGGAAAAGGGTATCGTGGTATTTAACACACCCGGTGCCAATGCCAACGGCGTAAAAGAACTGGTTTTTGCGGGCATGCTGCTTGCAGCCAGAGATGTAGTAGGCGGTATCGAATGGGTAAAGGAAAATGCTTCCGATGAAAATATTGCAAAGACTGCCGAAAAAGAAAAGAAGAATTTTGCGGGTACCGAGCTTGCCGGCAAGAAATTAGGTGTAATCGGACTTGGAGCCATCGGTGTTAAGGTAGCTAATACTGCCAGACATTTCGGCATGGAGGTGTACGGCTACGACCCTTACCTTTCCGTAAATGCAGCATGGAACTTAAGCAGAGATGTAAAGCATGTGCTGAATGTGGAAGAAATTTACAAAAACTGTGATTTTATTACCATTCATGTGCCTCTGTTAGATTCTACAAAGGGTATGATCAACAAAGAAGCCATCGGTATGATGAAGGACGGCGTTATTCTCCTTAACTTTGCAAGAGACCTTCTGGCAAACGAGCAGGACGTGCTGGACGCCATCGAAAGCGGCAAGGTACGCAGGTATGTATCCGATTTCCCCAATGCCACCACAGCAGGCAAAAAGGGATGCATCGTCATTCCACACCTGGGCGCTTCCACCGAAGAGTCCGAGGACAACTGTGCGGTAATGGCAGTACAGGAAATGATGGATTATCTGGAAAACGGCAACATCCGCAACAGTGTAAACTATCCCAACTGCGATATGGGCGTCTGCGCACAGGCAGGAAGAATTGCTATCTTCCACAAGAATATTGCCAACATGATCGGTAAGTTCACCTCCTGCTTAGGCGACAACGGCATCAACATTACCGATATGACCAACAAATCCAGAGGAGAAGTGGCTTATACCATGATTGATGTGGAGAGCACCCCTACCAGGGACATTGTGGACAGTCTCGGCGCAATTGACGGTGTATTCCGTGTAAGAGTAGTGAAATAAGGAAACGGTTATAAGCCATAGACAGTACAAAACATGAAAAAGCAAAAACCTCAGGTACAAAAAGTACCTGAGGTTTTTTTAGTTAAATAAAAAAGGATTGCCGTCGGGACCTATGCCGTCAATGCCTTTTAATACGGTATTGTTAGAAAGAAGAGCCGCCTCGCTCTGCAAATCCATGTAGCGGACCAGTACGTCTTCTACGGAAACACCCTGTTCGGCAGCAATTTCCTCCATAATGGGACGGAGCTTGTCCAAAAGCTGCGCAGGCATCTGTACCTTTTGGGGACCCATGTCTTTTTTCAGGTTTTCTTTATATTTATTGATGCGGGATAAAAATTTTCTGTCATCTGCGGTCATTGATTTCACCTCTTTTCCCCGATATTTTATCATACATTGTCTTGTGGTGTATAGGTATTTTTGCTAAAATAAAGGTATTAAACAGTAGGAGGAATGGCTGATGGCGACAATAAGACCTTTTGCGGCGCTGCGTCCTGCCGACGGTATGGCGGAAAAGATAGCGGCATTGCCGTATGATGTATATAACCGGAAAGAAGCAAAGGAGGCGGTGAAGGATGCACCTCATTCGTTTCTTAGGATTGACCGTGCGGAGACCACTCTGCCGGATGACGTGGATACCTATGATGAACGGGTGTACAAAAGAGCGAAGGAGCTTCTTACCGAACAGGTGGAGAAGGGCGAATATATAACAGAGGACAAGCCCTGTTTTTATCTGTATGAGCTTGTGATGAACGGCAGAAGCCAGACCGGTGTGGTAGGCTGTGCCTCCATTGACGACTATTGCAGCAATGTCATTAAAAAGCATGAAAATACCCGCGCGGATAAAGAGGAAGACCGTATCCGCCATGTGGATACCTTAAGCGCCCAGACCGGTCCCATCTTTCTGGCATACCGGGACAGAGCGGATTTGCAGGTGCTGATTAAAAAAGGAAAAGAAGAAAAGCCCCTTTATGATTTTACCGCAGAGGACGGCATTACCCACAGGGTATACCGGATTGCGGATGAAGGCATGCAGGAGGAAATAGCCCGGATTTTTAAGAAGATGGACAGCCTTTATATTGCGGACGGTCATCACAGGGCGGCTTCCGCTGTAAAGGTGGGTTTAAAAAGAAGAGCCGAACACCCGGATTACACCGGTGAAGAGGAGTTCAATTATTTTCTTTCCGTAGTGTTTCCTGACAGTGAACTGATGATTATGGACTACAATCGTGTGGTGAAGGACTTAAACGGTCTTACCCCGGAAGCATTTCTTTCCGCTGTTGAAAAAAGCTTTACAGTGGAAGAAAAAGGCACGGAACCGGTGAAACCGGCAGAAAAAGGCGAAGTGGGCATGTATCTGGACGGAAAGGGATATCTTCTTACCGTAAAAGAAGAGTACCAAAGTGATGACCCTGTGAAGGGGCTGGATGTTTCCCTGCTGCAGGACTATCTGCTTTCCCCCATACTCGGTATCGGGGACCCCAAGACCGACAAACGGATAGATTTCGTGGGAGGCATCCGGGGATTGAAAGAATTAAAGAAACGTACGGAAAGCGACTGCAGAGTGGCATTTTCCATGTATCCCACATCTATTGGGGAGCTGTTTTCCGTAGCGGATGCAGGACTGCTCATGCCGCCCAAATCCACATGGTTTGAGCCGAAGTTAAGAAGCGGACTGTTTATACATACTTTTTAGAATACTTACCTGGGAGGGGCAATATGACAAAGAAATTATATAAAATGATGAACTGGCCTGTGATAGAGGAGATTATTTATTCGGAGTCGCAGGATCCGCATGCAACATTGGGACCGCATGTACAGGGGAACGGCACACTGATTCAGGCATTTTTCCCGGGAGCACAAAAGGTGACCCTGCAGCTTACAAAGGATATGGCGGAAAAAGAAATGGAGCTTGCGGATGACGACGGATTTTTTGCAGTCTGGCTGCCTGTCAAGAATGTGGGAGCGTACCGGTACATTGTGTCCTATGAAAACGGCAGTGTGGAAACCATGCAGGATGCCTATCGCCACGAATGTCTGATTACGGCGGAGGATGAGGAAAAATTCGCAATGGGCGTACATTATACGGTTTATGAAAAGTTAGGCGCCCATCCCTTGAACTTAGACGGAGAGGACGGCGTGTATTTTGCCGTATGGGCACCGAATGCCCTGCGTGTGAGCACTGTGGGGGATTTCAATCATTGGGACGGCAGAGTGCACCAGATGAGAAAGCTTCCCAGCGGTATTTTTGAAATCTTTATCCCGGGCGTAAAGGCGGGGGATAACTACAAATACGAAATCAAACTGAAAACCGGACTGACGTATCTGAAAGCCGACCCTTACGGCAATGCGGCGCAGCTCCGCCCGGAAACGGCATCGGTGGTAGCGGATTTGCGGAACTTTAAGTGGGAAGATAAAGAGTTTATCAAAAAGAGAAAGGCCTTCCAGAAGGAAAATGCGCCCATCAGTGTATACGAACTGTATCTGGGCAGCTTCCTTGCACCAAAGGATGACGAAGAATATGCCAATTACCGGGAAATTGCGGACAAGCTGATTCCTTATGTAATGGAAATGGGCTATACCCATGTGGAGCTGATGCCGGTTATGGAGCATCCCTTAGATGCATCCTGGGGCTATCAGGTTATCGGTTATTATGCGCCGACCGCCAGATACGGCACGCCCGAGGACTTCATGTATTTTGTGAACGAGCTGCACAAAGCGGGCATCGGCGTGATTCTGGACTGGGTGCCGGCGCACTTCCCGCGAGATATTTACGGGCTGTCCTCCTTTGACGGCACCTGCCTGTACGAGAACCCGGACGAACAGAGACGTTCCCATCCGCACTGGGGTACCCTGGTATTTGACTACGGCAGACCGGAGGTTTCCAACTATCTGATTGCCAATGCACTGTTCTGGGTGGAAAAATTCCATGCGGACGGTATCCGTATGGATGCGGTGGCTTCCATGCTGTATCTGGATTACGGCAGAAATCCGGGCGAATGGACGGCAAATATTTACGGCGGCAATGAAAACTTAGAGGCAGTGGAGCTGATTAAGCACTTAAATTCCATGATGGGCAAGAGAAATCCCGGTGTATTGCGTATCGCGGAGGAAAGCACGGCATGGCCCATGGTAACGGGCAGCCTTGAAGACGGCGGACTGGGCTTTGATCTGAAGTGGAATATGGGCTGGATGAACGATTATCTGGATTATATCAAGTATGACCCGTATTTCAGAAGCCATCATCACAGCGAGCTGACCTTCAGCATGATTTATGCATACAGTGAGAAGTTCATGCTGGTATTCTCCCATGACGAAGCCGTACACGGCAAGTCCTCCATGCTGGGCAAAATGCCCGGGGAGCGGGAGCAGAAATTTGCCAACCTACGTCTGACCTATGCGTACATGTTCACCCATCCCGGCAGAAAGCTTTTATTTATGGGACAGGATATCGGCGAATTTTCCGAATGGAACGAGATGCGCCAGACGGAATGGGAGCTGTTAAAATATCCCGACCACAAGGGAATGGCGGCGCTGGTGAAAAAATTAAATGAACTCTACACCACAAAGCCCGCCCTGTATGAGTGGGATGACAAGCCGGAAGGCTTTGCCTGGATAAACAGCATAAACAGTACGGAAAATCTGCTCACCTTTCTGAGAAAAACCAGAAAGAAGGAAAGTCTTCTTGTGGTGGCAGCCAATTTCTCCGGCGTGGAAAAGCAGGTAAAAATCGGTGTGCCGTATGAAGGCAGCTACAAGGAAATTTTAAATACGGATGCAGAGGAATTCGGCGGCAGCGGCATGATAAACAAGCGCGCCAAGAGAGCGGTAAAGAAGGAATGGGACGACAGGCCCTACTCCGTATCCATTACACTGGCTCCTTTGTCCGTAAGTATTTTGGAGTTTCGTCCGGCAAATAAGACCGGAGAAAAAGACAGATAACAGAAAGGGTTGAACGGATATGAATACGATGACAGGAATTTTTCTTACCGCCACACTGGAAGATGAGTGGCAACAGGTTACGAAGCAGGCATCCGTTTTTGAAAAATTCTTTGAAACCCTGCCGGAAAAGGCGCTTTCTCTAGGTATCCGCATTGTTCTTGCCATCCTTGCCTTTATGATTGGAGCCCAGATTATCAAGTTAGTGCGCAGAATCGTAAAGAAGTCCATGACAAAGGCAAAAGCGGATGTGGGAGTCATCCAGTTTACGGACTCCTTTGTGAAAGTGGCATTATATATGCTTCTGGTATTCCTCATTGCGGGAAGCTTCGGCGTGGATGCCGCCAGCATCGTGGCAGTGCTCGGTTCCGCCGGTGTGGCAATCGGTCTTGCCATTCAGGGCAGTTTGTCCAACTTCGCAGGCGGTGTGCTGATTTTGCTTCTAAAGCCCTTTAAGGTGGGAGATTACATTGTGGAGGACAACAAGGGAAACGAGGGAACCGTAACGGAAATCCAGCTTTTTTACACCAAGCTTACCACCTATGACAATAAGGTGATTATTCTTCCTAACGGTACACTGGCAAATACCAGTATGACCAATGTGACGGAAAAAGCGAAGAGGCGTCTGGATGTGCCGGTGGGCGTTGCCTACGACACGGACTTAAGGGAGGCCAAGAAGGTGCTGACGGAGCTGTTGAAGGAAGACCCGGCTACCCTTAAAAAAGAAGAGATGTTTGTCTACGTGGACGAACTGGGCGACTCTGCAGTGAAGCTCTGCCTGCGCTGCTGGGTAAAGCAGGAGGACTACTGGCAGACCAGGTGGAGACTGACGGAACGGGTGAAATACACCCTGGATGAAGCCGGTATTTCCATTCCCTTCCCGCAGATTGACGTACATCAGAAATAAACAATAAAAGACTCCGGCGGACAGATGCCGGAGTTTTTGCAACAAAAAAAGATGCCGGAAAGCATCTTTTTTTAAGCTGAAAATGGGACTCGAACCCACGACCCCTTCATTACGAGTGAAGTGCTCTACCAACTGAGCTATTTCAGCAGAAATACAACAAAAATTATTATACTGGGTAAACGGAAAAAAAGCAACCACAAATTTTATGTAAACCGGAATTATTTGATTCCGGTTTTCTTTTTATAGAAGTGCTCGGCATAGCCGATGGATAGATACAGCCCCATGGCAATGAGGCAGAGAAGAATAATAGAGGTGATAACCATGTGCATCTGAAACACCTGGGAACCGTAGATGATTAAATAGCCGAGTCCGCGTCTGGCAGCCAGAAATTCGCCGATAATGACGCCGACAAGGGCAAGACCGATGTTCACCTTCATAGTGCTTAAAACCGTAGGAATACTGGCGGGCAGAACCACTTTTGTAAAGGCATCCTTTTTACTGCCGCCGAGGGTGTAGATCAGGGTGATTTTTTCCGCATCCACGCTCTTAAAACCGGTATACAGGCTGATGATGGAGCCGAACACGGCAACGGAGATACCCGCAACCACGATGGTAAGACTGCCGGTGCCCAGCCATACGATAAAAAGAGGAGCAAGTGCGGATTTCGGCAGGCTGTTTAAGACAACCAGATACGGCTCGAGGATTTCTGAGATGCCCTCAGAGTACCAGAGCAGGGTGGCGGTCAGCATACCGAATAAAAATACAAGTAAAAAGCTGATAATGGTTTCATAGAGTGTGATGCCGATGTGGAGAAAGAGATTTTTTTCCGTAACCAGTTCCAACAGGCAGGTAAGCACCCGGGAGGGGCTGGAAAAGAAAAAGGTGTCTATCCGCTTAAGGTCGGCGGCAAGCTCCCAGGCAGTTAAAAATAAGAGAAAAATCGTAAGGCGGCACAGGGTGATTTTATTGTGGTATCTTTTGTGCTCCTTCACATAGGCTTCCTGTGTGGAAAGCTGTGTGTGTGCGGATTCAGGTTTCATCTGTCATCGCCTCCCATAATAAATTGAAATAATATTTGAATTCAGGAGCATTTCTGGCAGCTAACGGGGTGTGGTCGGTCAGGGTAAGATGAATGGGAATGTCGAAGCGCACCGTAGTGGGACGGCTTCCTAAAATCAGTACCCGGTCGGCTAAACTGATGGCTTCGGAAAGGTCGTGGGTAATAAGCAGCGCGGTTTTCTTTTTGCTGCGGATAATTTCGCAGATATCGGCGGAAACCATAAGTCTTGTCTGATAGTCTAAGGCACTGAAGGGTTCATCCAAAAGCAGAAGCTCCGGGTTTAAGGCAAGGGTACGGATTAAAGCGGCACGCTGTTTCATGCCGCCGGACAGTTCGCTGGGTTTTTTGTCCTTAAAGCGGTACAGACCGTAATCCTGCATCATCTGCAGGACGGCGGAGGTGTTTTCAGGCGTCCGACTGCCGGTGATTTCCAGTCCCAGCACGGCATTTTCGTAGACACTGCGCCATTCCAAAAGGTGGTCGCGCTGCAGCATATACCCGATTTTCGGCGATTTTCCGGAAATATCGTCCGAATGGAAAATGATTTCCCCGCTTTCCGGCCTTAAAAGCCCGTAGATAACGGACAGAAGAGTGGATTTTCCGCAGCCGCTGGGGCCTACCATGGCGACAAATTCACCGGAATTTATGGAGAAGCTGACATCCTTAAGCGCCGGTGTTTCCCCCTGCAGACTGTGGTAGGAATAACAGATATTTTTTGCTTCCAGCAGAGGCTTTGGCATAGCTATCATCCTCTTTGTTTTATTCTTATTTTATGTATGCAAAGGGAAAGGGTGTAAGGTTATTGCATAAAATACAAAATTATGGTACTATCAAGTTTAGATTTTATTTGCGGAGGACAAAGCTATGGCACAGTTATGGGGCGGACGTTTTACCAAAGCCACCGAACAGAAAGTATTTGATTTTAATGCATCCATTTCCTTTGACAAAAATCTCTTTACCCAGGACGTGGAAGGAAGCATTGCGCATGCCGTTATGCTTGGGAAACAGGGCATTCTCACCGTAGAAGAGAAGGATGCCATTGTAAAGGGACTGGCAGGCATCAGGGAGGACGTAGAGGCAGGAAAGCTTGCCATAGACGAAACACAGGAGGACATCCATAGCTTTGTGGAGGCTACCCTGATAGAGCGTATTGGTGACACCGGAAAGAAGTTGCATACCGGACGCAGCCGCAACGACCAGGTGGCGCTGGACATGAGACTTTATACAAGAGCCCATGTCGTGGAAACGGACAACCGCTTAAAAGAGCTTCTGCACGTTATCTTACATACCATGGAGGAAAATCTGGAGACATACATGCCCGGTTTCACCCATTTGCAGAAGGCACAGCCGGTTACCCTGGCGCATCACTACGGTGCTTATTTTGAAATGTTCAAGCGGGACAGACTCCGCTTAAAGGATATTTATGCCCGCATGAATTACTGCCCGCTGGGCGCAGGCGCACTGGCAGGCACCACCTATCCTTTAGACAGAAATTATACCGCATCCCTGCTTGGCTTTGAGGGTCCTACCTTAAACAGCATGGATTCCGTTTCCGACAGAGATTACCTGATTGAATATCTGGCGGCGCTTTCTACCATTATGATGCATTTATCCCGTTTTTCCGAGGAAATCATTATCTGGAATTCCAACGAATACGGCTTTGTGGAAATCGACGATGCTTATTCCACCGGAAGCAGCATCATGCCGCAGAAGAAAAACCCCGACATTGCGGAACTGGTAAGAGGCAAAACGGGCCGTGTATACGGAGCACTGATGTCCTTACTTACTACCATGAAAGGCCTTCCTTTAGCATACAATAAAGATATGCAGGAGGATAAGGAACTGACCTTCGACGCCATCCGTACCGTGGAAAACTGTCTGGAACTGTTTATCGGCATGCTGTCTACCATGAAGTTTAAGAAGGACACCATGGAACGCAGTGCGGTAAAGGGCTTTACCAATGCGACGGATGCAGCCGACTATTTAGTAAACCACGGTGTACCTTTCCGGGATGCCCACGGTATTATCGGCAGACTGGTGCTGTACTGCATCGATAAAAACAAGAGTATTGACGAACTTGGCATTGACGAGCTTCGCACTTTCAGCGACAAATTTGAGCCTGATGTGTACGATGCCATCAGCTTAAAGACCTGTGTGGAGAAGAGACTGACCTTCGGTGCACCGGGACCTTCCATGATGAAGGATGTTATTGCCCTGAACCGGAAGTACCTCGAAGAGGCATAAATACGTTTTTTATTTAAATTTAAATAAACAAGAAGAGGAGACTATTATGAGCGAGAAACTGAAAGTAGGTATTTTAGGCGGAACCGGTATGGTGGGACAGAGATTTATTTCTCTCCTGGAGAATCATCCCTGGTTTGAAGTAACCACCATTGCAGCAAGCCCCCG
>ERZ779776.581-NODE-581-length-12551-cov-17.876921_pt1 | contig 12551 bp, 11 predicted proteins | sample MGYA00511098_ERZ779776 | MGnify/ENA primary metagenome ERZ779776 (study PRJEB29588, sample SAMEA2149318) | human gut metagenome | biome: human gut; feature: human-associated habitat; material: faeces | place: Denmark | collected 2008/2010 ...
GAGTAAATGCTGCTTCGAGGTTTTAAAGGGTTAGCAAGAATGCGATATATGAGTGGCGAGCAAAGTATGACGGAAAAAGCTGGAAAAGTCTGCTTGATAAAAGCCACAGACCGCATCATCATCCCAATGAACATACACCTGAAGAAAAAGAAATGATACTAAGGCGTTATCCGAGGTACAAGGATGACCTGATAATGCTGTGGGATTCGTTGAGAAGCAGTGGTTACAAGCGAAGCTATGTAAGCCTCGTAAGGGTGATAAACAAGTGGATAAAACCTGAAATCAAGTCAAGAACAGAACGCAAACCCAAGCCATATCAAAGAGCAGAATATCCGGGACAAAAGGTGCAGGTAGATGTAAAATTTGTACCATCATATTGCGTGTCAAATGTCTTGAAATACTACCAGTATACTGCCGTAGATGAGTGTACCCGCTGGACATATCGAGAAATGTATGACGAGCACAGCACTTACAGCTCCGTTCAATTTCTTGTTGGTCTGATAAAGCACTGTCCGTTCCCTATAAGAGAAATACAGACAGACAACGGAGCAGAGTTTACAAGAGCTTTGATAAGTAACGATGGCAAACCGTCGTTGTTTGAAAAGACACTTGAAATGTGGCAGATAAAGTATCATAGAATCCGAATTGCAACACCCAGACACAATGGTAAGGTTGAAAGACAGCACCGATGTGATGAGCTTCGTTTTTACAAGAAAATGAAGATGTATAACCTTGAAGACGGCAGAAAGCAGCTTGAAAAGTACAACAAGCTTTCAAACACCATACCTAAAATATGCTTGGGCTTTCTCTCCCCAAATGAAGCTTTGGAAAAATATTTGGGAGTGATGTAAGCATGGAAAGCGGTTAAGCACAAATATGCTTAACACGCCTAAAACATTATATCATTTAGTGCGTTGTCAAGGTAGTAGGTAGTATTTTCTTGCGAAAATCTCCACCTCTCCACCTTGACAAGATTGCCTGATTTTATTTTTTAGAAAAAGTGTCACCTATCATTGACAATTATACATATCTGCCAAAACCTCTGTGTTTTACTGCCTGATGAGAAATATTTAAAATTTATTTCACATTATAAATGTTTTGGTATCACAAACCGGAATAATCGCAGACCATGTGAAATATATTTGTACAAAGAATACGAGGAGGACTGCAAATATGACAAATACAACAAATATTTACAGCGATATAGCCGAGAGAACCGGCGGAGATATTTATATCGGTGTAGTAGGTCCGGTACGTACCGGCAAATCAACCTTCATAAAACGATTTATGGACACTCTTGTTCTGCCTAACATCACGGACACTTACAGCAAGGATCGCGCCAGAGATGAGCTTCCGCAGAGCGCCGCAGGAAAAACCGTTATGACGACTGAGCCTAAATTTATTCCTAACGACGCTGTTGAGCTTCACCTTGCGGACAATGCCTCATTTCGTGTAAAAATGATCGACTGCGTCGGATACATTGTACCCGGCGCCATGGGACTTACCGAAAACGACAAGCCGAGAATGGTTATGACTCCATGGTCTGATGAGCCGATGCCTTTTGAGACAGCGGCGGAAATCGGTACAAAAAAGGTTATTAACGAACATTCAACGATTGGCGTACTTGTTACGACCGACGGAAGCATAGGCGAAATTCCGAGAGAAAACTATGTTGAAGCCGAAACAAGAGTTATAAATGAGCTTAAGGCTCAGAACAAGCCTTTTGTTATTGTACTTAACTGCGCGATACCTTCTGACGAAAAATCGATTGAGCTTGCTGTTGAACTTGAGGAAAAATTCGGTGTGCCTGTTGCGCTTGTAAGCTGCGTTGAACTTGACGAACACGATATCCGTAAAATTCTTGAGCTTGTTTTGCTTGAGTTCCCGATTTCCGAGCTGCGTTTTGAGCTGCCGAAGTGGATGAGCTGCCTTGAAGAGTCGCATCCGCTTAAAAAAGATTTGCTAAGCGACTTGGCAAGACGTGCTGAAAACATAAGCAAGGTAGGCGAAGTAGGAAAGTCGTTTGACGAGCTGTCCGACACACAATTCGGCGCCACTGTTACGCTTGACCACATTGATCTTGCAACCGGCCGCGCTCTGCTTAGCGTACATGTTCCCGAGGACGCATTCTATAAGATTATTTCGGACAAAACCGGATTTGACATAGAGGGTGAAGAATCCCTGCTTTCGGTACTTTCCGAGCTTTCGGAGATGAAGAAAAAATATGAAAAATTCGAGTCGGCGATCCGTCAGGTAAACGAAACCGGGTACGGAATAGTTACCCCGTCGGTTGAAGATCTTAAATTAGAAGAACCAGAAATTGTAAAACAGCCGGGCGGTTACGGAGTAAAGCTGCGCGCGTCGGCACCCTCCATACACATGATACGTGCTAACATTCAAACAGAGGTAAGTCCGATAGTTGGCAGTGAAAAACAGTCTGAAGACATTGTAAAATTCTTACTCAACGAGTTTGAGGAAAACCCTGCAAGCATATGGGAATCAAACATGTTCGGAAAATCACTTCACGAGCTTGTAAATGAAGGACTTAACGCAAAGCTTGCGCATATGCCGTATGAAGCACGCATGAAGCTTACCGACACGCTTCAGAAAATCATCAACGAAGGCGCCGGAGGTCTTATCTGCATATTGCTGTAAATGCCATGAATAAGCCTCAGCGACAGTAATACAAGCACTTAAAATCTATTGCAATCTTTTTACACAACGCATAACGGACGCCGCAAAACGGCGTCCGTTAATTTTGTTAGGTCTTCAAGCAGTCATTGATTTAACGACTCTATAAACTGTTCAGATTTTACGGTCATCTGTACCCACGCCGGTTTAAATCCGCTTTTTACAGCGTTTCTCACGGACCTGACATTACACCACGCCGCACAGTAGAACGGAACCTTTCCGGTTTCCAGGATTTCCACGGCAAGGCGGCTTGTAAGTGCGCAGGCAATCCCCTGACGTCTGTATTCGGGCAATACGTCAACTCCTATTTGCCACATGGCATCACAGTCGGCGGAACATCCGGCAAGTCCAACAAGCTTCCCGCTGTCAAATGCACCAAACGCAATCATATCAAGCTCTTTTCGCTTTTCACAAAGTGCGTTGCTCCACTGAGGAAGATACAAGTCGGCAAAACCATCTCTTCCGAGTTTCCGTATCTCGTATTTGCAGTCATGCACGGTCAACATATTCACATCTGGCAAAAAGTATTCCGCCATAAAGCACACGTTAACTCCCGTAGGACGCAGCTCGTTCATAAGAACGTGCATATTCGGCGTTTCAAAACAATGCTCAGCCGGAAAGCGCTCAATATATTTCCTTGCTGTATTCTCAAACTGCTCGGAAACAGAAGCTACAATATTGTTTCCATAGGAAGTAAAATCACAGAGAAACGGCAGTTCAAGGTATTTTCTTTCCGCTTCATTTTTTTTTGAAATAACCAGTTTGCTTTTTTCTGATAAAAAGTCAGCCGCATCGCAATTACTGTCTATCGCCGACTGCTGCAGCGCAATCTGCAAAATTTCTTTATTTGTCATAAATCTATTTCTCCTATTTATCCACTGTTTAACTGACATAGCTTAAGATGATAAGACATGATAAGACATATTTACAAGGAAATCATTACTTAGCACCTGTTCCGTCATGTCATGCACTTTTGTCAATTAAACTTGTTCAATTTGGTTTGAAGTTTTTCAAGAAACATTCCGACATGGTATCCGTCGCACACGGCATGGTGGACTTGAAGTGCCAGAGGAAAGCATTATTTTATCCTCTTGCGCAAAATACTTGCCTATTGTGAAAATCGGCAATAAATATTTTCCGCCATTATGTATGTTCAGATTGAATGAAGTAAATGTTGCCCACGGATTGCTTCATTGCCGGAAAAATAGACATTTACATAACCGGCAACATTCCCATAATACTCAGCGGTAATCGCAACAGATTTGCCGCTTTCCATATCGCTCAATCTCTTTATATATTTTTTAGCGTCTGCATTCCAGCCCTGTGCTGTCTCCTCGCTCACAATTATCGGCACATCTTTCTCGGTCATGGTACGTATAACCATTATTCCGTCAGTATAAAAAATCACGGATTATCCGCCTTTCTTTTGCTGTATATCAGGTGAGGCATTTCCTTGCCGTTATACATCTTTACATATGAACCTACATTCACCATCCCTACACGCTCCGCAACTTTTCGTGAAGCGTAGTTTTCAGGACGAATAGTTGCAACAACCTCTTGTGCGCAAAGTTCGTCAAAAGCAAAGTCAAGCATTGCTTTTGCTCCCTCATAGGCATAACCTTTATGCCAGAACTCTTTTTTGAGAATATATCCTAATCCGATATAATGTTTTTCCCCAACTACTTCGTCTAAAAGTCCTATCTGTCCAACGACCTTTGATGTGCGTTTATCGACAGCAATAAAATAATCGTATCCGTAAATGTCATATAACGCCATACGCTTTTTGATCCAGGCATTAACCTCATCATCGTTAAAAGCGTGTTCCCAAGCATACATAACCTCGGCATCTTTTAGCATTTCACAAAGTTCCGCAAAATCGTTATCCGTTATTTTTCTGAATAGCAACCGTTCGCTTTCGGCAACAACATCAAGGTCTGCATCAATATCATAACTTTGTTCTAGCGTCAAAGGTTTATATCCGTATTTGAGACATTTGTTCAGATATTTCTGATTATCGGCAAGGACACTCTCTTTTGTGCAAGATGAATCGTCCAAACGGTTTTCAATAACTGAGGCAAACTGCTTTATTTTTTCAAAATTACCGTTTATATAGTTTTCGGTCATTACAATAACGTAAAAACGTATATGTCCTAAGTATGAGCTGTCAAAATCCTTCCTCCAGTCAAACGGAATATAACACCCTTCAACTATCAGGTTTTGATTGTTTTCAACTGCCGTTTTCACAATCTCTCTTACAATCGGCCAAAGATATTCCTGTAATTTTTCGTCATCCTCCGGTGTAAGAGCGGTATTCCCGCTTCTTATAAGGCCCATTTTAAGATGATCAATTGAAAGATACGGATATTTATATTTTTCTAAAAGCTTTTGCGCAAGCGCTGTTTTTCCGGTATGTGAAGCGCCGCTAATCAATACTACCATGATGTTTAACTTCTCCTAAACTTTCAGATTTTAACATTTCAATTTCTCGTTCAGCACTGAAAAAAAGGCGCTCCGCACAACTGAACGCCTTTTTCAGCTTTATTTTCCGTTCTTTTACTTATTCGTGATAAACACCGTCTGATTTTCGCCAAGAACAAAATCCGCCGCGTCATAATCTGTTTCAGTCATAGCATGTTCGCTGTCAATAAGATACACTTTCATGCCGGAGAGGTTTGTTTCTAAACGTTCAGACTTTCCGGTGTTCGCAATAAGCACAGCTGACGTTTTACCGTCGGTTGCGCCGACAGCGTAAATTCCCTCTCCTTTGGTATAGTCGGCTTCGACCTCGTTTCCGAGCGCATAAAGTTCGCCAAATGCCTTGAAGCTGTAATATGCGCATAGCGGTTCATATGTAAGAGGATTGAAAAGTCCTCCGTACACCGACTGACCTATTCTTGCGTCATAGTAGCAAAGAATATGCGTTTTCTTATGCTGCATGGCAATCATCATTGCCGCAGCGTTTGCCGCCGCGAATGAACTGCCTCTAAGCTGAACTTTCGACGCGTTGTTCCATTCGTTAAGATGCGTCTCAAGTCCGCCGTAGCCCCATTTTTCAAGCAGCTGCTCAACATAATCCGCCATATATTCAGTTTGGGTAACCGTAGCGTAGCTGTGCCATGAGAAAAAGTCAATCGGCGAGCCGGTGTTTTTTATATGCTCAAAAAATCCGTCGGCAAAATCCATAAAATAACGTTCTCTTACATTCGGAGTTCCGGTCGGTTCAAAATCAAATCCGTATTTTTGAGGTTCCTTGAGCACGTCGTAAAAACCGCAGGAGGCATATCCTCCTACCTTGATTTTATCGCCGAAGCATTTTTTCAGGTGCTTTGACGCCGTTTCGTAAAGTTCATAGTACTGCTGCGCCGTTCCCTGCCACATCATATTCACGGCATTGGTTTCTCCGTTATCCGGCTCATTCCATATCTCCCAATAAGTTATGCCGTAACTGAAACCGTTCGCCCAGCCTTCGTTATAGTGCCTTATTATATGCTCACAGATTCTCGCCCATTTTTCAAAATCAGCCGGCGGATATATATTGTATGCACGGATATGCTGGTGATTTTCAATTGTCACTCCGAGTCTGAAGATTGGTTCGCAGTTTACATTTGCAAGGTCAGCAAGAAGCAGGTCGGTAAACGCGAAATCATAGCTTTCAGGATTGTTCTCGTCCGCGTCAAAATTTCTGAATATATTCGGAATATCAACATAGAGACCTCCGCCGAAAGGTCCTCCGGTGTCGTGAAGCCTTGAATACGGAATATTCGCATCCTTCAGATAGTGCATATAATCGCTTGAAATTCCTAAGCGAGGCGGCTGTCCGACAGCGTGCATAGCACGTATTTTGCCGGTTGTTTTCGCAAAATCAAAGCTGATGTTCATAACATTCCCTCCAAAATAAAATTATTTTCGCAAATTATCAGAACAATGCTTTCCCTCACACGCTTATCTTATCATAAAATATTCTCTCTGTCAAGTATTTAAGCTCCTTCATAATATATAATGTCGCTTGCCGCGAGAACCGAGTCCTCTCCCTCAGAAGACGACACATGCGTAAGCTCCATTTCGAGGAAGAGCCACTCTTGGTTGCTTGAGCTTACTGCATTATTGGAATTTTCTTTTGAAGCGAGATAGTTTGCCGCCTCCCCGGTAATCACCTTTAGGCATTTTACCTGAATCTGATTTGTCGGCTTAAACGAATACTCATTAAACGGAATTGTAACTCCCGCTGACGATCCATATGGATTTGATCGCGAGCCGTCAGCCGCGGCCGTCCCGCTCTCTGGCTTTTTACCTATATAGACTGTGCTTGTCGCGTCGTCCCAGTCAACCTCTTTGTTAAAAGCGCCGGCAACGGCTCTGACAGGCAGATAGGTTGTTCCATTCAAGGTAAACGGCTCAACCGTATTGCCGTTTGCGTCCTTAGGCTCTATTATTGTACCGTCAATACAGATTTTTATATTATCGTAAGCGATCTGTACTGTCTTGTAAATGTCCTCCGCAGCAACTCCGAGCACTATTTCCGAAATTGTTGCCGTAGTAAGCATACCGGCAATAAAACCTTTTGCTTTTTCTTTCATAATGTTTTCCTCCTACACACATGTGCGGACAATCAAAAAAATCTGCCATCACCGCTTTGAAAACCCATGCGTTTTCAATAGGATTGAACCACTTTATTACATATTTGTCAAGCGCTTGTTATACGAAAAAAACAGTATAAAAACAAAATCCTCAAAAGTCCCTAACACAGAAAAATCCTTAAACCGAACGAACAATACAAACGGCAAAAATGATGAACAGAATAGCTAATCCCGAAAAAATGCAAATATTCAAAGTTTTTTCCGACACCTTGACATCACGGTACATTCCGCCTTTTTTGATCATTTTATCCCCTACCTTCTCACAAGATATTTTCTCATATCGACGGCGCAGGCAATCAATATGATAAGTCCTTTTATTACATACTGCATATTCTGGTCTATACTCAAAAACGTAAGTCCTACAAAAATCAGCCTGAGCATGACAACGCCGATAATTACTCCTCTGATTTTTCCTATTCCGCCGACAAAAGACACGCCGCCGATAACACATGCGGCTATCGCGTCAAGCTCATAGTTTTGTCCCGTGGACGCAGTGTTTGAACCTATACGCGCAGCCTCGATAAATCCGGTAAACGCATACATTATTCCGGCAAGAACAAAGACAAGTATTATAGTTCTCTTTACGTTGACTCCCGAAACATTTGCCGCTTCAGGGTTTGAACCGACTGCGAACATATTTTTTCCAAAAGTAGTTTTATTCCATATAAACCACATTATTGCGGTAATTACAAGAGCATACCACACGTAATTCGGTATCGGTGTGCCGTCAACTGACAATATGCTTCCCGAGATAAACGCTGTATAACCGGCATCGAGGCCTGATATTGACTGTCCGTTATTATTTCCGAGCATAAGGTACATAAGAAGAAGCCCATAGACAATAAGTTGAGTAGACAATGTTACGATAAACGGGTGAAGGTTGAATTTTGCCGTACAAAAACCGTTTACAAAACCGACTACAGCGCCGATTGCTATTATCAGCAAAAACACGAGAATTATCGGCACGGTTTTCATGTCCGGAAACATTTTATTCGGGTAATTTGTCGCCTGAAGAAGCGACGCCCCGACGCATGCAACAAGTCCTACAATTCTTCCGGCTGAAAGGTCTGTTCCGGTAAGAATTATTGCCCCGGCTATTCCAAGCGCTATAGGAAGGTTGGCTGCTGACAGTGATATAATATTTACGACTGATCTTGCCGAGAGAAAACTCGGGGTGATTATTTGTATCGCTATTACGGCGGCAATGAGAAAAATATAAAGCGAATTGTTTATGAAAAACTCTTTCCAAAACATAAGTTTTTCATCCTTACTCATGCCCCTGTATTTCTTTATGGAGGTCATTGCGTTTTCTCCTTTGCATTATTTCACACATATTTTGCGGCAAGCGTCATTATCCGTTCTTGAGTTGCCGAAGCCGCATCAAGTTCTCCTACTGTTCTGCCTCCGGACATTACGCATATTCTGTCACAGACGCCGAGTATTTCCGGAAGCTCTGACGACACAAGTATTACGGATTTTCCTTTCTCGGCAAGCTCTCCGATAAGCTGATATATCTCGTATTTGGCTCCGACATCTATTCCTCTTGTAGGCTCGTCAAGCATGAGTATGTCAGGCTCGGTTAACAGCCATCTGCCGAGTATTACTTTCTGCTGATTTCCTCCGGAAAGAGTTCGTATCTGAGTCTTTTGTGCGGGCGTTTTTATTTTCATTGCCTTTATTGCCCAATCGGTGGCTTCTCTTCTCTTTTTGTCGCTTAAAACAAATCCTGCTTTAAGGTATTTTTTCAAGCTTGAAATCGTAGTATTCTCACATATATCAAGTATGCCGAAAATACCCGTCGCACGCCGCTCCTCGGTGAGCAGCGCAAAACCGTTTTTTATCGATTCGGCGGCGCTTGCATTTTTTATCGGTTTTCCGTGCAGTTTTATTTCGCCGCTTTTGCGTGCCGATATACCGAAAATATTTTCAAGCAGTTCTGTTCGTCCTGCTCCTGCAAGGCCGGCAAAACCAAGAATTTCACCTTTTTTTAGGGTGAATGAAGCGTCTTTCACATTGGTATAAACGCTTGACAGATTTTTTACCTCGAGAACTGTTTCGCCAGGCGTATGCTTTTTGGGAGGAAATCTTTCAGTAAGTTCTCTTCCCACCATAAGGCGTATGATTTTATCCATAGTAAAGTCTTTCGCACTTTGGGTTGTCACCCATGTTCCGTCACGCATTATCGTGATATCGTCGGAAATCTGCAATATTTCTTCCATTTTGTGCGAGATATAAAGCACGCCGCATCCTTTGTCACGCAGCATCCGTATAATCCGGAAAAGGTGCTCGACTTCTTTTTCAGTAAGTGATGAAGTCGGTTCATCAAGGACTATAATTTTTGAATCGTAGGAAACAGCTTTTGCTATTTCCACCATTTGCCGCATAGCAACGGACATTGTGCTCATGACAGTTTTGGGATCGACATCAATACCGAGTTCTTCAAATATTTTCTTGGTGTCGGAATACATTTTTTTCTCTGAAACGGCAATTTTCATTTTTTTCGGGTATCTGCCAAGCCAAATATTGTCCATAACGTTTCTTTTAAGCGCTTGATTTAACTCCTGATGCACCATTGCGACGCCATTTTCAAGAGCATCGGCGGAGGAGTGAAACTGCACCTGTTTTCCGTCTAAGAAGATGCTTCCGGAGTCCATGGAATATATTCCGAAAAGACATTTCATAAGCGTTGATTTTCCGGCGCCGTTCTCTCCCATAAGCGCATGGACGCTTCCCCGTTTTACCGAAAGTGACACATTATCAAGAGCTTTTACTCCGGGAAACGTTTTACTTATATTTTTCATTTCAAGAAGAATATCCTCCGCCATTATCTATCTCCCCCATGCATTGATTGTGTTTCAGATTTGCGGTTAGATTCTAATTACTCTCCAAGATATTTTGCGTAAGAAATCCTGATTTTATTTACTGAATCATCGACATTGTAATTTTCCGTAGAATCCATCAAAGATTTTTCTCCGTTTGACAGAGCGTTTTCGGTGAGAAGAGTAATTGCTTTCGCCATACTTTCCGCATCCTGCCGTATAGTACCGGTCATTTTGCCGTTAGCAATCAAGTCCTTTGCCGCGTCGGTCGCATCCACGCCGAAAACAGGAATTGTAACGGAATCACCGCCAAGGTTGTAACCTGCGCTGTTGAGGGCTCGTATTGCGCCTTCTGCCATATTATCGTTATTGCAGATAACAAGTTCTATCATATTCCCGTTTTTCTCGCTGTATGAGGTAAGCGCTGTTGTCATATACTCGTTTGCGGCAACCGCGGACCACTGACCGTTTTTATCGACAAGATAACCGTTAGGGTTTTTATCGTCATAAAACTTAAGCGGTGACTTGCCGGCAGACGTGAGTATCTCATCAGCGTACTCTACGGCGTACTGCGTTCTGTATATTGCCTCTTTATTGCCCTCTTCGCCCTTAAACATTATATAGCTTATTTCGCCGTCTCCGTTAAGATCTAAGCTGTCGTAGTTTTCTAACACGTATTCACCTATCATTTCGCCCTGTAAAATTCCTGCCTCTTCAGCTTTCGTTCCGACAAAAGCACAGTTTTCGTACATACTTATGACTGAATCCGAAACCTCTCTGTTAAAAAAGATTACCGGAATTCCGGCATTTTTAGCTAACTGCACTACCGAGCTTGCCGCGTCGTCGGACGAGGTATTAACAATATTAACTATAATTACCTTTGCGCCTTTTGTTATGGCAGTCTGAACCTGTTCGGTCTGAGTAGTTTGATTATTGTTTCCGTCATAGTCCTGATAGCTGATACCGGCATCTTTCAACATTGCGTCGAGTTCATTTCGTACGCTTGAAATATACGTGTCACTGAAAGTATAGTAAAACACATGTGCGTCATACGAGCCGCCTGTCCCCTCTCCTGATCTGGTACAGGAAACAAGAGAAACCATCATAGCTCCTATCAATGATAATGATATACTTATTGAAATAAGTTTATTTTTCATAAATTAACCTCCTGATATACGGTATGTTATATTATTATCAATTTTTATATAAAAATTCAGATTCACTTAATAGGAAACAAACTGTAGTTATTATGCAAAAAAAAGTGTCTGCTTATACATTTTAAGCAAACACTATACTTTTTCTGTTGTTTGTATTATTTTATTGTATTATTTGAAGGAAGTTCGCCAATGCATTTTTTATATGTACGAGTAAAGTACGAGAGGTTTTCAAAGCCGCACGTCTGCGCCGCGAGCGAAACCGTCATTCCCTGCGTTATTAGGCGTTTCGCCTCCTTACACCGGACTACGTTTATATATTCGAACACGGTTTGACCGGTAATACGCTTAAACTCACGGGTAAAATAATACTTGCTTATTCCGACATACGCCGCTATATCCTCAAGCGTAAGGCAGGATTTCATGTTTTGCCTTATATATACCATTGAGCGCTTAACCCTGTCCGTATTTTGTACCCGTATCGCGTGCGGCGCGTCTGACGATATATCGAGAGTATACTTTTCCCTCAGGGCTATGAGCAATTCAAGAACGCTGCACCGTATTTTTGCCGCACGGCATATTCCGCTTGAAAGATAGGCGCTCTTTACTCGGTTAAACAGTTCGCTTAAAGACCCATCTTGTATTTTTTCTTTAAAATGCACATTGTCTGTCGGTATACCGTTGCTTTTGCAAAAATCACGGTCAAGTATGAGGCAATCGTATTCTATGCGTTTATCCGTATATATTGAATGGAGAAAATTAGAATTTATTACAAATATATCGCCCGCAGAAAAAGTATGTTCCTCTGTTTCAAGGCTTACTTTTCCGTTGCCTGACAGACACAAAAGTATTTCTATATTTGTGTGCCAATTCGGATGATATTTTTGGCCGCTTCGCCGAATGTCAGTGTGAAATATGAAAGGCACAAGAGAGTCATGCATTATATGCGGTTCATATATCATGTTGTAGGAAGAATTTAGTACGTCCTTAGTCACGCTTCTCACCTCGTTTGGCAATATTGTGTTAAAAGTTGTCAATAAAGTGTTGTGATACAATAGATGGGTGACAAATAAAAAAGAAAATAGGCTCCAAATGTGATATAATGTTAATAACAACAAAAACAACATATCGCAAAGGAGCTATTTTCAATGGATATTATATCATCAAATGCACATTTTCGTCAACGGGTTTTAAAATATTCTTCAAGATATGGAGTAAGTGCGGCTTCGAGGTTTTACAGGGTTAGCAGG
>ERZ779776.598-NODE-598-length-12262-cov-2.439666_pt1 | contig 12262 bp, 9 predicted proteins | sample MGYA00511098_ERZ779776 | MGnify/ENA primary metagenome ERZ779776 (study PRJEB29588, sample SAMEA2149318) | human gut metagenome | biome: human gut; feature: human-associated habitat; material: faeces | place: Denmark | collected 2008/2010 ...
CCGGATCGACCCCCCCTCCTGCACGGACATACGAACCGTTCCGATAATCTTCGGTGCGCTGGGCATTGAGCCGGCGGCGCATCTCATAACGTGCGTCGGCGTTGTCCGCCTGGTCGAAATATCCGTTGGCCGTACAACGGCTGATATCGTACATAGTAGATGCGACGGTAACCTTGATGCGCGTGTCGTTAGCGGCAGCGTTGATGGCAAAACCACCCCAGCCGCATATACCGAGGATCCCGATACGTTCCGGATCCACACGGTCTTCGTTGGCGAGAAAATCGACCGCTGCGCTGAAATCTTCCGTATTGATGTCGGGCGAAGCCACGTTGCGGGGCACACCGCCGCTCTCCCCCGTGAACGACGGATCGAAAGCGATGGTAAGGAAACCGCGTTCGGCAAGCGCCTGTGCATAAAGCCCCGACGATTGTTCCTTCACGGCTCCGAACGGTCCACTTACGGCGACGGCCGACAACTTGCCGACAACCTCTTTTGGGACATACATATCGGCGGCGAGCGTTACACCGAAGCGATTTACGAAAACCACCTTGCTATGCTCGACCTTGTCGCTCTTCGGGAACGTCTTATCCCACTCCTGTACCAGTTCCAACTTTTTCATATCCATATTCGTTTTTTGGTTTGTCTGTGCAACGGCGGAAAGACCGACAAACGCCAATGCCGCCGCAATTATTCCGATTTTCATAAAACTTAATTTTATTCCGTTTTTATACTTCTCACGATACGAGCCGGATTGCCGGCCACGATTACCCCGGCAGGCACGTCCTTGGTTACGATGGCTCCGGCTCCCACGACGGCATGCTCGCCGATCGTCACGCCGGGCAATATGACAGCTCCCGCACCTATCCAGACACCGTGCCCGACGACAATGGGTTTGGCATATACGTTACGCCGAACGGCCGGTTGCTCCGGGTGGTTTTCAGTAACGAGCAGCACTCCCGGCCCTATGAACACACCGTCTTCCAGTGTAATACCGCCCCGGTCGAGGAAGGTACAACCGAAATTTATGAACACACCCCTGCCGACACGGGTAAACTTACCGAAGTTGGTATAGAACGGCGGAAACATACGTACCGATTCGTCCAATGGCTGTCCCCAAATACGGCCGAGCAGATCCCTTATCTCTTCCGGTGTATGGTAACCGCTATTGAGTTGAGCCACCAACTTCATCGTCTTCTCGAATTCTGCATAGAGCGACGGATATTCAGGGTCGGTATCGAAAATCAATTCCCCCGCCCTCATTCTTTCCAATATATTCATACGATTCATATTTTTTACAAGGCAAAGTTACACAGGCCCCACTTGCCGGTCAGTATATGAATTACGGAATCTATAACCCGAATTACGGATTTCCCGACTCTCTGTCGTTCGGAATGAAAAGACTCTTTGCGGCTCGACCACACCCCTGTTATGGATCGTATTTATCCCTCGATCCGCAAACATCGAAAACCCGCGATATTCGACTCGCTGTCCCACTCGGGATTTTTCTCCTCAAAAACACCGAAAAATCATCCGATCAGGCAGAATTACCTGCGCTGAACACACAAAATGATTTTTTGGAATACGAATTGCTTGTATTTTTTCAATCGGAATTAGTTATACATATGGAAAATAAACTGCAAACCTGGTTCAAAAGCCACAAAGGAGCCGATTGGGCGATTCTCTATCTGCGTCTGTTCATCGGTACGATCATTCTCCTGCATAACGTAGGCAAAATGCAGGCCTACAATGAAATTATCAACTATTACCCGTCGTGGGGAATATTCGGCAGCGCTTTCATTTTCGTTGCGATCGCCACGATCGAAGTGTTGTGCGCCATTTCGCTCATGCTGGGCTACAAAGTCCGCCTGTCCGCCGCGATCATGGCCGCCAGTCTGCTCATCTCGCTGTTATTCCTCTTCCCCGGCAAAGGATTCGGAACCTCCGAACTGCTGTTCGTCTATCTGGGAATCCAGGTAGCCCTGGTAATTTCGGGCGGCGGAGTCTATTCGCTCGACGCCCTGGCTTCGGCCAAAAGAGCGAAGTCTCAACGAACCCGCAACTCTTCCCGACGAATAGAAGATTCAACAAAAAAATAATTTCGTATCTTTGCGCCTACCAATCTCCTAAAATGTAATAAGTATGAAACTGAAACTATGGCTTCTTTTACTGCCGTTGCTTGGTATGTCGGTTGCCGTATCCGCACAGTCGTCTCTTCCCCGCAAGGTATCCGACGTTACGTTACTCGATCTGAACGGCGACCCTACGCAGCTCCCTTACTGGGGTGAGAAAAACCTGATGATCTTCTATATCGACCCCGACCACCACAAACAGAACGAGGATTTCACAACGGATATGGAGGAAAATCACCGGGTGGAAGGCGAAAACCTGTTCGGTTTCGGGGTAATGAACCTGAAAGACGCTCCGATGATTCCCAACGGTATGGCTCGCAACATGGCTCGCAAACGCACAGCCTCCAACGGCGCTACGGTACTGGCCGATCAAAACAATACCCTGCGCGATGCCTGGCAATTGGGCGACTGCAACAATATGTTCGTCCTGCTGCTGGTCAGCAAGGAGGGCGACCTGGTGTTTATGCGCAAGGGTCCTCTCTCCGATGCCGATAAAAAAGAGTTTTATCAAGTCGTACAGAAGTACAGATAAGACTTCTCCATGTCGAAATTCCTGACGGTCTTTTGCGGATTGCTACTCTTCGCATCGCCTCTGTATGCACAAGATAATAAGGTGTATATCGGAGAAAACGATACGATTCGGTATAGTTACACCCCGTTGCAGACGGATTCGATCCCTGCATCACAGCCGTCGGACACCCTGGCCGCCGCCCCGAAGAAAAAATCGTTCTGGCGGCGGCTTATCGATTACTTCGGAGAGTCGAGCACGGACAAAACTTTCGAAAAAAAGATCGACTTCACCTTCATCGGAGGGCCGAGTTATTCGAAAGACACTCAATTCAGCCTCGCGGTTATGGCTGCAGGTCTTTACCGCCTTGACCGCACGGATTCACTGACACCGCCGTCGGACATCACGGCATTCATCACGGGCGGTACGACAGGATTCTACATGGTGGGAATCAACGGTAACAACATATTCAGCCACAATCGCCACCGAATTTCGTACAAGCTCTCCTTCTACTCGCAGCCGACCGACTACTGGGGTATCGGCTATTCGGCCGGAGCGAATAATCCCAAAGGGTCGTACGTCGAAAAACGCTACGATGTGGACGTAAGATACCTCTATCAGGTCGTACCCAATATGTTCATCGGCGCCTCTGTCAATTTCCGCAACAGCCGGGGCATCAAGTTCACCCGGCCGGAATATATCGAGGGCCAAAACCCGGAGAACACGACTACGGGCATCGGTGCGATCGTGGAGTACGATACAAGGGATTTCATTCCAAATCCCTACAAGGGACTTTATTTAAGTCTGAAGGGAACCTGGCGGCCGGATTTTCTCGGGTCGAACGCCAAATCGCTCTGGCAGGCGATATTCACGGCGAACAGTTATCATCGGGTATGGAAAGGCGGTATCGTAGCCACCGAGCTGTACGGCGAATTCAATGCCTCGGGCACACCCTGGCTGATGAAAGCCCGCCTGGGTGGTTCGAAGCGTATGCGCGGCTACTACGAAGGACAATACAACGACAACGATATGATTACCCTCCAGGTCGAACTCCGGCAGAATATCTGGCGACGTATCGGCTGTGTCGTATGGGGCGGTGCGGGTAACGTATTTCCCTCGTTCGAAAAGTTCAAATGGGGGTACACCCTCCCCAACTACGGCATAGGCCTGCGGTGGGAATTCAAAAAACGGATCAATATCCGAGTAGATTACGGATTCGGCAAGCACACGAGCGGATTCCTGTTCAATATCAACGAAGCGTTCTGAAAGATATGGCAGTTCACGAAAAAAAAGAGAGTTTCAAGGAGCATAACGACAGAGGGTCCATCCTGCTGGCGTTCTACTTCGTTCTCACGCTGCTTATCCCCAACCTCGTATTACTATATACGGAGCCGTACTCCATCTGGTCGGCCGAAGCATCGCTCTTTATCCCGATGGGTTTCTACCTGATGTGGAGCGCCGTGCTGAAACGCTCCGGCATCATGATCTGGCTGGCCTTTCCGCTCGTCGTCCTCGCCGCCTTCCAAATCGTACTGCTCTACCTGTTCGGCAATTCGATCATCGCAACGGATATGTTCACCAACCTGCTGACGACCAATCCGGAAGAGGCTGGCGAGCTGCTCTCGAACATCTATCCATCGATCATCATCGTCTGCGCCATCTATCTGCCGCTACTCTGGTTCGCCTCACGCGACATCGGACAAAGGCACTGTCTTTCGAAAACAGCCCGCAAGAATATCGCCCTGATCGGACTCTCGTCCTTCATTCTCGGAGGGTTGTTCCTGGCCCCGGCCTATAAAGTGAGCGAAGACAAGCGGGTATTGAAAACCGACATTTTTCCGGTCAATGTTTTCTATAATATCGGTCTTTGCGGTTCGGAGTTCCGCAAGATGTACCGTTTCGAACACACCTCGGAGGATTTCACATACCATGCACGGCGCACGGCCGAGGCTTCCAAACGCGAGATTTACGTCTATGTAATCGGAGAAGCATCCCGGGCCGCCAACTGGCAACTGTACGGTTACCACAGGGAAACGAATCCCTGTCTGACCCGCACAGAGGGTCTGGTCGTATTCCGGAATACAGTCACACAGAGCAATACCACGCACAAAAGCGTGCCCTTGATTCTTTCGTCGGTAAAAACCGATCAACACGAAGAACTATACCGTCGCAAGGGGCTTCCGGCACTCTTCAAGGAGGCTGGGTTCAAAACCTGGTTTCTTTCCAACCAGCGCCCCCAGGGAGCCATGATCGACAAGTTGGCCAAGGATGCAGACAGCCTGGTGTACCTTCCGGAGCCACGTTACGATATGCAACTGCTGGAAGCGATGAAACAGGTTATCGCCGAAGATCCGGAGCACGACCTGCTCATCATCCTGCACTGTTACGGCTCTCATTTCACCTATCACCAACGATACCCCCGTGAATTCGCCCGCTTCCTGCCGGACGATAACGTGGCCATCAACCGAAAGAACGTCGAGAAACTCGTCAATGCCTACGACAATTCGATCTACTATACGGACCACTTCCTCTCGCAGACGATCGAATATCTCCGCTCGCTCGAAAACGACTGTTCGGCGCTGCTCTACTGTGCCGATCACGGCGAAGATATTCTCGACGACGAACGGGAGCGCTTCTTACACGCCTCCCCTACGACCACTTTTTATCAGCTCTATGTCGCCAATCTGGGATGGTTCTCGCCGGAATATCGACGGGAATTCCCGGAAAAAGTCGAAGCGGCCCGCAACAACGAATCCGCACCGGCCACAACCCACTCCATGTTTCAAAGCATGGCCGATATCGCTTCGATCGAAGGCGACTTCATCGATCCGGCCTACTCGTTGGTCAGTCCGACATTCGACTACCGGGCACCGCGCCGCTATCTGAACGATCACAACCTGGCCGTTCCTTTCCCGAAAACCGGTCTGTCGGATGAAGACCTCGAAAATTTCCGCCGGCACGGTATCGATTTAAGCTACTAAAAAACAGGCCAATCTTTTCGATATTCCGGAGATTCCTCTGTATCGCATACCGAATTTTCTGCCGGTTACGGTCTGCTCCTGTTCGAACAGTGAAGAATTATATAAATTATATGTTGTTATGGGAATGCAGCACGCCAAATTTCCTCAAACAGGGGGGGGAGCATTACAAACACGGTCACAGGCCGAATAATCGGATAGTACATCGAAAGATATAATTGCCAAGTTGTACACCCATAACAAAGGGCCGCATGTATCCCATGCGACCCTTCATTTTCAAAAAAGTAATAAACTTATTTCGAAGCTTCGACGGAAACCTTCCGGAACTCCTTCATCAGCTTGCTCAATTCCAGAGCGGCCTTGCGTGCGCGGGTTCCGGCTGCCTTGTTTCCTTTTTCTACCTGAGCGTTGGCATTACTTACGAATACTTCGTATTCGGCATTGATTTTTTCAACTAAATTTTTCATAATACGTATAATAATTTGGATGTATGTCGCAAAGATATAAAAAAATTTCAATTTCCAATTTTTTCGCCCCCAAAAAGCAACGCAACCATAAAATAGCCTGAAAAACCGTACTGAGCCGGATTATCCCCATATATGGGGATGTCCGTTCCTGAAATATTTCCCTATCTTTGCCCCGTAATTTCAGCAAAAGAACATGCGTTTATCGGATTTGAAAACAGGCCAGTCGGCCACGATTCTCAAAGTACTCGGACATGGCGGATTCCGCCGCCGAATTATGGAAATGGGGTTCGTACGCGGCAAAAAAGTCGAAGTGGTTCTCAATGCCCCGTTGCGCGACCCGATCGTTTACAAAATCATGGACTACGAGGTTTCGCTGCGCCGCAGCGAAGCTCACATGGTCGTAGTTATCACCAACGAAGAGGCCGAAGGCCTGATAAGCGAAGAATATAACGGAACACGCGAAGGCGACCAGCTCCATGAGGTCATCACCCAAAGCTCAAAGCGGATCAACGTCGCACTGGTGGGTAACCCGAACAGCGGCAAAACCTCACTGTTCAACGCTATTTCGGGCGGTCACGAACACGTCGGCAACTACAGCGGCGTCACGGTGGACGCCAAACGGGGACACTGCACCTACAGAGGCTATCGTTTCGAAATCACCGACCTGCCGGGCACCTACGCACTCACGGCTTACTCGCCCGAGGAACTTTACGTACGCCGCCATTTGGCGGAACATACGCCGGACGTAATTATCAATGCCGTCGTAGCTTCGAACCTGGAACGCAACCTCTACCTCACTACCGAACTCATCGACCTGAATCCCCGAGTGGTCGTAGCGCTCAATATGTACGACGAGCTGGAAGCGAGCGGCGCCGAACTCGACTACGACAGTCTGGGACGAATGCTGGGTGTGCCGATGGTGCCGGTCGTCGCCCGTCATGGACGGGGTATCGAAGCCCTGCTGGACACGGTGATCGCCGTCTATGAGAACGAGGACGACCGTGTGCGTCACATTCACATCAACCAGGGACCGGTTATCGAGGAGAGCCTGCGGACAATCACGGGAGCATTGAAGGAATCCGGAGAGTTGCCCCCGCAATTCCCGCCGCGTTATATCGCAATGAAACTACTTGAGGAAGATAGTTATATAAAGGATCAACTGAAGCATCACCCGAAATACCCCGAATGGGAGGAAGCGAGCAAACGGGAAGCGCAGCGGATCAAGAACCTGCTGGATGAAGACATCGAAACGGCCTTTGCCGATCAGAAATACGGATTCATCTCCGGAGCTCTGCGGGAAACCTACACCCCGGGAAAGAAGGAACAGACACAAGTGACGAAAATCATCGACGCTTTCGTGACCCACAAGCTCTGGGGCTTTCCGATCTTTTTCTTCCTGATGTGGCTGATGTTTTACTGCACGTTCAACCTGGGAGCCTATCCCCAGGAGTGGATCGAGCAACTGGTGGGACTGATCGGTCAGGGCGTGGATGCCTGGATGCCGGACGGAGCGTTGAAAGACCTGCTCGTGGACGGCGTAATCGGCGGCGTGGGAAGCGTCATCGTCTTCCTGCCGAATATCATGATCCTATACCTGTTCATCGCTTTCATGGAGGATTCGGGCTACCTGGCTCGCGCAGCCTTCATCATGGACCGGATCATGCACCGCATAGGGCTGCACGGCAAGTCGTTCATCCCCCTTGTGATGGGTTTCGGATGCAACGTGCCGGCGGTTATGGCCTGCCGCGCCATCGAGAGCCGTTCTTCCAAAATAATCACGGTGCTGATCACGCCTTTCATGTCGTGCTCGGCCCGTCTGCCTGTCTATGTGCTCCTTGTCGGTACATTTTTCAGCGCCCACGCCGCTCTCGTCTTTCTGTGCATGTATCTCTTGGGAGCGCTCGTGGCCATGGGCACCGCCCGTCTGCTTCGAAGATTTTTCTTCAAAGTCGACGAAACTCCGTTTGTGATGGAGCTGCCCCCTTACCGCGTCCCCACCATGAAAACCTCCCTGCGCCACATGTGGTGGAAAGGGAAACAATATCTCCAGAAGATGGGCGGAATCATCCTGCTCGCATCGGTTATAGTGTGGGCGTTTGATTATTTCCCTCTTGGCAACAGAGAGAATCCGCAGGTCGATTCATATCTTGAATCAGTAGGGAAGGCGGTGCAGCCTGTGATGGAGCCGCTCGGCACCTGCTGGCAGGGAACCGTGGCGATGCTTGCCGGAGTTCCCGCAAAAGAGATCGTAGTGTCGACCATGGGAGTGCTCTTCACCGGCGACGATGAGGCAACCGACCGTGAACTGTCGCAGCGCATCACATCGGTCGACCCCTCGACCGGCGTGCCATATTTCACAGCAGCCTCGGCGCTTGCCTTTATGGTCTTTATTCTGCTCTATTGCCCCTGCATGGCCACCATCGTGGCCGTAGCCCGCGAGACGGGGCACTGGGGCTATGCTGCTTTCTCCATTATATATAATACCGCGGTGGCATGGATAATCGCTTTCATCGTCTATCGGATAGCGTTGCTGTTCTGAGCCTGCTCGCGTTGCTGTTCTGAGTCTGTTCGCGTTGCCGTTACAAGTCTGATTTTTTGTGAGAAGTTAACATCTCCCGGGCGCGGGAGAGTGAACCTTATGGGGTGTGGTGTGTTTCTATAATAAACGCTCATAGAGCACACTACTAACTTGACAAACTATTAACTTAGAACGGAATTATGAATACCGCACCCCTTCAAGGAATCAAAGTCATCGACTTCACGAATGTGCAGTCGGGTCCTTCATGTACACAGCTGCTGGCCTGGCTCGGCGCTGACGTCATCAAAATAGAACGTCCCGGTTCGGGCGACGCAACCCGTAACGAACTTCAGTTTGATCCCGACTGCCCCAGCTACTACTTCCTTCAGCTCAACTCCGACAAGCGCTCTCTGGCGCTCGACGCCGCAACTCCCGACGGCAAGGAAATCCTTACAAAACTGATTTCCACCGCCGACGTATTTATCGAAAACCTTCATCCCGGAGCCATGGACAAGCTTGGCTTCAGTTGGGAAGAGGTTCACAAAATCAATCCCCGCTGCGTCTACGCAACCATAAAAGGTTTCCCTGTTTCGTCGAAATATGCCGACCTTAAGGCATACGAACCTGTTGCCCAGGTTACTGCCGGCGCGGCTTCAACCACAGGCTGGTGGGAAGGTGACCACAATGTGCCGACACAGTCGGGCGCCGCTCTCGGCGACTCCAACACCGGCATGCACTGCACTATCGGCATTCTCGCCGCACTGCTCCAGCGCCAGCACACGGGCGAAGGCTCGTATGTATATCAGTCGATGCACAATGCCTGCCTCAACCTTTGCCGTATCAAGACACGCGACCAGCTCACCCTCGACAAGATCGGCTACCTCACCCAATACATGCAGTACCCCAACGAAAAGTTCCCCGACTACGTTCCGCGTTCGGGCAACACCGAGGGTTCGGGCGTGCTCGGCTGGACCTACAAGTGCAAAGGATGGCAGACCGACCCCAACGACTACTGCTACATAATCTTCCAGCGTGGCGCCAAGGACTTTGAGAAAGCCTGTCAGGCCTTCGGCTTCGAGGATTGGCTCACCAACCCCGACTTCAACACCGCCGACGCACGCGACCGCCACAAACAGCAGCTCATCGACCGCGTACAGGCCTGGGCTCTCCAGTTCGACAAATACGAAATCGTCGAAAAGCTGGCACCCTTCGGCGTTCCCTGCGCTCCGGTACTCAACACCAAGGAGATCATGGACGACCAGACCCTTTACGACGGCAACACCCTCGTGAAAATCAACCAGGGCGGCAAGGTCGGCGAATTCGTAACGGTTGGATGCCCCTTCACTATCTCGGGCTACACCCCAACCTACGGTCCGTGTCCTACGCTGGGCGGCAACAACGACGAAGTGCTCAAGAGCCTCGGTTATACCGAAGAGCAGATTCAGCAGTTCGCCAAGAACGGCACCACCGAGCCTCTGCCCAACGGCCAGATGTAAGCGGTATTCCATCCGCGCCGGCCTGAAGAGAATGCCGGCACGACAATATAAAATATAATCTGTGAAATGACCTGCCGGGGGAAGGGAACTCCCCCGAAACCGACGCCCGAGCGAGGGCAACGCGGTTTCCCCCGGAATCTTCGAATATAGTTTTTAGTTGTTAGTTTTTGGTTGTCGGCCGAGGTAACTCGGTTCCGAGTTACCGAGGCCTGACAACTAAAAACTATCAGAAAACACCACAAGGGGCCAGCCCCTTTCCAACATATCAACCAAACCTACAACCGAAGCGCCGGCCTCAACGCAATCACTATTCCGGCCGGCGCTTCATCAACTTTCAACTATAAGCTATGCAGAACACTCCTTCCACACCGGCCAATACTACATGCAACTGCCAGCAGCCCGCTCCGAAGTATCCGGAGCAGGTTACAGGCATGTACGTTCTGGCACGCGCCCTTAAAAATATCGGCATCAAGAACGTCTACGGCCTTGTAGGCATCCCCATCACCGAGGCAGCATATATGGTCCAGGGTCAGGGCATCCGTTTCGTAGGCTTCCGCCATGAGCAGCAGGCCGGCATGGCCGCCGCCACCGAGGGATACCTTACGAAGACCCCGGGCGTCCTTATGACGGTATCGTCGCTCGGCTTCCTCAACGGACTGACGGCAACGGCCAACGCCACCGTAAACTGCTACCCGATGATTCAGATTTCGGGAGCCTCCGACCCCACGATGGTCGACATGAACATGGGCACCTACGAGCAGCTCGACCAGTTCAACACCGCAAAGCCTCTGGTCAAAGCCGCTTTCCGATGCAGTAAAGCCGAGGACATTCCTTCGGCCGTAGCACGCGCATATCGCGTGGCCGTATCCGGTCGCCCCGGCGGCGTCTACATCGACATGACCACTCCGGCTCTCGGTCAGGTGATGAACCGTGAGGACGCCGACAAGCTTTTCTATGAACCTGTCGATATCTACTCACCCGTAGCCCCCAACCAGGCCTCGGTAGAACGCGCCGCCGACATTCTGGCCGCCGCAAAACATCCTGCCATCCTTCTGGGCAAAGGGGCGGCCTACGCCCAGATTGACAACAAAATCAAGAACCTTATCGAGACTTACAGCATCCCCTACCTCCCCATGTCGATGGCCAAGGGCCTGATGCCCGACGACGGGCCGCTGAGTGCCCTCTCATGCCGCTCTACAATCATGAAGGAGGCCGACGTTGTAATGGTGGTAGGCGCACGCCTCAACTGGATGCTATCGTTCGGACGCGGCAAGTGGAATCCCGCCATGAAGTTTATCCAGCTCGACGTGGCTCCTGAGGAAATCGACGTGAACGTGCCCATCGCCGCCCCCGTGGTGGGCGACCTGGGGCTCTCGCTCGACGCAATCCTCGCCGCCATGAAGACGCGCAAGATGAGCGCCGATCCGGCATGGGTTCCGGCCCTGCAGGCGGAAACCAAGGCAAAAGGCGTAAAATTCCAGGAGCGTCTGACCGCCAACAAGACTGCGATGCCGATGGACCACTGGACTGCTCTTGGCGTAATCAAACCTCATATCGAAGGCAATCCCGACATCATCCTCGTAAACGAAGGTGCCAACACCCTCGACGATACCCGCGACGCCATCAACATGAGCCTGCCGCGCCACCGCGTGGACTGCGCCACATGGGCAATCATGGGTATGGGCATGGGCTCGATGGTCGGAGCTGCCGTGGCGACCGGCAAACAGGTTGTCGCCATCGAAGGCGACTCGGCGTTCGGCTTCTCGGGCATGGACTTCTCCACGGCATGCCGCTTCCAGCTTCCCGTCACCGTAGTCATATTCAACAACGGCGGCATCTACAACGGAATCGGCAAGCCTATGGACAATACCACCGACCCGGCCCCGACCACTCTCGACATCAACGCCCGCTACGACAAAATCGCCGAAGCATTCGGCGCGCAGGCCTACTACGTGCAGACACCTGAAGAGCTCGACAAGGCCCTTACCGAAGCTATCGCCTCGAAGAAACCCGCGCTGATCAATGTACAGCTCGCTGCCGATTCGGGCAAGGAAAGCGGCCACATAGGTTATCTCAACCCCGCCCCGCTGCAGCAGATTACAGTCTGACTTCCCTACACTCTCAACCTACCGCCGGGCTCCGGCCGACCCACCGGAGCCACGGCGG
>ERZ779776.608-NODE-608-length-12136-cov-2.612118_pt1 | contig 12136 bp, 12 predicted proteins | sample MGYA00511098_ERZ779776 | MGnify/ENA primary metagenome ERZ779776 (study PRJEB29588, sample SAMEA2149318) | human gut metagenome | biome: human gut; feature: human-associated habitat; material: faeces | place: Denmark | collected 2008/2010 ...
GGGCCAGTGCCTCCCCCAGGAGCGTTCCCGCCTCGGCCCCGCGCCCCGATAGATTGTGTTTCAGGTCGAGCAACTCCGCCGCCTCGCGCACGGCGTAGTCCACGTGTTTCTTGCAGAACCAACTCAGATCGTTGAGGTTATGGTCGTAGAAATCGTTGTCAAGCTCTACCTCTCGGCCCTCGGCCATTACGATGTGCTCGTCCATCAGCCGCTGCTCGTAGCGGCCTGCGCCCGTGCGAAACATCCGCAGAAGCAGCACCGGATACGTGCCGCGGCGCATCCACCGCCCCATGAATATGTGCCGCCGCTTGAATACCAGCGCACTGACGTCGGCCGGCATCGTCGGCAGCTTCGCCCGAATCTCCTCCGTCAGCTCCGGCGAAAGATACTCGTCGGCGTCAAGTCGGAGCACCCACGCCGACCGGATGTCGAGCGCGTCGAGCGCCCAGTTGAACTGTGCCGCCTGGTTGCCCGGCCACGGGTGCACCACAACCTCCGCCCCTTCACGTCGGGCAATCTCCGCCGTGGCATCGGTCGACTCCGAGTCTACCACCACCACGCGCCGCGGCTCCAGCGCCCGCAGCCTTTCGAGGCACCGCCCCAAATGCAGTTCCTCGTTCTTCGTAAGAATAATAACCGTAACGTCAACCATCTCTCAGAACTTAAACCACGGCATCGCGATTCGTATCGTGTTGCCCACGAATCGTTTGGCCTTCGATTTCATCCCGTCGTTCTTCTGCGAAAATGATGCCGCGTCGATTGTATGTCCGGCAAGACCTCCGAAATGTGGTTCTCGTCCGAATCTGTCAGTTTTCTTACTGCGAGACGCTTTTACAGCTTTGAAAAGCACCGCTTCCATAGGTTTCCCTATATAGTCGTTACACTCCTGATAATGGCAGAAAAGCGACCTTTCAAAATATCCGTTGTGCGATGCGAAAAGTCGACATTCAAATGAATGTCCCTCCCAGCTCAGACCAAGCCATTTATAGATATTGTGGTCTTTTATGTCGCAGTAGATTTCGCACCCTGTTGACATCGCTTTTTCTGCGTTACGTAAGAAATATTCTAAATTGTATATTGGGTAGCGGCCTGTAACCTTGAAAAAGCGCCCTGCTTCGCTGATAAGTTTTGAACGACAGATGGCTTCGTGAATCAGAATCAGCTCATTATATCCTTTGCCCCGGCTGTTGTCGAAAATATCTATCGGCAGACTGATAAATTCCACGTCACCGAGCCTTCTGCGGCACTCTTCCGGAAGTTTCCGCGCAAAATCCTCGAGGTTCCATCCTGAATTCTCGGCGAAAACAATTTTGGCATCCGGCAATGCCAATAGATAATAGGAAAGCGCGTTGAGATACATCCTTTCGCGCTCGTCGTCGGTGAAGCATGCACCTTTCATTCCGCGCGTGCTCACCGATGCAGTCATAAGAATGGGTAACATCTTGACTTATTTATTTTACTTGAGAACTCGTTTTTTTATCGGTTTGGCGGGATTCCCTCCTACAATTGTCCATGGTTCAACATCCTTGAATACTGCGGCCCGCGCTCCCACTACGGCTCCCTCTCCGATTGTCACACCCATACCAACGAAGGCTTCTGCTGCCACCCAGGCCTGATCCTCAATCACTATAGGCGCCGTAATCAGCGGATTAAGCGGATCCGTAACATCGTGCGACGCCGTGCAGAGATAAGCACCCTGGCTGACGGTGGAATTTGCCCCTATTACCACAGGGGCTACGTTATAACAGTCAACCTCCGAGGCCAGACAGCTGTGCGCCTCCATACGGAGGTTCGCAGGATAGTAGACGCGCGTCGACGAATAGACCACGGCCGTAGGATGAATCTTCGCACCGAACATCCGCAGAAGCGTCCGTTTCCACCCCGAAGCCATCGAGCGCGGAATCCAACTGGCTCCCACACCCCAGACAAATCCCCAGATTAGCCTGACAATCTGATGTTTGCGCGATAACGCATTGCGGTATTGCGATAAATCTACTTCAGGCATATTTAGCTCTGCTGTTTTTGCGCAGTGATTTTCTGAATTGCTGCATCGCTGATTGTTTGCAATTTGGTGACGCCGAGAATCAAGGCGAATGCAACTGCGAGAAATAGGAAGACTGCTGCCGCGTTTTTAAGATTGTCGTATTTACATACAATTAGAATGGGCACCCCGATTATGCCCAGTATGGTTACTCCAAAAAGTATTTTATATGCAATCTGGTTTACTACAAAACCCAACGCAATCATAAGCACACATGTGGTTATGCCTATAATCCAGATTAATCGTCCGCTGATTGCATCCGATAGTTTCGGAGTGGTCAGATTAGGCGCCGTCTGCCCGCTGCAGCGGAAATAATCGGCCAGTTCCTGAGGAGATCCCGAAATTTTATTTGGTGTGATTTCCATCAGTCAACGGCTAATTTGGGGGTGCGGCGAAGGCGTGGACGCTCCATTCGCTTCTTGGCGGAATTTATCATATCTGCGATGGCCTTGACCACTTTATCAGCCCGTTCAGTGGTCCAGTTTGCAGGTTCGTAGCTTTTAAGACTCACAATGCTTGAAGCGCTTACGCCGATTCTGTGGCTGTATTCGTCCGACTCCGGGAGCAGGTCGGGATCTACACCGGCCCTCTGAAAAGCCTCTTCGGTCGAGGCGCCCTCATGGCGGAACTCCGTACCCCCCTGATTGTTGCGGTTGAGGGTAATAACCAGAAGCACCTGGTCGCTTGTCGGATAGACCGTGGCGCGGATTGCAACGTCGGGGAGTATATGGCGTGCAAGAAAATTCTTGAATGCCGTAATATACGTTGCAATCATATCCTTTTGTTCGTTTGTCATGTCGAGAAAACGTACTTATGAATTCTAAAAGAAGAGAGAGTAAAATATATTTCTAAAAGGTTGGGACTTTAGAGGCTAACAAAATCTGGTTTTGGCGCTTTCCCGAGAAGCCAACGGTAGAGCGAAAGCATATGCGAGGCTACCATTTCGGAGGCATATGTGCGGAGGATATAATCTCGTCCACGTTGTCCCATGGCTTTATGCTCGTCGGGCGTAAGCGACGAAAGAGTGAAGATTACGTCGGCGATTGACTGGGGGGAAGCGTCGGTCCACCATCCGCAACGCTCCGAATTGAGCACCTGCCAAGGTGTTCCGAGCGAGGCCATTACCGGCGTACCGACTATAAGTGCCTCAGGAATAATCATACCGAAATTTTCCATGTCGGAGGGAACGAACAGTGCATCGAGCCGAGCCAACTGCTCGAATTTTTCACGACCGTTGAGGAAGCCGAGAAACTTTACCCGGTCGGCAATGCCGAGACGCTTGGCCTCATTTCGGAGAAACTGCTCATAGGCATCATCCCCCTTGCCGATTATAAGAATTTCAAGGTCAGGAATTTTGGAAAGAGCCGACCCTTGAAGCAGATTTTCAATCTGCTTGATAGGATGCAGACGTCCGAGAAAACCGAGACGGAGAATCCCGTCAGGGCTAAAAGAGTGACATGCTGCCATCGACGAGGTATACTCCGGAATATCCACCGGATTGCCTATAATGGCAATCGGACCTCTGTAGCCGAACGAGCGGAGGTGTTGCATCTCCGTTTCGCAGGTGGCGTGTAGTGCCGACGCTTTCATTACGTCGCGGTTGAACCACAGTTTTCGCAACGGCCATTTTTTCCATGCACTTCTTTGCAAAGCCTCGGGATAGAGCATACCGTGAGGTGTTATCACGTACGGACAGTTGCGCGAGCGTGCTAACTCGCATGTTGCATGGTTAATATGCATCCAAAGTCCGTTGGTCTGATACAGCTGATAGTCGGACTCTTGGAGCCAGTTTGTCATGTTGCGCGACAACGAGAGCGGCGTCCGGTAGTCGTATGGTACAGTCTTTATCCAATCCTCGCCATTTCCCATCAACGGGTCTTCCGGGTTGTTGGCATCAGGTGTGAAAATATCCCCCTTTGCTGATGGCTCGCCCCGGTGTATAGCCGATAGCAACGAGTATGTACACGACGAAGTGCCCCCGGATTTTGCTCCGAAGCCTCCTATCGTTTGTAAAACTTTCATTTCAAGAGATTGATATATGCTTGAACCTGACGGCGTTCGCGCTCGTCCCAGTCGATTGCCAATACTGCTTCGCGATATTTAGCATAATTCGTTGTCACTTCTTTTATGGACTCGGTAAAACTCTCCGGCCGTTCAAGTTCGAAGATTGCTCCGGTATGAAGGTCTCGAACCATATCCGGGCCTGCGCCTACATGGTTACTTACAATTACCGGTAGGCCCCAATAGAGAGCTTCCTCAACAACAAGTCCCCAGGCTTCATATGTGGAAGGTAAAATAAACACGTCGTGCTGCTGGTAAATCTCACCGATTTTATCGTTGTCTATAAATCCGGTAAAAGCTATATTTGGTTTGGCAATTGCTTTCAATTCTGCTTCGAGTTCTCCTTGACCAACGATTGTCAGCGGAAGACCGTTTAGGTTGAATTGATTTATAAGAAAGTGCAGATTTTTACAGCCTGTAAGACGTGCTACGCAAATATATCTAAGTTCCTTATTGTGTACCGTAGGTTTAAGACTCCGTTCCCGTTTAGAAATAATTCCCACACTACCTGTGACTTCGGTATTGCCGTTGAACCCAATCCTTTTAAAAAAATCGAGATGCGGTGTACCAGATGGAAGCGCTCCCGACATACGTTTAATAATTGAATGCTTGATAATACCTCGTATGCCTCTAATTGGAATTAACCATATTGGACTCTCGTTGATTACGATATTGCGAATTTTTGGAGAAATGAATGAAAAGAGATTATATTCCGGTGTTAACCATCCGGAATACAAAACCTTTGTAGCATTAATTGAATGCATTAGACGCCAAAGGCGAACAAATGTAATCAATCGGTTTCGGCAATTATAATTCCCGTTATAAATGAAATGGAAATCAAAATTGGTTGTATTTTTATCGCTTAATTGTCTGTTTACGGCATCCGAGCCATAGCCGTATAATACCAGTAATAATCTGAATCCCTGCTTGGCGATGGCTTCGCAAAGATTTAGCTTGTAAAATGATGGAGTATTGGAGAGGAAAACGAAATCGTATTCTTTTTTCATCTTAGGCATCTTTCGCAATTGTTTTCGATATATGTCATTGTTTTATCCCATATATCGGTTGAGAAGGCTATACGTACAGCCTCTCCCTGATTGGAGTATTGTTCCAGTCCTTTTTGTTGTATTGAAATTATTTCACGGATACCACGTCCCATATCATTGGCATCAATCCTTAGATACTTTATATCGTTTAGCTGTGGATAGGATATTGTCGAGACGATTATGCGATTGTGAAGCAACCCCTCAATGATTTTAGACGGGAAATTGCACTGGTTCTCTGGCATTTCGGGGTCGCGTGTGCTGAGCAGAAAGGTTGAATTATGGAGAATTGAGAGAAATGATTCGTAATCAACAATGCCGTGACAAATGATATTTGGATACTTCGAGGCATAATCAAGTGCGATTTGCGGAGCATTTCCAGTAATATTCAGTGTGGCTTCAGGAATATGACTAAAAATAGGCAGCAATTGGCTCAAAAGTGATATGTTATCGCTCAATTGCCCGGAAATCAGGAATGTGGGTTTATATTCATGGATTTTCGGCCATTGGGTATTGTCGACGGGAACAACTCCCGGAAGGACGGCGGAATTTTCTTTGGAGAATTTCTCTGATGTAGAAAGGCATATCCGCCCGTCGCAATTGTTTATCAAAGGGAGCCATCGTTCCGCTTTAGGGTCTCCAGGTGTGAAATCAAGTATGATTGGAAAAATCTTGACACTTGGCATGAACCAACGTAGCATTTTTACGAGAAATGCATTAAGTGCTGACATATTGTAAAGCCACACATTTGCATTTCTGGGTATTGCTCTAAAAATGTTTATTTGCTCTATGATTGGTACAATCCTTGCTAATGGCGTGTTTCTTAAACGTGAATATTGAACATTAATCCCGCCACATGTCACATTCGCGATTGATTGATTCCTTACGAATGGTGGCAGAATCGAATATGCCTTATCGAAAATTCCTCCTGACAGAAGATTATGGCTGAAATTAGTCGCAGCCATTGAAATGCCAAATTCTCTGGCCTTTTTTATGCTGGCAACATGCGTAATAAAGATTCGCATATTAAATAGCTTCGATATTCAAGAACTTTCCCTCAATTCTCTGGCGAATAATAATAGTAGCCCAAAGTATGAGAATCAGGAGAGAATATTTTAAGAATGGGTTTATTATAAAGTAGTGGTTGATGGTAATTATCACGCACTGAGATAATGCCATAATTTCATATGTGTTTCGTCCAATATATTGAAAAATAGAAGCCATTGGAGGGATGAAATAGGATATGAGTATGGAAATGGTTATAGCAAATAGTGTGCCTCCTCCGATGCCGATAAGAAGCGGGATGATAGGATTTACGGAATCACTTGCCATATCCAAGAGCCAGTAATGTGAAATACATGCAGAAATTATGACACCAAGCGTCGATGCAATACCAAGACTTAATGTGGAAAGAGATAGAATGTATTCTTTTAGAGGAACCTGAAAGTACCTTACAATCATCATTATTGCAGCGGCATAAGGTAGTACGCTTAATGTCCAGGGCAGAAAATATGATACATGTTTTAGGATACTACTTATAATGATAAAGATAATCGATGCAACAAGAAGCCATTTGTGAGGCATTGCCCTACAGATTAATAATGAGAGGAAAAATATTGGAATAAACCATAATGCAATTCCTCCCCAACCTTCTGTAAGAATTTGGTGGAAATATTGCAGATGTGTACACTCAAGAGAAAATGGTAAAGCATATAAATTTATGGCTGAGTATATGAGAAATGGAATAAGGAGCAATTTCGTTTTTCTTATTGCAAAACTTCTGAATTCATCTCTGGTCCACGATGTGAATAATGCAGAAATAATAAAGAAGAAGGGCATATGAAAGGACCAAATCCAACGACCAACTAAAGGAGGGATTGCACTATGGCCTATGACCATGAGGCATATGACAATGCCTTTGGCAATATCAACCCATTGCAAATTCGGTAAATATGAATTTTGTTTCACTAAAACTGAAATGTCGGGATTTGGCTATCTGTATTCTATCAGTTGTGGTGGCGGATAATTATTGAGCGACTAATTATGAAAATTCCGGATCAAAATATTGTCTTGCAACATAGAGACCTAAGGTAAGATATATTGCCAATTGAGAGGTCTGGTGTTGCCCGTTAGGAGAAACATAACTGATGATAAGGTATGAACAAAGAATCATCAGTATCAAGAATTGAAATAGATCCCATTTACCTATACGCCTAATAATATAATAAACAGGATAAAGAAGAAGCGCGAATCCAATAATACCGCATTCACTTAATCTTGCAAAAAATGAATTTTCATAATGAGAGCCCGTAATTTCCGATGGGGAGGCTTTTTGTCCTTGACATAAAGCAACGGCTTTACCAAAAAGGGTTATTGTTATATCATCGAGTACAGTCTCTTTAAATCCTCTTTCCCAGGAATCGCTTCTTTTATCATCTTCAAGATTTGAAGTGGAGAAACGAGTAGTATATGAAGGGTCAGACATCATTACTGAGTAAAACAAGGTTGGCACATACGCACATGCGATGATGCCGGCAACAAATATATGCGCCTTAGAACCTTTAGTTCTGGTGAGATATATTATTATACCCAAGATATACATTAGTACCAGTACGGCGACAATTTGCCTGCTTCCAGTATACCAACTGCCGAATATGTATGAACCAGAGATAATAAGTAAAATCAATCTTGTGATAAAATTACGGGCCTGATACATACGCATGAGACTGCATAACATACAAAAAGCATAGAAGACACCAAATGTAGTCGGTGCTTCGGATAAAAAGCAGTATCGGCCATTAGTCAACAACCCCTGTAAAGCGTCTATGTCCATAGTGGATCCTAAATATTTTGTCGTATACAATCCTCCGGATTTGTAATCGAGGAAGAGCCCTATGGAAATGAATAAGCCAATGTAAGTGAATATTGAATAGAAAGTCTTGCTTTGCATTAATTTACTTCGTTGGATTATAGAGGGCAAACAAACGAAAGGCACCCCTGAGAAGTAGATCCAAAAAGCATAACTAATGCGAATTATATTGAAATGATACAGGGCAATTGTGATTAAGGAAAGTAATAGGATGGCATAGAAAAAATACAGTTCGACCTTGAAAATTTGTACAAGACGGTTAACTGTATAATACTTAAGATAATAGAATGATACGCCTAAACCGATGACCCATATAAGTTGCCGCCAAATAATTAGGGGTGTACCTCGGAACATAGTGTTAAAGTATGCTCCGTTCACCAGCATAAAAATTGACACAAGGAAGAAAAAGATTATACCGGTTGCAAGAGTTTTATTGTTTTCCATAAAATATATGGGTCAAGAATTAATAGGAATAGACGAATCTGACTTTTTATGCGCCAACGAGAGGTGAAGAACATTCGCACAAGTTCCCATTTTTGATGGGGGGTGCGAAAATATTTCATTATAGTTTTGCTATGACTATCGTCGGAAAAATCACCGATTAATTGGAAGACGCACATGTTGGAAAGAAGATGTACCACATCGGGATTGCAGAAACCATATTTTTTGAGCGTATAATCCTTTCCGATGATTACCCCATTGAAGTTGCGAATGGTTCGTTGAGCTGTTATTGACCCCTCTCTCTTTTGCCGATAGTAATAAAGAGGCTTGTCGATATAGCGGATATGACCAACTGACATCATCACGTCGATAAAAAAAGGATTATCTTCATGATAAACCCCCTCTAAGAATCGCAGACGCCTTTCTTTTAGCAATTTAGTCGGGTATACCCTTTTTTGTGCTGGAATAACATGAAATAGAGAGCGTCCTAACGTAAGATGCAAAAAATCTTTGGAGGAATATACGCCTGGTTTTATGCCGCAGCCTTTCGGTTCGTGATTGTTGCCATCGAACCAATAGATTAGCGGAAATTCTATTATTTCATCAGGTTTGGCAATCCTTTTCAATACGGATAGTGTATTAGAAGCCAGCCAGTCGTCTCCGTCCAGAAAAAGGATATAATCGCCTGACGCGGCGTCCATACCATGGTTTCGGGCATTCGACAGGCCTCCGTTTTTTTGCTTAATAACTTTTACATTCGGGCATGTAGAATAGGAAAGTATATATGAGAATGTGTCGTCGGTAGAGCCATCATCTATAATGATTATCTCCATCTCATCAGGACGGATTCCTTCCTGGTGAAGGCATGAATCGATGGCCTCTTTAACAAGGTTCCCGATATTATATGCAGGAATGATAATGGAGAATATCGGTTTGGTATTCAAGCGACTAATCTTTTAATTCGGTTTATGATTGGGGAAGAATATCGGTCAATTAGTCCGGCTGATACTAACTTGGACCAAAGCCAAATTCGCAGGCGGTCAAACATTGCTATTAAAATGTAAGTTGCAGCCCCCCAGGATATTATAGTTAGGAAGTATGTAATCGTGGAACCGCTGGCATATGCATCAATCGGAATTTGTCTGAAAAACGGACGAACCAAAGGATTTTCATGAACCAAATAAACGGCGAAGGCAGACTGGGCAATTTTGTTGATGAATTCGTTCTGGAAATTCATCCTTGAAAATGCAAGTATGATTACCGCACCAATAGCTATGTTGATTGGCGATGTATAAGAGATATCCCAACGACGGACGAGACCAGACACGATTTCAATCGGGCATAAGAAAATCGTAAGATAAATTATTCCGGCAATGAGAGTTATTGAAAGCGACACATTCCTCAGCAAAACCGGTGGATTGGAATATGGAAATATTCGGTTGGAGTAATGTCGCATAATTCTGGCAAGCAGATAAAGTGAAGTGAACGAGATGGCTGAATACCCGTAATTAAAATCGCCCCATACCGGGATGAGCCATCCGAAAATAAACTGGAAGGCAAATAAGGGGACTATAAGTATAATCGCTCTTGAGGGGGAATTATCTACGAGTGAGTTGAGAAATGGAGATAATGCCATCAATATGAGATATGACGCTGTAAACCAGTCTTTATAACCGGGTATTGCTAAAGCGATGCAAGTAAATATAGATTCTCCAATAAAAAGGTAGAATATGACGCTTATTAGTAAACGATAGAATAGTACTTGAAACAGAATATTGCATAATCCTTTTGCCGACAGCCTAATCCCGAACCAGCCGGAAATAAGAATAAAAATGTCTACACCCGGGACAGCGAATTGACCGAGAAAACATCGTATCGCCCCCAATCCCGGAGACGACATTAGTTCACTATTGTTTGGTAGTCCTCCCAAAGGTGCTATAGTTGAATGCACCATCAGTACCATAAAAATGGCAATGATGCGTAGGGCTTCGAAATTGGATTGACGCACTTTAGTTCAGTACTTTGGTAAGGTATTCGATGGTGTCGGACCTTAAATTATCGAGATGCTCTTCTATCGTATCGTAATTAGTATCCTGCGAAAGAATGGATTCAAGATAGGCAGGAGTTGCCAATTGACGTTCATTCAGCCCGATCGTAGAGAGAAGGTGCGACAATTTGTTGCGGTTGGAATCGCGAATAATAGTTGCAAATGGACGATGGGTTATGGTTGAGAAGATTGTGCCGTGGAATGTATCTGTAATAATTCCGTCGGCAAACTTGAACCATTGCAATACTTCAAGTGGCGACGAGGGCGCAATCAGCATGTCGCACCAGTGATAGTATCCCATTATCGCGATAAGTCTAAGCCCATTACGTTTTGCATAAGATTTAATAGCTTCGGCTTCATCCTTCTGAATCCTGCCGGGATAGGAGTATACAATCACATAAGGTTTATCATATGGCTTCAAGAAGGATTGGAGTTCATCTTTATAACCATATGCCAGCACCGGATCGATGTTTATGATTGGTTTAATCCCTGTTAACCGGGTAATTATTTCGGATGAATTGATGTCACGAACCGATATATCGCTGAGATTGGAGAGCGATTCAGTAATTTCGGGAATTAAATGAAAGCTTGATATTTCTTCGTATGTAGTATGCCCGAATGATGCAGCATATGATGCAATTTTACGTGCATTTTTGATGTCGCCATATAATTGCGGCGAGAATCCCCAAGGCGTAGGCTGACAGCAGTTGAAGACTTCATCACTTCCTATAATGGCAACGTCAACAGATTCATTTGGCTGGATAACCGGCAATAGCGCTTCATGTGTGTGAAATGAATCATAGTACTTGTGAGATTGATTTTTTTGCTGAAGCAAAAATGGTAAGCCATATTTTATGCATCGTGAAAGGGCAGAAACACTTCTTGCGACAATTGTCTGTCGCTTTCTGGCATGGTCGATTATCTGTCTCCCGGGCTGAATGTTAATGAATTTACATTCATATTCCCCTAGCGATTCGATAATCCTTTTTAGTGCAAGTGCCTGAAGAAATGAGCCATAATTCGGCACCTGTTGCATGGAAAGAATCCCGATTTTTTTCATAATAATTTCTTTATCCGATTATATAATCTTGCCGGAATAAGAGATCCATAATAAAGCGTGAGAATATACCGTGAAAAAATCTGATTTAATGATTTTTTTGTGTGAAATTCTCGAAGAAGTATATGCCGAATCCATGGTTTTTTGAGAGAGTGGGTCATTTGAGCTTGTAAAATCTCATATACAGACGCTTCTTCAAAATGGCATCTTTCGGATAATCCTTCAATAGCTCTTTTCCCTCGGTCTGTATAAGCAAGCACGGCATTTACACCGTATTCGTTAGCTGAAAATTTATCGCCCCAGAAGTCTCCGAGACGAATGTCTGCCAAGGAATTCGTTCCCTTAAACGGGCAATTATCATAGCAGCATGAATTCATGCAGAAATTTCCAAGAAAGAACTCATAGAACATATCACCCTTTGTCCACTGGGAGTGAATTTTATGAATGGGTTCTTTATTTCCTAAATCACAAGTGCGCTGGCAATAATCGGCGTTGATGCCCCATGAATCGTGCCAGCCGTCGGTTTTGTTTCGCCAGGATATGAATTTTAAATTTTTGTAATTAGGAATTTCGGAGA
>ERZ779776.610-NODE-610-length-12073-cov-3.219171_pt1 | contig 12073 bp, 7 predicted proteins | sample MGYA00511098_ERZ779776 | MGnify/ENA primary metagenome ERZ779776 (study PRJEB29588, sample SAMEA2149318) | human gut metagenome | biome: human gut; feature: human-associated habitat; material: faeces | place: Denmark | collected 2008/2010 ...
TCGGTGATTATGCTCTCGGCTTTGTCGGATGAAAGCATATACTCTCCGGCGGATGCCAATAAGGTATCGAGATTGGATTCGCTTGTGGACCAGTTAATCAGTAGGCTTTGATTGTCAGCGAGTGTAGGATTGATGTCGTATGCCGGGGAGAGTTCCCAGCCTTTGCGTGTCAGGAGAAATCCGTGGTTGCGGAAATGGTCGTCAGAGTTGCCGACAATTATGTAGAATGCCACACGGCGATATAGTTCCTCCAAGTTTTGCTCGACATTGCTTCCGTGCTGAACTATGAAATCCACTATGTCGGTGTAGCCGTAGCCGGTTGATGCGTTGTCGCCGTCGGTCAGTCCGAGCATAGTCAATGCGGAGGCGAAATGTATTCGTCTGCTGTCGCTATTTCGGTCGAATCGTTTTGAGAGAAGAATATGATAGTCCTCGCCGTTGATTGTACGAGTCTCGGCAACATTTAACCCGGATTTGCGCCCCATTACATGACAGAAATGCTCCCATTGGGCAACATCGTAATCATCTTTGCGCGATGGAAATTTCGCGACTGTTAGACTACCATCCTCATCAATGACAGATGCCTTCGGTCTGGCACCTCCGAGGGACGTTCCAGGGTGCAACAGTTGCGCCAGCCATTTCTTTGACGGTAATAGATGTTTCTCCTCGCTAAGTTCAATTTCATGTGCTGCCAGCATCAATTCCCTGACATTCGCCAATGGCGGCACACGAAGACTTTCCTCACAGTTGATGAACTTTCCTCCGGGCGTTTCGGCAAACCGGAAACCGCCCATGCGTGAAGCATCGTTAATTCCCATCAGATAATCGAAGGAAGTCAGTCTGCGCAAGGCTCTCTTCTCATCGGACGCTGCAATTTGCTCCCGTCGATTCAGCAGTGTGCGACCCCAGCGGTCGGGTAGAGCATCCGAGAAACAAGCGAAAATATCGCGCTCCGGTCGGGTGTATTGGATGCCGGTATAATTCTGCAAATCCTCACTGAGAAAAACATCGCCATATTTGGCAAGCCATTTTTTATCATACGAAAATCCATATGTCTCGCTGCCGCGCACCGAGTCACAGGAAAGCTCGCCAATCAACTGAGGCATCTCCAGCCAGTCAAAGTCTGCATAAACAAATAGTTTCTTCATAGCTTATTCCTTTTTAGATGCGCGCTGGCGATGTTTCAGACTCAAGTCCTGCAAATTGCGTCCGAGGGTATCTTCTTTGGCAATCAAAAGAAGATCGTCATCAAGTTGCAAGGCATAAAGAACACGGGCATAGATGCCGATTGAAACCGTCGGCGAGCCTTTTTCAATGCGATTCACAGTGAGAGGCGAACAGGTGGCACGTTCAGCAACCTGCGCAATCGAGAGATTACGACGCAGCCGGGCGAGCTTAATCTGCTCACCCACAATAGCCATTTTCTGCTCCAATTTCCGGGGCAACTTAGTCCCCATGGTGTTCTTTGCCATACTCAATATATCTTATGATACCGCAAAGTTAGCAAAAATATTTATTATATGATATGTTGAAGATGAATAATGAACTTATCTTAGTCACTTATATCTCTGACCAATGACCTTTATACCGTGTTACTATGCCGACAAAGTTACTTGGCAGGTGTTATTTTAGAATTATCCACTTGCCCGTTTTGTCTGAACCTTGTCTCGCAATGTAGCCAAGTTTTTTAAGGTCTCTGGTTGCTCGTTTAGCTGTGGATTCTGAAATATGAAGAGTCTCCATTATTTCAGAATGTGTAATCTCCGGATTGTTTAGAATGGCAGTATATACTTTTTGCAGGGATTTCTTTAGTCCTGTTACAATGTCATTATTTGCGTTTGCGGTATCATTTACAGTGTCACTTTGCGTATTTACAGTGTCATTTTCTTGAAACTGCAAAACTCGGCGGTTGAGATTCGCGATATGGTGGCGGAGCATAACATCCTGTGTGATTGTCGAATCATCATTCTCACGGCTGTCAACGAGTGACTGGATATATTCTCCTTTGTCTTCCTTTCTGACGATGGAAGGGACAAGCCCTAACTGCCGTTGAATCATATTCATCACCAATCGGGTCGTTCTACCATTGCCGTCAACCCAAGGATGGATGCTTACCAGCCGGAAGTGGGCCTCAAAGCTCAGACGATAACATGTCGCGATATTTGTCTTGTCTACTTTGGATATTTCTTCATTGAGCCACCTGCAGAAATCATCCACTGCACGAGGGACCTTATTATATGCAAGATAACTCCTGCCGCCGATGCCGGCACTGACATTACAGAGACGAAACTCGCCCTTAGATGAATCGAAATGTCTGGCAATCGTGGAGTATTCGCTTCCGGTACGGCGCATCACCAAGGCAGACAGTTGTTGCAATAACTGTGGTGTATATGTCGGATTTTCAGATGCCACCCTGAAAGCATAAAGATAAGCGTCCTTCAAATCGACATTCATCATCTGCTCAGTCAGAGAACGACTCTTTGCGGCAATACCCTCATCGAAAAGAAGTTGATTCTCAATTTCAGTGACAGTAGAACCCTCAATCGCCGTGGAGTGGGTCACAATGGAATAGAGGTAGAACTTCTGATAGTCCACCTGATCCTCGACTCCCGAAGCCCGATAAGCCTTCAGAGTCTCCTCTATCTGTATGTCAAGATTTATATCCATCACGCAAATGTACATTTTATGTTAGGATTTCCCACCAGCCGTTACGTCGTCCATTACGGCGGATGATGATGCCTTTCTCAACAAGACCTGAGGTTATTCGTTTTACTGTGGATGCCGATTTCTTTATGGATCTGGCAATATCAGTCTGGGTGATTTGGGGATTATCCTCGATAGCCTTTAGTACGGCTAACTCTTCCAAAGCACAGTTCAAAGTGTCAATTTGAGACTTTGAAGCATATGTTGTGAGACTTTGGGGCATGGTATTAGGCAGCGAAGCACCAACAAGCATATCGCGGTTGCGAAGTTCGTTCTTTTCGCCGAGAATGACATTGCGCAGAAATCGCTCTACAAATTCGGTGGTAGGCGAGATATTCAGTCCTTTATAAGAGGCTCTGACAAGTGCATTGCGAAAATACCATGAATGTTCCTTGAACATATCGTTGGTTGCAGGAATACCCATTGAACGCAGATATTTTATCAGGAATACAGCAGTAGTACGTGTATTCCCCTCTCTGAAAGGATGTATCTGCCATAGGTCCGCAATAAACCGCGCCAAGTGATTGATAATTTTAGAAACTGGATGGGATGAGTAATCAAATTCCTTTTCGCGCGCGAGATCATATTCGATGGCTTCACGGAGGTCAACAGCCGGTTGATAGCTTACCGATGTATTGCCGCCCAGTACCCATTCCTTTTTACTCAGATCTACATTTCGTAATTGTCCGGCGAATTTGAATATGCCTTCAAATATTCGTCGATGTATAGATGTAAGCCCAACTAATGAAAATGCAAACGACGGTTCGCTCAATATCTTGGCGATATTGGCAGAAGCCTTGTCTCCTTCCTCATTAACTTCATAATGCCCGGATTTAGTCTCATAATATGCCTTGATGCGTTCACGTGCCTCATCAATAGAAATGTCACCCTCAATATGCTGACGCGCAGTATCAAGCAGATAAGCCGAAACCTTCAGCCCATCCACATCCTGAAGACCGATAGCCGTTTGCCACGCATCAGCCTTCTCTTTCTGCCCCGGTTCCCCGTGGACTATGTATTCGTCAAATTCACTCATAGACTATTTGGAAATTTGTGGAAGAGGTTCACAAAATGTTTTATTTACAACGCGATCGCGCATCAATTTCATATCTGTAAAATTACGACAAATATTCTGCACAATGTCCATATAATTATCAGAGCCATCCTGTTTCTGATAATAATATGGCTTAATCGAAACACAGTTTTTATGTTCAAATAATGTATTTAGGAGTGTCCTGTCGGAGTTGCCGCAAGAATGTCCCATAACATACACTTGAAATGGCGCAGATTCGATAAATTGCAACATATTACGGTAGTTCGTGGATTCTAAATATCTAATTGACTTAATGTTTCTCAAACACTCATTGTCTTCTTGTCTCAAAAATCCTTTATAATAATCATCTAGTTCGTCTCCATATCCGAATATCATTCTCGATGAATCTTTCAAATCACCATGTATATGATTAGCAACACAACTACATAGTTGGGCATAAATGTCAGTAATACAAGTATAATTGAAACTTAATAACATCGTGTTGAATGGTCTAAGTAACTGACTAGGAACTCTTTTAATATCTAATACTCCAAATCTCTCATCCGGATATTTTGCCGTGTTCTTTTGCAAGAATTCATCAACTTTTGCACGAATAGCTAATACTTGTTCGGATGAAACTTCATCTTCACCCAATTGTTTATATAATGTGTGCCGACCTTGATTTGCCCAATAATTACAATGCTCATAAATATGCTGTAGGCTTTCAATTGCAACATCCTCTATTCTTATTGGTGCCAAAATGATGTCTTTAACCAATCTGTTATAGGGAGTAGTTTTAATTTGTAACGAATTCAAGTATTGCGTTAATAAATCCAGAACACGCTGTAACTGTTTGTTGAGTTCTTTAGGATTGCAGCCAAGACTTTCGGGATTCTCAATCGTTTCTTTCAAGAGAAGATAATATTCATTTTCAATATCAACCCACTTCTTGTCTTGGATAGATTTGCAAATACGATAAAGTAAATGACTTTGGATAATCTCAAAATCTTGTTTATTCTCAAATATAGAATTTACAAAATCCACACCTTTGGGAGCACTAAAAGTATACCCACGTTGAAATAATAGGCTATGCCAAGTATCTTGTCCAGACTTTATAGAGAAAGTACAGAGTCCGTCTGACAAAGTTCGAAAATAACAACATTTTAAATTTATGAGCCATTGCTCCCAGTACCAATTTATGAAATCTTCATATCTAGTGGGATACCCATGTGCTAAATCAAAACCATTGCCAATTAGAATTATTCTATTCATGGTTATTGTTGTTTTTATGCGTTTGAACCATCTTATCAAAGGTTGATAAGATCATATCTCTAATTCTATGCTTCAAGTCCTGAAGCTTTTCTTTCTCCTCGATAGTTTTACATGAACCAATTATATTTGTAAAAATATCATCTAAAGGAGCTGTTAAATTTAGTTGATTTCTCTCATGCTCTTTCTTTGCAAAATACTCTAGACAGGGTTGTTCTAATCTGATTATTCGGCCTAGTAATTTTAGAAAATCGAGGGCTTTAGATAATTCTGTAATTGGATTAATTGCAATAATATCACTCCATAAATCCATTATAGACAACTTTTTGCCTTTCCTAAAATGTGAGTAGTGATGCCGAATATTCTCAATTTCTTTGTTCATTGAATAATTTTGCAGGATATGCTCAAGGGCTTCTGCTTCATCTCTATTTTCAATGGAAGCTGTGGCTAAGATTGGCGTTTTAATATACAAGTCCCAAAGCGATTGATTATTGTCATCTTGAGGCAAAAATATCTTTTTATATCCTTCGTATATTATTACATTGATTCTAACAACATTTAATTGCTGTTCATAATAATTCTCGGCTCTAAGATAACCTCGTACGGCAGTTCCTAAATCTAAATACAAATAGTGTAGGAGGATTCCTAATTTGAAGCACTCTCGAAATTGTGACAGTCTTGAATGACAATCCGCAGATAATAAATCTTTGACCTCTGTCCGATCGATCATATGATATGTTCCCATGTTTTGATCTAGACGTTTAGCAAAGCTTTGTATATTGGAACCGGTAAGTCCATAAATCTTCTCATATAATCCCTTGCGAAACCTTTTAAGTATGATGTTCTCTTGCTGAATAGCTGTGGACAAAGACCCACTGGGATATTCCGAATGGAGGTACAAACTACAAACTAAACTAAGAGGCTGTAGAATTGCGAGAAGGGAGGATGTGTGTTTGGCTTCATCTTCTTCGCTAATTTCGCATAAATGAGTATACACTACATCTAAATCAGTATCGTAGTGTATCGATATGTCTCGTCTTTTAGAACTAAAAAAGTCGGCTCGAAATCTTGAAGATGCTTCGTTAACTTCGTCTATGATTTCGATTAGTCTCACATGATTCCCAATAGACAGAATGGATTCCAGCTTATGCCATAAAGTATTAGGTTTCTTTATAATGAACAGTGATTTATAAAATTCTGTTGAGACAAAGCTTAAATATTTAAGATTCAAGCGTTTTTCTGCCGCATATTCGCTATTAAAATCACCTCTAAAAAAAGTGGCAATTGCAATACTCGTATACAATACGAGTACATAAATCTCCATTACAGTTATATCGTTTTCGATATTCGGGATGTTGGCTGTTTTTCTTAATTCGTAAGCCTCCTTAATTTTTTTGCCCCAAAAAGTAATCTCTTGGGGATTCTTGTCCAAAGAATCCCCAAAGATAGTGTTTAAACGTTCAATATATTCTGGAATCATATTTTACGGTTCTGCGGCTAAGCTATAATTATTGTCATTATCAATCTCATAAGGGATGCTATTTTGAGATTTAATATTACGTTCCTTAAATTCTTCGAGGAACATCTCTTTGTTTTCGTCGATAAGTTTCTTGACCTTGGAGTCCTCGGTCTGACGCAGGAAACGACGGATAAGTTTGTTGTACTCCTTTTCTATCTGCTCGCGAGTGAAGTTTTCACTGCGGAGCATCGCCATAAACTTGCCGTCGGATTCGAGGAACGAGTAGAGCGCGTCTGTTTGGTCGTGCCAAAATTGCATGGCTTGCTCTCGCTCGGCCTCGGTTTCGTTCATTTTGGCAAGCTCTTGGAAGATGCCCTCAAGACCGCGCTTTTTGCCGGGCTTGCCGGTAGGAGACGGCGGTGTATTGCCCCCATCGCCGCCGGGCTCGCCGGGTTCTTCCACGTCGATTTCCTCGCCTACGAGTAAGCCGAGGTCACCGTCATAGGACGTACTGATGGAGCCGAGGGCCTGTTTCTTCTCGAACATGGAATTATAGATGTAGGCGTAACGCTGCCAAAAGTCGATGAAGTCGGCATCCGAAAATTTCGGATCGAGTTCAATCACGCCCTGCAAAAGCACCATTCGGGAGTTGTAACGCCCGACGTTTTTTTTGAGCAGTTTGGCTACGTCTTCCGACATGGACGGGTCAACCTCCTCATTCCGTGCCTTGACCTCCTGTATGTAAGCGGCGTGTGCATCCATCATGTTCTTTATCCAAGTGCGGATAGCTGCATCCATTTCAAGGCAAAGAGCGGCGTTAGCCTCTTTGTTGCCTTTGAATGAGCGGTAACGCTCAAACCACGTCGTATAGACTGGCTGGGCGATAAGGTTTCGGTAGATTTCATCCACCACGGCTCTTTCGCGTATCGGGTCGAAGTCGGTTATAACCATGCCACAGAATTTCGCAAAGGCTTCGCGGATATTTTTTTCATTTACGTTGCCAAAAGAGAAGTCGATGATGTGGCATTCCTCCTTGTATTTGGTGGTGCGGTTTACTCGTGATATGGTCTGAATAGCGTTGATGTCGCGAATTTCCTTGTCAAGGAAAAGAGTGTGCAGCTTAGGCTCGTCAAAGCCGGTCTGCAATTTGTCAACGACTATAATAAGGCCGTTTTTGGCATTTTTGAAGTTCTTGATAACATCTTCCTCGGCCACTCCGTCGTTCATAGTGGAGCATTTCTCCACGTCTTGACGGTCGGAGTAAACGATAGCCACCGGCGCATCGGCATATTTGGCGAAAGTGCCGGAGGCAGTCTTTTCAGCCATAAGCCGACGTATGATTTTACAATATTCTATTGCGATGGGTATTGAGGTGACGGCAAGCATTGCCTTGCCCTGACCTCGAATCTTGCCATAAATCTGCGAGAGCAGACGGTTGACAATGAATTTGGCAATAGCCTCGCGGCGGTCTGCATTCTCATAGATTTGCCGTTTGGCAAATGCTATGCGTTCATCGGAGTTGGTGCGGAGGGCTTCTTCGACAGCCTGACGCAATCCGTCGGGAAGCTCGAAATACATCTTGGCCGGAACGGGGATGATGTGTTTCGTGGGATCGAGGATATAACCGTCGGCAATGGCCTCTTTCATTGTGTAGGTGTCGAACGGCTTCCAAAGCTGCGAGAAGTTTGTGCCCCGGTGGAACTCGCCGAATCGGGCGAGAACTTTATCGCTCGGCGTGGCGGTGAAGCCGACAATAAGGTTTTTCTTCTTTGAGCCGCGAGTGATGAAGCCTCCGTTTTCATCGAAGATGTCTTGCAGTTCATCGAACGCAGAGAACATTTCCTGATGCACATCGTCGGTGTTGGAGCGGTGTACCTCATCGATGAGAAAAGCCACACGCTTGTCGGTAAAATTCTTTCCGGCACTCTCGATGGCTTTTTTCAGTTCCCAGAATTTTTGGATGTTAACCACTATGATGCGGCGTTTGTCGCTCAATGCGGCCACGAAAGTATCTTGATTCGTGGCCTCAACGAACATCGCTTTGTCGATGTTCATGTTGAGCATCATGGAGTCGAGTTGATCGCGGAGTTGCAGACGGTCTACAACGAGAAGAATTTTGTCGTAGACCCACTCGCCGTTGTGGCGCAGGTCTTTGAGTTGTAGCGCAGTCCAGCCGATAATGTTGCTTTTGCCGAACCCAGCGGCATACTGAAGCAAAAGCGAGTAGACATATTTGTTGTTGCAGTAGCTTTCGCGCTGTGCAATAACACGGTCTATCAACTCCTGCGGAGCGTCGAGGGCTATCAGCTCGGCGCGGAGCTTTTCTATAAAGTAGTTCGGCTCGCCCTCATGGTCGAGAAATTCCTGAACGCGGTCGATGATGCGGTCGCATCCGAATTTCTGTTTGGGGCGAGGACAGATCAGCTTGCCTGTTTTGTCCTTGTACTCCTTCTTCTTAACCTTGCGGCCGTTCTCCGTCACCGTCACCGTCTTGTAGGTGTAGGCCATGAAGTTATAATAGATGATCTCTTTCTCAATCATCTTCTTGGAATACAGCGAGCGCATGGCTTCTTCAAATCGCACTCGCGGGTCGGTCTCGCTGTCGGCGAGCGTGGGGAGCGGTTTGAAAACAGTCTCCATCACCGGGCGGAACGATGATATTGTAATCGTGCCGTCCTGGAAACCTCGTTTGGCCTCGTCAAAGAACTGGCCAGGGTTGCGGAGGACAAAAGTATTGTTTATGTCGGTGGTTACAAGGTGCAATGCCTTTTCAAATGGACGCAGGAAACGACGGCGAATTGTCTGCGACACATCGTTGCCGTCGGCTATTCTCGTATAAGCCGCCACGGCTTCGAGATAATCGGTATTCACTTTGTTGCGTCCGTTGGTTCGAGCTGTTTGATTGGTGAAATTGCTTTTAAGCTCGGCATATCCGAGGAATATGCCGTTGACGAAGAAAGAGAGGTCAGGCCGGAAGGCAAATACTTTCTTTCCGTCGTGATGGAAAGAATAAGTCATTTCTTCAACGGCAGAGAAGATATTCTTTTTGAAATCTTCATCGCCGCGAAGCTCGGTGCCGCTCACATATAGGAGCTGAAGCGTTTCCCCCTCAAAAGATATTGTGCGGTTCTTATTGAGGAAGATTGCCACATTGGCACTCGCCTCAATTTTCTCCTTAATGGCATCCATAATGGCACGGAGCAGCTTTTGCTCGTCGCCGTTATATTCACTTTTGCGCAGTAGGCTCTGCCACTGACGGCGAGAGTTTTCTTTAAGAAACTCCAGCAGGTCGGCAGGTATAAAGAGATCCGGCGAAACGGCGTTGTTCTTGACTTCTCGATAGCCCAGTCCGTCTTGACGACGGCAGAAGAAGTCCATTACATATTCGCCCTGCAATTCAAGTTCGTTCATGGCTTATCAAATTATGGCGCGTTTGCCGGTTACTACTTCATTTATCAGCGAGCGTTTAAGCTCTTTCAAACGCTCAATTTTGGAGCCTATCTTATCCATGATAGCATCAATCTTACCACATTTATCGTCGAGATAACCGACAATCTGCTGTTGCTCCTCGTAAGGAGGGTAAATAGTATGAATAGCGAGGAAATTAGTGGTATAAAGACGAAGTCGGCTCTCTATAATACCACGAGAATTTGTTCGGAAAATACCCTTGTAAGCCTCTGTTCTAAATAGATAATGGTAATAATTAGAATCCAGTACATCTATCGGCTTGTAAACACCATAAGCAGGACTGACAATTCCGTTGTAAGAAGTTCGGCCAAGACTACCTTTCCAAGCCAACATTATATTTGAAACTATATCGTTAACATAACACAACTTATAACCCTCCAAGGAGTCAGAACGACTTATATTCTCTCCCTCTACCTTATCCGCTCTTTTAGCAACGCCATAATATTCAGAAACGGAAAGTAAATCTTCCGTTCCTGTATCTGAAAGTTCTACGCGCTCGTCAAAAAGGCTCTTTATGCGACGAATATCCCAATGTTCGGGTACGTTGCCAAGAAAAGGGATGCCTGATGGCTTCAGAGGAACGTTGGGATTGAGGCCGCGAGTTACGGCACGGTTGATTATGGAGCGGCGCAGACGGCTGTAAGCATCGGCCTTACGCTCCAACAACTCAATCTGCCGCCCAATCCGCTCACACTCCTTATCCAAGTACGCGGCAATCGCTTCCTGCTCCTCCGGCGACGGCAAGGAAAACTCAAATGTGTTAACGGCTCGTGGACTTACTCGTTTAAGCCCACCGACACCGCACATAGACGCGCAGCCATTATCGATGAAATGCTTGGAACAAACAAGATAAAAAATATATCTCGGAGAGACATTTTCTTTAAGGCGAAGTACGTTAATTTCGGACGAGCCAAATCCCACTCCATTGAGCAGATTTTGAGCAATCGCAGTATTGAGGTTTTCAAAACAAGGGGTAACTTTAGCAAATAGTATGTCATAGTTACCAAAATAAGTGTATTTGCCCTTCGCTTGCGAAAAAGGAATAGAATAAGTCTTGAGACTATCGTATCTCAAACATTCCATCGGGGAGAATGAAACACTCTCATTCTCCAAATTCGCTCCGGAATAAACAGGATTTAGGATGGCAATATCTTTGATTCTCATAATCCCAATTCTTTTTCGAGGTTGGCGAGGTCGCGGTCGATGTCCGAGATTTCAGCGAGGATGGTTTCAATAGGTTCTACGGTTTCGGGGACGTAGAACTCTTTGTTGAAATTGACCTCGACGCCGACAGTGTTTTCGAGGAGGCGGAACGGCTTCGAGACATAGTGAGTAAGGAAATCCATTATTGCCCTGTCGTTATCTGCCGGGTCAGGGTAATATGGAATAATCTCTATGTCCTTAGACGTTGCATCAGAAATCTTGACAGTGCATTTCGGGTCGCCGCCACGGTTACGACTGTATTGTACAGACAACACACCATTGCCCAGTTGTTCATGCTCGCCGGTTTCTATTTTGGTTCGCATGGTGGTGCCATTAGGCTTGTCAATCCAGTAGATGTATTCCGAAGTTGAAACAACCGTGGGCGATTGAATATGATGCATTTTTATCATTGAGGCGGCATATTCCTTCCACTCGGAATCTTCGTCAAGGGGCCAGGTACAAGAGCCATTGGAGAAAATGTTTACAACATCCTCGTCTTTGATTTTGAATACCTCACCAGGACAACCGAGGGTGTCACTGACATACAGGCCATCGTTGTCAACCTCCGTGAGTTGGATCTGCTGCTTGTTGAAGTAGAAGTGCCATTTTTCGTAGACTTTGGCAATATCGCAGTCGCGGAACTCGACGAGAGCGCGGACTATGTCGGCACGGTGTGTCTCGTTCATCTCCTTACGTTTGGAGCCTTTGTTCTTCTTCAAAGGCTGCCAAAGGTCGGAGGCGTTAATAAGAATAACTTTGTCGCGATGGGCTTCGGGCTTGTTCTTGTTGAGAATCCACAAATAGGTGACAATGCCCGTATTGAAAAACTCGTCGGATGGCATTTGCACGATGGCTTCCACCCAGTCGTTATCAAAGAGTCTCTTGCGGATATTGCTTTCGCCGCTTCCGGCATCGCCGCTGAAAAGGGAGGTGCCGTT
>ERZ779776.625-NODE-625-length-11894-cov-5.596165_pt1 | contig 11894 bp, 8 predicted proteins | sample MGYA00511098_ERZ779776 | MGnify/ENA primary metagenome ERZ779776 (study PRJEB29588, sample SAMEA2149318) | human gut metagenome | biome: human gut; feature: human-associated habitat; material: faeces | place: Denmark | collected 2008/2010 ...
CCCCCGCTGGGCGGAGTGTAGTGCATCGGGTCGGACTCGCGGCGGTAGAGATACTCGGCAACATCCTTCTTGGCGATTTTATAGCAGCGTGTTTTCTTTCCGCTGTTTTTGCAGGGAACAAGCCCGCTTTGCAGGAGATAAAGCGAAGTGCGTGTTCCGATATGGCATACAATGCGGAAATCATTGCGGCTCATCGGGTCCGGATAGGGCGTTAGAATTTCTTCGATTTTTTCTTTCAAAGAGTCTTTGCTTACAGTTTCTTTCTTCATTTCGGGTTCTCCTTGTTTCTCAAGTGGAACCCTAAAAATCACTAATTCGTTTCGTCTGTTTCTTGCATTTTTCTCATTCGTGTCCGCAAGACCGCACTATTATCTGGCTTTTGGGACAGGGCTTATCTTGCATCTTATCTTGCATTTCTCCCAAAAAGCCGCCATTTTTGCCCCAAAACGGGCGATTTTGCTTCTTTTCGTACCTACATTGTTTTTCGCCGGTTCGGCAGTGCTTTCTCCACAAACATCGCCCAAAATCAGCGGACAAACCAGCCTGCATTGACCTTGGTAATCACCATAATGCCTTTTCAAAGATTAACTCGAAATGCGATAGGGCGTTTGTAGCGCCGCCAGAGTTCAAATCTCTGATGCTCCGCCAATCAACGGTACAGCGCGCTTTTTGAGCGCTCTGTACCGCTTTTTTATGCAAAAAGCAGAATTTTTGAGTTTGACAATTTCATAACAGGAGAGAAAACGCCCTGTTCTGGAGAGAAATCACACTTTTTTAAGTGTCTTTTTCCGGATTTGAACCCATTCCAAGCCCGTTCAGCATTGCTTCTGCTGAAGAAACCTTGGAAGCGTAGTCCAAATGCGAATAAATATTCGCGGTGGTAGAGAAATCGCTGTGTCCCAGCCACTCCTGAATCATCTTCATCGGGACACCGTTTGCCAAAAGCAAACTGGCGCAAGAATGCCCTTACGGTATAATTACGACAAACCGGAAAAGCCCCGTATATCAAGGGTTTTCGGTTATCTGGCAAGGCTTTTCATCCTTTTCCAAACCGAAAAATCGAGCCGTGAAGTAGTTATATCGTAGGGGGGTATAGTATGGACGCAGCGGACGCAGAAGCGGTTATACTTCCGGCGTCCGCTGTCCCCGATGAAGAACGACCACTCCTGCCGCCATTTCTGACTTCTGCTCACAGCTCAATCTCTCCTTTGTGCTTTTTGGGAGGGCAGCATTCCTTCTGCTTTTCAGCCTTTGCAGACTTGAGCCTGTCCATGATGGAGGACTTTTCGCCCCTTTCGGGGGCTTTGACCTCTGCGGTCTTGTCCTCCTTCGGACCGTTGTTGATGATCCCATCAATCATGCCGTAGTCATCCTCCATCGACATCTCCGCTGCCTTGAGGTAGTTTTCCTTCTCAAGAGCTGCCATCCAGCTTTCCTTGCTGATACCGAGCATTCCGCCCTTTGCCGCATGATCGGCAATCTCCTTGGCATCTACGCACAAGCCCTCGGTGTTATCGGAATAGAGGCGGTAAACCTCGCAGCCCTTCTCCAAAGCCTTCTCAGCCGCCTCCTGACCGGCGGGAAGAACGCCAGCCCATGCGTAGCCGTAGTCCTTCATATCCTGAACAGAGAGCGAAGGATCAGGCATTTCCGGCACTTCCTTGACCTCAAGGTCGAGAAGGCGGAGCGTGTCATCGTCAAAGCCGTTGTAGACATCATCGAGAACGAGCTTGCCGCGCTCATCGACGATGATGCAAGCCGCTTCATCGCCGTAGGTGTCATGCTCCATCAGGTAAAAGCTGTGACCGCCGACCTCGTGCTGGTCAATGGTGTGCCACGTCCCGATGTGACCGGCAACCGTCAGACCGGAGGTGTCGGCATTCATCTCAAAGTCCTTCTGCTCGATGCTCTCCTGCTTCTGCTGTTCCTTCGAGATCATGGGAATCGCAACAATCTTATCGCCCAACTTAACAAACTGCTCCGGCACTTTGAAGTGGTCAGAGAACTTCTGCATCTGCTCTACGGTCAGAGAGCCGAAGCTGTCATCCGTCAAGCCAACTACCATGAATGTTCCGGCAACAACGTCGTAGATGTCACCGTCCTCATCCCGCAGAGCGCGGTTCAGGGGCAGACCTTCCAGCTTGCCTTCCTCATTGCAGACTAAGGCAACCGGGTCTTCGTAGGGATAAATTGCCTCGATGCAGCCGCCGACCTCATGCTGCAAGGACTCCAGACCGGAGTCAATCTCCTTCACATAAGGCTCCTTTCCCGGCTCAACGATGAGAACGGCGATGGTGCTGTCACGCTCGGCGGCTTCCCCTGAGCCGGTGATCCGGTATTCATCGGGAATATCATCAAGCTCCCCGTTAAACTGCCTGTCCCAGCGTTCGCTTGCGACACGGACATAGCCCTTATCGGTGAAGCGTCCCTGCTCATCCATCGCAATGTCGCGCCCATAGCGTTCATAGTCGATGTAGTTTGCCAGAGGACCGAGATCCTTTTCGGAGTAGATACCGGCTTCGTGTGCGTAATAATAGCCGAGATCGGATTCGTCGTTGATACCGGGCATGATGTCGTAGCAGTCCAGATTGAACGTCAGGTTGATGAGATCGTCGATGTCGCTGACCTCATCGCAACCGGCTTCCATAATGGCAACGAGCTTTTCCTGATCGCTCAGGGAAAGCTCGTCAATCAAAGCGGCAAGGTAGTTGAGCTTATCAAGGCTCTCGTACTCGCCAAGCATCTTCTGAACACCGTAGATCGGGCATTCGTAGTCGGTGATAAACCACTCTTCATAGGGCTGACCGAACTCATCCTGCTTGCCGATCCCGATGCGCTCAAAGACCTTCTGCATCTCTTCTTCGGTGGTGGGCAGCTTCACCCACTCACCGACCAGCATACCCTCGTTGTACTTGCCAAGGTTCGTGACGAAGGCTTCAAAATCACCGTCTAATACGGGCATAGGCATCCTCCTTTCAGTCATCCACCATGCCGTCCGGCATGATATACAGTTCCTCAAACTCCGCGTCGGTCATGGCTTCGAGCTTCCGGACGGTCTTATACATCAGCTCTGCGATCTCGCCGTCCATGTCGTTCAGGGTGACGCCCTTCATATCGTCGATCAGCCGCTTCCGGCTGGACGTATTGAAGCAGCACATCAGGTTGATTTCTTCCACGGTAAAGTTTTTCATATCAGAGTTCCATATCCTTTCCTTTCAATTTCTGCGGCTTCGGTGTGTGAGGCGGCTGTGCTTTCTGCGCGGATTTCAGCTTGTCGCGGATGGATTCACGGGCAGCGGGCTTCTTCGGGATGGTGTCGTAGATGGCTGTTCCGGCATCTTCCACATAGGAGCGGACATACTGGATGCTTTCAGAAAAGCGGATGGGACGGTTCTTATCCTCGATGTTCGTCAGCCGGACTTCATCAGCGGCAAAATCAACCGCGTCGATTCTGCACTTGATCCCATCCACATTCAGCGTCGCACCGACAGGAATGTAATCTGCGGCTTTGAGTTCCTTGAAGGTCTCGCCGTCCTTGCTGAGAAAGACATCCGCGCCGGACTGCCAGAGCTTCTTTGATGCTGCTACCCACGCAGTTTCACGGAAGCCAGTCACCGGCAAGGAGGGCTTGCCGCGTACCTTCTTCTCAAGGAGCTTTGTGCCGAGCAAGGGCGCGGCTTTCTCCGCGTCTTTGCCATACAGTTCAAAATAGCCGTTCTGGGCAAAGCAGACCAGCGCGTCGGGATGCGCCTTTTTGACTGCTTCATACTTCCGAAGTTCTGCAACGGGCAGAGGCGATAGGGCCTCTGTCCTTTCTGCCTCCGGCAGTCTGTCACGGCGGCTTTTCTGCTTGGACAGCACTTCCGCCAGAGCATCCGCGTCCTTCGGGAGCGTCTGGTGGGTTTGTACACCGCCATGCTCACCGACCAAAGCCATTGCCTCATCGAAGCTGCTGCGGCAGGGGGCGTCCAGTACATAGCCATCTGCAAAGGTCAGCCGGTCATGATCCGGCGCAACCGAGTTCTGCGCCACATTTGCCGCCTGTTCCCGGTAGTTGATCTCAAAGACATCTCCGAAGACCTTGCCGCGCTTAACGGCTTTCGGGACAATGACGCGGGCAACGCACTCGTCGTAGGTCTGTTCCGCATAGAAACGGAAGGTGTTGTGATCCCGCGTTCCCTGAATAAAGACCTGATTTTCATTGAGGCAGTGCGTTCCATGCGGACGGCAGAACCACATCAGCGTTTTGTTTTCGGGATTCTGGCTTTCGGCGGCGCGGCGGATGATGCGCTTGTCGATGTCGAAGTCTTCCTTGTAGCTGTCTACATGACTGTCTACGAGCTTCTGCAGCTCCGCAACGATGTCAACATCTGTATATTTCTTCATGCGTCTCCTTTCTCACAACTCCATGTCGTGCGTTTTGGATTTGACCGGTGACTTCTTCTCCGGCTGCTGTTTCGCGGCAGCTTTGAGCTGATCGCGGATAGAGGGCTTTTCCTGCTTCTGCTCCTGCTTGACGTATTCCAGCGTCGGCATCAGCTCACGGTAACAGCCCTGCGTTTTCCGCGCCGCATGACGGCGATGGATTTTGAACAGCGGCTCACCGTTCTGCGTGACCGTGTTGCCCTCAATTTTGACGCCGTTCCGTGCCAGCAGATTGAAGGAGTGGTTAGAGGCGCGGTAGGAAGCCCGCATCCCGTCGTTGTTATAGGCAATCTGCCCCTTGAGCGTGTCCATGACGGCGGCTTTGATTTCCTTCTCTTCGGCAGTCAGGCGGTGTCCCTTCGGTGCTTTTGCCGCTTCCTCCGGCAAGGGAGCAAAGGGAGACTTGACCTCCACGGTTTTTACCTCAATAGAGGTAATCTCATCGTTCTCCCATGCAACGACCTCCGGGTCTCTTTCCGTTTCCTTCTCAGAAGTGACATCCTTTTGAGCTTCGGTCTGCTGACGGAACGCATCGACGAAAAGTGCTGTCAGTCCGGGATTGGGTTTATCCACAAGGAAGCGAGAGGCATTCTCCGGGCAGACCTCAACGTTCTTCGCCCATTCCTTGAGGGGCTGGGGAATGCGCCCGTCAAAGTCTTTCTGCTGAATGGTGTTTGCGAGGACATACCGGACGCGCTCCGGAGAGAACTGCTCAAGGACGCTTTTCACGGCAGCTTCCGCATCCAGACGGTTATCTCCGTAGTTGGAGCTGATCGCCGCTTCAATCGCACGGCGGCATTCCACGTTTGCGGCGAGAGAAGCACGATATGACTCCAGCTCACCGGCTTCATAGGCGTAATTCGCCGTCTCGTGGTAAATGGGGACTTCCGGCATCGGTTCTGCGGGCGCTTCGGCTTCCTTCTCTGCGGACTGTGCTTTTTCTGCCAGCAGCACCTTGAGCTTGGCGTCAATGCCCTCGATCATCTCAGCCGCCGTCTTGCGGATGGTGTCCAGAGAGCTTTTCAGTTCCTTGGTTTCCTTGCCGGATGACCAACCGGCGATGTAACCGAAGGAGTAGTCCGAGGTTTCAATGCCGTAACGCTGGCAGACCGTGTAGGCAACGCTTTCCGCTTCAACCTCCTTGGTGTGCCGATCCTTCTTATCTTCTGGCGCGGCTTTCTCATCCGGCTTGACGGCGTGGAGCTTTGCGTGGGCGATCTCGTGAATGGCGGTTTTGACCGTCTGGATTTCGCTCATGCCCTCCTGAATGGCAATGCGGCTTTCAACCGGCGAGAAGAATCCCTTTGCACCGCCCGGAATGTCCTCAAAGGAAATAGGGACGGGAGATTCCTGCTTGAGTGCATCGAAGAACGCCTCGTAGTTCTCGACGGTGCCTTTCAGCTCATCGACAATGATGTCCGGAAGCTCCTTGCCGTCCGTCTGGGAGACATCGAACACGCTCACCACCTTGAAGGCAGGGCGCAGAACCTCAACCGTCTCCGTGACAGCCTTCCCATCTACGCCGATCACCGGCTTCTGCGTCAAAGGATCAATCTTCTCACGCTCTTCCTGCGCCTTGTACGGCGCGGGTGCAAGAATCTTGATGCCCTTTTCGCCCTTCATGACCTGACGGTCAAAGTTGCGCTGCCACGAGGTATAACCGGCAACATAGGTTGCCTCCGGCTTCTGCATCGCAATGAGCAGCGTGTTGTTGAAGGAATAGTTGTAGAACTTGGACATCGTGCGGAGATATTCCTTGAACCGCTCGGATTCAAAAAGCTCCTTGATGCCCTGTTCCAGCTTGTCCGTGATTTCGCGGACTTGCTGTGCATTTTTGTTTTCAGCCATCTCAAACCTCCATTTCTTATTTGCTTTTGGGCGAAGAAAACCCCGTCTGGGATTTGCTCAGTAAACGAGCCTTTACCTCAGACGGGGTTTCTCTGCGCGTCATCCGACGATGGAAGATGTTATCCTCGTTCTCCCATTCAATCAGCCGGTCAAACATATCCGGGTGCTTTGTGACCATGTGCAGCAACTCCGAGTCACTGGCGTTGGGACAGAACCAGCAGCCGTTTCTTCGGCAGTGAGCGTAGATTGGGGAAAGCAGCCCGTGTTCCTGACAGAGCTTGTAGGCGTCCGCCTCGGTCATACCGTATTTGGCAAGCAGACTGACCTTCGTTATTCCATCCAGACGAGCAAGGCGTTTTGGCTCATCCTCCGCGATGCCGACATAGCTCACAGTGTCCGGCGAGAGTGCGGCATTGTACTTGCGGACTGGCGGGATTTTGCAGTCACGATTGACTGCACACATACCAGCCCATGCAAAGCCGCGAACCTCGCCCTTGTGCGGTCCGCGGGTGATGACATGATGGAACACCTCATCGTAGGTCTTGTCCGCATGGAGAATGGTGAACTTGATGCCCAGCTCTTTTTCGCAGAAGGGCTTGAGCCGGTCATAAATGAAGTCCCGGTGTTCCGGGACTTCGCCGCTTGTGTCCTTATCAAACATGACCTCGCTGAAAACTGCCTCGTCCAGCGGCTCATTGTGCTGTGCAGCCAGAAGGAGCGTCGCTACGCTGTCTTTGCCTCCGCTGCATGAAGCAACATACTTTGGGCGGGTCATCGGTCAAACTCCATCTTGAAGCTGACGTATTTGCCGCCGCTGTCATCCAGACGGATCACCGCATCGTAGAGCTGAGGCTTCTTCGGCGTGTAAAGCCCGGTCACGCGGCACCAGCCCTTGTCCAGCAGCTCCTTTGCAATCTTCTTGGTCAGCTTCTTTTTCTTGCTGGAAAAGAACTTGTTGTCTTCCCACAGGCAGAAGGAGCAGTCCTTGTTCGAGCAGTAGAAGTTGCCCTTGCCGACATAGACCGGAGAGCCGCAGCGGGGGCATTTGCCGATTTCCTCTTTCCCCGTGCCGAAACGCTGGGCTTCGGCATCAGAAAGAAACGGATAGGCTTTCACGAGATCACCGGTCATCCGGACAATGCCGCTGAGGAAAGCGTCTGCATCCGCATTGCCGCGCTCAATCTCCATGAGCGTGTTTTCCCATTCCGCCGTCATTGCGGGAGACGTGATCTGTTCCGGCAGAACACAGACGAGGTTGCAGCCGTCCTTTGTGGGAATGAGGGATTTGCCTTTGCGCTCTGCAAAGCCGGATTTCACCAGCTTTTCAATGATACCGGCACGGGTCGCGGGTGTTCCGAGACCTTTCTTCTCGGTGTCATCGTCAAACTGATCGTTTCCGGCAGTCTCCATTGCAGACAGGAGCGTGTCTTCCGTGTACTGCTTTGGGGGCGTTGTGAAGTGTTCGGTGACGCTGGCAGACACACCATCCAGAATATCGCCCTCATGGACTTCGGGCAGGGACTTCATGGGATCGTCCTTTTCCTTCGTCTTGAGGGAGGACTTGAACAGCTCTTCGATGGCTTTCCATCCGTTTTGAACGACGGTCTTCCCCTTGGTTTTGAACTCGTAGCCCTCGCAGGAGAGCGAGATCTGCGTTTCTGCGTAGGTGTGCTTCTCGCCGGTCGCACACAGAAGGCGCATCCCGACAAGATTGAGGATTTTCTGCTCCGACTGAGGAAGCGCCGAAACATCCTGCTTTTCAAGCTGGACGGTCGGGAGAATGGCATGGTGATCTGTGACCTTGCTGTTGTCGGTTACGCGGGAAATGTCCGGAGTGACCGAAACGCCGGAGAAAAGCGGAAGCTGGCGGCAGACAATAGAAATGACCTGACGGGCGGTGTCCTCCATATCATCCGTAATAAACTGGCTGTCCGTGCGCGGATAGGTCAGGAGCTTCTTTTCGTAGAGTGTTTGTACGAGATCGAGCGTCTGCTGGGCGGTGAAGCCGTAGTATCGGTTTGCCTCGCGCTGCAAGGTGGTCAGATCATAGAGCTTCGGAGGATTGACGGTTTTCGTCTCCCGCTTGAGAGAAGAAACGACGGCTTGCTTTTTCTCGCAAGCCGCCGCAATTTTTTTTGCTTCCTCTTCGGTTTTGACCTTTTCCAGATCGGCGGTCAGATCGCCCTTGCCGACGTGGACGTTGAAATACTTCTCCTTCTGGAACGTGGAGATTTTCCCGTCGCGCTCCACCAGCATTGCAAGGGTCGGCGTCTGGACGCGCCCGACCACCAGCTTCTTGTGATAGAGCGTGGTGAAAAGGCGGGTGCCGTTGATACCGACAATCCAGTCCGCCTTCGAGCGGCTGAGTGCCGCTTCATAGAGGCGGTCATATTCCTTGCCGTCCCGGAGATGGTTGAAGCCTTCGCGGATGGCGGAGTCCTCCAACGAGCTGATCCACAGACGCTTGAAGGGCTTGGTGCATCCGGCTTTGTTGTAGACCAGCCGGAAGATCAGCTCACCCTCGCGTCCTGCATCGGTTGCGCAGACCAGCTCGGTGACGCGCTTGTCCTTCATGAGAGCGGACAGCACCTTGAACTGCTGTGCTTTGTCCTTCGTGACCTCAAACATCCAGCTTTCCGGAACAATGGGCAGATCGTCATACCGCCACTTGGCATACCGCTCATCGTAGGAGCTGGCGTCTGCCAGCTCCACCAGATGACCGAAGCACCACGAAACGATGTAATTGCCGCCCTCCATATAGCCGTCCTTTCGGGACGTTGCGCCCAGCACCTTTGCGATGGACTGGGCAACGCTGGGCTTTTCAGCAATGACTAAGATCAATCTTCATCACCATCCGTTTCAGCATCCTCCGCAATCTGCGGCTCATCATCCTCGTTGATGTACGGCTCTTCCTCGTAGCCTTCATCATCAAAGAAGTCCATATCTTCATCCTTGGGCTTTCTGCCCTTGACGAACTTGATGTAGTAATAAGCTGCACCCGCAGCACCGGCAAGAACGAAGATGATGAGGATCATGCCGACGTTGGACTTCTTTTCGGGCTTGGGCGCAGGAACGTCGGTTTCTGCATCCTTGTCCGGCTCAGGCATAACGGGAGCTGTGCCGGTGCATTCGCTCATGTTGGTCTTGCAGACCGGGCAGTCGGTATTGACTTGACCGGCAACGCATTTTTCCTTGCAGTTACAGGTGGTCAGAGCAGCCGCAGTGTCATCATCCAGCAGCGCAAGCAGATCGCTCTCATCGACCATGTTCAGGAAGTACGTCTGATACTGTTCCTCATCCTCGTTGATGGGCGCATCGTAGTCGATGACAATGAAGAAGGTGTTGCCGTTCTTCGTCTGGACAGTGATGAACTGCTTGTTGGTTGCCTTGTCATAGAGCAAGTCGCGGGTGTAGGCGTTGCCCTCATCGTCAATCGGCTCACCCTTCGGCTTTTCCGGCGCGGGAGTGACTGCGGGCTGCTGTTCCGGCTGGGTTGCCTCCGTGACGGGAAGGTTCTGCTCGGTATCATCGGCGTAGGCAAACGCCGTCACCGAGAAGCAGGACAGAACCATGACGCAGACCGCAAGGACGGTCAGAAAACGAAACTTCTTACGCATTGTCGATTACCTCCGTATTTTCAGCGGGCTTGGTGCCGCCCTTCATGGAAGACAGGAACGCCATGATCTGATCCTTGTCCATCACCATAGAGCGCACGGTATTGATGATTTCAAGGTTTTCCAGCTCTGTCTTCTTGTCGTACAGCTCCTTGAGCTGACCTTCGATTTCGGACTTCTTCTTTTCAGCCTTCTCAATGTCGGAGAGGACTTTCTGATACTTGGGATTCATGCAAAACTCCTTTCTTTTAATAGGCGGGTCTTCCGAAGGCGTAGAAATGCTGCTGCCAGTAGGAAGAGTTGATGGATGTGTACTGAATGGGATCGCCGCAGTGGATCATGACCCCATCACCAACATAGATGCCGACGTGAGACACACCGGGGGTGTCATACGTCCCGACGAAGAAGATGAGATCACCGGGCTGTGCATTCGCCTTTGAAACCGGCGTACAGACGTTGTAAAGCCCTTGTGCGCCAAGCCGTCCGGTATTCACAAGACCGCTGTTCGTGAGAACATAGCTGACAAAGCCGGAGCAGTCAAAGGATGTGTCGGGATTGGAGCCGCCCCACACATACGGATAACCGAGATACTTTTCCGCCTCGGTAATCAGCGTTGCAAACTTCTCGTCGTTCAGGTATTCCGGGTTGACATCGTAGTCAGCGGGCGGATTTGTGATGTACTTGTCCACATAGGGAGAGTCACCGAACAGATCCTCGCGGTTGCCCAGCACCGACATATACGTTGCGTACATGGAAAGCTGTTCCTGAGACATGATGTAGACCGGGACATGGGAGAGATTGAAGTTTTCGAGCTTCACGTTGCAGATGTAGTAGTCATACGGGACGCGATAGGTTTCCGTGTGCGTGTTGCCGTCTGCGTCCGTCCATGTGTCGGTTTCCGTGCGGTATCTGGTTTCGACGATAACCTCTTCGGTGAGGATGTACTGCTTTTCAAACAGCATTTGGAGCGTACCCTGCACCTCATCCAGCGTGAACTCGCCCTCATGGAGAGCCGAGAGAATGGAGATCAGCACATAGGGGTCATGCTCAATATCGTCCAGATCGAAGTGGTATTCATCATAGTTGTGAGTGCTTTCGTAGGTGTCGAGATAGCGTTGCAGCTCTTGCTCCATCCGGCAATACTGCGCCTCCGCGCCCAGCATCGCGTCATCCTCGCTGAGATAAGAGGAAGCGATAACCGACGAGCCGGTAGAGGTGAGCATCGAACACGAGCTGATTCCAGCACCGAGCAAAACGAGAACGGCAATTCCGACGCCGATCCAGATGAAGACCTTCTTGTTCTTCTCAAAGAACTCCTTGATCTTGTCAGACGCCTTCTCACTGAGCTTCTTGCCGGTGCTTTTTGTGGCAGTCCCGGCGGTCTGAGACCCGGCATTTCGAGCGGCGGCATATTCCTTCTTGATGTTCTGCTTCTGGTAGTGCTTGTTCATGTTCTGCTTCTTCATCTCAGGATGCTCCTGCTGATTTCTCTCATATTGGAGCTTCGCATCAGCAGCATCCGCCTTGTGTTCCAGCTTGGAGACCTTCTCATAAGGCTTGTTGACGCTGCTTTCCCGATGATGGCTGAAATGCCGAGCGGCAGTCTCAGCGGCGATCTCCGTTTTATGCGCCGCCTCAACCGCCGAGTTTTCCTGTTCGACCTCATGGATTTTGCCGTGAATGCCGGAAGCGAGGGTGTCACCGACCTTGCGGACGGTTTTATCTGCCTCAAATTGCAGCTTGCCTTTGCTCTTGGGCTTTTTCAGCTCATCCTCAAAATGAAGGCGGGTTTTGCCCTTTCCGGTCTCTTCATCAAAGACACGCTCTTTCTTGAGAACCTTGTGCGTGGGCAGCTTCTCACGGGCGGCATCCAGACGCTCATGCGCCTTCTCGGACTTCCTTTCGAGCTTCTGCATCCGCTTCGTGGGCGGGACGGCATCGTCCGAGACCGGCTTTGCAGAGGCGGTTTCCGCCGCTTGAGTGAGAACGGCATCTGCATCCACTGCT
>ERZ779776.629-NODE-629-length-11856-cov-4.232523_pt1 | contig 11856 bp, 16 predicted proteins | sample MGYA00511098_ERZ779776 | MGnify/ENA primary metagenome ERZ779776 (study PRJEB29588, sample SAMEA2149318) | human gut metagenome | biome: human gut; feature: human-associated habitat; material: faeces | place: Denmark | collected 2008/2010 ...
CTCTTTTCTTTTTTTTTAATTTTGTCCAATATCTATTGTAGCACTACAAAATAAGTGAAAAATTTTACTCGAATCTATTGACTTTATGACATAACGATTGTATAATAAATATATATTATTAAATTAGGAGGCATTCTCTAATGAACGATTTTTTCAAAATTGCTGACAAGTACCTCAAGCCGGTAACTACTGGTGCAGGTGTTGTTCTGGGTCTTGCAGTTACATATGCGGCAGGAAGCTATCTTTCAGGTATGAGCAAGCTGTATGGCGGTTTCTACACATTCATGTATGTACTGTTCTGGATAGCATTTGTTCTTCTTGTTATCTGCGGCATCTATGCACTTTTCAAGAAGTATGCAGGTTCTGTTCCACAGCAGAACGCTCCACAGCAGACATATGCACAGCCACAGGCTCAGGCCGCACCACAGGGTGAAAAGTTCTGCCCTACTTGCGGAGGTAAAGTTCCGGCTGGAAATCAGTTCTGCCCTAACTGCGGCAACAAGATAAACTAATCTTAAAGTTTTGCAGATAAAACGCCCTTGATTTTCAGGGGCGTTTTTTTGTTTGAAAACGCATAAAAGTCAAGATACAGCTGCATATAAGTTCTTTCAATACCGCGCTTTTTAGACATAACGCATTTACCTCAGTTTCCGTTTTTTTGTTATGTTTATTATAGCACATTCCAAATCATTTGTAGTAACTATTTTGGGACAGCTGAATTTATTTAGCCGATGTTAATGCACATTTTGTACTTGTATGGTTATTGATTAACTCGTTTTAATCGTTGTGATGCGTAAAAGAGATAATCATATAATTTATTTGGCTGAATTAATGTTAAATTTAAATTATACGTTTAAGAAAAGATAATATACAATTATCTCTCACTGTATATTACAGTACTCTTTACCAACCCTTTTCACATTTTAAACTTCTTAATGAGAAACACATTTCTCAGTTTCGGGGTAAGACAGCAACAAAAAGTTACAAATAACGATCTAACTTTTTAGTATAGATATAACGTCAATTATTAACTTAGATCTATTTAATAATCCGATTATATTCGTTAGTAGCATATGTATCCGTCATACCTGATATAAAATCACATATGGTTCTCACAAGAACACGTCTTTTTTCTTTATACTCAGCTGCATCCTCTTTAGAAAGCTTTTCTAAATTTCCATTGGTAATCATATCAAATTCTTCTTTTATTACTTCATGGTTACCATATTCAAAATCTACAACGTTTTCCGAAATGTTTCTTAGATTGATATACAATTTTCTTTGTGTTCCCTTATGAAGTAACCTTGGATTGTTATAGTAGGCTTTGAACAATCCACTTATTATAGTCTCTGCATTATTGTCAAATAAAGATACCTCCGGCGAATTTATAACTTTGCTTGAGATAATCGTTTCAAGATATTTATTTAATGTCGATGCCTTCTCAGAGAAACAAATCAGTTCTTCTTTCACTCTGTTATTGTTTCCCTTAAATTTAGACAAATCATAATCACTCATTTTACTTTTTGAATTATTAATAACATCATTGATAAAATATGAAACAATAGCTGATACTGTCCGGCTATTTCTCAACTCTTTCTTATCGACAAATCTACGATTTTTTTCACACATGGAAGTTAAATCCTTATTTACCGTTTCAACAATACCCAATAATTCTTTCATCTTTTTCACAGTTAAATAATTTTTAAAATCGTCAAATTCCATTGCTCCAGATGAAAAAGCATCATCAAGATCATGTCCTCTCTGTGCTATTTCATCTGCTATTGCCACAACCTGACCTTCAAGTGTTGAACAAAATTCCTGTGTAAAATGCAACTTATTAGACGCATCATCAGATGAAATGAATTGATCAAGTGAGTAATTATCTCGTTTAAGTTTCGTATGTTTTAGCATACCCTCCAATGTCTGGTAACTTAAGTCCATACCACATATTTCTGTATATTCTTCTTCAAGCAAAGTAGCAACCCTTATTGATTGATAATTGTGTTTAAAACCTCCAAATGACAAATCTCCACTAAACGATTCAACATTTTTAATTATGTTAAACTTTCCCTGCAGAATGCTATCGAGGATCCTTTCGCCCTGATGTCCGAAAGGCGTATGACCTATATCGTGACCCAATGCAATAGCCTCAGTTAGATACATATTTAGTCCTAACCCCTCTGCTATTCCACGAGCGATTTGTGAAACAGCTTGAGTATGAGTCATTCTCGTTCTATAATAATCTCCTTTCGAAGCACTAAAGACCTGCGCTTTATCTACCATTCGCCTAAAAGCCTTTGAATGAACTATGCGTTCATAGTCACGCTGCCCCCTATGCTGCATTGGTGCACGAAGATTATATGCCCTTTCACAGTACTCATTTCTTTGGGCCAAGTCAGCAAGGCCATTCTCTGAGTTTATTTTTTCATAACGCTGTTCTTTTGTTTTTTCTTCAAATGGTCTATTAATTATAAAATCTATTTGTTTGGCAATTAACTCCGATTCTTCTTTTAGCACATATTCATCTTTTCTAAAGTCATCAGAAAGGCTTAATTCAGACAATTTGCAAATATTCTTGATTGCTGTTCCATAATTGCGTTTTGATTTAATGTTAAATTTTATACTAAATCCCTTATCATTATGAGATATTGTTCCCGTGCCAAGATATGAATAAATAATTTTATCATTGTCGTGTATTAGGGCAATTAAAAAATAACTGCTACCAATAGAAGCTTTACTGATTTCTAGCTCATCTTCAGCATAAGAACTCAAATTATAATAATAATTCTTTCTCTCATCAAAAGAGTTTCTAAAATATTCAATAGGTTTGCAACCTTCTTTTAGTTTTATATAAATAATTTTATTGCCCATAAAATCCACCTATTCTTCACTATATTTCCCATTTCAAAAATATAAACGAGCGTGCTGCAATGTGTAAACTTTCCATACAAAGATGATTTACAAAACTTACGGATACTATTTAGAAATATGCCCCCATTTTCATCTTTAGCTTAATCTTATCATAATTTGACAACTTAAAATACAAATAGTAAAAACAAGTGCTCATAATGTCAAAATTATGACTTTAAGTCAATAAACTTCCCCTCACAATCAATAAAATCCTTCGCCAACTGTTCCGCCTCAGCCAAACTGTCCTCCAGTATCTCAAACCCCACCGCAGCAGTAAAATTGTCGATCTCGTCCTGCCCATTTTCATCAGCAAAAATCCGTATCAAAAAGCCCTCACAGAGAATTTTATCACCTTTTTTGTCAACCCTGGGGATATATTTGTCTGGCGTAATTCTCACATAAAAATCCTTGTATCTCATTTAATCAATCTCCTTAAAGCTTCATTTGAAGATCATCATCTTCGTCAAATTCCTCGTCCATCTCTTCATCAAAATACTGTTCGCAACCCGACCTTTCAAGTGCCGCCCTCAGATAGCTAGTATCCATATTGTTCGCCTCATATCCCTGATTTATGACGTTGTAATAATAACTGGTCGGCGGCGATATCTGTCCTTTGTTCATCAAGTACGCCATGCACTCTTTCTTTTCTCCGTCTACCTCTATCTCAAACAGCTCCTTGCGGTAAAGATTCGGAAAGCCCTCATATTTGTCAAGACTGTGCTCATCTCTACCGTCTATCTCCCAGATTAGAACAGGAACTTCTGCGTTTTCTTTCGGCACAATGGTAGCAACACCTCTGAACTCCAACTCATAACCTTTCAGCATTTCTTTACCAACGACCTTTGAATTCGGGCAGCGGTTTGCCATTTGTTCAAGATTGATGTTGCTGCCATAAGCGATATATAATCTTCTGTATTCCATAAAAATCTCCTTTTCAAATTTACATACTCATTTCAAGTTCTTCAATGCCGTCACATTCGCTTTCTAACGGCTCGTTGTTTTCTTCGGGTACATTTTCGGCTTGTGTGCTGTTGTCGCTTACAGGCTCGACACGCTGCTCACGGGCGGCTTGCCGTTCAGCTTCACGTTTTTCTTTCAGCTTTGCCCTTGCAGCTATACCGTCCTCTGGATGTCGCCAGGCTATGTCACCCTCAAGATGTTTCAGCAGATGTGCCCTGCAATTTTTGAATTCTTCACCTATCAGCCCAAGGTTTAAAAGCCATACTCTGAAACTGTATCTCATATTATCACTTTGTGAAATGTGGGGAGAACAATATTTCTTGGTCACAGCCGCATTGCTTATGGCTAATGCAAGCACTATCTGACTTCTTACCTCGCCGGCGTGAAGTGAACCATTGTACGCCCTTATCTCATAATGCCCGTGCTGAAAAAAGCTGTGCAGATTGCAGATCACATATCGGCTGTTCGAGTAATGCTGAAACTGCTCACTCATCCTTCCACGATACCAAAGCTTTTTTATCTCCTCCATATCTTTGGGCTTCTTGCGGTTTATGTCCTCTATGAACTGCTTATTCATCTTGTGACAGTAGCTTTCACGGGCAGATGATACCTGCAAAGCGTCCCATAGAAAATCTTCCTTGCTTGCGAAGATGTTTACAAGATTTCGTATCTGCTGCGGTGTATAATCGTCTGCCGAAATGTGAATGTGCGTGCCTGCACAATATCTCGGACCTGTCACTCCGCCTGCACGGCGTAAGGCTCTCACGACCTCCTGCAAAAGCGGTATGTCTTCATATTCCAGCACAGGAGAATTGAGTTCTACGCTGTATGATTTAGAAGCATGGTCGCCGTCTGCATTATAACATCTTATACTTCCGTCATAAACAACAGACCAATCTCTGTTTTTGGAATCTTTCACGATATATTTGTCATAACTTCCGCCCTCATGGACAACATCACCGCCTAAAACTCTTGAAATTGCCTTCGCCGCTTGACAACGAGTCAAGCCGGTCATTTCTATCTCAATGCCGAACTTTCTTGTTTTTATGCCTTCAAAGTTTCCTGCCAATGTTACACCTCCCAACAAAAAACAGCCTGCGAATATACCGCAAGCCGTAAATTTTAATCGTTATTCAATCTCCGCTTTGACCTCGTATCCCCCTTTAAAAATAACCAGTATTTCGGTCTTGCTCAGTACTTTGACGCACTCAATCAGTTTTCGTATAAGCACATTATCAAAGGTTTCCAACTCAAAATTCTCATGCTCTATCATATCTATAATTTTATCAAGCTTGTCCTGAGTTTGTTGCGAAGTTTTATTCTGAGATTTAAGGGTTTCCAATCGTTCGCTAAGCTGCTGTTCTTCTTGGTATAACTTTGCAAATTCGCTGTCGAGCTTGTCCTCATCGCAGCCGCCGGAAGCTATCAATCCGACTAAATCGTTTCTCGCTTGGTCGATTTCTTTAAGTCTGTTTTCGACGGCTATGATCTCTTCCTGCCCCTGACACTCAAGAACCGAGCCGATATTCGTTTTAAGAATCCTTGCAATGTCATTACGGCATGAATAATAGTTGTTTATCGCATAGATTATAGCTTTGTGGAGCTGTTCTTCCTTTATCGTAGGCGAGTCGGGACAATACTTTTTTCCATGTTCAAGTCGGCTTATGCAACGCCAAACTATTTGCTTTTTGCCTCTTGCCGCCCAAGTGGTTCTGCGATAAGGTGTGCCGCAGTGTCCACAAATAAGCAATTCGGTAAGAGCATATTTGCTTGAATACTTCCCTTGTTCCGTAACTGTTTTATCTGAAACTTTTCGTTTACTGGAACGCCTTGCAAGCTCCTGCTGAACTCTATTGTATGTGTCACGGTCGATTATGGGTTCATGATGATCTGTCACAAGATACATCGGACGTTCGCCGTGATTTTTAACCACCTTGTGGGTTATGCAGTCGGAAGTGAACGTCTTTTGCAGGAGTGCGTCACCTACATATTTTTCATTTTTCAGAATGCTGCGGATAAGTGATTCGTTCCATACTTTCTTTCCCTGTGAAGTCAAAATACCTTTGTTCTCGAGGAGCTTTTTTATCCTGCTCATGCTGTATCCGTCGAGAAACAGCGTATATATCAGCCTTACTGTTTCAGCCTCTTCGGGTACTATCTCCGGTTTTCCGTCTTCGCCTTTTTTATACCCAAGCAGATATTTATACTGAAACTGCACCTTGCCCTCACGGTAGGCTTTCTCTTTGCCCCATGAAACATTTTTGCTGATTGATTCCGATTCTGCCTGAGCAAAACTTCCATACAGAGCTATCATAAATTCCGATGTCATAGTTAAGGTGTTTATGTTTTCTTTTTCAAAGATAACGCCTATCCCTAAGTCTTTCAGCTGTCGGACATACTCAAGACAATCCACAGTATTTCGTGCAAATCGGCTTATTGATTTTGTGATAACTAAGTCAATTTTCTTATTCTTGCACATTCTTATCATGCGGTTAAACTCGGTACGCTTTTTTGTCTGAGTTCCGCTTATACCCTCGTCAGCGAAAATTCCTGCTAAAGTCCATTCTTTCTTACGATTTATGAGGTCTGTGTAGTATGCGATCTGAACCTGATATGAATTCTGCTGTTCCTCTTGCTCGGTGGAAACACGGCAGTATGCGGCAACTTTCAGCTGATGATATTTATCACGGTTTTCCGCAGTCTGGATTTTTGCAGGAATTATCGTTACATTCGGCGCTGTACTCATTTTCATTCATCCTCTCTGTAGTATTTTTGATTTTCACACCATTGATAAACTCAACCTCTATGGTACAAAAATGGCTTATCCAAATTCGTGAAACACACGCTTTGAATAAGCCGATATCTAAGCTGTTTAATTGTTCATGATTTTTGAGCAATTCCTTGATCTTGTCTGTTTTCTGCGGACTGTCATTGTAAGTGCAGCAGTCATATTTCATTTCCGCAAGCTTGAAGATCTCTGCTTTTACTCTGTCAAAATCTGCTTGGGCAGAATCCGTCATATGGTTTATCTCATTTTGCTTACGGACTATATCCGCAGTAGGTGAATATGTGCTTATCTCTCCGCCCAATTCCAACAGACTCGGATTCGCAATAGCCGAATTTAGAACATTAAGAACTGCTCCTATTATCATTTGATCTGTCAATCTATATTCAAACTTATAGCAATCGGGATTTCTGCAATCCCACTTTTCATATTTTGAATTGCCTCCGATTCTTGAAAGCTTGTGACCGCATTCAGTGCAGTATGTACATTTTCTGATTTCTTGTAAATCATCGGGTATCAGATCAAGTGTTGTTGCTTTCCGTATCCGCTTTTCATTTGCAAGTCTAAAAGTATCATCATCAATTATCTGCGGATATTTATCGGTACCAAGATACTTCTCATTTTCAATTATCCGCTTGACCATGTTTTTGTTCCACTTGTCCGAATCAGCATTGTAGCGAATTTTCTCTGACTGCATAAGCTTTGCGATCTCAGACAAACTTCTGCCTTTCAGATACTCGTCAAATATTGTAACAACTGCGTAAACTTCTTTTGGCTCGGTTGTTATCTCGCCGTTTTTCATACAGTAACCGAATGGGATTGTACGATTCTTTGCCATGACGTTGCCTCCTTTCAGACTACAAGAATATCACATTTTTCCCTGAAAAGCTATTACCAATAGCAACAAAAAAATGCCTTGCGATTTGACTTGCAAGGCATTTAGATTCAGTTATAACAACTTTTCATAATCTCGTCCGGAATACACAACTCTCGCTATCGTTACAAGCTTTTTGTCTTCGTCTATCCAGTAAAACATAATATAATTATGAACTATAAGCTTACGATACTCATGCTTCAAAGGCTTGACCGGAATATACATCGGACACTTATACGGCATATTTGCCAAATCTTCGGCAGATTCAGCCATTTTCTCCGCAAGTCTTTCAGCGGCATCCGGATTTGCAAGCTTTACGCCGATATATTTTGCAATATCGACCATATCGCGTCTGGCAATCGGTAAATATTCAATCGTATACATTATTCTCCTCTCGCCGCCGCTTTCATTGCGCTGAGAACATCCTTTGAAGAAAAACGTTCGCCTGTTTCCTCAGCTTCTCTTTCAGCTTCTGCAAGCTTGAAATACACGTCGCTTTCAAACTGCATTTTCTCAAAAGCCTCCATACTCATAACGACCATATCGCCATATCCGTTTTTAGTGAGGAAGACGGGTTGTTCAGTTTCATGCACGGTTTTTGAAATATCCGCAAAATTGTTTCTTAGATCCGAAACGGGTCTTATCATATTCATATCCATAATCATCGCCTCCTGAATATATTTTATCATAATTATGCTAAATTGTCAATGTGCTTTATACATTTTCTTTGAATTTTAATCCGCCGATCAAATGAAACTCCAACTCATGTTGATCTATAACCACAATCTTCTCAACTATACTCTCAAATGCCGATTCTTCAAATTCCGTCATAGGGTTTTCTCTTTTCTCAAAGAAGTCAATCAGCATATCTATCTGGTCAAGAGTTTCGTCCTCATCATCGAAACGTGTAAGCTTTTTCAGTTCTGCTTGCAGTTTATTGATCTTTGCCGTAAGCTCAGTAGTCTGCTCAATGTATTTAGCCTCGTCAAGAAAGCCTTTTGTTTTCAGCCTTGCAAGAACGTGAGTGTGTTCCCTGAGCTTAGCCACTTCTTTGTGTATATCCATAACCTGAGTCTGACCGCTGAATTTTCTGAGTTTCAAATCCTGCAATGCTGTTTGGAGTGGCGTAAGAATAACTTTGTAATTGTGCCACAGTTTGTTACACAAACGGATAAAAGCCAAATAGATTTTGCTTTTCGGTATGCTTCCGTTTTCGCAGTCCGATGCATTAACATCATGTTTACGGCATATCCAGTATGCACCGCTTTTTCGATTTCTGTGCTTATATGTCGCACCGCATTTACCGCAGCAAATTTTCCCGGACAATGCATATTCATTGCTTACAAAATCTCTATGTCGAGATAAAAGCAATACTTGCACCTTATGAAAAATATCCTTATCAACAACAGGCGGATTAACATTTTCTGCATAGTATTTCTGTTTCTCTCCGTAATTTCTTTTCTTAACGTGCGGCAGCGTTTCGGTAACGTAACTTTTCTGAAAAAGAGCGTCGCCGATATATCGTTCATTCTTAAGCACGTATTTCACATTATCCGCTTTCCACAAAACCGACTGCTTGCCGCTTTGTATATTCATACTGTTAAGCTTGTCTGCAATTGCCTGCAAACCGTATCCGCTGACATACCATTCAAACATCTGACGAACTATCTGCATTTGATTTTCATCAACTTCCAAATCACCGTTTACCTTTTTAAAGCCGAACGGCGGAGTAGCATTTTTATACGTTCCGTTTTTCATTCTCTTTTGAATACTCCACCGCATATTCTGTGAAATCGAAGTGGACTCCTCCTGAGCCAGACCGCCCATAATGGTTATCATCATTTCATCAGTCAGTTTTGCGGTATCAATGTTTTCTTTCTCAAAGAATACTGTTATTCCAAGGCTTTTAAGCTCCCTTATATTTTTCAGACAATCCTTAGTGTTTCGGGCAAATCGGCTGATAGACTTGGTGTATATCCTGTCTATCCTCCCTTTGCGGCAATCTTTTATCATTCTCTGAAACTCGTCACGCTTGTCCTCACGGGTACCTGTTATACCCTCGTCGGCGTACAGATCGATCAGTTCTTCCGTTTCGGAGTTCTCAAAAAACTGACTGTAGTATCTTGTCTGAGCCATAAAGGAATTAAGCTGATCTTCGCTGTCTGAACTTACTCTGCAATATGCGGCACAACGGATCTTCGTATTTTGTTCTTCTGTGATTGTCGGCTGTATTACCGTTACTGTCGGCATTTCCTCACACTCCTTTCAACCAACAAGGATACCACAAATTTTTTAGGAATGGTATCATCAAACTCAATGAATTTCTTTGTCCGAATCTGTGCAGTTTTCATGTTTGTCTGCTTGCCCTGCCGCTGTGCAAAGACACATTGCGGTCATGCCGATAAAAGCTCCGACAAACAAGCCAATAAAAAATCCTAACATCTTAATACCTCCTTAAGCTGCATCTTTTGACGATACAAATTCTTTGTAAATATCTTCTGTGTTTCTGCGGTTGAAATTCTGTTTTTCGGTAGTTTCAAGAATTTCATCAAGCTTATCGGCAAACATTCTTGCCATAAAATCGCCGTATTCTGCTTGTCCGAATTTAGTCATCAAAATCCACTCCTATACTTATTTTCATTGCCTCATCGATTTTATTTATTATCCCGCTGTCCAATGAGCCTATATAGCTCCGAAGTCTGCTGCGGTCTATTGTCCTAATCTGCTCGGCAAGAATGACCGAATCTTTAGGCAGTATTTTTGAATTTCTTATGCAGATATGCGTAGGAAGCTTGTTTTTCTTAACTGTTGACAGCGGCAGAACCACAAGCGTGGGACTATGCCTGTTTCCGATATTGTTCTGAACCACCAGCACGGGACGAACACCGCCTTGCTCAGAACCGACTACGGGATCTAAATCTGCGTAAAAAATATCTCCTCGTTTGATCAGCATTTCATTTCGCCACCTTTTGCGGAACTTCAAAGCCTTTTTTGTTCCTAACGCAGTTATGAAACGGGCAGAAAAGAACATCAGCATTCTTGTCATACCACACACAACCATAACATGGGTGTTTGTTTGATAACCTGACTGTTGGTACAGGAATGTTTACTCCAAATTTATAAAAATCTGATTTCTCAGGAATATCGTTATCTTTCATATATCAGCCTCCTGACCTTTTATTTTTATATGTAACAGGCGGTCTGCAAAAGAATGCAAACCGCCTTATTAATTCGTTTTGCCTTCGTCTGATTCGTAAGTTTCAGACGAATTTCCGTGATATTTATCCTAGATACCCGTCACGGCGGAACATCGGGAACGATGAACAGCTTATTCATCTCATGAGCCTCTCACTCCACTATGGTTCTCATAGAGCCGCCCCCATTGCTTGAGTCTGTGGCTGGGCGGAAGTATCATTATCCTCCTGCGTTTCATCGCCTGCTTTGGTTGCTGTCCAAAGGTCTGAACGTCATATTGATCGCTCGCTCAACTGAGGTCGTGGCGTATGGTTCATGCGGCTGCCGAGATTTTATACCGGCCGCAGGATTAACGTTTTCCCGATGCTGTTATTCTGTTGTCAAGATTCTCAGGGATTTGGATCGCTCCTTTTTCCCTTTCACCTTGTAGCCGATGAGAACACCCTTTTTATGCGTTTGAAAATTGACTTCTTAAAATTTCAGCAATTTTATCAATTACGCGGGATATATTCGACTGATTTCTTAGTAAAATTGACGAAATTTCATTTTGAGTGTACCCGTCAAATATGTACATTGTAAAAGCTTCACGCCAGATTTCCGGCAAGGACATGATCTGCGAATACACTTCCATGTCCTCAATCTCATCGATCCAGCCATAACGATTGTTTGTCGAATAATCATCATAAACCGTCAGCGTTCTGCTGTTTGAATTATCAAACAGTCCAACTGTTTTTTCTCTGTAACGCCGATTGGAGTTGAAAACCTCACGGTCAAACTCATAAATTTCCGCTATCTGTTTCTCAGTCATCCCTGCTTTTCTGTACTCCTCAGCGGTTTTCTGCCACTGTTCTTTAAATTTCTTTTCCTCCAAGCCATGATTATAGCTCATATTTTTACCTCCGTTTTGATTTTTCGTTCTGAATCAAAACGAAGGCTTATGGGTATTTGGCAATAAAACATTGCCAATAATTAAAAATGGGCATAAAAAAGACCTTTCTGCTTTTAAAACAAAAAGGTCTGTTAAGAAAAAGGAGTATAACTTTCGGCTTTAAAAGCTTTTGTTATACTCCTCATGTTATATTATTCCAATAAGTTAGCCATCGTTAAAATCATAATTTAAATTATAACTAAA
>ERZ779776.635-NODE-635-length-11795-cov-4.975128_pt1 | contig 11795 bp, 7 predicted proteins | sample MGYA00511098_ERZ779776 | MGnify/ENA primary metagenome ERZ779776 (study PRJEB29588, sample SAMEA2149318) | human gut metagenome | biome: human gut; feature: human-associated habitat; material: faeces | place: Denmark | collected 2008/2010 ...
GGAAGAGCCCTTTACCGTTGCGGAAACCACACCGGTATTGGATAAACCGTTTTTGTCGATGACAACGGTGGAACCGGTCTTATTGCCGCCTGTGTTGTTGTTTTTATTGGTACTGTTGCCGCCGGAAACACTTGTATTGCCACGGTTTCCGGAAGTACCGGAGCCTGCGTTTCCGTTCGTCGTTTTATTTGTGTAGTTTGCCGTAACGGTCGCGTTGGCAGCAGGCATCACCATAGTTGTGGCAGATACCGTATCACTGGCAAATTTAATACTCGTATTGTCAGAAGTCCACTTGGAGAACCGCTGGTTGCTTGCCGGCTCATTGGCAATGACAATAACTGTAGCTCCTGCCACATAGCTGCCGGAACCCTGTCCGTTCTTTACCGTCAGGGTATACAGTGTATTGGCATTTCCGCCGCTCACGGTGCTGTTTCCGTTGTTGCCGTTTCCGCCGTTATTTCCGTTGTTGCCGCTGTTGCCACCGTTATTTCCTCCGTTGTTGCCGGAACCTTTCTTTTCATACTGGGCATATACATCCGTATCCTTCTGGATATTGGTAATGGCAGGCCGCCAGCCGGTAAAGGTATATCCGGTTCTGGTAGGCGCCTGGGGAAGAATGGCATCTTCGCCGGCTGCTACCTTCTGGGTATAAAGCACCTTATCGTCATAGTCAATAAAACGCACCGTAAACTTGGTTTCTTCGGAGTCAATCTTACGGTACTGTGCCGTAATGTCCATGTTGCGGCTTATCTTGGTAAAGTCGGAGGGAATCCAGCCCTCAAATACATAGCCTTCCCGTTTCGGATCTGCCGGTGCAACCGCATCCATACCGATTAAAACCTCCTGTTCGCTGAGTACGGAGCCGTCATAGTCCCAGAAAATAACCTTAAAGGTCGTGGAGGCCGGTTTGTGTGTCACATTGATATTGATGTATTCATCTGCATAGATTTCTGCCGCACTGCCTTCCTCACAGTAAAACTCAATGGTCTTGTAATCACCGTCGGAGCTTAAATTCTGCGGAGTATTGAAGGCTGTCGGATCCAGGTAGGTAACGCTGCTTGGGATTTCCAGATATCTTACGTTACTGTCGTGGAACGCATACTTGCTGATGGACTTACAGGTGGTCGGAAGCTTCACGGAATACAGGCTCTTTGTATTTCTAAATGCATTCTCAGGCACTGTGGAGATTTTGGAAGTGGAAAGATCCACCTGTCCTACTCCTTCACAGTCCATAAAAGCTTCTTTGTAAATTTCCGTTACCCCGGCTAATTCGTCAGCACTTACCGTACCGGGAGTACTGGTAAGACCGCGGCTTTCAAAGCATTCAATTATACTCTTCTTGTTGCCGCCCTCATCTACGCCGTAAAGAATACCCTTTTCGCAGGTATACAGCGGATTATATCCATCCCAGGACTGGAACGCAACATTGTCCATAACCTGGCAGTCCCTGAAAGGACGTATGCCGATTTCACTGATACTTCCGGAAAAAGTCACACCGGTGAGCTTTACATTGTTATTGAAGGCATAATCCCCTATGGACATGGAGGTACTTGTCGGAGCAAAAAATCCCGTCAGGGCAGAATCGGAGCCGACCGTTTCCTTCATGGTGCTGCCGTGTGTCGTATAGTCATAGGCAAACGCATAATCATCAATCACCGTTTGCGGGCTGAACACGTCAATGTGGGTAAGTGACTTACAACCGCTGATGGTATACGGTTCAAATTCCACAATATCGCGGAATATAATGTTCTGGATTTCCGTATCCGGCGTATCGGAAGCATCTACCTTCCGTAAAGCGTAAGTACCGTCCGCATTTAAAACATAACTTCCATCCGCATTTTTCTCTGCTTTGGCATTGGAGAAAAGTCCCTGTTTAACAGCCTTTACTCCCTTCGGAATATCCGGCTGTAATGCCGCATAAATAATACGCCACTGATCGTCTGTCACTTCCGTGGAATTGTCTGCCAGCCAGCTGTTGTAAACGGAAACAGCCGTTCTTGCCGCATCTTCATAATCAGACGTAATGTACGGATAATTGGCTTTGGTATACTTTGTGGTCAGTTCCTTAAATCTCGGATAATCCACCAGGGTAGCCATCCCCTTGCCGGTATCCGGGTTTACCACATACTGCACTTCCAAGTTGGTCGGCCAGCCGCTGAAATAGGTAATGTAGGTCTTTGGCTGGGAGCCGGCATTGATATTACTGTCGGTCGACATGGCATAAGTAAACGGAATGCAGGTATCGGAAACGGTACCGGTAAACCGAAGCACCGGTGTGGATTTCAGGTATGTGCTTTCGTTGGGACAGCCGGTTGCATGTACGCCGTCCACAAGCTGGGTAGCAAAGGCATTCTGTCCTATATACTGTACGGAACTGGCATCCTCAAAAATAACATCCTTTAAATTATGGCATCCCTTGAATGCGCTTTCGTTAATATCATGCACCGTTGCGGGAATGGTAATCTTCTCTAAGAAGCAGTTGCCGGAAAAGCTGCCGGAATTGATGGCGGAAATACCGTAAGGGCCTATGGTGGAGGGTATGGTTACTTCCGCAACCTTCTTATTCATATTGAAGTACAAAAGCTCATTGTTGGAATTGACCTGATAGGTCAGCTCTGCGGTACTACCGTCGGTAGCGGTTTCTCTCTTGATAATTTCATAGCAGTCCCTGTCCGCATACTTAAAAGCAATGGCATTTGCCTTGGTAAAGGTGTGCGTGGTGGAGGAACCGTCCGCTTCAAAATAAAAGGTGGGGTCTACCCAGGAAAGAAAATTCAGATCCTTTCCCGTATATTCTCCTTCAAAGTCGGTATAGGGGCTTTTCACTTTAATTCTCTTTAAGCCGTTGCAGCCCTCAAAGTTATTTAAGTTGATTTTTCCGGTAATGGACTCCGGCAGAGTCAGGTCGGAAATTCTGGTACAGCCCTTGAATACGGATACACCGAGGTCATCCAGAGTGACATTCTTGCCTTCGTTTACACCGGCAATATCCAGTGTGCCTGCGGTAAGGCCTAAGTTCGAGCAGCCTTCAAACGCATGATCGTAAATCTTCGTAACACTTGCGGGCAGGGTAAACTCCATCAGCGCCCGGCAGTTTAAGAAGGTGTAGTCGGAAATATACTGCAGACGGGAATTAAAATCCAGTCCGATTGCCGCCATATTGACGCAATTGGCAAATGCATGGTGTCCCATTTCGGTAAGACCGTTGCCGAGGGTGATGCTTTCCAGACCGGTACAGCCGTAAAAGGCATAGTTGCCGATTCCCATCAGTCTTTCGCCTACCACAAGGGTACGGATGTTTCCTTCATTGGCAAATACACCGTTGTCAGGATTGGTATTGATGGTACCTTCCGGCTCCGCTACCACCCATTCCTGTACGGCACCGTCTCCGGTTGCCAGAGGGTTTGCCATTAAGGACTGGTTTCCTATGTACATAACGGTGATGTTTTTAATCCACTGTTCGGCGGTGCTTTCGGTCTTACGGTAATTGTAACCGTCATCGCCCTTATAAACGGTACCGCTGGTATCGCCCGTTGTGTCCCGGTAATAGAAATCCGCTAAATCCAGAGTGCTCCACTGCTTGTAATCCGCATAATAGCAGGCTCTGAATTCCGCTTCCTTTACCAAAACGGGGTTGCCGGAAACATCTTCTTCGTATACCGGATCGTTTGCCTTGTAATACAGAGGCTTCTGGCTGCGGCTCACGGCTACATAGCCGGTACGGGAACCTAAGTTTTCGTTGTATTTGGTAAACGCATCCACACTGTCGGGAATTACCAGCTTGTTGTCTGCCAGGTTTCCTGCGTTGTAGCCTAAGATAATCGCAACCTTGTCCGGACTCGTGGAGGAAGCGTTGACAAAGGCAAACTGGTAAGTACCGTCACCCGTTGTATAAATGGTATCGCAGTCAGCCGGCACCACAGGGATTACGCTGCTGCTCTGTGCAGCGCTGCCCTTCCATATCTGCTCATCCCAGAGATATTTTTTATCCCCTGCCGCTTTCGTCTCCGGTACGGGAATGAGAGCAATGAGGAGTGCTGTTATCAGGCAGACAGCGCCTAATGTCTTTCGCAGTCTCCTCCTCAATTTCAGATTTTTCCTTTTTATTTCTTTCTTTGCCATGTCTTTCTCCTTTTCCGGGAAATTTATCGGATTTTCTTTGCAACCACAACAAATCTTCCGTCACTGGTATAGTAATCACAGGTGGACAGAGTGAGAAGCTCATCTCCGTACTCGGCGCTGACGCCCGTATCGTACAGGGACATATCCGCCATCTGCATCATATTGGATTCAAATTCGGTTTCCGATACCGCATCCGTAAACTGGTAATACTTGAATACGATTTCACTTTCTTCATAAATTTTGGAGCGGAACACATACATCACTTCGTAGGTGCCTTTTTCGTAAATAGTATCAAACTGGATGTATTTATGCTCTTTGTAAAACTTTTCGGAGCTGTATTTGTTGAGCTGTCCGAACATTCTGCCGCTTCTCATATGGTGGCCGTACAGAATGAGGTTTGTGGAGCGGGGATAAATGCTGCAGTCCTTGTCTAAGAAAATGCTGCCGTTTTTGTCCTCCTCCTGGTCAAAATTATGGTTCAGATAGTAATCGTTGTTCACAGTCTGAAGTACCGGGTAATCTATATATGTATCGTCAATTTTTACCCATCCGATTAGTCTTTTGTTCAAACTATATAAAGTTTGATACTCCGGCAGAATATCCGGAAGTGTATCCGCCGTGTCATCATCATAGTGAATGACCGGTGTTTCCGGTGTTTCCGGAGTGGTAAGTGCGGTGTTTTTCAGGTTCTTTTGTATGGCGGCATAATCATCCAGCCTTTTTGTCCGGTAGGAATAGTCTGCAAGGTAGGCAAGGCTTCCCACAACCAACAGGCTGCACACCGCCACAATGCCCCTCCGGATATGCTCCCGCTTTTTCATTTCCCTTAAAATCCGCTTCTGCATGTCCGCATCAAATTCATCCAGGGAAGTATGGGATTTGCTTTTTCCGGAGGATGCCCTCTGTCTGCCGGCAGGTTTCTTTCGTTTGTCTTCTTTTCCAAAGCCATCTCCTGCCTTTAGGAGAGTTTCCTTTTTATCCTGCAGTTCTTCCGTAAAATCCTCTTTCAGAATGGTATACAGCCGGATTTTCCCCTGTGCAATATCGGCAAGCAGGGCGTCAATCTGCTCCGGTGTATCTGTATTCCTCTGCTTTTTTATCTTTTCAATCTCTGCTTTATCATGCAGAGCTAACTTATAGTCGGCTTCCGTCCGGAACTGTCTGCCTGCTGCTTCGTACACGGGCATCTCTCCTGTTTCTCTTTCTACACATACATATACAAGTACTATTTTACTATATCTTTTAATTTATTCAAGCATTTTTGCCTTGCAAAAATTTTTTTAATCATGTGGAAACATTGACATGCCTGTGTACATAGAATAAACCATAAAAACAATTCGGAGGCAATTAAAATGAGTGATTTAACTGCTACCAACTGTGGATGTAACACAGGATGCAACACCGGCTGCAACAATAACAACGGATGCGGATGCAACATTATCTGGATTATCCTGCTTCTCTCCTGCTTCGGCGGCAACAACGGCTGTGGTCTCGGCACATCCGGCGGCTGCGGTTGCGACAACAACAACTCAAGCTGTGACTGGCTCATCTGGATTCTGTTGCTTTCCTGCTTCTGCGGAAACAATAATTCCTGCTGCTAATGACCCGGTTCCTTAGGGAGCCGTACTCACTTGCGGGCGGGCCCTCAGAAAGTCCGTCCGCCGCATACAAAAAACGTCTTTTACATAAGATTTTTGCATAAGATTAGAAAAGCACTTTCGATGGAGGATTTATGCAGACGGACAAGGACAACTGTGACAAAATTCTTGCTTTTGACAGCATTTATACCAATAACCACATCCAGATGTATAAACTCCTCCTGCCTTATTTTGAACCGGAAATGCAGAAAAAGATGGCAATATACATTAAATTCATGGAGTTTCAATATACGCTGTCTTATTTTAAAAACCATCCCTATGCCTGCCAGCCGAGACAACCCATGCCGGACACAGATGCTTTGTGCAAGGAGCTTTCTCCCTACTGCAACCGGGAAGAAAAGCAGAAGCTGGACCGTTTTGCCCGGTATTCTTCCTCGGTAAAAAACGCGCAGGAAATGATGGAGATGGCAGCCATGATGAAGGATATGTTCCCGGAGGGAGCTCCTTTTCCCGCAGACGGCGACGGTTCCATGGACATCAGCCAGATTTTATCCATGCTGGGAAAACAATGACGGACAGAACCCATAGCCAGCTGCAAGGTTTACAAATCAACGAAAACGAGGTGTATCATGGAAGAAAGACCGGAATGGATGTCCGACCCTCTGGTCAAGGACATTTCCCTTAACAAACTCGAATTTTTAGGCTCCCTGGTTACCGGCGGCAAAGGTAAAAGCCAGAAGGAACTCATGTCTTTTTTTATGCTCAGAATGAAGGAAGCCAGACAGGCAGACATCTCCTTTTCCAAGGACGAGGTTGCCCGTGTGATTGAAGCCATCAGGCTTCACAGTACCAGGGAAGAATTGGAAAAAATGAATGAAATCATGAAAAAAGCACCGACCTCATAAGCCGGCGCTTTCCTTTTATGCTTTTATTACGGTTTTACTACAATATTTACAATTCTGCCGGGTACATAAATTTCTTTTACGATGGTGCCGGTCAGCTTGTCGCCGAGCATTTCCTTTGCCATGGCAAGGATGTTGTCCTTCTGTTCGTCCTTGGAAACCTTTAAGGTTCCTTTCATCTTACCGTTAATCTGGACAGCCAGCTCGATGGTGGACTCTACCGTCTTTTCCTCATCGTATTCCGGCCAGCTGGTCTGATACAGTCTGCCGTCAAAGCCGTTTGCCTGCCACAGTTCCTCGGTGATGTGGGGAGCAACCGGATTAAGCAGGGTAAGCAGGGTCTTGAATTCTCCCTTGGTAACGGCATTCTTCTTGTAGAAATCGTTAATCAGGGACATCATGGCTGCAATAGCCGTGTTGTACTTTAAGCTTTCAAAGTCGGAGCTTACCTTCTTGATGGTCTGATGCATCTTAGTTTCCATATCGGCGGAGTAGCCTTCGTCATCCGTCAGGATATCCTGCAGCTTCCAGACTCTCTCCAAAAATCTGCGGCAGCCCTTTACGCCGTCCTCACTCCAGGAAGCGCTTAAATCAAATGCACCGATGAACATTTCATAGGTACGCAGGGTATCTGCACCGTACTCTCTTACGATATCGTCAGGATTTACCACGTTGCCGCGGGACTTGCTCATCTTTTCACCGTTGGAGCCTAAAATCATACCGTGGGAGGTTCTCTTCTGGTAAGGTTCGGGACAGGGAACTACGCCCTCATCATATAAAAATCTGTGCCAGAAACGGGAATACAGAAGGTGGAGGGTTGTATGCTCCATACCGCCGTTGTACCAGTCTACCGGCATCCAGTATTTCAGGGCTTCGGGACTTGCCAGTGCATTTTCATTGGTGGGGTCCGTGTAACGCAGGAAATACCAGGAAGAACCTGCCCACTGGGGCATGGTATCGGTTTCTCTCTTAGCGGGGCCTCCGCAGCAGGGACAGGTGGTGTTTACCCAGTCCGTCATGTGCGCCAGAGGGGACTCGCCGTTGTCGGTGGGCATATAGCTTTCCACATCGGGAAGCTCCAGAGGAAGCTCGCTTTCCGGCAGAGGCACATAGCCGCACTTCTCACATTTTACAATGGGAATGGGCTCGCCCCAGTAACGCTGTCTGGAGAATACCCAGTCTCTTAATTTATAGTTGGTCTTTTCGTGGCCGATGCCCTTTTCGGTTAAAAATTCAATGATTTTCTTCTTGGCATCCGCTACGGACAATCCGTTTAAGAATTCGGAATTTACAAGGGTTCCGGTTGCCACGTCGGTAAATACCGCTTCGTTTACGTCCACGGGGCTGCCTGCCACTACTTCGATGATGGGCATGTTGAATTTCTTGGCAAATTCCCAGTCTCTTTCATCATGTGCGGGCACCGCCATGATGGCGCCGGTACCGTAGGTCATCAGTACATAGTCGGAAATCCATACGGGAATTTCCTTGCCGTTTACCGGGTTTACCGCAGTCAGACCGTCCAGCATAACGCCGGTCTTGTCCTTTGCGATTTCGGTTCTTTCAAAATCGGACTTCTTGGCTGCCATTTCACGGTATGCCACTACATCGTCCCAGTTTTTAATGGAGTCTTTATACTTATCGATAAAAGGATGCTCCGGACTCATAACCATGTAGGTAACACCGAATAAGGTATCCGGTCTGGTGGTATAGACGGTCAGCTTATCCTCTTTGTCCTTTAATACAAAATCCACTTCCGCACCGGTGGACTTGCCAATCCAGTTTTTCTGGGAAACCTTTACTCTTTCAATGTAATCCACGGTATCCAGACCTTCGATAAGCTTCTCCGCATAAGCGGTAATCTTTAACATCCACTGGCTCTTTACCTTGCGGACTACTTCGGAACCGCAGCGCTCGCAGACGCCGTTTACCACTTCCTCGTTGGCAAGACCTACCTTACAGGAGGTACACCAGTTAATGGGCATTTCCGTCTTGTAAGCAAGACCTGCTTTAAACAGCTTTAAGAAAATCCACTGGGTCCACTTGTAGTACTTCGGATCCGTGGTATTGATCTCCCTGTCCCAGTCAAAGGAATAGCCTAAGGAATGAAGCTGGTTTTTGAAACGTGCCACGTTATTCTTGGTCACAATCTTCGGATGGATGTGATTCTTGATTGCATAGTTTTCGGTAGGCAGACCGAATGCGTCCCAGCCCATGGGGTAAAGAACATTGTACCCCTGCATTCTTCTCTTTCTTGCAACGATATCCAGTGCCGTATACGGTCTCGGATGTCCTACATGAAGTCCCTGTCCCGAAGGATACGGAAATTCTACCAGTGCATAATATTTCGGCTTGGAATAATCGGTGGAGGTAGCAAATGCTTTTTCCTTATCCCAGATATCCTGCCATTTTGTCTCCACTTCTCTGTGGTTGTATACTTCTGCCATTGTTCTGTCCTTTCCTGCGCCAAGCTTCTTTCCTCATAAGGTAAATTCATTCTATATATGTTCTATATATAAGAAGCCCTTTCATCTCACAAGAAACGAAAGGGCTTTCTCCCTTAAGCGCCTAAGCTTCATTTTAAGCACTTCCAGGACTATTGTCAATCACTTTCCGTTGTTGCCTTTGCCGCTCTTTCGGCTACTTCTTTCTCCTGCACATCCGACGGCGCCTGTTCATAGCGGGCAAACGTGTAGGAATACTCGCCCCTGCCGCCGGTCATGGAGCGTAAATCCGTACAGTAGCCGTACAGACTGCTCATGGGAATATCCGCTTCAATCACCTGTCTGCCGCCTTGCAGAGGATTCATGCCGAGCACCCTGCCTCTTCTCTTGTTCAGATCTCCCATCACATCACCGGTATAGGTTTCCGGAATGGTGACCTTTAAGTTGGCAATGGGCTCTAACAGAATGGGCTTTGCATCCATAAAGCCTTTGCGGAACGCCTGGATGGCAGCCATCTTGAATGCCATTTCGGAGGAGTCCACCGGATGGTAGGAGCCGTCATATAAAACTGCCTTTACGCCCACAACCGGATAGCCCGCCAAGGGTCCCTTCACCACGGATTCCTGCAGCCCCTTTTCCACTGCCGGGAAGAAGTTCTTGGGAACGGCGCCGCCTACGACCTCCTGGGTAAATTCATAGGGCTCCTCCAAGTTGCCGGAAGGGGAGAAACGCATCTTGACATGACCGTACTGTCCGTGTCCGCCGGACTGTTTTTTGTATTTGTACTCCGTATCTGAGCTGCCCTTTATGGTTTCCTTATAGGCTACCCTGGGCTTAGAAAGTTCAATTTCCACCTTGTATTCGGAAAGGAGCCGGCTGGCAATAATCTCTAAATGCTGTTCGCCCATACCGTAAAGGAGCGTCTGCCTGTTTTCCGCATCGTTTACTACCTTTAAGGTCAGGTCTTCGTGGGTGATCTTCTGCAGAGCCTGGGAAATCTTATCCACGTCCGCCTTGTCCTTCGGCTTATAGCGCATGCAGGTGTACGGAGTGGAAATTTCCCACTTGCCGAATTTGATGGTGGTCGCCCTGGTGGACAGGCTGTTGCCGGTGCGTGCCGCCGTCAGCTTTGCCAGTGCGCCGATATCGCCGGCATGCAGCTCCGGTACTTCCACCGGCTTATTGCCGCAGAGCACGTACAGCTTGCCGACCTTTTCCTCGATGTCCCTGTCTAAGTTGTAAATCATATCGTCCTGTTTTAAGACGCCGGAATTTACTTTAATCAAAGAATACTTGCCGATGAACGGGTCCACGATGGTCTTCCAGATATAGGCGGATTTTGCCTTGGAAAAATCGTAATCCGCATGGTAAATCTCTCCTGTCTTCATGTTGATGCCGGCAATCTCCCTGTTTTCCGGGCTGGGGAAATATTTGATGATATCGTCAAGCAGTGTGTAAACGCCCTGGCACAATGTATTGGAGCCCATGCTCATGGGAACGATGCTGCCGTCGCAGACATTGGTACGCAGCGCCGCACGTATTTCCGCTTCGGAGAAGGTTTCCCCGTTAAAATACCGCTCCATCATATCCTCACTGGTTTCCGCTACCGCTTCCATTAAGGTATCCCGGCAGATTTTCAAGTTGGGCTTATTGTATTCCGGCACCTCGCAGGTCACAACTTCTTTTCCCTTCCATCGGTTGCCGGTTTCCGTAATGACATTGACATAGCCCACGAACTTTTCATTTTCACGGATGGGCAGATGGAAGGGCGCCATTTTCTTTCCGTATTTTTTCGTCATGTCCTCCACGACCTGACGGAAGGAGGCATTGTCCACGTCCATGTTGGTCACATAAATAATACGGGGCAGCTTATACTTTTCGCAAAGCTCCCAGGCTTTTTCCGTACCCACTTCCACGCCTGCCTTGCCGTTTACCACGATAATGGCGGCTCCCGCGGCACTTAAGGCTTCTTCCGCTTCGCCCACAAAGTCAAAATAGCCGGGCGCGTCTAAAATGTTGATTTTATAGCCTTCCCATTCAATGGGAACCACGGATGTGGAAATGGAAAACTGCCGTTTCTGCTCTTCTTTACTGTAGTCGCTGATGGTATTGCCGTCCTGAATTTTGCCCATGCGGGAGGTTATTCCGGAAAGGTAACCCATAGCTTCGGAAAGACTGGTCTTTCCGGAGCCGCCATGGCCTAAGAGTACTACATTTCTGATTTTGTCGGTTGTGTAAACTTTCATATAATTCCTTCCTTTCTCTTATTTTTTTGTGATTTATGTATAATTGAATTTCATTTTTCAAAAATCTATAGGTATATATTACTAAATTATCACTCATTTTACAAGAAAAATGTTCTATTTTAAATACAATTATTGCTCGTTGACTGTAACGCGTTAAAGTGCTACAATTCTTATAATTGTAACGTAAACATGCCTGAGCCATGTAATTTTCATGCATGTCACGGGAAAGAAAGGTCTGAACATATGTCTTATATCACCTGCGGATTTATCGGACTCGGTCTGATTGGCGGTTCCATTGCAAAAGCCCTGAAAGCCTTTCGCCGGGATGTCCGTATTCTTGCCTTTGATACCAATAAGGAAACCTTAGCGCTTGCCCTGAAGGAAGGCATTGCCGACGAAGCCGTCTCCTCCATCAACGAGCGTTTTTCGGTATGCGACTACCTATTTTTATGTGCGCCGGTTTCCAATAATGATAAAAACTTAACT
>ERZ779776.636-NODE-636-length-11789-cov-2.734617_pt1 | contig 11789 bp, 10 predicted proteins | sample MGYA00511098_ERZ779776 | MGnify/ENA primary metagenome ERZ779776 (study PRJEB29588, sample SAMEA2149318) | human gut metagenome | biome: human gut; feature: human-associated habitat; material: faeces | place: Denmark | collected 2008/2010 ...
ATTCCTGAAGCTATAGGAGGCAGATACTGACTGACCGGATGCCGTGTAGTAGTCATCCACTCCGGAACTGAACGAACGATAGTCGGTGAGTATCGAGGAGTCATGAATGTCATGTAGGGATGCCGGAGACCTGCGCACACTGCCCCGTAGGGTAAACGACATTCTCGGAGTGATGCGGAATCTTGCTGCAAGCGACGGGGAAAAGAAAAATTCTGTCCGGTTGCTCAGACCTCCGGAAAAGAAATATGAATAAAGATTGACCGGCATATTAAATGTCAGTTCCATCTTTTTATAACTCCATTCCAGTTTTGGGGAGGCGAATACCCTGAGATAATTGGTTGTCAGTTCATCCCTGTCTTTTAAGCCCTCAATAACAACGCCCCATAAATCTGTGTCGAGATTGCGGAAATAACCGGAGAGACCTGTCTCGAGAGAGAGCAAAACGCGGTTGAACACAAATCCGAGTGATGCACGTTCATCCGTGAAGAAGGAGTGCTGGCTGATACTTTGTCCATATTCTTTCCCGTCCTGACTTACGGTAAGTCTTTCCGGAATGGAGTTCCATTCGTTGCGACTGTTGAATGTCACAAGTTTGTTGCCTCCGAAACGCTTTATCACCTTCAACAGATTGCACACCGAGTATTCCGGCATTCTTGCTGACTGGATATTGGGCAATGAGCCGGAGGTGTTGAGGGTACGGTCATTCCATGAGAAATCCGCCGACAGGGTGTTGTTGAGGAAATATGTCTTCTCATTAGCCTCGTATGAGAATTTCCCGGTCACCGCGTTGCGGTGGAATAGGGAATTCTTATCCTCAAGGATAACCCTGTCGCCCGAGTCAAGGAAATATGTCGTTGTGCTTGCGCCTTGCGCCGACACCCTGTCATTGTTGTAGTCTATCTGTGCCTTGAATTCCCCTCCCTTGCCTGTTTTCAGAAGATGGCTCGACGATACCATCCATGAGCGGTTGAAATAGCTGCGGTTTCTTTGCAGATTGGGAGTTGCCGGACTTGAGAGGGAAATGTATTCTTTCATGCTTTCATCCGACCTGTCTGATGTAAAGTCGATCAACTGGTCTGAGAGATTGAGTCCAGTGTTGTTCCCCTTGAATGTGGTGATCATCTGATATCTCCCGGTCACCATCATCGTGAATATGTCGCCTTGCCATAGTGCTCCTTTGGGTTGCTGCGACCATCCGCCTCCGAGGTTGCCGTGTACAAGAAGGGTGGCTTTCGATCTGTTCTTCATCTTAAGGTTGATTGCCGCCTGGTCGGAAAAACTGAGTCCGCGGAGCACTTGCATGGGCTGGTGGTTCTCCATCACCTCGACGGCCCCGATATCGGTATGTGATATTCCGTTTGTTGCAATGCCGTACTTACCCCCTAAAAGGTCGTTCCCCTCGATATAAAATTTGTTGATGTCAGTGCCCTGATACTGGATTTTGCCGTTGTTGGCGACATCTATACCCGGCATACGTTTCAGCACATCGCCGATGGTACGATCCTGTTTTTGTGCGAAACTGCCCACGCTATAAGTTATGGTGTCTCCGTTCTCCCGGATACGGTCTGCCTTAACAACAACTTCCTGTAGTTCCAAAGCACCTTCTTCCATAAGAATGGTGATTGGAATTGTCCCATTTTCTAGCTTTGCAGAATATGGTTTGTAACCAAGCATAGTGGCATTAATAGTCAGATTATCTAAAGGTCCTGTAACTTTTATAGAAAATGAGCCTTTTTCATCAGATGAAGAGAAACCCATAAGACTTCCCTTCTGATTCTTGACCATTACGTTTGCTCCGACAATGGATTCTCCGGAGATAGACTCTGCTACATTGCCCTTGATAACGGTCTGCGACAAGAGTACGACACAGTTTACAAGAAGTATGTATAACGTAAGTAGATATTTCATATTTTTCTATTCGTGTGGATAATCTGTCTCCTGACTGTCGTATTGGGCTTGTTCAGGTGTTGACTGGGAGCCATTCCCATGTAGGGCACTCATAGATGCTACAAATTTACCCTTTATTGATTGGTCGTATATTTTCTGGAGAAATTTCTGTCTTGATTTCATTTTATATGGCTCATGTCTGACATAAAGACGAATTCCGACTGGTCCGATGTTCTGTGTCGATATCCCAGTTGCCAGATATGAATAATGGTTTTTGCTGTCTGAGGCTTCCAATACCAATCCGGGTAATCCAAATAATTTCCAAGGACCTTCCTTTACAGGAATCTCAGGAGTGAACCAAACATTCCATTCCCGTCCTCGAAAATCACATGTGGCCAGCTGACATTGATATCCTAAGATTTCCTTAATTTCTTTCTTTATATCCCATTTTGGAGCTTCCGTAGGTTCGGAATATGAATAGCCGTCTCCAGCTATCCTTCTATATACCATTGTCTCGCCATCGTTCACGTTTCGGAAAAGAAACTCACTTTCGAGTCCGCCAATAGGATTGATTGCAGGTTTCCCTATAGGGTTAGATTCCCTGTAGAGTTTTTCATGTAGCTCGAAATTATTCCGCAATAAGGAATCTGCCCACATCTTCTTCGTTGGATAAAACATAGAGCATGTTGCCCCAATTCTCAATGTCATTGGGTCTGTATGAGTTCTCCATTTCAATGTATCGCTTACACTTGTCTTGTCATATTGTACCTCAATTATTCCTGATTCTTTGTCATTTATAATATCTGCTTTAGAAAGAAGAAAAAATGCAGCAAATACAACTACAATTAAGTATTTCATATATTGGTTTTAAAAATAGACAATTAATATAATAAGGAGGATGTCAGCAAATACTTTTCGTCTAATATTCTAATAAAATATGAACATTGTCTTATTTCTGACATCCTCCTAACTTTTAAGAGTTATGCCCCAGCACACGCTTCAATACGCTCAGCCCAGTCATCCCAATATGCGTCTTCCATTTCTTGGTTGCCGCTACTTACATGAGTATTGGCCTCATACTGAAGATACCACATGCAATCATGTGATCCGGAGCCACCGTTAAGAGAGATCAGTTCAATGGTTGAAATCTTTTTCATGATCTTTCCATTATAAATGTTATACATTTCTTGTACGCGGATGATTTTGCGTTTGCAGGTTGATTCATAATGCCTGCGTCTCTAGTTCGAATAATATCCGGTTATATTTCTGCCCGATGTTTTTTTTGTAAAGTTAATCATCGCAAAATAAGAAATAAACACCCAAAAGGGTGTTTATTCTTGGACACGTACATTTGCTCTGTTATATGTTTGCATGTGTCCCTATTGATTTTCACTTTGAAATTGACGTTTAGATATATTCATTTAGTTTCAGGTTTATTCATAAATGGATATTGTAAATAAGAACATAAAGAATTTTCCCGTAAATATCGGGGATGAAGTATATTATTCGGAAGAGCTAATATGTTATTTATGAGGATAGTCAGTTTCTTCGAAATCGTATCTTCTGTTCTTGATGGTATCAGCCTTGGCGGATTTGTTGGATATTCCATAAGCTACGCGTACTTTGTCCATCATGTTTGACTCCTTTACCCTATATCTATGAATCAGTCCTTTTATGCGATCTTTTACGATAAGTCTGTCCCTGTAATTATAATACTCTACCAATCCCGGATTGCTTGTGTTGATCCTGATAGCCTCGTAGCAGTATTCATTTTTTTCATCACATGCTTTCAGAATAATGCCCGGCAGTCCTATTAGTTTCCATGGACCTTCAGGTATGGGTATTTCAGGAGAAAAGAAGGCAGACCATTTTCTTCCCCTGTATTCGGAGGTTGCCATTATACAGTCATAACCTAATACATTGATCATGGAATCCTGTATTTCCCAATGTGGTTTGGCAATATCCTCGTTCAGTTGCCAGTTCGATAGATCATATCTTTGATGTACTATCTGTTTATTTTTGTTGTAGTCACGGAAAATAGCCTCTTTCTCCAATCCTGCTAAATATTTTGACGATTCTAGGTCTTTAAAACTGCTTAAAAGGTATTCTGGATTCTCTTGCATTTCAAGGTCTGTTCGATTCTCTTCTGAATAAAAAGCACTGGCGTGTTCTCCCGCAAACAGTGTGAGGTTGTCGGTTTTGAATCTTCTGTCTGGAAGTAACGTGTCAAGCACCATCGTACGCTTGTATAATACTTTAATTCTTGCTGTGTCGATTACATGCACCTCTCTTGTCCTTGCCGATGAGCAAAGAGTACAGAATAGGAATAAAACCATAAGTAATATTCTTGCCATAAAATAAAAGCTTAATAATGTTGCAGGCATTAATCAATAATTAAGCCTGCAACATTGTCATAAATACTCGATTACTTCATACAATAAGTTTCCCAGGCATCTGCCCATCTGTCCCATTGCTCGTCAGTAAAAGTGTGACCATCGGTATTGGCAATTTTCTGGAGATCAGCACAATTAATCTGTGTTTGCATTTCTCCTCCCATAAGATTTGCCAATTCAAAAGTATGTACTTCTTTCATTGTATTATCGGTTGTTTAGAAATATACACCACTTGCACGCGGGATGATTTTGCGTTTGCAGGTCGTTTCAAAGCCTGCTTCTCATTGTATTATGACGTCATTTTATTTACTTGTTATTTACTTGATCTGCTATAATGAACTCAAGATCTTCCATAGAATAAACCGAAGAGAGCAATCTGTCATTCAAAACTATTCGGGGGAATCCGGATATATTTAGTCTTTCTATCTCCCTATCATTTTCCTGGATTATCTCATTTACTTTGTAATTATTTGGGTCCGTTATGAATTTACAGTATAAACTATGTGTTTTCCCGATACTCCAAAGATGCAATTCATGGATAAATTTATCCTTATCGGAAAGATAGCTCTGAATCCATATCTTTATTATTTCCGAATCCATTTCTGTCGTTTTTCCAAGAACAATATTCCATTGAAATTTTATGTCCCTTTCGGCTAATGAAAGTAATTCTGATACGACTTTTCGACAATGTTTACAACTAGGAGATATAATTGTAGTAACATTAATATTAGCTGTATCTCTTCCTAATTTCATAGTGGCTTTAATCTGTTCGGCATATGAGCTTTCAATTAAGAATATATCTTTATTGCGTTTTAACTTTAGATTTTCAATCTTAGTGTTTAAATTATTCTGTCTAGTTAACCGAATTTGAGAAAATAACGTTAACAGACAAAGGAAACAAATTGCGAAAAAAGCCCAAATTGTCAGCAACCCGAAGTTGACAGGCAGAGAGGGCATATAACAGAATATAGCAGTTTGAAGAATCACACATGCCAGTATCATAAGGCACAATGGACATATTTTCCTGACCTTCCACTGACTGTAAGCTGAATACATCGCCACTGGAACAACCACAATGGCGGATACGAGGCTCATTGTGTATGTGGAATCAGTCAGCCCTAAAGCACATGCCATTAACAAGCACGACAACTGGGACAGAAAATATGACACAGCCATACAGCTCATGCTAAGCCCCCCTAATTTACTATATTTGGATTCCGCAACGGCATCACAGTCTGTTGTCGATGACGAATGACAGATTTTATCAACTATGCTAATTGGCGATATGTAATTTTGCCAGTACATGCACGCGCTCATTGCTAATCCTAATAATACAGGCGCGGTAAAAATGGCTTGAGTCCCTTGTCCTACAAAGACCATGCATATAACAAATAAAAACAGCAATATTGAGACGACTGCTATGAGATTCTTTTTAGCACGCACATTTGTTATCGGCGATGCATCGGTATATATCACAACTCCATCCCATACATTTGTAATATTCTCTTTGTTATTTATTTCCCATTTGTTCTTTGCTGGATGTAAGACCTCAAGAACATTGTGGCATCGATTCCACCTTGAAATGGCTAATGTCTCCTTTGATTTAATATTAATGTGGAGTAAAAACGGAGATTTCAAATTATTCAAGTATCCCCAATCACATTGACCGGCATAGACATCCAATCCAACATATTGCAATGTTTGCAAAACAGACAATAGATTGGGATATAATGGAGATGACTCCAGAAACATCCTGATGTTGTTCTTGTCAATGTTTCGCAAGAATAGGCTGCTGTATTTAATTAACGTTTTGGTCAACATTGTTTCAATAGTTAAAGTTGCTTCTAATCATCAAGAGAAAAAGATGCGAGATACATATTGTTCCTTGATGAATTCATTTACAAATTTAGTCATAAAGACAACAGCCGTATACACCCAAAAGAGTGATTATGAGTACAAAGCCAATGTAAAATGTGTCGTTTCACCCTTTCGAGTATTAAAATTGATGCCGTTTACTAATATTGTTGTTATCATATAAGTTTGTCATCTCTTAAGAATTTGGGAAATTGGAATTCTTAATTCAATATAGGAAATAACTAGGTTACCATAGAACGAGTGAAAATGGTTGTCGAAAGACATCAATAGGTATTGCAACAAGATAAAGATGTTATCCCCGCTGATACAGAACCTCATTATAAAATGAATCCTATAGAGCAAATTACCGCAATAGTAATCATTACCCACAATCGTGACTACGATAATAAAGCATGTGCATTATCTTCAATAAGTTTAAGCAATCTGGATATTACAAGTGGAGGCTGTGCCAAATTTTTGAAACACAGCCTCCCTCCTGACTTACGCACTTAACAGCAGGATAGGACATTCGTCCATGTCTTCAATTCCAGTCTTTTAACGAGACTGAATTGTCGTAGAAATAGGACAAATTCTCTTGCAATCAGCCCATCTGTTTTTCTTACATCCTGAGCCGATATAGATAGTAAGATTTGTTTCCATGTCTATGGAGGACGTTCCTCCATAGATTTTGAGTTGAGCAGCTTCGTCAAGAAGTGCTAATCTCTGAGGTTTGTTGTTTTCCTTTTCCATTTTAGAGATGGTTTTAAGAAGTTAAAAATTTGTTTATTTAAGACCTTTATAAAAGACCTTTATCTATCTTTTGTTCTATATCAAATTCATATTCTTGGATTCTGCGTTGCTTTTTACGTCCCTTGTTGAAACGCCATTCAATGCGAAGCATCAATAGATTGTCATATGTGTGAAGATTCAAGTTTTGTCTTTGTTTAAAGAAAGAGGTCTCTATGGATGATTCCTGACTTGTTCTTATACCCAAATGAATAGGGGGCACATAATTAAGGGATACAGCCAACGCATCATCAATGAATGACTTCCTTAACGAAATTTGCCATAAGTCTTGTCCATATTGTTGCCAGCCCTGCAGCAAGGGATTTTTCTGCATTTCACGTGTATATTCAACTTTTGCTAACAATCCAATCGGATTTATCCAATATTCCATATTACTGTTCCAGGAAAGGTTTGAGGTGTGGCTAGAAAGTCCGTGACCAGTTACTTTCTGCCATTGCCATTGAATGATATTATTCCAGGAAAGGTCTTTTATAATTGACCAGTTGTATGCGATTACCGCGCGGAAATTTTGTGTTCCTGCGTTTGTAAATGTCTTTAAAAACGTATTTCCCTCATTTTTCTCATACCAGTCGGTTATGGAATTATGTACATGGGTGTATTCTGTTCCGATGATTAAAGATTCGAATAGGGATGCCTGAAACGAGACTGTCTGTCGTCGGGATGGCGAGAGATGCGGATTTCCCGATTGCATAAGCCATCGGTCTATGGCTATTGGATTGTCGGACACTTGAAACAATGAAGGATATTCCATCTTTGTGGTGTATTCAGCCATTAACTGAACTTTATCCGAGGGTTGTATGGTCACAGTCGCTTGTGGCAGGAATTCCAACCAGTCACGTTTGCTGTCAAGACCTTTTTTATGAAGAGCCTCAACTCCGGTTCCGAGATGGAAAAGAATATTGTCTCTTGGAGACCAGTCTAAAAATACAAAAGCATTATGGCGTCCGTCCTCATCCTTTGAAAGTATGAGTCCTCTTTCCCAGGAATGCGTCATATAACGGTTCCAGACTCCCCTGTACCCGAAATTAAGTGAAATCGCGTCATTAAAGGAATAATCAAGATCCAGTTCTCCTCGAAAATAATCCTTGGTGTTTCTATATCCCGAAGTGTTATTGAAATCAAAACCGGAATACTCGGAGTTTATGTTGTCCCGTATCTTGTTGTATCCCAATGCGGAATACACAGACCAGCCGCTGCCAAACGTCCCCTGATAATATATCGCGGCCGCCATATCATTGACTTTAGAGGATTCTTCCGACAATTCAGGATATTTTTTCACACTCAATTGTGAGGTCTCATTCTCTGTGACATCATAAGCCGAATGGTGTTTCACATTATCGCGTTGAAATGAGCCGCGAAGTGACAAAGTCTGATATGGAGCAATTTGCCAGTCAATACCTAAATTCGCGGCATTCGAGATAGTGGAATTGCAATCATTAGGATTCTTGACACCTACTTCTTCTGACTTTATGGATGCAATTCCATCGTAGTCCCGTATATAACCAATGGGATAGTTCCAATGAATAGCAGCAAATCCATACCCCGCGGTAATGTCGATTTTATCTCCCGAATAAATATATTGAGTTCTGGGTTGCTCATTTGCCACTACATTTGATCCGTTATTGTCTCCGGAAGAGATCATGGTGTAATTGCCGACGTAAAGATCATGACCTATGAAGTCATTCTTTAATTTGATGTTTATCACATAGTGTACCCCTTCGGTGGAATAGCGTGCAGATGGGACATAGACAATCCGAATCTTTGAGATGCGATCAATGGAAAGGGCGCGGACATACTCTGGAGAGACTTGTTTCCCATCCACTTCTATAATGACATTATAGTCCATTCTGACACTTATAGTGTTTTTGAGATCATTATATGCCACTCCGGGAAGTCGTGAAATTACATCGTAAACGGAAGCCGCTCCTTTAGACAATTCAGGAGTAATTCTGTATTCATCAAAACGCGGGTCATGTTTTACGAGCGCGGCTTTTACAACCACTTCATCAAGATTTATAGTTTTTGATTCAACCGAATCATTTTGTTCTATGGATTGTGCGGATGCCATATAAACAATTGAAGTCATCATCAACGCAATTAAACCATATCTTTTAACCATGCTATTTTGTATTTAGAAGGACGTAATTTTTAATTTCATCTAAAAATGTCTGATCCTTGTTCTCCTCTTGACAGTGAATTATGCCGTTGGAGATAAGCTCTTTTCTGTTTCTTGGACATGGTCCCATACATAGAGGCATATATTGACAATCTGAACATTCCGATGGATAATTAAATATATTGATTGCATTTTCATCCGGATGGGTAGTCCAAATTATATCTCCGTTGTCAGCAAGATATCCACGCGTTTCTGTCAAATCCTTATTAGAACATTTGTCAACTGTCCCATCTGGGAATATAGAATTATAGTGGATTTGTTCCACATAACACGATGTGAGTTTAAGGTTATTATAATCATGAAGAATTTTATAACCTTTTTGCTGAAACATTTTTAGAATAATGCCAAGTTTATGTGACAATTCTGATGAATCCGGTTCCTGCCAGACTTTTCGAAATAATAATTCAATTCTATCTTTTGAGGTATTGAGAACCGAATCAATTTGGGCTACTATGGTCTCATCAAGATTTTTATGTGTATAATTGAATCTTACTGTGATTTCTACATCCGGTATAATCTCGGATAGTGTTTTAATATTATTAAGTATTTTAGTGAACGAGTCCTTAATCAAGCTATTATACCGAGTCTTGTTATGGCTTTCTTTAATACCATCAATAGTAATCTGAAAATCCTTGAATCCGAGATTTTTCATCTCAACTGCCATATCCGGAGTTATCAGAGACCCATTTGTGGTTATGCCACATGAATATGATATCCCGTTTCTGCCACAGAAATCTTTTGCAAACGAACCTATACTACGTATAGCATCAAAGTTCAATAAAGGTTCTCCACCAAACCAAGAGATCTGGAATGACTTCATGTTATTTTCAAGAAGATATTTAGAAATATGCTTCTTGATTTTTGCAACAGTTCCCGTACTAAGGGATTTATTTTTATGTTTTTGCACACAATACCAGCATGAGAAATTACATGTGTATGTTGTTAGAATCATCAAGGAATATTCATTAGCTTCCTTGTATGACTCAAAAAGTATGCGCAGCTGTTCAAATTCATTTACTTCGTCTTCAATCAAGAATCCATTGGATTTCAAGGTTGATAATAAATCCCGATATTCTTCATTATCATAGTATATATCAGGAGATTCAAGTATTTGTTTAAGTTCAGAGATATTTCCGGATGATAGCGTAAAGAATTTTTTAGACATACCATTGAACACGAGTGTTTTGTCTTGTGATATATCTAAAAATATATTATATCTACTTTTTTTCATACGATAGAAATTTTAATATTTATGTTAGGTTTTTATATATCAATGTAAGGAAGAATAAGCTGACTGCTACTCTCTCTGCATTTAATTTAAGTTCTGAATTGTTTGTATCCAAGATAATGTTGTTTGACAATGCAAAATTAATAGGTGTCAATGTGCTTTTATACACCCCAAAGGGTGATTATGGTAGTGAAGTCAATGTGAAATACGCTGTTTCACTCTTTTGCGTGTTAAAATTGGATGAACGTATAGGTATTTGTTGCGGTTATAGAACCCCCTCATCGCTTCGGACATGGAATAAACTGGAATTGTTTCTGATGCTAGATAATGAATCGAGGGGGCAAGTTGACATACAGATATCCCTAACTTATCCAAAACATTAAAAAGTTTTCGGTCAACCTCTGCCAACAAACAGCCAGTTATCTCATTAACGATGGGATAGACTGCGTTAATCATCAGTGTCCTCATTAAATGCATTGTCGAGCGCGTTTCTTCTTTACTTATTGAGAATCTTCCTATATGCCAAAATGTGGTGATCTTATTTTCAAAGTTAAGATCAAGGGGATTGAGTCCGAACAGGCTCTCCAATGGGAGTATCGTTTTCTTATCCCATCGTGTAATTCTAATTGAACCTATAATCCGACCAGCTTCATTTCGTGCAACCAAGATACGAGATATATTTGCCAGTCTCTTTTCTTCTTTGTATATGTTTTCCACCTCATCTCTGGGAGGAATGGAATTATAATCATGATGCCGATAGTTTTCTCTTACCACGAATTCGGCTAATTCGTATAGAACATTTTCATCGGATTCATAAAGGGTATAGCCACTTCCAGCGGTTACAAATTGTTCCATAATGTTTTTTTCGCAAAACAATCATAAATGGTTGCCAAAATCTCCACCCTAAAGTGTGAAATGGCTATATCAAAAGAATTCTCGGAAACATTTCCGCCCATAAGGGTGTTAATTGATAAAAAGATTACGAGTGTAATTCTTTTTTATTATCTTTGTACTCTAAAGACTAAACAAACCGTAATATGCCCACTAGATTCTTCACATCTTCAAATAAGCCAGAAGGCGTGACCTCGGATGATTACGTCCGAGCAAGTTACTATGTCGAGGCTATAAAGTCTATCGTACAAATAGCCTATGAGAGTGTTTATGTGATCGATTATAACGCACAAAACTTTCTATATGTATCGCCAAATCCACTTTTCTTATGTGGCTTGACGCCTGAAGAGGTCATGAAATTAGGTTATGGATTCTATATGACACATGTACCCGAAAAGGAAGTGAAGATGCTCTTGAGAATCAACGCCGTAGGATTCCAATTCTTTAACAGGCAGCCAAAGGAAGAACGTCATCTGTTCAGTATTAGCTATGATTTTCCACTACTGTCCACTAAAAATGGACGGGGTTAAAAATTAAATAAATTCGGTTCACT
>ERZ779776.637-NODE-637-length-11768-cov-2.976607_pt1 | contig 11768 bp, 9 predicted proteins | sample MGYA00511098_ERZ779776 | MGnify/ENA primary metagenome ERZ779776 (study PRJEB29588, sample SAMEA2149318) | human gut metagenome | biome: human gut; feature: human-associated habitat; material: faeces | place: Denmark | collected 2008/2010 ...
CGGGACAGCTTGAACACCAGCACATATTCCACACCGTCTTTGCCGTCCTGAATGTCTTGCAGCATCCGCTGAAATTCGTGCCTGCCCTGAATATTCTTGCCGGAAAAGCCTTCATCAGAATATTCACCAGCCACTACCATATCTTCGTATTCAGCGTATTTCCGCAGTTTGTCTCGCTGAGCATCCAGACTGTATCCGTCCACCTGCATGGAAGTAGATACCCGTGTGTAGAGATAGCATTTTGTTTTAGTTTTTTTCATGCAGGCCGCCCCTTTCTTCCATCTCTGAACATTCATCCGTAACTTTCTTCTTCGCCAGACCTTCATTCTGAATGTAGTACTCCAACAAACGGAGTACATATTCCGGCGCATGGCGGTTATCCAGTTCCCATTCTGTCACAGTCCGATAGGGAATCTGAAAATATTTACAAAATTCCTTGCGATTCATGCCAGTGCTTTCCCGCAATTCTTTTATTTTGGTTTTGCAGTCCATTTCATTTACCCCATAAAGCAAAAATACACGTTGCGTATTTATTATAGCATACGCCAAACAAATACGCAACGTGTAAATTTAATTTATATCAAGCGGCTTTGTCAAATTCCTGATACACAGGAACGGGTTGCTTTCCTGATACCGCAGACTGTGTACGGCCATCCTTCTCAGTCTCCTGCATCTGCCCCAACAGCTGTGGCCCGTACTTCTGCAACAGCCGCGCCATCACATCAACACAGCGGTCAAATGCCGCATTATATTTCGGATCATCATAAACTTTGCTCAATAGGCCGCTCCTTTCCTCTATGGCTGCTCTGCGCATAGATGTTCAAAACTTCTGCCGGTATCTGTTCCAAAATCGCCACGGCACTGTCATAGTCGCGCCGCAGCTTGAGGTCTTCGATCTGCTTTAGGGTGCTGGCCTTCTGCGCCGATGCAAGAGATTCTTCCAGCTCGGCATTTTTCGTTTTCAGCTTTTTGTTTTCGGATGCTGTTTTCGTAAAAGCCACGCCATATTTCCGCAGCAGCGTGTCCATCTTCTCCACGCTGGGAATATAGCTATCCAGAATCTTGCAGATTTCCTCCGCCCGGCTTTTGGCGTTAAAGGGATTGATTCCAGTGAGCAGATCCTCCAGTTTGCTTTTCTGTTTGGTCAGTCTGGTCATCTCCTTAAATACGCGGGGCGGGATATGGTCGCGCCCGGTCAGGCTGGCGCGCTCGCCACGCTCCAAATCTGGAAACTTCTTGACCATGTGTTTCCAAAACTCATCCTGCCACCAGGTCAGCTTCTTTTTATTGCCCATGATGTCTTTGGCGCTGAGCCTGCCATCCTCCGTCAAAGGGACAAAACAAAGGTGCATATGGGGCGTTTTCTCGTCCATATGCACCACGGCGGATATAATTGTCTCTTTGGACTGATGCTGTTCCAGAAAGTGCAGAGCTTCCTCGAAAAATACCCGAATTTCCGCCCGTTTCTTTCCCTTAAAGAACTCCGGGCTGGCAGTCAACAGTGTCTCGATCATACGGATACTGTCTTTCCGGGTACGGCATCCGGCAGCGGCAATTTGCCTCTCTGACTCGGCCCGGTACTTGCCGGGCGGTTTGACCAGATGGAAGTTGTACTTGCTTCGGCTGGTATCCACATCGGGATTACTGGCGTACTTTTCCTTTGTGCGCTCGTTATGGGCCTCGATATTGCCGATTTCAGGCCCCTTATATTTGGCAAATCGCATAATCGCGTATTGTGCTTTTTCCATACTCAATCCCTCCGTTTCTGCCAGACAATGTCATATCCCAGCACGTCAGCCAACTCCACGGCCTCCCGATACCGCAGCGATTCCCGCTGCAATTTTCCGGAAAGATTGGATACGCTGTCGCTCCACCCATACTCATCGTGCAGCTGGTCAACGACTTCCTGCATGGTGTAACCGGCGCGGATGATCTGCGCCTTGATTTCGTTTCGGATACTTGACTTCATAAAATATATTCCTCCATTTTCGCAAGTGAAGCCCTTTGTCACTTGATAGATAAAACATGATTTTCGGTTGCGTCATAAAAAGAACCGGCTACGCTGGGGAGCGCACCGGCTTTGGTCAATGGTGAAATTTGTGCAAATGCTGTTTTGCGATAGAAATGATTCCCTGCGTATCGTTGGTCAACGGCGGAATATTCGACTTCACAGAAATGCGGGACTTTTCACTGTTCGGGCTGTATTGTCACAAAATGCTGCAATCTGTACGTCGTTCCGTGAGCCGCCATCCGGCGAACTGTATACGGATAAAAGAGAAACATTTCGCTGTTTTGAGATTGCTCTAAAATATGCCTGCAAAATTACCGCTTTTACTGACCGCTTCAGGTGTGGTCAAAATGACCACACCTATTTCACAGCACAAAAGCGCGAAGAATTTCACGGTTCTGGTGGTGGACAAAATATCCATAACCACTTTTACACATCAAAATAGGTGTACCCAAAATGGGCACGACCACTTTATCCAAATGAAGCGCCTCTACAATATATGAGGTAACAGGGTCAATCGCTGCGTACATACGTACCGGCGACCAGATCGGAAATCAATCCCGCCAGTCTTCCGGTACGTACGTACACTGTGAAGCGTCCGTAAACTCGTTTATATGCGGCCTTGCCACTGCCTCGATCCCCATAAAGCCCCATACCCGGCGTCCTGCCGAATTGGTAATCGTGTTGCAGTGTTCCAGATTGTACTTACCGCAGGCTGCCACCAGCGCATCGCTGAAGCTGCGGCGTTTGAGTGCAGTCAGGCTATTTTCCTCGCACCACATCCGGTAAATGTCGTAGCAATCCTTTGAACTGATGGACGCATCCGCTTTCAGCCGGATATAGCCCTCGGATTCCAGAAAATCAAACACGTTATTGTTGTCCCGCTTGACGGCCTCCCGGTTCTCTCTGGTGCGCTGGCTCTCGGTGAACTTGAAGTTGTTCGCTACCAACCGCTGCAATCCCGCAAAAGCCCACAGCAGAATGCCCTCCACCTCGGCCTTCATCTTCTCTGCCAGGTCGGGATCATCCACACGGTCGGCAGGTTTCTCTTTGGCGGTCAGCACCAACTGCCGCCGATAAAAGCCATCACTGCGGTCAAAGAGAGCCTGCAAGTCGCCATTGCTGAATGCCAGCAGCCGAGCGCACATCCATCCCTGATAGCTCTGCTTGCCTTTACGCTCCAAATCCATTTTACCCTGTGCGGTGACGATGGATTTGACATAGTTGGTCTGCCGCAGGGCCTCCATCCGCATATCATCATCGACACACAGCAGAATGTGTTCCAGATCAGCGCGAGCAAAACGGTTCTCGGAAATTTTGCCGATGCTGCCGTCCTTCATGTTGCTGCCGAACAGGGCGGACAGCACCGCGCCGATCTGGCTCTTACCCTCGCCGCCATTGCCCTTAATGACCATCATGCGCTGTCCCTTGTTGCTGGGGATCAGGCAGTAGCCGATATATTCCTGCAAAGTGGGAATGTCCTCCGGGTAAAGAAGCCCATCCAGAAAAGCCAGCCAGCGGGTCGGCGTGGGCGCATCGGGATTATAGGCCACCGGCAGGCGGCAACGCACGATGTCCGGTTTTCCCTCCGTAAAGGAGCCATCCAGAAACAACGTGCCGTTTGCCAGATGAATGCGGTCAGCCTCCGGCGGGAAATCCTCTACCAGCGCCGCCAGCTTCATCAGCTCCACGATATTGCTGATTTTGCGGGGGATATTGCTGACCGCGCAGCATTTCAGTTCCTCAAAAATTTCTCCACGCAGTGGCAGCTCATCGGTCACGCGGCCATCAGGCGTGAAAAAAGCCCCGTTTGTGTAGATGATTTTGTGTCTGCCGAGAAAATCATCACAAAACAGGGCTTCATTGATACTCTTGCCGTCAAACCAGATGGGCTGGTTGGCCTCACGCGATTGCTCGTTCTTCGCCACGGTGCTGCACCTCCTTTTCCAGACGTCTGAGCCGCTGCTCCAGCGCGGTGATAGTGCCGTCCTTCAGCAGCATATCCACCGCTTTCACACGCTGCTTCAGTTCCGCAAACATGAGCACGTCCAACAAATGATCTACATACTCGATCATGTGACACGCTTCCACAAAACGGTCGTCCAGTTCGTCCTCCGGCGATTGCGGGGCGTGCTCAACCTTCCAGCGTTCCAACAGGTGCAGATAATCACATAACACCCGCTGGCAGTGCATCTCATCGTTGCGGAAAGCCCGCGCCAACGGATAAGGCTTTTTCAAGGCCATCGCTGCCGGGGGCTTGTCCGGGTCGATGCCGAAATCATAAGCCAGCTTCTTTGCGGCCTCGTAGCTGCTCAGGCCGAACAGCCGCGCCACAAAGTCAATCACATCGCCGGTGGCCCCGCAGCCAAAGCAGTAAAAATAATCCCTGTTCAGCTTCATGCTGGGATGCCGGTCATCGTGGAAGGGGCAGCAGATCATATCGCCCCGGTTGACCTCGTAGCCATAGTGCTCGGCGGCCTGCTTCACGGTGACAGCGGATTTTACAGTTTCAAACAAATTCATAGGCTATGCCCTCCTAAAAAATTATTGGACGGTATCTGCCCGTCTGCCTGAATATACGGGGAAAAAGCCTATAGACCGAAAAATCCGCTAAAAGTGCAAGAAATGAAAAAATGCCGCCCTGAAATCTTGCAAAAGTGCAAGACCTCAGAGCGGCGAACCCAGCGGAAAGCATTTGCCCACGCTGGGTTTATAAGGTATAATGGATAAAGAGAGTTTTTGAAAAGAGGTGCGTCACATGGAGGGAGCCTACCTGCCCGGAAATATCCGGCAGCGGATGCAGGAGCTTATGAAGGAACATAAAATTACCCAGGCACAGCTGGCGACCCGCATCGGCAGCACCGAGAGCGCCATCAGCCGGTTTGTCAGTGGCAAGACCGATAAGATCAGCACAGAGCATTTGATCCGTATTGCCAGGGTATTTAATGTCTCCACAGATTTTCTTCTAGGTGAAGTCAACACGCCTGACCGAACAAACTTCGATATTGAAGAACTGGGCCTGTCAGTGCAGGCGGCGCGGAATCTGTACACCGGGAAAGCCAATGCTGAAATTGTCAACCGCCTGTTGGAAAGCCCGCGTTTTGCAGAAGTTACCTACATGATCGAGCAATATTTTGACGATGTCCTGGCTGCCGGTTTCGCCGGACAGAATCAGATGCTTACTACCCTCAGCGCCATGCTGCGCCGGAATGTAAAGACAGATGCCGCTGTGCAGGCGGCAAGAACTGTCAACAGGCAGAAAATCCCTGTATATCAAGCCGACCTGACGATGATACAGAACACCTTCATGGCGGCGCTGCGGGAGGTGAAGAAAGAGATTGGTAACGATTTTACGGCGGCACAAACCTTGACCAAAGGCATCACCCAGCAGATGTTCTCCGAGTTGACAAAAGGCCAGGATGTCCAGACACCGACAATCACACCGGAAATGATTTCCGCCGCTGTCACCCAGAGCGCGGCAGGAATGGACGGTGTGCAAAAGGAAGCATTGGACAAGTTTGGCCAGGCGTTGACGGAATTTCTCCAATCCACTTTAGACCACGCACAGGAGAAGCAAAATGCCGACCCGGAGCAATGAACGGCTGTGCAGGCTGGCACAGGAAGGGGATATGGCTGCCCGTGATATTCTGCTGGAAAGTAATCTGGGCTTTATCCAAAAAATTGCTTTGGAGCAATACCGAAGCATGGGATTGGATGAAAATGATATTGGAATTGGCATAGATGATCTGGTGCAGGAGGGAAGTATCGGCCTGCTGAACGCAATCCCTTTGTTTGATGCCGGACGTGGCATGAAATTTCTGACTTATGCAGCACCGGCGATCCGCAACGCCATGACAGACTGTATCCGCGCTGCCCTCGCTCAGTTTGAGCAACGGATGGTGGATAAGAAAGACGGCTCCGGCTTCCAGAGAATATATCTGGATGACATTCTATCCGATGATGAACGGATGCTGCGGATCGAAGCCATAGCTGACCCCCATACCCAAACGCCGGAGCAAATTTACATCCAAAAAGAACAGCTGACGGAACTGTATGCGGCGCTGGACAAGCTGACTGCCAGAGAGCAGACCTATCTGTTGTACCGCTATGGGTTTACCGATGGAATCGAGCACCCACTGATTGGCGCGGCACTCCATTTCCACTTGAGTGAGAGCCGGACAAAGAAGGTTGAGGGCGAGGCGATGGACAGTCTGCGTGGGAAACTGCCGTGGTGGTTCTGATACGATAGTAAGCAGCGGCTGACGGGGGCTTTGATATACCTTTGTTCCGCAGATGACACGGCTGGCAGACAGTGCATATCCGCCCCGCCTACCAGCCTTTTTCTGTCGCTTATGCTGCGCCAGAAGGGGCAACCTTTCCCGCCAGAACGCCGCAACTGTAGCCGCACTTTCCAGGGTGTGCTACAATTCCGGCTGCCATCTGCTCCACAAAGGTATAACACACTAGACTTTCCTACGGAAAATCGTGTGCCAACAGGGATGCTGCTCGCCCCTATTGGAAACCCAGAGCCAAAGGAGCTCCGCCCCTCTGACACCCCTTTATGTTCGTGCGGAGGCCATCTATCCCATCTGGGGCTGTTGGATTTTCCTGCCCGAACATGAAACCGTCACACAGATTTAACAGCTTATTTGACCTCAAATCTGTGTGCTGTTTCACTATTATGATGCTACTATCTGAACCGCATTTTCACGAATCTGATTTATAGTTGCTATCAATGCGGTTCTAGTCTTTGCATCAAATAACTTAATAAAGCTAACAGGTTTGTCAAATGGCGGCTTTGTAAGTTCTGAAACATTTTCCATATACCCGTTCAGCTCTATGTGATTGATGATTTTTTTCACAAAGGCAATCTGCTTTTGATTTAAGGATTGGTCGTTGATAAAAGCAGAAAATGCCTGCATGGCCGCCTCATGGTTCAACTTGGCAATCTTGCGAATCAACAACCCAAAAGGTGTATCACCAAATTCCCGTTTATAATCTTCTTTGCTTCCAAGCTCACTTGTCAGCACTCGTTCCAGCTCCTGATAATCGCCCGCGGCCAACGGAATATTGTGGGTCAGCTTGTAAATAGCCAGCGTATTTCCGTGCTCATTGACATAGCGGTTTACTTTGGCACGGTAGTCTTCAAAGTCATACGCTGTATCCAACTGAACCCCTTCTTGGCTATCTATAATTGGATCAGTAAGTTTGGTAATAATACGTTTTTGCCCTCCGTCATCTTCGTCCAAAAAACGAATCAAACCACGAAGTTCTTTCCGAACCTTTTCAAACAGCAGAATATCATTAGCGTCCCAAAAGACATCGGTATGGATTTCCTGTAGAAGCGGCAGCTTTTCCTTAATCTGCGGAATATTTGCCTTGCGCTCCAGGAGCGAAGCCGTGTCACACAACTGCTTTTTGGCATACTTGAAAGCAGGCATCTGTTCAATATGTGCCAATATCAGCCCGTACATAAAGTTATCAAAACGCTTGGCGAATTCATCCGTTTCTTCCGATTGAACAAGCGGTGCAATCTGTGTCAGCAACTCGCCTTTATCACCCTCACTGATAGAAAGAAAGGCGTCCTGCTTTTTATATTTTTCCACATACTGCATCCGTAATTTTACGGAAATCAACTCTGGGTTCAACGCTGTAACTTGTTTATGGCAGGTTTCAACAAGTTCGTTTCGCCACGTCTGGTAGTTTTCTCCTGCAAAGGTGCTTTCTTGCAAAGCCATAGTAATTTTAATTTGCTTGCCGAAAATATTCTCCGACAATGTCTTGGTTTCCCTGGCTTCATACCCTTCCTTGTGTTCCCGGAAATATTCAAAATTGCCGCAGTAATCGAAAATCAAGAAGCGCCGTTTATCCGTATATGCTCCATCAACCTGATCCACGCAGGATAAGCCCTTACACAAACGAGTGCCACGGCCAATCATCTGCCAAAACTTTGCCTTAGAGCGCACCTTCTTGAAGAACACCAGATTAACACATTCCGGCACATCAATACCTGTGTCCATCATATCCACGGACACAGCAATATGCGGCTCCTTTTCCGGCTGTTTGAAATCATCTATGATGGTCTGAGCATAACTATCGTCACAAATCACGCGCTGGGCAAATGAGCCGTGGTACTGAGGGTAGAGTTTGTTAAACCGCTCCAGAATAAATTCGGCGTGGCGTTTATTCTGTGCAAAGATAATGGTTTTACCCAGCCGGTCCCCGCCTGCAACCTTGATGCCCCGCTCCATCAAATCCTGTAAAACCATGTCAACCGTTTTCTCGTTAAATACAAATTTGTTCAGAGCTGCGGACGGGATAAAATCCGGCATCATGCCATCTTCAATGAAGTCATCTTCGTAACGCTCTTTGTCTTCGTCAGACAGGTCGTCGTAGGTAATGCCTTCATCCAAAAACTTTGTTTTAACCTCATAATTATAGTATGGTACCAACACATGGTCTTGGTAGACCGCCGTTTCATAATCATAGGCGTAAGTTGGAACACCATGTTCCATTTCAAAGAAATCGTAGGTGTTCCGATCTACATCCGTTTTCGGCGTAGCGGTAAGGCCAACCATCAAAGCATCAAAGTATTCAAAAATTGCCCGGTACTTTTTGAAAATACTCCGGTGGCTTTCATCAATAATGATTAAATCAAAATGCGCCGGAGTAAACAACTGGCGACCATCTTTGGATTTCGTATCATCAATGGCGTTGAGGATAGTAGGGTAAGTGGAGAACACGATACGGGCGTTCCGGTCATCCTTGTTGGAACACAGATTGCACAGAGACATATCCGGCAAATACTGCTTAAAATCATCATTTGCCTGTTTTACCAAGGCAGTGCGGTCAGCCAGAAAAAGAATATTCGTAATCCACTTGCCGCGGCTGAGCGCATCCGTCAAACTGGAGGCCGTCCTCGTTTTTCCCGTACCAGTTGCCATTACCAGAAGATGCTTGCGAAATCCTTGTTCGATCTGATCGCAAACAGCCCGTATGGCCTCTTTTTGGTAGTAGCGATCTGTGATTTTATCATCGATGGGAATGCTCATCAAGTCTTGCCGTTCAGCGCGACGATTCATCAGCTTTTGTAAGTCTTCCTTGCTGAACACGCCGCTGACCTTGCGCTGGGGGCCAGACTGGTCGTCCCAGTAATAAGTTTCAAAACCGTTAGTAGTGAACATCATCGGTCGGCGGCCAAATTTCCGTTCCAGGCAATCTGCGTATAGAATTGCCTGCTTCCGCCCAATGTTAGGGTCTTTGCTAGTGCGTTTGGCCTCAATCACCGCCAGCGGAAGGCCATCCTTGCCAAACAGCACATAGTCGCAGTAGCCCATCTGGCCCACCACACCGGCCATACCCTGTACAGGATATTCCTCCTGTACATCTGCATCGGTCCCGTCGAATTTCCAGCCCATGAACTTCAAATCTACGTCAATATAAATTTTCCGCGTCTGGAACTCAGACAAATCTTCCGGCTGGAAAGATCGCTCCTGCTGATGCTTCTCTTTCTCAGCAGTATATTGGGCTGACATCTGCTCAATTTGTTTGCGTAGCGCCTCGATCTCTGCTTCTTTTTCATCCAGCAGGGTTTCCTGCTCTTTGATTTTCCGAGTGTCTACCGCTACTTTTTCAGTAGGAATCAGACTTTCGTCAAAGACACGTTCCTGATAATCAGAACCATAACAATAATCGAGCCACTGGACAAACTCAAATAATCCTTTCAAGGAAGCAAGGGCATCACTGGATTGCACGCTCCGTTCTGTATGTACTGCCAGATTACCCAGCTTGATGATAAAAGGCAGCTTACCCCAAGTATTGGAATCCACGGCGAAACGGAAGGACGGTTCATGGATAAGGGATTGCAGGTTGTCCTTGTATGGCATCCTCATGGTCTTATCTGCCGCATAGACCCACTTAACCGCCAGCTCCAGCGCCTTTCGGCAACCGACGGCACACATGGCAGGAGCAGAGGCATAAATTTTTTCGGCTTCCACACAGGCTGGAAAAAATAACTCATATTCTTTTTTCATTTTGAGAAAGCCAAAATTCGACATCATAACCACTCCTGTCTAATGCTTTTTTCAAGGCACTGGAAAAATCCAATGCACTTTTCTTGACGATATTTTGATTTGTCGGTCTGAGCGACAAAGGCAGCAAATTGCTCCTGTAGTCTCATTGGCGGTGTCGGAATTTCCAATGTCGCAAGAATCTGTTGATTGAGGTTCTGAATATTAGCTCCGCGTCCTGCCATCCTTTCTCGCATTGAATCTGTTTTTAACACACGAAGCAAATATGCTGTGTTAACCTCATCGCTTGTCAAGCGATAGCGAATACAGAAACCGCTATAAGTAGTTGGCGTACTGCGAGGATAGACAACTAAACAGCGACCAACAAGAGCTTTATTACCGTTAGAGCGAACAAATACAATATCTCCGTCTTGTAGCATGCTTTCCTCTGATGGCACTTCATTCAGAGATACTATGGGCAAATGATCTGTACCATCAATCACAGAGTATTCTTTGAAATCCCCAACTCCTAAACAGTGCATTTCTATGCCACGATCTCCTGTGTGAAAGTTCATACCATTTTTACAGTATCCCATTTCAAGCAAAGGCCTTGTAGACCATTCAAATGGATTGAACACCGGGTCCCCAAACATCTCGATAAATCGGGACTTGACGATTTGATCTAACTTCGTTCGCTGCTCTTTTCGAGAGGTTATTAAGGCATCAATTTTATCGAATATTCGAGAGATTCTTTTTTGTGTATCAATATCCGGGATATTGATAGGTTCTTTTTGATAGTCCTTAAAGTATATGTGAGGTATGGTTGCACCACTAAAATATTTTGCCAGATTCATATGTTCAACGGCGTAAAACAGGTATTTAATATCAATGGGAATACTCTCTTTCGGGAGCAAATATTGCATAGTCCCAATCACCGAGGAATACGCAGGCAGCAGCATTGTCCTGCCAATACCGGCACCGTCCTTTACAACTGCAATATATTCTTTATCCTGTTGATAAAAATCCACCTGCTTTATCAAGCCACTGGCTCCATAGATTGGGTATGCCCCTATTTTATCTTGTAAATCCTTCTGTGCAATATTCGAAGATGCCTTTTTACATACATCACCAAGAGTTAATCTTTTCATGCCGCCACCTCCAAATCATCAAAAGATTTTGATTTGTCGGTCTGAGCGACAAAAGCAGCGAATTGCTCTTGCAGTGCCTTATCCGGTACCATAACTTGCAGTTTTTTCAGCATTGCAATAGAAAGATACGCAACCGTCGAACCAGCTTGCGTATTGCCAATTTGCTTCCTGAATCCACTCATAGTAAATAAGTATTGCAAATATAGAGGCGTAATTTCTTCAGAATAATTGCTCAACCAGCTGATCATTCCATCTTGAAAGTAAAAACAGTCTTCATCCTGGATTATATAGCATCTTCCAAGCGTTCCGCGAGATGTTACCAGTATATCGCCGGTTACAGGAACAAGCCCGGCTCGTTTCAATTCTGTATATTTTATCTCCGAAATAAACAATGCGCTATCTACAGTTCCTGTATCTATTTTGCTCACTAGATCAGATATTCTCCAAAATGGCACACCCTCAGAGCTCTGCTCACTTTGATATACTCGCTTACTCGAGCCTACAGTACAAAGCTTGTCTAAAGACTTAACTGGCCATGCCTTATTATTGTTTTCCGGCTCTCCAAACATCTCGATAAATCGGGATTTCACCAATTCATCCAGT
>ERZ779776.647-NODE-647-length-11618-cov-3.870449_pt1 | contig 11618 bp, 9 predicted proteins | sample MGYA00511098_ERZ779776 | MGnify/ENA primary metagenome ERZ779776 (study PRJEB29588, sample SAMEA2149318) | human gut metagenome | biome: human gut; feature: human-associated habitat; material: faeces | place: Denmark | collected 2008/2010 ...
GTTAAGCACGCCGCCAGCGTTCATCCTGAGCCAGGATCAAACTCTCATGTTAAAAGTTGATCTCAGTCAAGTTAAACTTGGCTAATTCATTCATTCAGATAATTCTGAATTTACTGTTTTAAAGGTCTTCAATTTTCATTGAAGCGTTCTGATTGATTCTCAAAATCTTTCAAGGTTTCTCACTGTTCAGTTATCAATGTTCTTTGTTTTGCTCTCTTGCGACAGCTTGATTATTTTATCAAATCGCTGTTCGTTTGTCAAGCACTTTTTTATTTTTTTGAACTCTGTTTTAAGTTCTCTGTCTTGCGACAGCTTGTTTATTCTATCAAAATGTTTTGTATTTGTCAAGAACTTTTTTAAATTATTTTATGTAGAAGATAAAGCGGAGAAGGAGGGATTTGAACCCTCGCGCCAGTTTCCCGACCTATACCCTTAGCAGGGGCACCTCTTCGGCCACTTGAGTACTTCTCCAAAGTCTTTACATAAATTATTTAAATGTTTTACGCACTTACGTGACGCATTGTTTATTCTATAAAATTTTCTTTGTTTTGTCAATAGTATTTTTATATTTTTTTAAATTCTTTTATTGAAGTCTCGTAGAGATTGTTTCCTTCACTGTCTATTACCACAATTACCGGGAAATCTTCTACGTATATCTTTCTTATTGCCTCTGCACCGAGATCATCATAGCAGATTACTTCTGATGATTTTATGCATTTTGAAAGGAGAGCGCCTGCTCCACCGACTGCGGCAAAATACACTGCTTTATTGCGAATGACTGCATCTATTACTTCTTTTGATCTTTTTCCTTTGCCAATCATTGCTTTTTCACCTAAATCAAGCAGTCTTGGGGCATATTTGTCCATTCTTGTTGCTGTTGTAGGTCCGGCTGAGCCAATTGGACGTCCATCTCTGGCCGGTGATGGTCCCATATAGTAGATTGTCGAATCCTTTATATCTATTGGCAGTTCTTCTTTACGGTCCAGCGCCTCTATCATTCTTTTGTGTGCAGCATCTCTTGCCACATACATTTCACCTGTTATGTATACATAGTCTCCTGATCTCAGGTCTTTTGTTATTTTCTGTGTGATTGGAGTTGTTATATGTTTTTCCATTTTTCTCTCCTGATTCTTTTATTTTACTGTATTTTTATTTTTCCAGCATAATATAACCTGTAACAATTATAGCTTTTTAATTATGGTTCACATTTCACTGTAGCTGTAACAATTAAAATTGCCATTTTCTTTCTTCTATGCAGTAATTCTTTACAATTCCTTCACTACATGGCGGTTTACGTGACAGCAAATATTTACCGCAACCGGCAATCCTGCAATGTGGGTTGGATATGTGTTTATGTTTACTGCGAGGGCAGTCGTGCTTCCGCCGAGTCCTCCGGGCCCTATACCCAGATTATTAATTTTTTCAAGCATCTCTTTTTCAAGCTCTGCCACATACTCTATGTCTGAATGTGTGCCTGCTTCTCTTGTCAGTGCTTTTTTTGCCATTATTGCGCATTTTTCAAAGGTTCCACCGACTCCGACTCCGACAACCATAGGAGGACATGCGTTTGGCCCTGCATCTGAAACTGCTGTCAGAATCGCATTTTTTACTCCCTCTATACCATCTGCCGGCTTTAACATAAATACACGACTCATGTTCTCGCTTCCAAAGCCCTTTGGTGCAAAAGTTATTTTGACCTTGTCGCCGGAAACTATTGAGTAATGGATGACTGCAGGTGTGTTGTCCTTTGTATTTTCCCTGATGAGCGGATCCTTTACCACTGATTTTCTCAGATAGCCATCTATGTAGCCCTGTCTGACTCCTTCATTTATGGCATCCTCCAATACGCCTCCCGTAAAATGAACATCTTGGCCTATTTCTATAAAAAAAACTGCCATTCCGGTATCCTGACATATCGGTATCATATCCTCGCCTGCTATTTTTAAGTTTTCCTGTAGCTGGTTTAATATTTTTTTACCTAAAGGTGATTCTTCATTTGCTGTTGCAGCTTTAAGTGCCTTGTCCATGTCCGGCGAAAGAAAATGATTTGCCTGTATGCACATTTCCTTTATTGCAGCTGTTATTTCTGAAACGTTTATTTCCCTGATCATTTCTTTTCCTCTCTTTTTATTCTCTGTATTTTAAATATTTTTATTGTATTCTTAACTGATCAGAATCATCCTTCTGAATAGTTATTTGTTCTTTACCACTCTATACACCTGATTTTAAATTCCGGCACCTTTTATCCACAATTCAATATTATTTTTTGTGTTTTTGTGGATAAACATATTTATTTTTTCGTATCATGTTTATTTATTACTATTCAAAGCCTCTGAAAACGTAAATATGTTGCATAGTGCTTACATGTATACATTTTTTCTCAATACAGCTCAAATAGTATCACCACATTCGCAAAAAGCAGGATCTTATGACCCTGCTTTTATGAATTTAGTTATGCTTCTGTGTTATTTTCGATAGCCTCGGCATGTGAATTATTATTCTCTGCTGAGTCTTCGTCACTATTTTCTGATTCGTCAGCCTCTTCCTTAGCTTCTTCAGGTGGCATGAGAGTCTTATCCTCTACTACCTTTGCGATGCTGGCTACGCTCACACCTTCCTTCAGGTTGATGAGCTTGACACCTGTTGTGATTCGTCCAAGCACTGTTACATCACTTACCTGGATTCTGATGATAATTCCCTCTGTTGTGATGAGCATGAGCTCGTCATCGTTTTCAACTGATTTGACTCCTACGAGATTGCCTGATTTTTCTGTAATCTTGTAGCATTTTACTCCCTTACCGCCACGGTTTTGTGTGGTAAATTCGTCAATTCGTGTACGTTTTCCAAGTCCGTTTGATGATACCAAAAGCACTGCCTCACCCATTGATGCGGTCTGCATTGCGATTATTACATCATTTGGTGCAAGATTCATTCCGATAACACCCATGGTTGTACGGCCTGTTGAGCGCACATCTGTCTCCTTGAATCTGATACACTGTCCGAATTTGGTGAAGAGCAAAATATCCTCTGAATTGTCTGTGACCTTGACCTCTATGAGTTTGTCGTCCTCGCGCAGATTGATTGCTGCAAGTCCGTTCTTTCGGATATTCTCATAATCCTTTATCGGTGTTTTCTTGACTATTCCGTTTCTTGTAGCCATGAACAGATACTTGTCATCCTCGTATTCTTTGATTGGAATCATGGCTGTTATTTTCTCGTCAGGCTGAAGAGGTATGAGATTGATGATGGCTGTGCCTCTTGATGTGCGGCTAGCCTCCGGTATCTCATATGCCTTGATTCTGTATACTCTTCCTGTATTTGTGAAAAACATCAGGTAGTGATGTGATGTGGTCATGAGCATCTCGACGATATAATCATCCTCGATTGTCTCCATTCCCTTTATTCCCTTGCCACCGCGGTGCTGAGCCTTGAAATTGTCAGTGCTCATGCGCTTTATGTAGCCTACCTTTGTCATTGTTATGACTGTATTTGTCTCAGGAATGAGATCCTCCATCGACATATCATACTCGTCATAGCCTATTTCTGTCTTTCTGTCGTCGCCGTATTTATCTGCAATTGCGATGATTTCCTCCCTGATTACTCCAAGAAGCTTTTTCTCATCGGCAAGAATTGCCTTTAACTGCGCAATCTGAGCCATGAGCTCCTTATACTCAGCCTCGAGCTTTTCCCTTTCCAGACCTGTCAAAGCCTTAAGACGCATATCAACAATTGCCTGTGACTGCTCATCGGTCAGACCAAATCTATCCATCAATCTGGTCTTTGCCTGCTGTGTGGTCTGGCTTGAGCGGATAATACTTATTACCTCGTCTATGTTGTCCTGGGCAATAATGAGACCCTCTACAATATGTGCCCTGGCCTCTGCCTTGTCGAGATCAAACTTTGTACGTCTGGTCACTACATCCTTCTGGTGGATGAGATAGTAGTTGAGCAGATCGTATAGATTTAATACCTTTGGCTCTCCGTTTACGAGTGCAAGGTTTATCACTCCAAACGTATCCTGGAGCTGTGTATGCTTGAAAAGCAGATTTAAAACTACACTCGGGTTCACATCTCGGCGGAGCTCTACCACGATTCTCATACCCTCACGGCTTGTCTCGTCGCGGAGGTCTGTTATTCCATCTATCTTTTTTTCCTTATGAAGCTCAGCTATTTTCTCAATAAGACGAGCTTTGTTTACGTTGTATGGCAGCTCTGTCACTACAATTCTGTTTTTGCCGTTTTCCATAGGCTCGATATTGGTGACAGCACGGACTCTTATTTTGCCGCGGCCTGTTCTGTAAGCCTCTTTGATGCCACTTGTTCCGAGAATTATGCCGCCTGTAGGGAAATCCGGTCCTTTTACCACATCGATAAGCTCATCAATTGTGGTTTCTTTGTCCTCGATATCGTTGTCGATAAGGCGCACTACGGCATTTACCACTTCACGCAGATTGTGAGGTGGGATATTGGTTGCCATACCTACCGCGATTCCTGTGGTTCCGTTTACTAAAAGGTTCGGATATCTTGATGGGAGCACTGTTGGCTCTTTTTCTGTCTCATCAAAGTTTGGCTCAAAATCTACTGTATTTTTGCCAATATCCTTGATTAATTCAAGAGAAATTTTTGAGAGTCTTGCCTCTGTGTATCGCATGGCGGCGGCTCCGTCTCCATCGACTGAACCAAAGTTTCCATGACCGTCCACAAGTGTGTATCTCATAGACCAGTCCTGTGCCATATTTACGAGTGCTCCATAGATTGAGCTGTCTCCGTGTGGATGGTATTTACCCATTGTATCACCGACAATACGCGCACATTTTCTATGTGGCTTGTCAGGTGTATTTCCGAGCTCGACCATAGAGTAGAGTACTCGCCTCTGAACAGGCTTTAATCCGTCCCTGACATCAGGGAGGGCACGGCTTGCAATAACGCTCATCGCGTAATCTATGTAGGAGCTCTCCATTGTTTTTTTCAAATCGACCTGCTGTATCTGGTCAAAAATTTTGTCGTCCACTTAAATTACTCCTCCCTGCTAGATGTCAAGATTTGTTACATACTTGGCATTAGCTTCAATAAATTCTTTTCTTGGCTCTACTTTATCACCCATCAGTGTGGTAAATGTCACATCAAGCTCAGATGAATTTTCTCCGTCTATCATGACCTGTTTCAAAATTCTGTGGTCAGGATCCATTGTTGTCTCCCAGAGCTGATCAGCATCCATCTCCCCAAGTCCCTTGTATCGCTGGATCTTGTTATTATTGTCACGGCCTATGTCATTTAAAATCTGCTTGAGCTCGTCATCATCGTAGGCATACCATACACCCTTGTTTTTCTCCACCTTGTAAAGTGGCGGTGTAGCCAGGTATACATGTCCCTCCTTGATCAGATCAGGCATAAATCTGTAGAGGAAGGTGAGCATGAGAGTAGCGATGTGAGCACCGTCTACATCGGCATCTGTCATGATGATTATCTTGTCATAACGCAGCTTTGTTATATCAAAATCCTCATGGATTCCTGTTCCGAATGCTGTAATCATGGCTCTGATTTCTGCATTGTCATATATACGGTCAAGTCTTGCCTTTTCAACATTCAGTATCTTGCCTCGCAGAGGTAAAATTGCCTGTGTAGCACGGCTCCTTGCTGTCTTTGCAGAACCGCCGGCTGAATCTCCCTCGACTATGAAAATTTCACAGTTTTTAGGATCCTTGTCTGAGCAGTCAGCCAGCTTGCCCGGCAGAGTCCCTCCATCGAGAGATGTCTTTCTTCTGGTCAGGTCTCTTGCTTTTCTTGCGGCCTCTCTGGCTCTTTGTGCTAAAAGTGATTTCTCACAGATATTTTTGGCTACATCAGGATTCTGCTCGAGGAAATATGTGAGTTTTTCCGATACAACAGCATCTACGGCTCCTCTGGCCTCACTGTTTCCAAGCTTCTGCTTTGTCTGTCCCTCGAACTGAGGCTCCTCAATCTTGATACTGATGATTGCGGTAAGTCCCTCACGGATATCATCACCTGTCAGGGCCGGATCTGAATCCTTAAGTATCTTTTTCTCACGCGCATAGGCATTGAAGGTCTTTGTCAGGGCATTTCTAAAGCCTGCGAGATGAGTACCTCCCTCAGGTGTGATTACATTGTTTACAAAGCTGAAGGTTGAATCATTAAACGAATCATTGTGCTGCAATGCAACCTCTACATAAACACCGTTTTGTGTTCCCTCGCAGTAGATTACCTCATCATAGAGAGCCTCCTTGCCACGGTTAAGATACTCTACAAATTCCTTGATTCCGCCCTCATAGTGGAATACATGATTGTGATGGCTGTTCTCACGCACATCCTTTAAAGTAATCTTAAGTCCTTTTGTGAGGAAGGCTGTCTCTCTGAGACGCTGCTTTAAGGTATCGTAGTCATACACTGTCTCCTCAAAAATCTCCGGATCCGGCAGAAAATGCACCTTTGTACCATGAAGCGACTCGTCACACTGTCCAACAATCTTTACAGTATCGTCGGTTTTGCCGCGCTTGTAGCTTTGTCTGTAAATATTTCCGTCCTTGTATACCTCAACTGTCAGCCATGTGGAAAGAGCATTTACTACAGATGCACCAACTCCGTGCAGACCGCCTGATACCTTATAGCCTCCACCGCCGAATTTTCCACCTGCGTGAAGCACTGTAAAAACGACCTCAAGAGCTGATTTTTTTGCTTTATGATTGGTTCCAACCGGGATTCCTCGTCCATCATCCTGTACTGTTATGGAATTGTCTTCCTCGATTGTGACCTCGATATTTTTACAATAACCGGCTAAGGCCTCATCAACTGCATTGTCCACTATCTCATAAACCAGATGATGAAGTCCTCTCGAAGACGTACTGCCGATATACATACCCGGTCTTTTTCTGACCGCCTCAAGACCCTCAAGTATCTGAATCTGGTCAGCTCCGTATTCCTGATTGTTCTGCTGTATTTCTTTACTCATCAATAACCTCCACCTGGCCCTTCACGACATGAAAGACCTTGTCCACCTGAAATCTATTTTTTACAAATTCATCAAGTCCCGTACAAGTGATAATAGTCTGTGTATCACTTAAGCTGTTGAGCAGATAATTCTGCCTGTTGCCATCCAGCTCTGAAAGCACATCATCCAGTAAAAGCACGGGAGTGCTGTTTATATTTTTCTTTACAAGACTAATCTCAGAAAGCTTGAGTGAGAGAGCAGATGTCCTCTGCTGACCCTGCGAGCCGTATTTTCTGATATCCACACCGTCCACTGAAAAAAGCATATCGTCCCGGTGCGGTCCGACAGTTGTCTGGCACAACTTCAAATCCCTGCTTCTTGCCTTAAGCAGTTCATCCTCGAAAAAAATATCATCAATGTTTGGCTCATATTTGAGTATAAGCTTCTCCCTGCCTCCCGAAATATTGCTGTGAATGTCCTGTATTATCTCATTTAGCTCATTAACAAACTCGCGCCGCTTTTTTATAACGTGCCTGCCATACTCAAGAAGCTGCATATCCCATACCTGAAGTGTATCAATCAAATCAGGTCTGTAAGCTATATCCTTTAACAGTCTGTTTCGCTGAACTAATGTCTTATTATACTTAATCAGGTTAGACAGATATATTTTGTCAAGCTGGCAAAGCTCCAAATCTATAAATCTACGCCTCTCGGCAGGACCGTTTTTTATAATATTGAGATCCTCAGGAGAGAAAAACACAATATTCAAAATACCAAACAGCTCACTCGCTTTTTTGATCGGCATTTTATTGATGGCCACACCCTTTGCACCATTTTTTCGCAGATGCATGTCAATCCGGTATTCCTTGTCATTTTTTTCGACAATTGTCCTGATATGTGCCTCATCCTCGCCAAACCGGATCATTTCCTTGTCCTTGCTGCCCTTATGGGACTTTGTAGTGCCGCTCAAATATGCAGCCTCAAGTATATTGGTCTTGCCCTGGGCATTATCGCCGTAGATTATGTTGGTTTCACTGTCAAAGCTGATATCCAGTTTTTCGTAATTTCTGAAATTACTCAGTTGGATTGACTTAATAATCATTATTTAACAACCTTAACTGTTTCGCCGTCATATGAGAAAACATCTCCGTCGTGAAGCTTTTTTCCTCTCTGAAGCTCAGTCTCACCGTTTACAGTCACCTGACCATCCTGAATAACAATTTTTGCCTCAACTCCCGAGCTCACAAGGTTGGCCTTTTTAAGAGCCTGTCCCAGCTTAATGAACTCATCCTGTTCTCTTATAGAAATCTGTTTCATAAAATCTCCTAGTTTGCTGCTGTATTAAAATTTACCGGAAGAATGAGGTAAATAAACTTGCCCTCATCATCCTTAATGAAGCATGGTGCCTTTGGATTGACCATGTATAAATTAACCTCCTCCTCATCGATAACACGAAGTGCATCTATGAAGAACTTAGGATTAAAGCCTATCATAATATCTTTTCCATCTTTGTCGATATCGATGTCCTCATTCATGGAACCGATAAATGAATTGATGCGAAGCTCCATATTGCCATCTGTGATATTCATGATAATAGGCTTCTTATCTCCCTCCTTGACAAGAAGAGTAGCACGGTCGATACAGTCAAGAAGCTCACGCTTATTGATGCGAACCTTAGTGTCGTAGTCAGATGATAGCATCTGGTCAATCTTGAAATACTCACCCTCGATAAGACGTGAAACAACAGTAGTATTTTCAAATTCAAAAACAATATGATTGTTAGTGATATAGATAACCACATCCTCATCCGCTGAACCCGGAATAATCTTGCTTATTTCCTGCAGAGTCTTGCCGGGAACAACAACCTTCTTGCTGTCATAGTGATTTTTCATCTCGATATATCTGATAGATATTCTGTGTCCGTCAAGAGAAACAACTCGAAGCTTATTCTCCTCAATCTCAAAAAGCTCACCTGTCATCAGTTTATTGTTGTCATTGTCAGCAATTGAGAAAATTGTCTGTCTGATAACCTCTTTAAGGGTAAACTGTGAGAGGACAATAGACTCATTTCTCTCAACATATGGTATGTAAGAAAAATCATCACCTGATTTTCCGATGATATTGAACTTGGCCTTTTCACATGATATGACGGTCTTGAAGGAAGCATCTGTCTCAATTGTTACATCATTGTCAGGAAGCTTTCTCACTATTTCTGAAAAAATCTTGGCGTCAAGAGCGATAATTCCTCTCTCTTCGATAGTTCCGTCTATTATTGTTTCGATTCCAAGCTCCATATCGTTAGCCATAAGCTTAATCTCGTTTGCGGATGCATCAATAAGTATGCACTCGAGAATTGCCATTGTAGTACGTGTAGGTACTGCCTTCGATACGATATTAACACCTTTCAGTAAATTTGCTTTTGAACAAATAAGTTTCATTTAGAAAAACTCCTTCCTGCGCGTATATATAAATATTTAAAAGATATTCGTAATATTCTTCTTAGGGGCTGTTAAAAAGTTTAAAACCCCTTCAAAGCCTTTAAAGACAAGCTTTAAGCGGCTTGATAACTTGCTTAAAAACCTGTTGAAGTAAAAATGATAAAAATTGATAACTTTTTATTCACTTTCCTTCAACCTGTCATTAACATGCTCATGTGGAAATAAAAGCAAGGTTATAACCAAATTATTAACATGCAAATGAGCACATATATAAATAGGTAGAAACTAATTTGGATTAATCTTTTTCTTGATAGTTTCTATGAGAGTACGTGTACTGTCATTCTCCTCGTAATCCTTGGTGACTTTCTTGATGCCGTGGATGATAGTAGAGTGGTCTCTGCCGCCCAAAAGCTGGCCGATTACATCAAGTGAATCAGAGGTCATGGTCTTGCAGAGGTACATGGCAATCTGTCTTGGACGTGCAATCTCGCTGCTTCTGGTCTTTGAAATCATCTGGTCCACAGAGATGTGGAAATGCTCTGAAACGACCTCAATGATGAGCTGTGCAGTGATTTCCCTTGGCTTGTCCGGCGTGATGATATTGGAAAGCTCCCTCTCAGCGATATCCATAGTGATGTGAGTATGCTCGAGATTGTGGAAGGCTAAAAGCTTGTTTAAGGCTCCCTCAAGCTCACGGATGTTGGAGCTGATGTTTGAAGCAATGTAGTTTAAAATATCATCATCTATATCAAAATTGTCAGTTTCAGCTTTCTTACGGAGGATAGCCATCCTCGTCTCATAGTCAGGAGTACCGATATCAGCCATCAGTCCCCACTCGAAACGGGAACGGATGCGCTCCTCGAGAGTCTCCATCTCCTTAGGCGGCTTATCAGAGGTAAGGATAATCTGCTTGCCCTGTGTCTGCAGTGTGTTGAAGGTGTGGAAAAACTCCTCCTGAGTACTTTCCTTTCCTATGATGAACTGGATATCATCAATCATGAGCACATCTACAGTCCTGTATTTGTCACGGAACTTTGTCATGGCAGAAGAATTACCGTTACGTATAGATTCGATAACCTCGTTGGTAAACTCTTCAGAAGTAACATAAAGCACCTTGGTATCAGGATTCTGGTCAATGATGAAATGACCTATTGAATGCATAAGATGAGTCTTGCCAAGTCCCGGACCACCATATATATATAGCGGATTGTATGCTTCACCCGGGCTTTCTGCCACTGCAAGAGAAGCAGAATGGGCAAACCTGTTATTATTACCTACGACAAAGGTGTCAAATGTATAGTTAGGGTTTAAGTTTGAGTGATCCCCCTTTACAGGAGTCTGTGGCTCAAGCTGAGGGGAATCGTTGTTTTTAAACTTAAGGCTCTGAGCCTGATCCGGTAAAATAAACTGGATATCATACTCGATACCTGTCACCTCACCTATAGCTACCTTAAGAGGAAGATAATATTTTTTGTTGATATAGCTGAGCCCCATCTGCTCAGACGGAACGAGAATATACAGTGTATTGCCGTCTATGGCGAACACCTCAAGCGGTTTTATCCACGTATTAAAGGAAACGTCTGTCAGACCATGCTCTTCCTTGACCATCTGTAGTATTTCATTCCACTTTTCCATTACTTTATCCATCAAAGTTCTCCATTATTTAACATATAAAGAGTATATTATGGGAATGTTCTCCACAATCCCATACATACTATATAGTACACTATTTTTGGCATTTAGGCAATGTAAAAAGATTTACAAAAATACTTTATTCACATTTTTTAACCATAATTATACAAAGTTACCAACATGTTATTCACATATTGTGGATAACTTTTTGATATCTTGATAACTTTCCACAATATGTTGGTCACAATAGGTGGTTTATATCAAAATATAGACGGTTATCAAGAATTATTATATATATAGAAGAAACTCGTTTTCCACATTTTTATTGTGGAATGTAAACCGATAAAAAAATATATGTAGAAAATTAAAGAAAATTGAGAAAATCCTTGACACAACAGGAATTTTTGTTATAATTATACCGATGTTTTTTAACGTAAAGGAGGTGGATATATATGAAGATGACATTCCAACCTAAGAAGAGACAGAGAGCAAAAGTTCATGGATTCAGACAGAGAATGAAAACTGCTGGCGGAAGAAAAGTAATCGCAGCCAGAAGATTAAAAGGAAGAAAAAAATTATCAGCATAGGCCACAATTTTTGTG
>ERZ779776.651-NODE-651-length-11587-cov-2.723899_pt1 | contig 11587 bp, 5 predicted proteins | sample MGYA00511098_ERZ779776 | MGnify/ENA primary metagenome ERZ779776 (study PRJEB29588, sample SAMEA2149318) | human gut metagenome | biome: human gut; feature: human-associated habitat; material: faeces | place: Denmark | collected 2008/2010 ...
GGAAGCTTCGAGGCGGACTGCCTCGACATCGGCATGCTTGTCCAGCTCCACAGTAATGTTGCCGTAGCCGTTGCCCGAAGTGGAGTTCAGCCGCTTCACTCCGCGGATACGCGCCAGCATGGATTCCAGCTTGCTGGTCACTTCCATCTCCACCACCCGCGACGAAGTGCCAGGCATGCTGAAACCCACCGTGAAGCCGGGCAGGCTGCGTGACGGATTCAGCTTGACGGGGAGCAGCGGTATCAACGCCACCCCTACCAAAGCAAGGCAGACAAACGCCACTATGACGGTGAAGGAAGAAACTCGTTTCATCAGTTATTATAATCAAATTTTTCCGACAGCGAAAATCCGCTGGCAAAGTCGTGCAACGTCAGTTTCCGTATCTTGTAATAATTCAGCCAGTAGTCCTGCAAGGCGGAGATGTAATTGCGTTGCGCTTCCTGCTGGCGGTTCACCGAGGGGGGGGGGGGGGTGGTTTTTTTTCCCCCCCCCCCCTATACCGACAACACCTACGCAGCAGTCCTGACTCAGAGCGAGTTTGGATTTACACGAGGTGCTGTCAAAGCGGAGGCGTGGATTGCTTTCGGTGACGGCTACACCGCTGAAACTGAACATCAGGAGTTCCAGTTTATCTATCTCCCGGCTGATGATACGAATACCACGCCTATTCTGGCCGTGACGGACATCATGGAAGAGTTTGAGAACTGGACACGCGCCACTATTTTCCGTTTCGCCATCTATAACCCCGCCGGTGAATCCACACCGTTGCGTATCGTTCTTCAGGATTCTGATACAGGCCAGGTGTATATCCAGCGTGATATGACTTGTGTCAACGGTGTAAGTTATGACTTCGATGAGAACTTCTCGATGGAATACGCTGGTGACGAGCAGCCTACAACAATCAACGCTCAGGCTATATTCACTAATGCCGCCGGTCTGACATACGGCAATAACATTTCATTCTTAGTAGACAACTCTGAGAACTTTGCTCCGACCAAAGGTGCGAATGTTATCTTGTCTGCTGAGAAACAAAAGATTACCATTGACGGCACTGATCATCAGCTTGCCAGTCTTTTGAAAGACCCGAATGATACTAACACCGGCTGGCTGAGCAATCAGGAAACCGATTCCACCGGAGCAGTAGTGAACGTGCCTGTGCTGACCATCGGAGCGGGTAACAGATTGACTCTACCTTATGAATTGTTCGATTCCAATACCGGCCATAACAATGGCGGTGTAGAAGGTTCTCTCACGATTGAATTTGACATCAAGGTACGCAATATTGTAGGCGATGCCGCTATCATTGACGCATCAGCGCCTTTCAGTAGCGCGTACACTGGTCTGAAATTCTACCCGACTCGTGCCGTCTGCCTCAGCCGAAACAACTTTACTGAGGATATATGCGACCTTCACTATCAGGAGGAGGTTCGTGAACATGTAACTATCAATATCATTCGCAATCTTCGTGGTGAAGGTTTGAACCTTGTACGTCTGTTTATCAACGGAAAGAGTAATCGTTCTTATATCTATACTGACGAGGATTCATTCATACCTATCGGTGCTAATGGTGCCCAGTCAATCGTAATCGGCTCAGATGAGGCTGATGTTGACGTGTATGGTATTCGTATCTACAAAGGTCAGCAGCTCGGTGCCACTCAGATTCAGAATGACTATATGGCGGGTATGCCGACCATTGAGGATAAGAAGCGATTCAAACGTTTCAATTCTATTTTCAACGGTAGCAGCATCAGTTATGACCTTTGCAATGCAATGGGTCTCAACACCATTCTACGCAAAATCCCGGCTGGTGGTCACTATCCCAGTCGTGAGAATCAGAGTAAACAGAAGGGCGTAAATATTGACGTCCGCATCTTCAAAGAACGTGGAAATCCTGAAAGTCTTGACCGTGCCCATTCAGGTGAATTTGTCGGCATGACCGATAAAGGTCAGGGCACCAGTGCGATGGGCTACTACTGGTGGAATATTACTGACGGTTTTGAGGATGACGTTGAAATCACAGCTGCTGAATATAACGCCAATGACCCGACAATGTATGTGGAAGATGGGAAATACTTCAAAAAGATTTCTTACTTCAATTCGTTGGACGGGACATCTCAGGTTTATGCCAGTAAATATGAGCTGGAAGACGGTCGAGGCGGTATAACGAAACTTGTCGGCAAGGCTAACTACGCATCCCCCATGCAGAGCCATAAACTTGGCAGTATCTGGATGTTCGATGAATTGTGGCAGCGTCTTGTTAATAATGGGAGTGACGGGCGCCCGGTGCTTTCAGGACACGCAGCTTGTTATGAAAAACCGTTCCTCTGCTTCTATCAGATTGGTAATGGTTCGCCTCAATTCTGTGGTTTTCAGACTTGGGGTTCCGGCAAAGGCGATAAAAAAACTTTCGGCTACGATAAGAAGAAATCTCCCGATTACATGTGTGTCTCCGGCGCAGATAACGGCGCAATCGCCGCTCTTTACCAGATGCCTTGGATTGTGGAGAAAGATGCTAACGGTGCATGGCACGGCAATATCTATCCGCACAGTGTGACCATCAATACCGGTGACATCAAGAATGGTTACTGCTACAAGAGCGGTACGAGTGATACTCTGTCTTTCGAGGTTGAAATAGGCTCGAAGTATGACGGAGGCGAAACCGATAAGGGCGTACTTCGCATCGAGGATGAGGCCAAGGGCGGTACTGAGAATACTCTTTATACACACTTCGCTGACTTTGCGAACTTTATCTTCGCCAGCTCGCCGTTGCTGAAACCGTATGCTGGTACTGAGGCACAGTTGATCGCGGATAGTGAGAATCTTCAGCGTGATCATCAGTATTGGCTGTTCAACACTGGCGCAGACCGTTATAGCGTCTACTACTTTAATCCGGCCACTTCCAAGTTTGAGAAAATTATAAAGGTTCCGACCGCTTGGGGCTCGAATAATCGTGCTGCTGCTTATGGAAGTCCAAGACTTACAGAACAGTTAGCTGGCGTGACTATTACGGTCGATACTGTAGATGGCAAGCAGAATATGACATTGGAAGATGCTATGAGTACACTCGGCACTTCTGATATGAATGTTCTGAATGACATCTTTATCAAGGGCCGTGTTGCTTTCTTCAAGGCACACGCTTCGGCCTATATCGACGTAACAGACATCATTTTCCATCAGGCTTGGTGTAAACTCGAAGCTGCAACCGATAACCGTACCAAGAATACCTATCCGTGGATTGACCCGGCGGTGGACTTGCTGGTGCGTCTTAAAGGCGATGACTTCGATACTATTAAGAAGACCGATAACCAGGGCCGTCAGACCAAGCCGTACCATGTGCTTGAACATACTAAGAGCGCTTCGGGTGGTAACTACTGGAACGGTGAAAACAATGTATTCTTCACTCTTGTGGAAATGGCCTTCGATGACCGTATCCGCAACATGATGCGTGATATGTTTGACGCCATGGCCCAAATTTGCGGCAGCGTTGAGCAGTATTATCAGGAGCGTTTCTACTGGGTTCAGGAATACTTCCCCGCAGTTGCTTACAACGAAACCAGCCGTATTCTCTATGAGGTGGCTCAGGTCAAGATGATGAAGGGCGAAATCGACGTTTCTCAGGACCCCATCACTCAGGCAGTAGGCGACCAGCTGGAGTGTGAGAAGCAGTTTATGAATCAGCGTCTGCCAATGCTGATGTCGTGGTGTGAGTATGAAACCGGAGGCGACGGTACACTCAGTTTCCGTTCTGTGAACACAACCGGGGGACAGTCACCTACATACGACATCGAATATACTGCCTATCAGTATATTTATCCAAAGCTGGCTATCGGTGGCAGTATGGCGGCTTTGTATGCCAAGAAGAATGGAGAGTGGGTAAATCAAGGGAGTGCGCCTTATCTTTGTGCTCCCGGTGAAACCGTGCGTTTCATTGTAAACACAGACTCCAATACTCAGTTTACAATGCGCTGGATGCACTATGCGAAGTCGATTGGCAATCTTGGTTCACTGCCTTGTGGTGAAGATGGCAACGTTAATATTACAGGCAAACGACTTAGAAAGTTGCAGTGTCGCGCTGAAAACGGGACCCCCATTGAGTTCCATCCTCGTGGTATTACGATTACCAACTGTCGCAATCTTGAAGACATTGATTTCACCAATGCCAATTCTTTTGCGGGCACATTCTCGTCAGATTTGCCTCGGTTGAAATCATTGAAACTCCGAGGCACATCCTATACAGCTGTAAAATTTCCGAAAACCTCAACGCTCACAGAGGTTGAGCTGCCTGCCACCATCAATGCGATTTACGTCAACGGACAGCCCAATCTTGCAAGTTTGACCGTTGACGGCCTGACGGAGCTTAGAACACTCCATATTATCGGAGAGCACAAGATACAGTCTCAGACTCAATCGTTGATTCAGTTGGCTTACACTCAGGCCACCAATCTGAACTCCGTTAATATTGACAAAATCGCATGGACCGGATTTGCAGTGGACGTGATGATGTGGTTGCAGAGCATAGGCGCCGAACTGACCGGTTCCATCAGTCTTACTGGCAATCTTACTTTCAGCAATAAGATCGATCTTGTAAGTAATTATGGCAATATAGATGACCCCAACAACGCATTGTTTATTCTATATTCAAAACGTGCGATTAACAGCGTTTATATCAAGGGTGTCAATTATATTACCGAGACCGGCCAGCACAAATTCGATATAGTTTGCGTACCCTCAGCCGGAAATGACATAGCGTTGACAGATGACCATTTGGCTGTGGAATGGACAATAGATGAGAGTGCCAAGACCTTTGCTACTTTTTCAAATGCAGTAAATGGCATACTGAATGTCACAAAATTGGATGAGAGTGGAGCAGATATGCGATATAGCATTCAGTGCAATGTCACTAAAACATCCGGGGCAAAGCTGTCGGCTGACATTCAGGTTGGATTTTATCGCCGAATCCCGAAAATCGGCGATTTTGCCTATGCCGATGGCACTTTTGATGATCAGTATCTAAAAGACAAGACGATAGTTGGCATTGTGTATAAAATTGATGAGATGTGGCAAGGTGAAGATGAGGATGAACCGACTATCTTCACCGGTTACAACAAACCGACCGAAGCCTTTAAATCAACGAGAAAACTTGTGGGCTATCAGATAAACATTGAATCAAAAGAAAATGTGCCATATCGTAGTACGAGTCTTTATGTCAATACGTCTGATACATATTGGGGGCGTAATCCTCAAAAAGGCACAGAAGCAGTTCATAAGGAGATTGCCGTTGCTCTCAATAGAAGCGAATGGGATTCCTTCGATATTCCTAATCTTAACAATATTGTGTCATACGGTTGGGAAGGAGAGGCCAACAATAGGTATCTGTTACCCTGGCTTTATCTGGACGTTGATGCAGATGACGGTTTTAAAGATTATGGAAACACCTCCGGTGCTATAAATGATTGGCAAGGAAAAAAGAATACGCAAAAAATCGTTAATTATACAAATAAAATAATTAATGATTACCTGTTTTCAGACATTAATGAATCTGTTAACCTTATATGGACGGATGATGACGGAGTTGAGCATAAATTCGACGAGACACCTACTACGTTGGAAGAGCTTTGCAACGCCATAGAGGTTCTTATTAAAGGTAACAACAACATATCCGACTATATGCTGCTGGTCTATCCAGCGGCTTACGGGTGTTATCTATACGAGCCTAAGATTCAAGAAGGAGAGATCCTTGATCCTCAATACGCCTGCACCAACTGGTATTTGCCTGCCAGTGGAGAAAAGTGTCGTCTATATTACTTCTTTGCGAAGTCTCGTACTGGTGGTATAACTGATACCTGGAATGAAGGATCAAATACGGAGCCAAACGTAAGTGTGATTGATGATTTGATTCTAAAAGCGTTTAATTCTCCTGAACCAAACGAAATCAATATAAATGTGTCTCGATCTCATATTGAACAAGGCGATTATACCAACATAGAAATAGGAGCGATAAATCGTTATTTCCATTCTATGATTGAAGCAGAAAAACCGATATATTCAATGTGTCTTTGGCGATCAAAGGTAAAACAGGGGGCTACGCCTATAATAATACCTTCCATATACACACATTGGACATCCACTGAAAATGCCGTACATACGGCGTGGTACTTGGTATATGGCAATGGAGAATTATACTACTCTCATAAGTATGGGGCGAGATCCATTCGCCCTGCCGTAACATATCAATTCTTCCTATGACATATTCGGCGAGTGACATGGCGTTGCTCGCCGGAATTTATCACTTGAAAATTAAATTCGTTTATGATTCAAAGATGTGAATTCAATGAACTACCGGCCACCATCAATAATGGCGGTTACAAGAAGGGCCACTGGATAGTATGGCTGAATCTCAGTGTATCTGCAAATACATCAACTGAGACGGTAGAGGGTGAAAATGAATGGAAGTATGCCTCTCAAACTGACCGACTGGTGCTTAGCGATAATTCTGTTTCAGGATTTTTGAAAGAGGCAAACCCACTTCATTTGGCACTGGCTACGACAGAAGAAATCGAAGCAATCCTGAAGTATTTCCATGCTGAGGGTAACATCGAAAGTTGGCGCATGCTTCGTAAGGTTCAGATTCAGGGTTATGACAGCAGCGATAAAGTTAACTGCTTCTATTTAGGGGAACAACCGATGTGGCTTGATAAGGCTACCCGTGTCGGATTAGTCAACTCCCTTAACATCGAGAAAGCGGCTGGCCGCGAGGTTTCAGAACTTTGGTTTGATTATAACAAAATCGACATCAACGTGGAGTTGGCTCTGAAACTACTGGCCGCGTTGGAGCTATATGCGAAAGATTGTTATGGAGTGACTGCCAGTCATATCGCAATGATTGAGAGTGCTCAGACCATTGAAGAGCTACGTAGTTTCGATATAGGCGCTGACTATCCTGAGATTCCAGTATTTCACCTCGGCTAAATAGCAAAAGAGCCTCTGAAGTATAACCAATAGAAGTGATAGCCTGCTATTCTTCTTAAAACGAAAGAATGGCAACTATCGCAAAAGGAATGATAACTTTGAGTTCGGTGAACGATGCTTTCTCAGTGTCGCTCAATCCGAACTCTTGTGTTATTAATGCTGATTGGGACGGTAGCAATCCCAGACTCGATAATGCCTACACCGATATACGTGTTTATCGAGGAGATGTTGGGGTAGAATTTTCACAGCCAATTATCCTCGGATATTCCAACAGCAATATTACTGCCACAGTCACCAAAATTGACAATAAGACTTGGCGGGTAAAATTTGCTACCATTGACACTTTGTCATTGAATGGTAAAGTCAACCTTAAAATCGTCGTAGGCACTGAATTTGCAACAACAGTTTCTTTTGGTTATACAGTAGTGCGTGAAACCTCCATGCTTGATTGGATTCTTGACTGGGAAGGACGCGCAAAGACCGAGATAGCCGGGGAACATATTATTACGCCCAAAATATTTGTTGGTAAGTCTGAAAATGGCGGTCAGCTGACAGGCACATATATCGGGCCGGCCTTTGATGACAGTGGCCGAACCGGTGTGTTTGGTTACTCAGCAGGAGTGGAAATATTCCACCTCGATAATACGGGTGGTATGATTGGTGGTTGGCAAATCACAACCGGTGGCATTGCCACTGCTGACGGCAATCTCAAAATCCTTTCAGAAGGTTCTATTATTTCAGCTCCTGGTGGTACTCTTGCTTGGGAATTGAAGAAAGATGGTTCGGCAACCTTTGCAAAAGGGAATGTGAAATTTGAGGCAGACGGTAATGCTGAATTTGCGGGTAAAGTTACTGCAAAATCAGGCCATATAGGAGGTTGGAGCATAACACCGAATCAATTACATAACGAGTCTATCATCATTGATGCCGTAAAAAGTTTTATCGGTATCAACGCATCCGAAATATATAAAGTTGACCCTACTACAGGAGACCACGATTTCCCCAACACCATAAAAGAGGGCATAAAAATGTGGTATACTTCGGCCCATGACTGGGGATTTGCGGGGTGGAAGACAAGTAAAAAAGTTTTTGAACTTGGTTCTACCAACAGGATAGCCGGATGGAGTTTTGACGATACATGCTTATGGCTCGGCACGAAGAATAATACAGCACGACAAAATACAGTTGACATTGACAGTATAACCATAGGCAGCAGCGGTCTTCGCGGGCTAAATTGGTATATTGACACTGACGGAGAAATCAGTTTTGTCAACGGACTGATACATTTCACGGAAAATGGAGGCACACTTTGTGGCTGGACATTGACCTCCAATCATCTGGCAGCAGAAAAATCAGCTTTGGTGTCGGCACAAGGCTATGTAGGATTATACCTGTCATGTAAAACACTTCCGGAAGCGGTATCATCTTATCAGACAGCTATAATGCAGAGTGGTGGCATATATCTTGCAAATGGTGCCGAAGGTCCTATATTAAAAGCCACAACAACTGAAGGCAAGACAGCCTTTAAATTAAGCAGCGGCATAAGCTATATCGGAGGCTGGAATTTCGCTGCCAGTTGCCTGTATACCGGAGAGACGCCTACAGTCACTGGAGCCTTTGCATCGGAAAACAATATCACGCTTTCTCCTGACGGTTTACGTGGATATAAATTCCGTCTTGAGGCCAATGGCGCAGGGGCAATTGCAGGAGGCAACATTGCGTGGGAGCCCAACGGTGATATAACTTTTATCGGCACCAAAATGAAGTGGGCCGGAACAGACACCACTATTATTGATGCCGACGGGATTTTTACAGGAAAAATCTCAGCTGACAACATTACAGCCGGAACAATATCCACAGCCTCGATTAAATGTGAAGGCAAATGGGCCTTGAACACCGACGGTTCCGGATATTTAGCATCAGAGAATATACGATGGGAACCAGACGGAACACTGACAATCAAGGGTAATATTACTGCTGATACAGGCAAAATAGGCGCATGGATTATCGACGCCGACAAACGCCTTGCTTCGGAAGATGGAAAGATAACACTTGATGCGACCCTTCACAAGATTACCTTATCAACAGATGAGGTGACTTCAGGCTCCGACGGCATGATGAGCGAATTTTATGGATTCGGTTCGAAAATCACCCTATCAACTTCCAATGGCGCAGTAACGACCGCATTAGCCCGGACATCCTACACTGATCATACCGGTGTGACATACACAGCTCCAAGTACAGGTGTGTCATATCTTTCTCCTCAGGGCATTTTTTCAAATTTGGCAGGGATCCGGGTGCCTACATATACTCTTGGGCTTAGAGCTGCCATTGTGGGATTGGGGCGTGCTAATTGTAATAAGGATGACTGGGAGTCTCAAACCGAGATGACAGCCGTAGCGGGAGTTTATGGAGAGTCATCCAATTCGGGCACAGCACCGGCTTACGGTGGATATTTTTACAATCTGAAAGCCAACGGATTGATACTGAACCGCAGATTTATCACGGACAGTAGTGCTGCAACAACACAGCTAACCGGCTATGATGTGGTAATACTCGGATTATGTAATTCGGGTGTTTCTAAAACCGTCTATTTACCAAATGACGGAATAGAAGGGAGAGTAGTTCTGATAAAACAGATGGGCGCTGGTACATTGAGAGTTGATACTTCCGGGGGGCAAGCAATCTATGATAATAATACCGAAAATGATTACTATGACATCCCGGAAGGATATATGGGTATTTTTGTTTTCGGAATTTGGGATAAAGACAATAAAACCAATCAGATATGGAGTGTAAATAGAATATTATTCTGATGATTTACGGATATATAAACGAATTTGGTCAGTTGACAAGCGACAATTTCACTGAAGAGGATGCGAGCCGCCTCAATAGTGAATGGAAACCTGTGGCAAATATTGATGAAACTCAACTTGTGGCAGATGAGGAGAACTATATTGTCAAGTTACAGCCATATGACGCCGGAGACCATATTGATTTTCATTATATCAAAAAATTTGATTATCAAAAAATCAAACGGGCTAACGAACAGCTTGCGGCAGAACTTTCGGACTCTGATTATAAGGTTATCAAATGTTATGAAGCAAGTCTGATCGGGGAGCCGATGCCCTATGATGTGGAGATACTGGTATCATCACGACAGACTATCAGAAATCAGATAAATCAAAATGAAATACTGTTAGCCAATGCGTAAGGATATTGAAATACATATTGATACCGGTGATATAGTCTTATCTCCAAGAAATATAGCGCAACCGAATGGTTTTAGCTGGCTGGAAAGTACACCGAATGGTGTGGAGCAACGTTATATATATGGTGAAGTGACTGTGCCCGCATATGTTCTTGAAGACCTCATTTTTGAGCATGGAGTGTACATCGACATACCTTACACCCCTATATACAAGGAAATAAAGCTAAGAATCAAACGGGAATATACCGCAGATAATGTACAATATCTTCGTAACCCCAAAAATGGCAGCGAATGGTTTACAGTGCAGAGTTGTCTTTATGGAAATGAAGCTGTCAATATATTCGCTTCCCAACTGATGTGTGTTGCGGAGGGTCGATATTATTGTAAATTTTCCGGAGGGACTATACTTCTGTATTCAGGATATGAATACGATATAAATGTGGTAAAGGCGAACACACAAAATAGAAACATGCTTCTGAAGTGTGTGCCTGGTAATAACTATAGATACCCTCTGACAGGCGTTGGCCTTATTCGGTGGACAAATAGCAATATCAGCGTGACAAAACTGGCTCAGGTATTGAAAGAACAATTCGCTGCTGATGGAACGCCAGTAATCAACGCCAAATATGATTTTGATAACAAGCAGTTATATCTCATGTTGGATACTTCAAATGTAGATGGCGATGTCGATATATAAAGTTAGAGGCAGTCAGAATCTGTTTGATATTGCACTGCATTTGTACGGAAGTATTGAAGGGTTGTTTGATATTCTCATTACCAACCCAACTATCAGCATGACAACTGAGTTGGTCCCCGGCATGGAGTTGGAGTATCACGAAGATTTCGTGATTAACAAGAGCATTGTTGAAGAATTCAGTAAAAATGATCAAATCATAGTCAATGGCGAGCGGCATGTATATCATAAGCCTACTGATTTACCTCAGAGGGTGATTATTGTGCCCCCCGAAGATCTGGATTTAATAGAGTTCACTATATCTGGTGATGGCACTATGGTCGTTGATTGGGGCGATAACTCAGATTTGGAACACATTACATTATCGACAACGCAGACACTTATAAGCCATTATTTTGACAATACTGTCGATGAACGTCGCGTGAAGATATATGGCAATTTCAATATTCAACGACTGGATTTGACACGGCTTGATGGTCAGTTCTATTTGACCAAACCAATGACCGTTGACGAATTTTATAATCAGGCAAACGACAATGGACTTCAGAGTCTATTCTTGTTTGAAGGTACCCATACTGTCAATCTGGAGAAAATGGTTGTATTTGACCTTTCTCCGATTTATAATATGAGCCTTTCAGAATTGAATTTGAAAGGAGTGAGATTTTCTCAACCAACGATTATCAATGATTATCTGATATACATTCGGAACCATT
>ERZ779776.652-NODE-652-length-11578-cov-3.020220_pt1 | contig 11578 bp, 10 predicted proteins | sample MGYA00511098_ERZ779776 | MGnify/ENA primary metagenome ERZ779776 (study PRJEB29588, sample SAMEA2149318) | human gut metagenome | biome: human gut; feature: human-associated habitat; material: faeces | place: Denmark | collected 2008/2010 ...
AGGCCGCTCATTATGACATAGGCCGCTTCATAGGCATCCGCAATGTCGGTCAGAAAGTCGGCATGAATAGGATTGCAGCGGTGCGAATGGCGGGGATCGTCGAAATTGATTACGCAGAACTGCGGCTTTACTTCGTATTTGTGTGTGAAGCGCAGCAGGTGATTGTAAGCCAGCGTACTTAAATCCGGATATTTGAAATCATAGAAATAAGCACTATATCCCTTTTCGATAAGTTGCCTTATGTAATTGTTAATCACCGTGAAAGACTTGCCGCTGCCGGGCGATCCGACCACCATGCAACTGCGGAAAACGGCTATATTTACCCAGCCGCGGAAGTTCTGTCCCCGGTAGCGGAACAGCGTCGGCAGGTTCACCGAATATTCATCCTCGATCAGCCGTGTTTCCTGCATAAAGGATTCGTTTTCGTCGTTGAAAACATCATCCAAGAGGTTGTACCGCAGAAGTCGCCACATCCATATTCCGGCTGTAAGCATGAGCAGGTAGCCCCCGAACAGGGTTGCGGCGTACCACGCTACGCGCACACCGAGCGAGGCGTGTATGCGCAGTAGCCAGCCGTTGAAAAAATAGAGGACAAAGCCCGTGAGGGCTGCCGCGGTAATATGCGGCCAGCCGATTTTCTGCGACTTAATGCCCCGTGACCCCAGACAGGCAATCAGGAGCAGCAGAAAGGCGAACAGCTTCGAGTAGAGGGGTGAAGAAAAGAATCCCGTCGTCTGCTGGAATCCCCGCAGAATACGGTCGATAATCCCGAATGTTCAGCCGTTGTCGGCCAGTCATTCGTAACAGAACCAATAAATGTTCGTAACATTACAGATAATGCCTACGGCCAAAATGAACGCGACGATCTTTGCCAGCGCCCGTAAATCATCTTCTTGCTGCATAAATATAGTTTTTGGTTACGGCGGCAAAAGTAAGTCGGACGCGACAATTCCCGACGTTGTGGGCTGCCGTTCGCCCTCGTTCGCCCTAATTGGCTACGATATAATGTCTGGAATCGGAAAAAATCTATACCTTTGTAGGCGAATATTCAATAAGGGTGTACGCCCGAATATTCATCATAGCCTGTTCCCGGCAGTCAAACGTGGAAATTTGAAAGGGAAGCAGGCGGGACGGCTGAACTTCGTGCATCGTTTGTGCGGGGTTCGGTCTGACTGTTTCCGGGTTTTCCACGACCTGACTGCCGCAGATTGTTCCCCGCACATTTTTAAGATATTTTGCTACCTTTGTCATTGCAACAAGGGTACGCCCACATACTCGCGGCCTGTTCAGTAAGGAATCGAAACGGCAAAAATTTGATTGTGAAACAGGCGGGACAGGTCGAACTTCGTGCTATCACGGCGCGGGGTTCGGCTGTCTGTTTCGTGGCTCTTTGCCGTGCCTGATTCCTTTCGCCGTTCCCCGCGTTTTTTCTCCCCTCTCTTGCAAAATAGCCGTTAAATTATTATGGTTTAAATCATTATCGGTGCAAATAAAACGTTATTCGCATGGGTGATCCGGGTGTTGCTTCCAATAAATAATAATTATGGCTAATTATTTGATTTATAGAGATGAAAAGCTATATTTGCAATGATTCAAGTTGTAAAAAGATTTATTCAATCCGTTAGAAGAATAACGGCAAGTGCATAAAGAAAAGGTTTAGACGCTCATAGTCATAAGCTGGTAATTGATTTTGTAGTTTTTTCTTTGTGGATTTAATTCCAAAGGTAAGTAGAAAGGGCCTCGCGCAAAGCGTAGGCCCTTTTGAATTGTATGACCCTCTCGAATTAATCCTCATAGCGAATGTAACGAATTATGTCATGTCAGCTTTACCAAATGCAGGTTGAATCGTTATTTTTTTCGTATATTGGGTAATAATTATTGTGGGCTGATTATGAGAATATTTATTTATGTTTGTGTCTTTCTGTGCTTGTATTCGTGTTCTGAAAGCAAACACATATCCGAAGAACTGAATCGAACGGAGGAAATAATTAACGATTATCCGGACAGCGTGTTACGCTCCTTGCAAGCTATTGCTCCCGGCAGTATTCGCAAAAAATCGACAAAAGCGCATTACGGGCTTCTTTATTCGCTGGCGTTGGATAAAACAGGGCAAACCATAGATTCCGATTCGATGCTCCGTCCTGCCGTAAACTATTTTCTGCGGAAAGGTACGAATCGGCAAAAGTTCCTTTCTTGGTATTGTCTGGGACGCATGGAATACAGCGCAAATAATTATCAGAAAGCAACCGAATCGTATCTTAAAGCGCTGGAGTATCAGGACCTAATAGATGATCCTTACCTGATCGGAGTGTGTAATTTCGTGTTGGGAGAACTGAATTTGAAGCAGAATAATTATCAAAGGGCTTTGTTTTATTATCAAGAAGCCTACGAAAACTATCAGGCCGCAAATAAGACCAAACACCAAGTCAGCGCTAAAACTGCCATTGCCGCTGTTTACTACATGGAGAACGAGGACGATAACGCGCTCCGGGATTATCGGGAAGCATTGAATCTATCCGAACAATTCGGGTATGAGGATTTTCAGGTGTACTGCCTGCGTTGTCTAATCGGGATTCTTTCGAACAAAGGCGTAACCAACGAAACTTACAATTATGTAGGTCGTTTTCTCCAGTTGTCGGATGATTTATCGCCGAATGATTGCTGTGTTTTGGGAGAATATTATTTGCGTATCAATAAACCGGACAGCGCCGAATATTATTTGAATGCAGCGATTTCAGCCAATATTGGGGGGCCGCGCGAAAACGATGCGGCAGCTAAAATTCTCCTTGCCGAAACCTATACGATGAATGCAGATTACCGAGCGGCCTACTCGATGCAAAAGGAGTGTCTTGCTTTATGTGATTCGATACATTTAAGCTATATGAATAATTCTGCGGCAGAAACCGAACTGCGATATAAAAACGAGCGGTTGGAATTTGAACGCTACCGCTCCAGCGTAAGACAAAATGTAATTTATATCATCGTTTTGGTATCAGTCATAGCGATCTGCGGCATTATTTATATCTTCCGCCGCAGAAATAAGATGCAGAAACAACGAATCGAGGAATATCTGACGCTGATTGAAGAACTGAATAAGACCAAATTGCAAATACCCGATGCCGCAAAAATTAGTGAACTGCTTAATACGCGCTTTCAAGTCCTGAAAGAACTTGCAAAGACCTATTACGAGTTTGAAAATTCCCCGGCTCTTACCAAGAAAGTCAAAGGCATTTTATCCGAAAAGATTTTGGATAAAACGATAATGTCGGATTTAGAGAATACCCTGAATCAACAATACGATAATGTGATTTCCAATTTCAAGTCCGAATATCCGAAAATCAAGCCATGTTTCGTGGAATTGCTTTGCCTGCTCTATGCCGGATTTTCACCGCAACAGATAAGCGTCATTACCAATGAAACGCTAAAAACAATATACATGCGGAAGTTCCATTTGAAAAAGAAAATAATGGCTTCGAATATCACAACAAAAGATGCGATTCTCAACATTATTTCGTAAATACCAGAGAACTAATACTTTAGCAATCAGACTTGTTTAAATCAAAGATTTACCGCTAATGTGCTGATTTAAAATACGTTAAAGCAAAGCCCGAAAACTGAAAAATTTTCGGGCTTTTTTGTGTGCGTAACTATTTGTTTTTCAGGTGGAACCACTTTGCGGTTGAAAAATTTTAGAGGCTCTGATTTCTTGGTTTTCGGAAACTATCGCTCTACTTTTGAAATGTACGAATATCTCATACTCACTTTCAAATTTAAGCCTATGAAAAAGTTCTCCCCCGCAATGTCTGTAATTGTCGGTTTGTTTATGCTATTCGCAGGTATTTATTCGGTCTATGGCGGCGGCAAGACGGCAGTTATTGTCAAACAGGTAAAAGTCGGCGGCGGCCCCGTCTGCCTATCGGAAAATATCCCGCTTGTATTCTATGATAGTTCAATGAGTATAGTAGAGGTCATTGCATCGGGCGCAGAGAGCAAGACGGGGCAGTTGATAATTTCCGGCAACTATGGCCCGGTTGCATGTGAACATTTCGACCTTTCCAATGGAAAAAGCATCATTCCAATCCCCGAACTGGAACCGGGATTTTACACGGTCGAACTGTCGATAAACAAAAATGTTTTTGCAGGTGATTTCTTTATCGAATGACATAGAATGTAGGACAAAGAAAGGGGGATCGAATAGATGACAGAAGCAGCTACTAACCTTTTTATTAAATAGTTATCGTTTTGCCTGACAGCTAATCCACAAAAACCAAAACTCTCTGCGAGCAAAGTCTTTGTTTGCTCACACAAAAATCACTACCAACTTAAAATTTCAAGGCCATGAAGAGTATTAGCATTAATCGTATTGTGTTTCATCGCATTTAATAGCCATGCGCAATTAAAGTACCAGAACGGCTATTTGGTTTATAACGCTATGGAGCGTTACAACGGATATATGACTAATTGGGAGGGCTGGGCGCATTGCTGGAAATTCGGAGATCGGATGATTAAATTCGACCTCGGCCCCGCAGATTCGCGCGTTTCCAGCAACTCCGACAAACTCGTACTCTACGACACGGAGAATGGCGGTTTCATCGACCTGTACGCCCGCAACGTCTATACGAACTCCGACGCTGCGTCGAAAACCAATATCCAGTCGTTAGGCAGCGCTACGGCAACTCTCGCGCAACTGCGTCCCGTGTCGTTCGAATGGGCCGATAAGGCGCATTATTTCAAGACCAGCCGACGTTCGACGGGTATTTCCAATCCCAAAGAAATGGGATTCATTGCCCAAGAGATCGAGCAGGTACTTCCCGACATCGTGGCCGTGGATTGCGAGGGCCACCGCGTCGTAAATTACAGCGCATTGATTCCTCTGCTTACCAAGTCGATTCAAGAGCTTAACGGCCAGATAGAAACCCTGAAAGCAGAAATCGAAGCGCTCAAATCCGGAAAATAATTAAACGACAATTATTATGAAAAGAATACTGAATATAATCGGTATTTTCTTTCTGTCGATAATAGTTTTCACCGGATGCCAGAATTTTACGGAGGATGAAATGGAAACATCCCCGCAAACGAGGGCACAATTAAGTTCCGGTACGCACTATTATTGGTATAGAGGGAACAAAATCCCGATTACAATAAATACGACAAAATCGTACATTCTTTTTGAATCCTCCGATGAAGCGAATGTACAGTTACCTCTCCAGAACTCCAATTCGGTAGCGAGAGCCGAAAAAGTGACTTTATCTTCCCGGCTCCAGTTACAGGAGGGGACGCGATCAGCAGCCAACGACAACCTGTATTGGGCAGAAGTTGCAACCGTAGACGTAAACGCACAGGATAAAGCATTGGTTTATAGTGCCCCCTATTTCAAGACCTCCGACGGCGCTGATTTAGGTTTGAGCCATTTGTTTTATGTCAAAGTGAAGTCCATACGCGACGTAAGAATCCTGACAACACTTGCAACGGAGAATAAGGTAACTTTACTCGGAAACAATGAATACCTGCCGCTTTGGTACACGCTTTCCTGTACTAACGAATCGCTGGGAAACGCGCTGGAAATGGCGAATAAGTTTTATGAAGCTGGGTCGTTTGCAGCCTGTCAGCCTTGTTTTATCAGCGAGGACGAAACTACGGCAGCCCCGAATGACCCGTTGTTTTCCGCTCAATGGGCGTTGAAGAATACGGGGCAGAATCAAGGAACTGCGGGAATCGACATCAATTATCTCCCGGCCAGAGAAATAACGCAGGGAAGCAGCGATATTATCGTCGCGGTATTGGACCACGGCACACAGTTGGATCACCCCGATTTGAATGTTTCGTCGAAAAGCTATGACACCGAAACCGGGAGATCGCCAAGTCAGATTTGGGGCAACCACGGTACAGCATGTTCCGGAATCATATCTGCCAAAACCAACAATAATCTGGGGGTTGCGGGCATCGCGCCGAACTGTCCCGTTATGTCGATCAGCAATCAATTAATGGGGACAGCGGATGCTCCCCAGAAGCGGGCTGACGGGTTTAATTGGGCTTGGAGAAACGGGGCGTCTGTTATTTCAAATTCTTGGAGATCATCGACATTCTCGGAGTTGCTGGAAGATGCGATACAATCGGCCATGACAAATGGACGTAACGGTCTGGGGTGTGTCGTAACCTTTTCTGCGGGTAATTATAATTCGAGTACCGTGGGCTATCCTGCAAGATCGTTGCCCGATATTGTTGTTGTCGGGGCATTAAGTCTTTCGGGTAAGCGTAAAACCCCAACGACTATTGATAACGAAAACTGGTGGGGAAGTGATTACGGAACGCAGTTAGATATAATGGCTCCCGGCGTTCTTATTTATACTACGGACCGAACCGGAAGTGTCGGGTATGTTTCGGGCGATTATATGCCAAATTTTAACGGCACATCATCGGCTTGCCCGCATGTTGCCGGAGTAGCGGCTTTGATACTGTCGGTAAATCCGAACCTGACCCAAAAGGAGGTAGCCACGATCATCGAGAAAACAGCCCGCAAGGTCGGCGGATATGGCTATTCGACGGTTAGCGGCAGACCGAACGGCACATGGCATACAGAAGTTGGTTACGGCCTGATCGACGCCTATGCTGCCGTAATGGAAGCTCAAAATGCAAGTACGACGGTCTATTTCAATGACAAGACAGTTACCACGAATACGGTAGTTTCGGGCAGCGAAATATCTGCGACGAACGTAACCGTTAAGAATAATGCCAAGCTGACGTTTACCAACGCCAAGAGTATTATTATCACTCAACCTTTTACCGTCGAACTCACTTCGTCATTAGAACTTTCTTTACAGTAATTTTTACCGATAAGGCGGAGAATCGGATTCTCCGCCTTTGGTTTTTATAGGATTTTCACCATGCAGACACGCCATCAAGACCGCTCCGCCTATTTTGAAGAAACAGCCACCTCCTGCCGCAATTATTATCTGCCTTATATTGAACAGCATACGTCTTTGAAATTCGGTCGTAAGTGCCGGGTAATGGAGGTCGGTTGCGGCATTGGCGGCATCCTTTCTATTTTTGCGGCAATGGGGGCCACGGTAACGGGAATAGATATTCACAAACCGTCAATCGAAACCGCAAAGACACTTTTCGCCGAAAGGGGGTTGAAAGGAACGTTTATCTGTTCGGATATTTTCGATTACAGCGACACACAACCTTATGACCTGATTATCCTACACGATGCGTTGGAGCATATTCCCGAAAAGGAGCGGTTGATGTTGCATTTAAAATCCTTTCTGAAAGCTGACGGCCTTTTGTATCTGGGATTCCCCGCATGGCAAATGCCGTTCGGGGGACATCAGCAAATGGCGAAGAACCGGATTATCGCCAACTGTCCTTACATCCACCTGCTGCCCCGACCTCTTTTCCGTTTCGTGTTCAGGGCATGCGGCGAAAAGGAAAGCACGGTGAAATGTTTTTTCGAAATCCGGGATACGCGCATCACTATCGAGGGTTTCCATAAATTAGTAACGGCAACGGGACTACGCATAGTGAATCAGCGGCTATATTTCATAAACCCGAATTATCAGGTGAAATTCGGATTGAAACCGCGCATACTATCTCCCGTTATCGGGAAAATACCTTATGTGAGAAATTTTTTCACGACGACCTGCTACTGTCTGCTGGCAATGCAGGAGGGGGCTAATTAACCTCCAGATCGAGCGATATTTTCGCTTCGTTCGGAACAGACGGAACCAACTGCGCTACACGCCATTTCGGGGCTTCGGTGGTGTCGTTCAGCAGAAAGGTTACGGAATAAATATATTGAGCATCCGCCTTTACAAAGTTCTTTTTGACGCTTTCGATTCCGTTTGTGGCCTGTCCTGCAACCAAAAGGAGCGTGTTCTTTTCGAAGTCTATATCTTCGGGCAATTTGTCGTTGGGAAATATAAAATCCGCCAGTTCCGCCTGGCTGCGAATCACGATCAGTTGATTGGCGGGCGTTTCAGCCCAGTTCCAAAGAGGATTCAGCGTATAATCGGCGCAGGACAAAGTAGTAGCCTTTCCCTGCGTATTATCATCTGGGGTATCAGTCTTTGTTTGATTCATCTCCACGGACGTACAACCCGTCGCGGTAAACAGAGCCATTGCGATAAGACAAACGATCTTTTTCATAGCTTTGGTTTTTCAGTTTGACGATCAAATAGCGTTCCCGATTTTTATTTCGGCACAGCATCCTTGCGCATATCGTCCGAAATATAAGGTATTCATTTACAAAGATAAGAATTTTGGATAAGAAACAAACTATTTGAACAAAAAACCGGGACCCTGCGGTCCCGGTTTGACATTATTGCAGCTATTTCCAATTTGGAAACAACTGCGTCGGTCAATCTTTTTCCTTTTCGCCCTCGATTTGCTCGGTTTCTTTGGCGGTCAATACCTGTGCGGCGTTGATGGGGGAAACGGCCGAGTGGCCTAACTGCTTTTCAAGCTGTGTCCGGGCGGCCTTTGCCACGCTGCCGCCGCTTCGGGCGACTTTGACGTTCTGCTGAAATCCTTTGGGGCGGCGTTGTTTGGAAATCTCCGTGACGGACGCTTCGGCCAGCGTGTTCAGGGCCAGTTCAATGTTGGTCATGTTGTCGCGCAGGTTTTCCTTTTTCAGCCCTTTGAACTGCTTGTAGGCTTTTGTCGAACGGTCGGCCCACGCCTGGGTTATAATGTCCGTCAGGGTTGCGAATTGCTGACCCTCCACGCCCCGGCGCTGCCATTCGTCGGTCAGTTCCTTGCGGACCTCCATGCTTTTCAGGCGTTGGTTTATCCAGTTGTCGGAATATCCCAGCCGCTTGTAATCGACCATTGCCTGTTGGATCGACATTTCGGGGTCCTGCATCTGGTCCAGTCGGTCGCTGGCGACCTGCGCCATCCATTGTTTGAACGGCTCGGCTTTCGGCGACGGTATCGACTGAATAACACGGAGGACGCATTTCATATCTCCTACAAGCGTCTTACGCATAACGCCCGATTCGGTTTTCATGGCTACCTGGGGACAATTTGTCCCCACGAAAGACGCCAGCGATTCGTCGCGCTTGCGCATCTTCTTAAAATAGTCCGTCGGGTTTACGCTGTCGGTAAGCACGGCGATAATGTCGAGAATCGAAAAATACCATGTTTCCGCTTCGTCGTCCCAGAGGGTCCGCACCTTGCGTTCCTCGAAAAGTTGTATCGCTTGTTTTTGGGTCATAGTTCAGTTGTGAGGTTATTTCTTGCTCTGCTGCGAATAGTAGTCGATCTGCGCCGTGCAGACTTTTTCCACGATGTCGCGCAGGTGTTCGACTTTCGGAAGCAGGGCGTCGATGTCCTCTTTCGTGATTTCGAAGTCGGGATTATAGCGGGATTCGACATAGGCCCGTTCCAGGAGTTTGAAAAGCCGTTCTTCCTCCGGTGTGTCACGCGGGAGTGCTTTGAATATCTCGGTCGTGAATCGTTTACAGCGATTCATAAACTCGGCCAGCTTGTGTTCCTTTGGGCTATATAATGTAAATACTAATTCGATGGTCCGAAAAAAATGTTCTGTGGATTGATGTAGATGAAATGAAGCCGTTTTATAACGGCCATTCCCGCAATAAAAACCAACTCCATTTAAATAATCAATCGCAGTATAAAATTTATCGTCATAGTATTTCTGCGCCCGCTCCTGAATCTCGTCGAAATTCAACTTGCGGCGGCGGGCCAACTTGTATTCACCCGAATCATACAGAATAATTCCCTGCCGTTTTATCTCCGTTTCGAAATAGTGGGCTTTCGTCAGCGCATAGTTGAAGTCGTCTATTCCATAATTGATAAATTGGGGCTTCGTATGGAACGGCCTGTTTTTGTGTTCGAAAAAAGCGTCGGCAATCTTGTCGTACAGCGAATACTCAATCGCCCCGATTGGCTTGCGCGTGAGAATCAGAATGTCATAATCGCTCATAAAGTAGGTCGGCACGCCGAACTCGATGCGCTGGTCGTAATCGACATAGGTGTTCCGGGCATAACTGCCGTACAGGATAACCATGCCAACGTTCTTCACGTTATCGCGGATAAGGCCGACAAGCTGTTTCAGGTCGGATTGTTTCTTTTCGGGTAAGAAGTTGACGCTCTTTTTCATAACTACAAAATTATGAAAAAAGTTGGTAAACCGCTTTGCCCTGTCCATATTTTCGCTATATTTGCTTAACATTCCTGCAAAAAGTCTGCAAAGTTTCCGACGGGGGTAGCATGTGCTACTTAAAAGAAACCGAACAGACCATGAACAGGAATTATCATAACTCGGCATAGCCGACGGACATAATAAAGAGCAGCAACTCTTTATACCGACCCAGAAAAATTAGGAACTTTTCAAGATTAAGGTATAAATGTTGCCAGCCCTTGTTTTGTTCCGTCCGTAAGGACGGGACTTGCAAGGGCGCGGTGCATTTCTTAATCTGGGTTTCCTAATACCTTCTGGTCGGAATGTTATCGCGTCCCTTGCTTTTTTTATGCCTATCCGGGACGCATATATCCAAAATCCCACGAGTTTATGGAACCCCGTCGCGTCCTACTGTCATTGCGTACTATCGCCGCACCTGCGGATTGCACCCGTCCCCAGTTTGGGGCCGGGCGGAATCGGTATGTTGCAGCGGCTCCGGCATGGAACCGGACGCCGGGTCTTGCCGCGCAAAATAACAAATCCCGCCTTTCGGTCGCAGCTAATAAATCCTGCCTGAAAGGTCGCACCTTTAAAATCTGGTCTTGCTGTCCTGCTCCGTATGGATGCGGACAGCATGTTTGCGCGGCACTTACGGGGCGGGTTCTCCAGCCTGCTCCGGGGGCGGCCGTTGTTATGATGAGGCAAAGGCAAAATTTTGGTACGGCCGCCCCTTTCTTCGACAATAAGCCTATTATCCGTAAGGTGAAGGTAGAACCTAAGCTGCCTCCCCATCAGTTGGCTATGCAGGAGATAGAACGTATCAAGAATGAGAAGGTATGGCAGAAAGGGGAGCCGAAGGAATATTATACGGAATTGACTGATGCTCTTCGTACATATATAAAAGACCGTTTTGGTTTCAATGCTTTGGAAATGACCTCTTCGGAGATTATAGAAAAGCTGCTTGAAATGCAAGATAAAGAAGCTATTGCAGATTTACGTTCTCTTTTTGAGACTGCCGATTTGGTGAAGTTCGCTAAACATAATCCGTTGATGAACGAAAATGATGCGAATCTGATCAATGCCATCGAATTTATCAATGAAACCAAGGAGAAAGAAGTGGAGAATGCAAAACCGCAACCCACTGAAATTACCATCATTGAGAAACGTTCATTGCGTACTAAAATATTGCTGGGCATAGGCATCGTAGTATTGTCGGTTGCCTTGATTGGTTCGTTCGTTTATATTGGAATGCAGTTATACAATTATTTTGCATGATAGCAAAATTTAAGGGTAACTCCAATCTTAAATAGTAAATTGTTAAATAGTAAATACAATGGTTTTTGCCAATATTGAATATTTGTTTTTGCTGCTGTTGCTTATACCTTATATAGTATGGTATATTATGAAGCGGAGGAATAATGAAGCTACACTTCAGATTTC
>ERZ779776.656-NODE-656-length-11516-cov-3.723933_pt1 | contig 11516 bp, 4 predicted proteins | sample MGYA00511098_ERZ779776 | MGnify/ENA primary metagenome ERZ779776 (study PRJEB29588, sample SAMEA2149318) | human gut metagenome | biome: human gut; feature: human-associated habitat; material: faeces | place: Denmark | collected 2008/2010 ...
AACTGCTCGGAACAATCACCGAAATACTGGACGGCTATGGCTTATAACCGCCTCCAGACCATGCGCGACAACATCGAGGCGATAAGGCTTGCTTTACGCCTCGGTGTTGAAGGGAGCACTGCGCAAAATGCCGAAGAACGCGAGATACTGCGGAAATATGCAGGTTTTGGCGGATTGAAATGTATCCTCAATGATGCCAACGATTTGGAGGATGCTGCCAAATGGAGCAAATCAGACATTGAGCTTTTCGCCCCGACAGTAGAACTGCGTCGCCTTATCCATGACTATTCAAAGGATGACAAGGAGTTTGCAAGGTATATGGACTCACTGAAAGCCTCGGTGCTGACAGCGTTTTATACCGACAACCGCATCGTGAATGCCATATCCGATGCGCTGAAATATTCCGGTGTCGAGGTGAAAAGTTTTCTGGAACCGTCAGCCGGACAGGGTGCTTTCATTGACTCTTTTCTGCGCAATGACCGTTATCCCGGCGCGGAGGTGCTTGCCTACGAAAAAGATTTGCTTACGGGCAAAATCCTTTCGGCTCTGCATCCGTCTATTCTTACACGCATAGAGGGTTTTGAAAAGATAGAGCGTGACTTCAACGGCTATTTTGATGTCGCCGCCTCCAATGTCCCTTTCGGAGATTTCGCGGTTGCAGACCCGGCGTATGCCGTCAGCAAGGAGATTGCTTATCGTCAGGCTACCAAGACAATTCACAATTATTTCTTTCTCAAAGCACTCGACCAAGTGCGTGAGGGCGGACTTGTCGCTTTCATAGCATCCCAGGGTGTGATGAACGCCGCCTCTCCTTTCGTGAGGATGGAGCTGGTGAAGCGTGCCGACCTCGTGGCGGCCCTGCGTCTGCCCAACAATACTTTCAGCGAAAATGCCGGAACCGATGCCGGGTCCGACCTTATCATTCTCCAGAAGCATACAGGAAAGAAAGCGTTGTCGGCTGATGAAGAGTTCTTCATCCAGTCGGTCGTTGACCGTGGTACGAAGGTGTCTGGCAACAAGTTCTTTCAGGCGTTTCCCCAGAATGTGATATGCACTGATGCTAAAGTCGGCACAGATCAATTCGGTAAACCAGCAATTATCTACAAACATGAAGGCGGAGTCGATGGTATAGCCGAGGACTTGCGCAAGGCTCTTGATGAATCGCTGCACCTGCGTCTGAATCTGGAGCTGTATAATTCCAATGGTATAAAACCTCCCACGCCAGCCCCTGTCAAGCCGACTCCGACACCGAAGCCGGAGGTAAAGCCGACACCCGAAGTAAAGCCGGAATCACCGAAACAAAAGCCAATCGCCGAGAAGATTGAGCAGAAGAATGAGCCTTTGCTCAAACAGTATCAGGAGATGAAAAAGAAACATCCCGATGCCATTCTTATGTTCCGTGTCGGTGATTTCTACGAGATTTTCGGAAAGGATGCGGTTGAAGCATCGGAGATACTGGGCATTACACTGACCCGCCGGATGAACGGTATTGACAATCGAATAGAATTGGCGGGATTTCCCCATCATGCTCTTGACACCTATCTGCCTAAACTTGTGCGGGCCGGTAAACGTGTGGCTATATGTGAGCAGTTGGAGGACCCGAAACTGACAAAGACTACCAAACAGAGGGTAGTCGAGACGGTTACACCGAATCAGCCTCCGAAAACTGAGCAGAAACCTGTCGAGCCATCGAAGCCGGAATCCGCCAAAGAGATGGAAACCGACGGTAGGCCCGATTATTCGGACAATCCGGACCCGCGTCTCTTTGCTTACAATCTTTTCGGAGAGCTGGAGCCTATCGGCAAACCGAAACGGCAACCCAGACACAGCGAGGATGCTCCCAAACCAAAACCAAGCGTAGCGATCAAAGACATTCCTGTTCAAAAATTCCGTCCTCTCTCTGAAAAGGAACTCGCATTTTACGGCTCTTTGAACTGGGAGGACAATCCTCCTATCAACGGTTTCTATGAAACAATGATGTCGATTGCACACCGTCAGTTGGAAGAAATGCGTCTGGAAAAGGAATCTCAGGAAGCAGCACAATCCGCAGGAATAGCCCCCGGAGAGACATATATCGAAAAGACCGAGGGCGATTTCATCCCCGGAGGTCGTGCCAAACAGCCGAAAGTAACGGCTATTCCCATTGAGCGCGATATGTCGCCCCGTCCTTTCTCGGAGGATATCCAGTTCTTCCATAAGAACGGCTCGATGGTCGTTGCCGACGGCATGGTCGGATTCCTGTCAGATGTCAGAAAGTCAGGAGCCACATTCACGCCTCTTGGTCTCAAACCGGAGCAGGAAAAACGTGCCATGCTGTATATCACCATGTCGGAGACTTATCAGCAGCTCTACAATTACGAGGCGGAGACCCATGAACCGTCAGAACATCTGCGCGAACACCTTAACCAATATTACGATGAATTTGTAGCCCGCTACGGCAACCTAAACGAGAAACAGAATGTCAAGTTCATCCTCATGGACGCTAACGGTCGTGACGCTCTGGCATTGGAACGTGGTGAGAACGGTCAGTTTGTCAAGGCAGACATCTTCGACCATCCTGTTTCATTCTCTCTTGACGAGGTTACAAGTGTCGATACACCATTAGAGGCTCTGACGGCATCGCTCAACAAATACGGCGAGGTCAATCTCGAATATATGTCGTCATTGGTGGATATGAATGAGGACGCAATGGTTGAGAACCTTGCCGGACACATCTACTACAATCCGCTTGTAAGCAATTACGAGATAAAAGACCGATTCATAGCCGGAAACGTCGTGGCTAAAGCCGAGGCAGTCAAAGCATGGATTGACCGCGAGGAAGAACGCATCAAGGGATTCCCCGGCTATGACGGTATAGAGCCGTTCATCGCCATGTCGCAGGACTCTCTCAAAGCGTTGGAGGAAGCCCGGCCCCGTCGTATCGAGTTTGATGAGCTGGACTTCAACTTCGGTGAGCGATGGATTCCGACGGGTATTTATTCCGCATATATGAGCCACCTGTATGAAACAGAAGTGAAAATCGCCTATTCTTCATCTATGGATGAGTATTCGGCAGATGCGCCACGCAAAAACATGAAGATCTGGGAGGAGTTCTGCGTCAGGGGCTATTACCGTACATACGACGGCATGAGCCTTCTGAAACATGCCCTGCACAATACTATCCCTGACATAAAGAAGTCAATCGGCAAGGATGAGGATGGACACGACATAAAGGTTCCTGACAACGAGGCTATACAACTCGCCAATGCCAAGATTGATGAAATCCGCAACGGATTCTCTGAATGGCTGGAGGCTCAAAGCCCGGAGTTCAAGGAGCGTTTGGTGAACTTGTATAACAACAAGTTCAACTGCTTCGTGCGCCCGCAATACGACGGCAGCCATCAGACTTTCCCGGATTTGAACATGAAAATTCTCGGCGACCGCTATGGAATCAGCTCTATTTACCAGTCGCAGAAGGACTGTATCTGGATGCTGAAACAGAACGGCGGTGGCATCTGCGACCATGAAGTGGGGACGGGTAAAACGCTGATAATGTGCATTGCAGCGCATGAGATGAAGCGTCTCGGACTGGCTCACAAACCGATGATTATCGGTCTTAAAGCCAATGTAGCCGAGATTGCCATGACCTATCAGTCGGCCTATCCCAACGCCCGCATACTGTTTGCCGATGAAAAGAGTTTCAAGGCTGATAAACGAGTGGATTTCTTCAACAATATCAAGAATAACGACTACGACTGCGTTATCATGTCGCACGACCAGTTCGGCAAGATACCGCAGTCGCCGGAGATGCAGCAGCAGATTCTTCAGGCGGAACTTGACACTGTTGAGGAAAACCTCGAAGTGGTGAAGCAACAAGGGCATGATGTGTCGCGTGGTATGCTCAAAGGTCTTATCAAGCGTAAGGAGAACCTGACAGCCAAGATTGCCACTATCCAATACCAGATGGAGCAGAACAAGGATGCCGTCGTTGACTTCAAGCAAATGGGTATAGATCACATATTTGTGGACGAGTCACACCAGTTCAAGAACCTTATGTTCAACACCCGCCACAACCGTGTCGCAGGTCTGGGTAACTCGGATGGGAGCCAACGCGCCCTCAACCTCCTTTTTGCCATACGCACCATTCAGGAGCGCAACGGCAGGGATTTGGGAGCCACTTTCCTCAGCGGCACCACAATCAGCAACTCGTTGACAGAGCTGTATCTGCTGTTCAAGTACCTGCGTCCGAAAGAACTTGAAAGGCAGGATATTAGATGCTTCGATGCGTGGGCCGCAATCTTCGCAAAGAAAACCACCGACTTCGAGTTCAATGTTACCAATAATATTGTTCAGAAGGACAGGTTCAGGTACTTTATCAAGGTACCGGAACTGGCGGCGTTTTATAATGAGATTACCGACTACCGCACGGCAGAGGATGTGGGTATTGACCGTCCTGAAAAACGGGAGATACTCCACAATATACCGCCAACGCCACAGCAGGAGGTGTTCATTCAGAAACTGATGGAGTTTGCCAAGACCGGCGACGCCACTTTGCTGGGGCGCGAAGCGTTGTCGGATAAGGAGAGAAAGGGCAAGATGCTCATCGCCACGGACTATGCCCGCAAGATGGCTCTCGATATGCGTATGATTGACCCTTCCTATGAGGATCACCCGGACAACAAAGCCTCGCATTGCGCCCGTATGATTTCAGAGTATTACCGTAAGTTCGACGCGCAGAAGGGCACACAGTTTGTTTTCAGCGACTTGGGAACCTACAAGCCCGGCGAGTGGTCGGTTTATAGTGAAATAAAGCGCAAACTTGTCGAGGATTACGGCATCCCGGCGCATGAAATCCGGTTTATACAGGAGTGCAAGACCGAGAAATCACGGAAAGCCGTCATCGAGGCTATGAACGAGGGAACAGTGAGGGTGCTGTTCGGCTCGACATCCATGCTGGGAACAGGTGTAAATGCCCAGAAAAGAGCAGTTTGCGTCCATGAGCTCGACACACCGTGGCGTCCCAGCGACTTGGAGCAGCGCGAGGGCCGTGCCATACGCAAGGGCAACGAGATCGCAAAGCTCTACAACGACAACAAGGTGGATGTGATAATCTATGCCGTGGAGAGGTCTTTGGATTCCTATAAGTTCAACCTCCTGCACTGCAAGCAGACATTCATATCGCAGTTGAAACGTGGCGCGCTTGGGGCGAGAACGATTGATGAAGGCTCTATGGATGAGAATACCGGCATGAACTTTTCCGAGTACATGGCTATCCTTTCGGGGAATACCGACCTGTTGGAGAAGGCGAAACTTGAAAAGCGCATCGCCGCACTCGAAAGTGAGCGTAAGGCGCACGGCAAGGGAAAGGCTGACAGCGAGTATAAGCTGCGCTCTCTGAACGACGACATTGGGAAGAACGAGATTACCATGCGGAAAATGCAGTCGGATTTGGACAAATATCAGGCAGCCTTAAAGCGGGATGATGAAGGCAATCCGTTACCCGGTCTGACCCTTGACGGTTGCAGGTTCACTGATATTCAGAACATGGGTATCCATCTGCAAGGTCTGGCACAGCGTACCAACACTCACGGCGAATCTGTCCGTGTCGGAGAGGTCTATGGCTTTCCGATAAGCATTGCCTCCGAAAAAACGCTAACCGACGGTATCGAGGCTATACAGAACCGCTTTGTCGTGGAGGGCGAGTACAAGTACCGATACAACAACGGATTTATCGCCATGAGCGACACAAAAACCGCCTGCATGAACTTTGTCAACGCTCTGGAGCGTCTTCCCGAAATCATACGCCAGTATGAGGAACGCACCGAAAAGATGCGGAAAGATGTGCCGTTGCTCGAAGCCATCATCGCAAAGCCGTGGGGCAAGGAGGATGAGCTGAAAGCGTTGAAATCCGAACTTGCCGTCCTTGACCGCAAAATCACCGCCGAACTTGCTCCAAAGCATGATGAGAAGGACGGTGAGGAAGTCAAACGTGATGGAAAATCCCAACACGTTAACCGTGCTGATGCGTCCTCTCAATCAATCGGTACTAAAGATTCAATGGTAGCGGAACCACAGCATCGTTATCAATCTTCGCCTCAGACTATTCGTCCGGCATATCGTCCTCCCGGACTTTAATTCAAAGACAGGCAACCCCGACATCTCTACCGAGGTTGTCTGTCTTATTTCGTTTAATACAGTTGACTTTTTGAGCAAAAATGCAGAATTTAACTGATTTACTCATATCTATGATTAGCTTCTTTGGCCTAAACACTTCACAATCAATAGACGTAAATATGTGAGACTGTTAGTTTTATCGTAAAATATTTTCCGATTTTTTACGTTATAATATCTGTGGGATATGCCTTATCATCCCGCATTTAGTATAAGTGTATCATAATAATCTGAAGTTTGTTACCGATGTCCGCACAGTTCAACGCATTTGAAGAAGCGATTGACTTCTCTTTTTGGAGAGAGTTATGCGAGAAGCTTGGGACGCTGCGTCATTTCAAGCGCGGTGAATACTTTGCACATATGGGTGAAGTTCTCAAAAATGCCGGATGGATTGTGTCAGGCGGTTTCAAGCACTCGCTGATTGATAATTCAGGCAATGCGAAAACAGTGGGCTTTGTGTTCGAGGGCTCCGTTCTCGCCAACTATATCAGCTCGATGCACGGCAAGAAGATTCCTACCGACATCATAGCACTTGAGGATTCAGATGTTCTTGTCATACCTGCCTCTCTGATTCGTGAGAGGCTGATGCTTGACCCTGCACTTTATATCAAGGTTTTGGATGCCTTGTTTGAACAGGAATACGAGCAGGTACTCAACAACTACCGTTCTACTCCGGAGCAACGCTATCGCCAGTTGTTTGCGCGTTATCCCCGACTGTTTGATTTGGTCTCACTCGGAGAGATAGCCACCTACCTCAATATCTCCCGGCGCCAGCTCCACCGTTTCCGTGAAACCATAGCTACCAATACTCCAGACGAGGAAAAAACAGCAGAATAAAGCTCAGAAGGACTTTTTTATAGGGCAGCTGTGACAAATGTCACAGCTTTTGTCGTTTTTACTCTGTAACTTTGCAAGATAAAACAGCACGAAAGATATGGAGAATATGATAGAAAACTTCTTCTTTGCCGGAAACGCGGTTAGCGGCGAACCTGATTATGGTCTTGCCGAGATTTTCGTGCGCACTGCCGAGGCATTTGCCAACGCCACTTATCAGAGCGTCTATATAATCGACTACTTCCGCAAGAATTTCCTGTATGTTTCGCCAAATCCGCTGTTCCTTTGCGGAATGTCGTCGGAGGAGGTAAAGGAACTCGGTTATCAGTTCTACCTTGATCACGTGCCTGCCGATGAGGTCAAGATGCTGCTGGAGATTAACCAGGCCGGATTCTCTTTCATCAACAAGGTTCCTCCCTCCGAGAGAAAGAAATACACCATCTCATACGACTTTCATATCATCAACGGTCACGACCGATTGCTGATAAACCACAAGTTGACCGGATTCGCATATCAGCCTGATGGAAGCGTATGGCTTGGGCTTGCCGTAGTGTCGTTATCCACCCACTCCAATGCCGGACAAATCACAATGCACTGCCGTGGCAAGAGGGAATACTGGGAATATGACCTGCAATCACACAAATGGAATATCCACGATACCCCTGTTTTGAATGAGACGGAGAAAGAGATTCTGACCCTTTCAATACAAGGACTGACAATCAATGCCATTGCCGAACGAGCCCACCTTGCCGTTGACTCCGTAAAATCCGCCCGCCGTCGGCTATTTGAGAAATTGGGGGTAAACAACATGAAGAAATTTTATTTAGCAGTAATTGCTATTGTGTTTGCTCTAACTGTAAATTTCGGCATCGCAAGCGGTGGGGCGCCAAAGCTCTGATACTTGAAATTTTGAATCATTGAAATAGCCAAATAACCTTGCAAAAAATAATAGTCATATTATTCTTTCTAACTTGTTGCGCAGAGCATATATATGCACAGTGCTTAATTAACGGTGTTGTCAAAAACGCCGAGGGTTGCGATGTCGATTTTGTCAATGTGATTGCATCACCGGCTAATGCCCCGAAGACGATATTGGCATCTGCTTTTACCGATGAAAACGGCAAGTTCCAAATGTCGGTAAAAAACGAGTGCGACAGCCTTATTCTCAAAGCATCGAGTGTCGAGATTGTTCCGGCTCAGATTACAGTCCCTAATCGTACCGGCACCTATGAAATCATTGTGGAAAACCGCGCCGTCAAGTTGAAGGAGGTTGTCGTAAAGTCTAAGAAAATCTATTCGCAGGGCGACACAATCAACTATAATGTCGGCTCTTTTCGTTCGCAGACAGACCAGTCCATTGCCGACGTATTGAAAAAGATGCCTGGCATTTCAGTGTCGGACGCCGGACAAATCTCATATCAGGGCAAACCTATTAAAAACCTGTATATCGAGGGACTTGACCTTATGAAAGGGCATTACGGTATTGCCACAAACAACATCGACCCCAACAACATCGCCACCGTGCAGGTGCTCGAAAACCATCAGGACATCAAGGCACTTAAAGGGCTGCGCCCGGAGGAACAGGCCTCGATCAACTTGCGGCTGAAAGAGGGTGTCAAAGGTGTGTTCAATCTCATAGCCACACTCGGAGGAGGCTATGGCGATGAGGGATTATGGAATAACTCCGCCATAGCGACATATTTCCGACGTAACAGCCAGTTCCTCGCAACCTATAAGGGCAACAATACCGGCGAGGATTTGTCGCAGGAACTTTATTCCTTCGACAACGATTATTCGCGCACAAGTAATATCTCGTCGATTTCCATGCCGTCGGCTCCCGGCATCGACAAACGGTTCTATTACTTCAATCGCTCCCACAACGCCACGTTCAACAACGTATATCGTGTAGGTAAGTCGGGAGAGTTCGGTATAAACGCAGCTTATCTAAACGACTGCGACACCCGTCGCAACAGTTCGTCAACCACAAATTTTCTTCCTGACGGCAGTCAGAACATCGTGGACGAGGTCATGCAAGGCACTGTCCGTATGCAGAAGGCATACGGCGACCTTACATATCTGAGCAATGGCGATGAAAATTACCTGAAGGAACAACTGAAATTCGACTGGAGCACGAGTGACGCTGACAGCCGTATTCTTGCCGGAGACGATGACATAGCGCAGATCGGGAAAACTGACACATACCGACTGCTCAATAAATTCCACATGACGCACCGTAATTCGGAGGACCGAGGATTTGAGATTTCGTCTCTTGTCAACATTGAGAAACGACCACACAGCTTGTCAGTCTCACCGAATCTTTTCCCGGATATGATACCGGGCGATATGCTATATCAGCACGTTGATTTCCGAAACATATCCACCGAAAACAGCGCGGGATTATTATCGGCTCTTAAAGTCGGCAACTTCACCCTGCATCCGTCGGCAATCGTCAACTATCATCACAACGCGCTCGAAAGCAGCCTTGATGCGATGCTTAATGATATTACGCTCGATTATCTCGATGCAGGCCTCGGAGCCGAGATAATGTTCACTGCCCGAAAGTTCCATGCTTCGTTCTATGTGCCGATGAAATACAGATTATTCCGGCTTAATAACAGACTTGACGGTATCATTACCGACAAAAACCGCTTTCGCGTGGAGCCGTCATTAAACCTGACTTATAAAGTCAACAGCAGTCATAATATTAACGCTTCCGCCGCACTGAATTATATGACGCCCTCCATTGAGACATTGTATTCAGGCTATATCCTGACTTCATACCGTCAACTGTCGGCTTATGATGTAGCCGGTTTATATGAGGGCATGAATCAGCACTATGCGCTGAAGTATGATTTCAAAAATATTCTGTCAATGAGTTTCGCCGGAGCGGAAGTCGCATGGTACAGGCAGTCGCCCGATGTCCTTTACGGTTCTTACTACGACGGTATAGTACAGCATACCATAAGCCGTCGCACATCGGAGAACAGTGATATGCTTTCCGCCAAGGTTCATGCGAGTCAGGGATTCGACTGGCGCCGTCTTAAAATCGGTGCCTCGTTCACATACTCCTATTATGACAGTCCTCTGCTTGTTCAGGATGCAGTGATACGCTATACGGGCAACAGTCTGGGAGTCAACGCTGACATAAGCCTGACACCCTTCAAATGGCTTTCAGTGTCGTATCAGGGCAATTATTCCCAATCCGCAACTCAACAGAAAGGGCAAGAACGGTTCCCATGGCTACGTACTGTCACAAACAAAGGCTCGTTGGATTTTACAATCCCCGGAGGTGTTACACTGACGACTTCGCTTTACCATTATTACAACAACTTCAACGACGGCGACCGTTCATTCCTCCTTCTCAACGCCGAAGCAAAATATACCATAAAGCGTTTCAGCTTTACGCTGTCATGCGACAACCTGCTCAACCGCAAGACGTATGTTTATTCCAGTCTCTCGGCTCTCACAGAGTCAAAGGCAATCTACAACATACGTCCGCGCAGCATACTCCTAAAAATACGATTCAGAATATTCTAAAATTCAGAGATAATGAAACAGTTGATTTCTTTCATTCTAATATTGACGACAAGTATAATGGCGAATGCTCAGATTGGCATATACTCCATGAATCAGGATAGGTCCACACTTGTTGACACAGCGCGTTATAAAGTGACATATGCGCTGAATTACACATGCCATCCTGATGTTCAGAACCGGTTCGACGACATTCGGACGGTAATGATAGGTCATCGTTGCGTTAAGGATTTCAGCGATGTAATCTGTCATTATGACTCTTTGATGACTGCGGATATGCGCCGTGGCAAGGACTCATACCGAAACCCTAACGGCTCTCCGTGGCCTTATGAGATTCTTTCGTCTCCCAAAGAAAAAACGGCGAACATCAAATATCGTCTTCCAATTGGAAGTGGAGTGCTGAAATATTCTGACACTCTTCCCTCGATTGACTGGGAGTTCGTACCGGACACAACCCGTAACGTGATCGGATATGAATGTCAGTTGGCGGAATGTGACTTTGGAGGACGTCACTATTCGACATGGTTTACAACTGAACTGCCTTTGCCTTATGGTCCTTATAAATTCGGAGGATTGCCGGGACTAATCCTTCAGATGCAGGATAACGAGGGTCAGTTTGTCTGGACAGCCAAAGGTTTTGAGTGCTGCGATTCACCCATCTGTGTCTATGAGTATGTTGACGAGAAACAATGCACCCCTGAAGAGGCAGATAAGACGATAACACGAATTTACAAAGCTCCGAATGCATTTATGTTGTCGGCTATGGGAGGCGGGAAAGGTCGTATGTTTATTGTCGGAAAAGACGGTAAGACACGCGATGCGGCAGAAGTTGAAGATACTCCGATTCCCTATAAATCCCTTGAAATAAAATGAAGATATTTCTGATAATGGCTCTCACCCTTTTTATGTCGTGGTGTGCCAATGCACAAGATTAACAAAGCTGTTCGCTGGCCCTCGGCAATCGTTGCCGGGGGCTATTGATGAAATAGAAACCCAAA
>ERZ779776.658-NODE-658-length-11459-cov-3.200982_pt1 | contig 11459 bp, 6 predicted proteins | sample MGYA00511098_ERZ779776 | MGnify/ENA primary metagenome ERZ779776 (study PRJEB29588, sample SAMEA2149318) | human gut metagenome | biome: human gut; feature: human-associated habitat; material: faeces | place: Denmark | collected 2008/2010 ...
TTTGTTTTTCTTTTTTATTTTTCAATTGTTCTCCTTTTATTATACAAAACTGTTATACTCTTTTCAACGCACAAAAATCACGTATTAATAAACTCATAAAATTTAAACAAATGGAATTTCTGGCAGAAACTGCCTCTGAAAAAAGATATGATTACTATATCATATGTGTATGCCCGCTACAAGAAAAAACATTTCAAGTAGGAAAACAAAAAGCCATGCAATGAAAAATCCAATACTGCATGGCTTTACAAAATTAATTTTATACCGCAGGGATTACATAACCTGCCAGCTTCATTTCCTTTGTGAAATCATCGACAGACATTCCCGCTTTTTCTGCACCTGTTTCCACGGTGATGATCCCATCCTGCACCAGAGATGCATATGCACGAATCTGTCCTTCGCGCTGACCTTCCACTCTTCCTTCGCGCTGACCTTCCATACGCTCCTCATTCAATTCATCTGCCATCAAAACACGTAATGCCTCACACATGATCCTTTCACTTCCTTTCCATTCCAGTACTTTCTCCATGTTACTGTTTACAATGACCTGCAGCACGATATCTGCAAGATTCTTCTCCCTTCCCTCAAAGGTACTCACCTGCAATAAATACTGACGCATCAACGATTCCTCCAGATGATTCGTCAATGCTTTTAGCTGTACATGCATATCCGTGTCCAGTTCCGATGATGCAATGATCTGCACCGGAAACATCACATCATAGACATAGTAAATCCCGGCTGTTTCTTTTTGGCATTCATACCCAGATTTTTCCAATTCCCCCAGCAGCTTCACCGGCTTGCGGTCTCGAATCAGTGTAATGGTAATCTCCTCTGCCGGAATCTCATCCACATGATTTGGTAATACTTTATACAGGCATGCATACGCAACCGCCTTGTAAAAAGTATCAATGTTCAACTCATCCATCGGGGATTTATATTCAAAAATATTGTGTTTCCGGAAAATCTTCCCGATTTCATTTTTTATTTTGCAGTCCCTCTTTACTTTTACAACCGTACAGTCAATCTGCAAAGGTTTCTCCGTAAGCTGGAACTCATCGGTAAATTCCAGATTTTCTGCATCCTCCAGCAGTTCCAGGCGCAAGGCTGAACAGAATGCCGGATGCCACTGCAGCTTTTGGGACTTTTTCTGATTCTCCTGTTGATTCTTCTCCTGTTGATTTTTCGTTTGTTCTTTTTCCAAATGTTCTCCTTATATTATATGTGGTTTTTGCTTTTATTTCAACGCACAAAAATTGCAGACTGTTAAACCCTGGCCGTCAAACTCAGACCGTCAAAACCTGACCGTCAAAACCTGACCGTCAAAGGCACATCAAGGTTCACATCTTTCACTTATGCAACAAAACAAATGGGATTTTCTGGCAGAAACTGCCACTGAAAAAAGATATGTTTACCATAGCATATCCCCCACCTTCCTGGCAAGGAAAACTTTACGTATACTGCATATATGTAATTGCAAAATGTATTCTACCTATGACCATCATAAAAAAGACACACAATGCGATACTCTCTCACATTGTGTGTCTTTTCTTAAATCCCCATACTAATCAAGCAAAAACAAATTCTGGGATTCCATTTTCACAGTAGTTTTTCCCACCCTTGGTGTTCCATCCGGATTTTTGGACTTATTGTTATAAATTTCAAAAACAATATCCCCTTCCTTCTTTTTGTTTTCCCCTGTTGTATCATAAATAAAGTAATACTCACCCATATTTTTTAGGTTTTCAAACACATATTTTTTAGGATTCTCCTTCGTTGCTTTTCCCTCAATCAACGTTCCGTCTTTTTTGTAAATTTTATCTACGTAAGTTCCATCTTTGTATTGGATCGAACAGGTCAGCTTCGTTCTGACGGTATTCAGTTCGACCGGGCTGAAGCGAATTTTTTCCTTAGTGCCGTCAAGGTTATTTCCATATTCTTTCATCCAGTTCATCTTATACACCAGATTCGGATCACTTCCATTTCCGGACTCCTCTTTTAAAAGCTCCGCCTCTTCATTCAGGATCTCGACCATTGGTGGCTCATATGTGGTACGGTATGCGGCAATCATCGTATTAATGAAAAGTTTTGCCTCCATATCTCCATCTACCGTAGAATGACCTACTCCGGAATAAAAAACATTTCCCTTACTGTAAATATAGTAATTATTGGCGGCATCATTCGGGGAAGCCCCATAGGTGGCACCGGTTCCATCTCCGTTTGAAGCCGTACCCGCCCATGCACACGGATCTCCGTTCTCATTATCCGAAAGACAGTACCAGACCGTAACTTCCGGATCTTCCATGTCCAGCTGATACCACTGCCCATGCGTTGATGCAATTTTAAGTGTTTCGTCAATTTTAAACGGATATTCCGTAATCTGTCCCGTATTCGTCTTCGTTGCACGCATTGTCAGGTCATTATTATTGTTAAATCCTGTCAATTTCACATTATCGTTACTCACGCCACAGATATATTCATCATTTTTATAACTTCTGATCATATACCGGTATGGGATTATTTGATCCGTATTTTTCTTTTCCCATCCCAGACGTTTCATGGCATAGTAAGTAAATCCCTGGGTATTACCAAGTGCCGTTGTAGAAAGTGTACCGTTGCTGCCAACGGTTGTCTGGGTCATTGTATCATACTTATGTTTCGCCTGATAAGCCAGCAGTTCCTTTCGTTCGCTCTCGGTCAGTTTCCCACTCACAGCTTTATACCGGTTCATTCCCATGACATCACGCAGATATGTATTGGCAGAATATCCGAAATCCCCACTGTGCACATTATGCATAGAAGTAAAATCATGCGTAAACAAAACACTTTTTCCAGAGGCGATAAAATATTTCAGGAAATCAATCGCACCGTTTTTATTCGACATATTTACCTTATGGAACGTATCGCCAAATCCCAGAATAAACATATTGTACGTATTATACAGTTCCTTTTGTTTTTTTGACATTTTAGCTGGATTTTCGTTTCCCTTTTGGGCTGAAATATCCCTGGAATAATCATACACAAATTTCTCCCCGAAATAATTCTCCTGAAACTTAGAAACCGTAGTCGTTACCACGGTAATATTATAATCATTCAATGCATTATAATATTTCGTAAACAGCGTATTTTCGTGCAAATTCAGATACCCCTTATTATTAGTATCCGTATCCGGCATAATCTGAAGCACCTTAATCTCCCGTTTCTGTCCGGTCTGGTTTTTTGCAACCGAGCAGCCGGTACGTGTAAAATGAATGTCCGGATTATCCTTGCGGTATACAACAATCTTCCACTGGATCAGCCCAAAGTACAGTTTGGAAAGTTTTACCGGTGTAATGTTCTGTTCCCCGTCTCCTGCCGTAAAAACATCTCCCTCATAATAAACTTCCCCTGTATCATCCGAATCATCCGCATCCCCGGAGCCATCCACATCTGCCAGCCCCTCTTCAAATTTACCATCCTGATTCTGGTCAATATAAACTTTACACTGATACTGTGCGGATGGCACATCCGTCACCTGAAAACCAAAATCAAGTTTTGATCTGCCAAAACCGTCCACATCCAGATAATTTGCCTGACTGTCATCTACGGAAACAGACGTATCATTTTTCCCCCCAGACGAAGTCGTTCCCTGATATTCATTTGGCAGTTTTGTAAACGTAATTTTCGGACAGACCTCTTTTACCTTTGCAATCAGCCCATTGCTATCTGACGTCTGGTAAATGGTTTTCTTTTCCTTCTTACTCTCCCTGACCAGATCTGCAAGGTTTGAACCGGCATCTATTTTATCGGACAGGCAATAGAGATCATCAACCGCAACAACCGGATAACCGGCATGTAAAAAGTTCTCCAGTTCCGCTTTCTTAATCTTTGTAATGTCATTTCCCGAGAAACGGAGTGTCGTATCCTCTATAACATTATTTCCGCTTCCAGCCCACAGGAACTTGACCGAACGGCTTATGCCGTCTGACCTGCTATACTCTGCACTGGTCATTTTATCTCCGGTATGGAAATAAATTTTTCCGTTCATCGTGGTATCATTCCACACAGTCTGCATCTCATCAATCCATTTCACGTTGCCATCTGCATCTTTGTAGGCTACACGTTTTTTCTCCAGATTGTAAGCACCCTGATCCAACCCAAGATAAATCATGTTGTACTTGCTGTTTAGATCCTCCGTGGAACCAATAAACTCTGCCGTAGTCATATGGGTAATCTTAATATCCCCGATAAAATTCGGAATCATAAGCTGGATATAACTTTTTTTCAGCGAGTACCCGTTCTTTCGGTCATAGCATGGCTCAATATCCAATATCCGCAGTTCTCCATCCACATGATCCTTTGATGTTTTATATCCGAGAATATAACGGACTGCATCTGCCGGTGTCGCTTTGGGATCATTTCCCGTAAATTCCTTAAAATCCGTAAACTTAGAATTCGGATCCGATGCCGGAACCGTCCCCGTGCCAAATGCCTGTGTGGAAGTTGTATCCCCTTTAAACACAAACAGTCTGCCATTTAAATATCCCTGATTTTCATTGGTAGAAATATTTCCGGCAGTCATATACTTCTCCCATTTATCCTGCTTCGTCCAGTAATGGTACCAGTTCTCGCCGATCACACGTCCATCCACATCGGACGGAAGAAATGTAAACATAGACCAGTATGTCTGCGCATCGCCCGTCTGTGCAGTAAACACACCAGTCTCAACTCCATTAATTTCTTTCTTTTGAATCAAGGCATCTTCTCCATCCAGATACAACCGCTGAAACAGTTCAGAATCCATGGAAAACAGCATGACTGCCAGTTTATACATATTATTGTTATAGCCCGTATCGGTATAAGTATAAATGGTTGGATTCATATTCCAGTCCAGAATATGAAACGTAACCGATTTTCCCCCACTTAAAGATCCCTGTGTAGCTATATACACCCCGGAATCCATAAAAATCGGGGCATAGTTCTCCTCCTGATTGATCTTCTTATACATTTTCTTGACAACATCCCAGCTGATATCTTTCGATCCATTAAATCCATTCGTATACGAAGAAACAGACGAATGCTTTCCGTACCTGTTGTGTTTTTTCCAGATCTCTCTGATATTATCACCCCCGGAATGTACCTTTGGGGAAACCACATACAGATCCGCATAATCTGCCCATTTCGGCTGTGCATTCAGCTCTTCCGGTGTAATCGTTTTAATAATCACCGAATAATTGTCTGCTTCCTCCTGTGTTTTACAGCCGATACTGTCCTTTAAAAAATAATCATTGTTTTTATATAGATAGTAATTCTCTGTTACATTGATATTATCCTTTGATTTATCACCGGTACTTTTTCTTTTTGTATAAATCCGGTCGCCCTCATTGGTAAGTTCACGATCCGTCCTTTCATCAAATGTCTGATCTTTATAATCCGATTTTTCGAAATCATTTACTGTATGCCAGATAATATTTCCATGATCCTGTCTGACAAACGATAAGCTTTCATTTCCGTCTTCCCCTTTTACAATTTTTTGGACAAACGTTCCTTCCCCATCTTTGACGCGCTCATAGTATCCGGTATATTCTGCATCTTTCATGCCATCATCACAGACACGCATATTTCCAGAATATTTTGAAATGTCCCCTTCCGGCTCATCCGGGAAAAAATAAGCCTTTTTCTGTTCGTATTTTGCACCGGTTATGGATGTAACCGTTGTAAGATCCCCATCCCCATAACGCATCTCTTCCACATTTACCGGTTCACATCCACTGATCTGGTATCCAAACTCTGCGTATTCCTCATAAGGCACAATTTCAAGAATCAGAAACGGGTTTTCCTTGGTTCCAAGCTTTGCCGCTGCGGCATTCGCATCGTAAATGTTGCGCTTCGACTCCGGAATCTGCTCTATCTGGTCAACGACCCCTCTTGTCATCACCGGAAGTTTCTCATCCGCCTTTAATTTATTCCGGTACCCGACAACCCCAAGACAGACAACAAGCACCCCCAGCATACAGACTGCGGATGCAATTCTCTTTTTCCTGTTTCCGTTATTTTTTTTCTGCCGATGCCATCTTACCATCTTCAATACGAACGCCCCTTCCTTACCTGAGTACATTTCTCAGCTTGAATTCATTTTGTATCGTATACTTCTGTTCCAGATATTGCATATCAAAAGAAACCGCAACGGATGCCTTTTCCGTGGAAGCATTTACTGTGCCGGTAAATGCCGTAACATATTCGCCGATCAGATTTTCCTGCACCTCATCCGTATCTGCAGAAATCACCGTTGTATCGGTTTTTGGATCTGCCACAGCCATTTTCTTTGTATATAATTTCTTTCCACCTGCAGAGATCCAGATCACCCGCTTGCTTGCAGCCTCCGGGGCTGCGGCACCTGCCGGATTTGTTATCGAAGGTGTCCCCGGAATCTTATATATGACGATTCCTTCTACACCGGATACCGAAGGATCAAGCTTTTCCACCCGGTTTCCCTCCATCACCCACATACCAATCTGTTCCATCAGAATCTGTGACTCCGACTGTAAATCAATCTGTGCGGATGCATGGTTATAATTTTTGTGCGCCATCCCCAGAAAAAGAATTGCAGCGCCAAAAATAATCGTTGAAATTGCAATCGCAATAATCAGCTCCACAAACGTAATTCCACTATGATCTTTTCGCACACTGCCACTCCTTTCCAAAGTTATTTCTCAATAAAATGTTTTCCGGTATCGCTTACCAGCTTTACCGTATATGCCGGTACTCCATCAATATAGATGGCACTTACATTCGTATTTGCCGTATCAAAGCACGCCGTTTTCGTGTAGGCAATCTTGATATAATTTCCACCGGCACCTTTTTCCGTCACCTCATTGCCCGTGCTGCTGTCCATCCGGATTTTGATGGTATTGTTACACAACCGCGTACCGTCATCCGTCAGCTTCGTATCATCAAAACTGCTTAAATTATCCGGAAGAATCCGCATATAATAGCCATTGTCCAGTTTATAAACATACATATAGTAATCACCGGTTTTGCTCATCGTTTTCACCTGAAGCGCACTGAGCGAAGAATCAAGGGTCTTTACCACCTTCTGCGTGTTGGCATAATGCAGATGCCCGATCATCATCACCGATGTACTCGCCAGAATTCCCATAATTGCAATGACAATAATGATTTCTACCAATGTAATTCCGTTTTGTCCCAGATGTTTTCGTTTTTTCATTGGCACACCTCTTAATTCTTTTTCCAGTTATCGTAATTCAGATACGAATCCAGATCCAGATTTCCGGAAATATTCGATACCGCCGTTGAAGAACAGTCACGAAAAAACTGCGAAAACAAAGGCGTATCCCGTTTCTGGTCTTCCGCGAACAATTGCGATACCAGAAGTTTATTTCCCTTTATATGACCGGTTCCCGCAGCGCCTGCATTCGAATCAAACGAAATCACCCCGCCAGAAATAATCAGTCCCTCAAAATCACCGGACACTTTGACATCCCCGGTTGCAACCACAAGTCCCCGCGTAACCGTATTTGGAAGCGCATAGGTCCCGGTATTTTTCACCAGATACACATCTGTGGTTGGTGAATAAACGGTCACACTTTCGGTAGTCGATGTTTTATGTTTTTCCAGTTCCTGTTCGAATGCTTTCCGGTCAATCAGTTTGTCAAACAGCGGATTGACCGTTTTATCAATCACTTCATGACCACTGGCATCTGTACTTGTCAGACGCACCTGATCCGGCGTCACACCCTGCCCGGAATCGGTAAGTCCCAGTTCTAAAGACTTATAGCGGACCGCCAACTTAGAACAATAATCCCAAAACAGACCGTTAGCGTCTTTCCAGTTATCCGGCTGAATCGTCACCTTCTTGACATTCAGGGCATCCGAAGCAGAAGCACGCGAAAGAATATCTCCCTTCAACGTCATAATGGTTTTCTTGTCAATAATCAAAGCATTTTCATCCAGATAGAGATTGGCATACTGTGCTACCTTTCCCTGATTGTTATTGTAATAATTTGCAAAGAAATCATTTGCATCCTGTTCCGTCTTAAAATTCAGGTAATAATACATTCCCTCCGGGAAATAGTATGCCACAAGCGGCTGACTGCTGTTTAGATACCCTTGTAACGTATCGTCAGAAATACCAATATGCGCAGCATACCCACTTCTGTCAAACGTTCCATTTTTGACATACTCTGCCGGCACATAATAAGCCAGCTGATTGGTTCTCGCAGAGATGGATTCTCCCATCAGAACATCCTGATTTTTTGCAGCATCTGTCTTGCGGGAAATAAATGTACGTCCCGCCAGCATCAGATAATTTAAATCTTTGAGATTCAAATTACACGTTCTGCCGTTTACCATCATAGCACTGCTGAAATCCGCATCCGAAGATACCGTATCGGAAGTTCCGTAATTTTTCTGGAAATTATAACCATAATAATTTCCTTTCAAAGTCACCTTACTTCCAACTCCACGTAACTCAAGATCATCTGCCACATACGTATTTCCGTTGATCTCCATCGTGGAAGATCCGCTTCCCGAGGTCTTTATATTTTCCGCCCAGATCGAAGAATTTCCGTTTCCGACCGTAAGCGTAGAGCCACTGTCCGTCACGATATCGCCGCGTGTGAGAATCGACTTTCCCTTTAAAGTTCCGCTTCCGCTGCTGTCGGCCAAAATACCATCCGCTCCGGCGTACACACTTCCATCCACCTGCACATTCGATGCATTTACATGAATCTGCCGATCCGCAATCAGAGCATATTTCATAAACTCCTGGATCTGTCCCTGCCCGGAAAAATTCATCTGCGGAGTAGAAAAAATAAGATCCGTTGTGATCTTTGTCTCATAATCCTGCGCATCCTTATATTTCACCTGCACCCCTTTTAATGTAAAGGTACCCGCACCGTAATCCAGTTCATACTTCGGATCCGCTGCAGCAACATAACATCCCTGTTCGGCAGTTTCTTTGATACATCCTTTGACTGTATCGGTGTTATAATCCGAAACCGTATACACGACATTGCCGGATGCATCTGTCGTATTTGTCTTTCCCGCAGATGCCTTTGCAAACTGTCCCTCCAGATCTTCCATATATTTTCGGGAAAAAACATCCTGTGCATTTGCTCCCGATGCGGTATACGTCAGATAATTTTCAAGGACATCCGTATATGCTTTCTCGAGCGATTTTTCTGCAAGTTCTCTTGCACCGGTACGCAGATCATCCATAACTGCATCTGCACTGTAGAAATTTTTCTTCGTACCGCGCTCCACTTCTTTCATCTGGATATTGACAATCGTGATTTTTGTAATCACAACCGCGATCGCACTCACAACCACCATCAGAATCAAAACAGCAAGCAAAGAGGCTCCGCGATTATCCCGTTTCAAAGAAATCTTTTTCATCGCTACTCTCCTTTCGCCGAATTCACCGTAATATACCGATACGTTTCCTTATCGGAGCTGTTGCCTTTTCCCTTTTTGTATACACTAACCTGCAGATTCACCTTCCGGACACCTTCTTTGCTCTCCACCAAAGGTGCGACACTCAGCAAATAGCTATCCTGATAGATGTTTCCCGCATTGGTTGTTGCCGCCGGGTCATCCGGGTACGATTTGTTGCCAAGATTGGACGCAACCGCCGGCATCTTACAGCCGTCTTTCGGTGACACCACCAGCTGATAAGAGAGATGCTTTGCGTTGACCTCACTGATATTCTGACAGACAACGATCAGTTTCGGAACCGCCACTCCAGCCGCACAACGGATTTCAAGTGCATCCCTGTCCTGCTTGACATTGTACATCAGATAAATGTGTTCGATATTCTGCCTGTCCTCCTCTGCAAAATCATTACAGGTATAGACTTCTGCCGGGTCCACTCCATCGATATTTTCACAGGCGTAACTGCATGCGACAAGCACATGCGTAGGTTCCACCGTAATGGAAATCGTCCGCTTTAAATTTTTTTCTATTTCACTTTCACTCTGTGCCGGGACATTGTTTGCACCTGCATACTGTGCATTTTCTGCGGAAAAATAAGTAAGTGCTTCCTGTAACTGTCCACCTTCTGCCGCCACAACATCTTTTGTGTCATCAATTCCATCCATTTGAGGCATCAGCGCTGTATTTTCCGGCACATCCGTGCTGACTTTTACTTCAACATCATATTTTTGACCAATCGCATCTGCCGCACCGTAATAAGATACTTCTCCGGCGGTCGTACTTCCTCCCGCAGCTGCATGGGTATATCCCGTCTGCACATAACCGGTCAGATACGGCACGGTAAATCCCCCGGCTGACACAGGCTCCACCAGTTGCGGCTGTTTTTTTAAGTCCTCCATCACTTCCTGCGCCAGATTGGTCGCATGCTGTTTATCTGCCGTCATTGCATTGTATTTCATCGACTGCGTAAAATACGACAACAGCGGAATGGAAAGAATCGCCAGAATCGCCATGGCAAGAATCACTTCCAGCAAAGAAAATCCTCCATTATTCTGTTGTTTTTTCATCCGGAAGCCTCCTTCCCCATGTCAGCTTTTTCTATTGCTCTGCGGTTTCAGAAGAAGAACCGCCAAAAATATTGTTTACCCCTTTTGGCATATTCTCAAATACCGGAGGAACATAATCTTTTCCGGTGTTTTCAAGATAATACATATTGAGTGTCATATCGCCCGTTAATTTTCCCGTAGAATTGTCGAAGCTGGCGGAAAACTGGGCAATCGTTGTACGATCCTTAAACTTGTTGACATAGGCAATCATATCCTTTAATCCTTCATAACTTGCCTCATAGCGGATGCCAATCGATGCATAATACCCTTCCACATTTCCGGTCGGACCTGTCGTGTTTTCCGGTGTGCTTTCAGTACTCTCTGTGCTCTGTGTATCCGCAGACTCCGTGGTCTGTGTTTCCTGTGTTGTCGTTGTATCTTCCGTAGTATCCGTAGATGCAGCAGCACTTCCGTCTGCAGCGGCTGTACTGTTATCTGCCCCAATCGGCATATTCATGGCAAATGTCACATCTGTAATATGAAAATTGCTGCTCTTATCCTCGAACTCCTGCAAAGTTTCAATTGCTTTTTCGGTTTTCATATCTGCCGGATAAGCCGCAATAATATCCTTTTGCTTTTTCTGCATCGTCTGGATATTTTCTTTTACTTTTGGAAGTCCGGCCTCCATCTGTTCCATCTGCTGCACTTTTGCCTGATCGGCCGTATTCTGTTCTTCCATCTTCGTAGGGCGGCGTCTGTTCTTCCTCACCCGCTGCACGATGTCCCAGACCTCCTGGGTAATGAGAGCGGGATGGGTGTCCTTAAACACCAGACATTCTTCTCTGGAATGTTCCACCCGTCGCTTATCCTTATAGGACTTGGTGCTGTATTTCATGTTGACGGTATTGCCCAGATAAATCTCGTTTTCCAGAAGATTAGCAATGGCACTGTCAGACCAGTTATATGGATGTGCGGTGTCCAGAC
>ERZ779776.664-NODE-664-length-11387-cov-3.272503_pt1 | contig 11387 bp, 14 predicted proteins | sample MGYA00511098_ERZ779776 | MGnify/ENA primary metagenome ERZ779776 (study PRJEB29588, sample SAMEA2149318) | human gut metagenome | biome: human gut; feature: human-associated habitat; material: faeces | place: Denmark | collected 2008/2010 ...
TCCTTATTTTCCATAGAAACCAAAAATAAGAAAGAGACGGGGTGAAACGCCCCGCCTCCTGATATGATATCTTTTATCTTAATTCATCAAAGAACAGGTTGAGTAGAAGCCGGTGGCGGTGTCTGACGGGCTTCCCATCCAAGCGCACTCGCACCAAGCACGGCAGCATCGCTTTCCTTCAGTTCTGAAAGCAGAAGTTTGGTCTTTCCCTTGAAGATATTAAGGATATTGCGGTCAAGCGACTCCTTGATGGGCTTCATCAAAAGATCGCCGGAGCGCGACAATCCTCCGAAAAGCACGATTGCCTCGGGGCTTGAGAAGGCGATGAAATTGGCAAATGCACGACCCATTATGTCGCCGGTATATTCAAATACGTCCTTGGCAAGCTTGTCGCCTGCCATCGCTGCATCATATACATCCTTGGAAGTGATTTCCTCTACGGGAAGATTGCGGAGCTTTGACGGCTCGGTACGGATTTCAAGGAACTCGCGGGCGGTACGTGCTACTCCTGTAGCAGAGCAGTATGCCTCAAGACATCCGGTTCTGCCGCAGCCACACATTCTGCCGTTGGAAGGCTTCACAATCACATGACCAAGTTCACCGGCAAATCCGTCATGTCCATATACAAGCTGACCGTTTACAACGATACCGCTGCCGACACCGGTGCCCAGGGTTATCATGATGAAATCTTTCATGCCACGTGCCACGCCGTAGGTCATCTCTCCGATAGCGGCGGCATTGGCATCATTGGTTATTGCCACAGGCACACCGAATGCCTCATGCAACAGACTTGCAAATGGAATCTTTCCTTTCCAGGGAAGATTGGGGGCATCCTCAATCATACCTGAAAAATAGTTTGCGTTAGGCGCGCCCACACCTATACCTGCAATCTTGTCGGTAGCGTCATGAGCCTCAATAAGGGCGTTAAGCGCATCCTTAAGTTCAGCTATATAGTCGTTGACATCGGCATGCTTTCCTGTCTTTATCGAATTGCTGCCGATAACATTGCCTCTCGCATCAACTATCCCGAACACTGTATTGGTACCGCCTATATCGATACCTACCACATATGGTTTCATCTTTATCAAATATTATTTAGGTTAACTGAATGTAATGTTATTCCACAAAGATAGCTAAAAAAGTGGAATTTGAAATACCTGACAGCCGAAAGTAACAAATTTTACTGAAATAATGCTGAGTGTCAATGTCGAGATATAAAAATGGCGCCCGGCAGAAAACAATCTACCGGGCGCTGTACTTTTTAAGAGAAACAGGTCTTAATCCCTGTCGTAGCCTACGAATCCGCCATTAGTGTCGAAAATCAGCTCGACGCCGCTGACAAGTTCCACATCATAACCTACCGGCTCTTTTGAAATCTCATTTATACCCGTGCCGTTCACATTGGTGGCAATATAAGAGTCAATCGCGGCAGGATAGAAGCCGGAAGGAATCGTTTTGCCGACAGGAGCATCCACATCAACCCATTCTCCCGACAGATTAAAATCAATCATAGTGCCATCGGACAGCATCACTTCATATCCGTCGTTATCCTTTTGCGATACATTTATTTCCTGCGACGGGAAATAAGTTGACACAAAAGATGTCACAGCAGCCGGCAATTCATTTTTACCGATAACAGCATCATCATCGTCGTCGCTACATGCAGTGACAGCGATACACATCACTGAAATAAGGAGTAATGGCAAAAAGCCAAATATCTTTTTCATATCAATTTAGTTTTTTATCAATCGTCGTAACGGACAAACTGACCATTTTTATTAAATTTCATATCCACTCCGTTGGACAACTCGATATCATAGCCTGAACGCTCCTTGTCAATACCGACAATATTTTCACCGGACATGTTGGTCTTGACATATTTGGCGATTGCGGCAGGAATAAACGCCGACGGAATTTTGATCGTCTTTCCCACCTCAATATTATCCCAGTTGCCGTCACGGTCAAATGTGATTTCTGTACCGTCGTTCAACACAACTTCGTATTCCGACACACGCCCAAAATCCTTCTCAATCTTGACCACGCTAACCTCTGCCTTGAAATTTTTTGCCAAAGTAATCTGCGCCGCCTGCGGCAGCACTGATGCATCATGAGCATAAGTATCACGAGCTATTGCTGCGGTAGAAATGCCAGCAACCGCAATCAGGGCAATAAATAATCGCTTAATCATAATCATCTTATTTTAAATATTCTACCCTAACAACAATAGCCTATTGATTATGTTTGCATGACAATGTTAATAATAAACAATAAAAGAGGATGTATCTGATATCAGGTACATCCTCTTGTTGGTGGCGGGAGCAGGACTCGAACCTGCGACCTTTGGGTTATGAGCCCAACGAGCTACCACTGCTCCATCCCGCGATGTCATTTTTGTGAGTGCAAAGTTATGCACTTTATTTTATGTTTCCAAATATTCCGCTCTGTTTTTCCGTTAAAATATGTCAATCTACTATATCACAAATATTTTCAGAAGCACCCCCATTAAAAATTTCCCGAATATCCAGACTATGACCATAAGTAGTTGCCGGTCTATTTGCACAAGAAACGGAGATTGTGTAACTTTGTAGTATGGGAAGACTTATGTCAATCGATTACGGGAGGAAGCGTTGCGGCATCGCCGTGACCGATACATTACGTATCGTGGCGACCGGGCTGGACACAGTGCCCACCCATAAGCTGACCGAGTATGTCACGGCATACGTGAAGCGTGAACCGGTCGACATGATAATCGTCGGGAAGCCCACCACAATGCAGGGTGCGCCCTCGGAATCAATGAGATATATCGAGCCGGGCATACGCAAACTGCGCGCCGCGCTTCCCGTGGAAATAGCCATCGAATTTTTTGACGAGCGCTTCACCTCGGCAATCGCCCATCAGGCGATGATTGACGGCGGAATGCGCAAAAGCCGCCGGCAGGACAAGGCTATCGTCGATGAAATGGCGGCAACCATCATACTTAACGACTATATACAAAGTAAATCATATAACCGATGAAATTACCTATATATCTTTACGGACATCCCGTGCTTCGCCGAGAGTCGAAGGAAATCACGCCTGATTATCCCGATTTGAAGACACTCATATCCGACATGTGGGAGACCATGTATTATTCCGAAGGCGTAGGGCTTGCCGCCCCCCAGATAGGCAGAAACGACCGCATCGTGGTGATTGACGCGTCGCCTGTAGCCGAACACTTTCCGGAATGTGAAGGGAAGAAATTCACCCTGATAAATCCTGTGGTGGAAGTGCTTGACGGCGACACCGTAGTACGCGACGAGGGTTGCCTCAGCCTGCCCGACCTTAGCGAGGCTGTACCCCGCGTCGAGCACATACGTCTTAAGTGGGTGGATGAGAACTTCGAGCCACATGAGGAAGAAATCACCGGATTTCTTGCCCGTATAGTGCAGCACGAGTGCGACCACCTTGAGGCAAAACTCTACATCGACCACATATCGCCCATCCGCCGCCAGCTTATACGCGGCAAGCTCAACAATATAATCACGGGCAAGAAGCGTGTCGACTACCCGGTGCGCTACGCCCCTAAAAAGAAATAACCAATATTTATGGCTGACGACAAGAAAATAATATTCTCGATGGTGGGGGTAAGCAAAATCTATCCTCCCCAGAAGCAGGTGTTGAAAGACATCTATCTTTCGTTCTTCTATGGAGCTAAAATAGGCATTATCGGTCTTAACGGCTCCGGTAAGTCATCGCTCCTTAAAATCATAGCAGGCATTGACAAGCAATATCAGGGCGAGGTAGTGTTCTCACCCGGTTATTCGGTCGGCTATCTCGAACAGGAACCCAAGCTTGACCCCGACAAGACGGTAATTGAGGTCGTACGCGAAGGTGTGCAGCCGATAATGGACCTCCTTGCCGAGTTTGACAAGGTCAACGAGGCATTTGGCGACCCCGACGTGCTTGATGACCCCGACAAGATGGATGCGCTGATTGCACGTCAGGCAGAACTGCAGGACAAGCTCGACGCCGCCGACGCGTGGAACATCGACAGCAAGCTCGAGCGCGCCATGGACGCGTTGCAGTGTCCGCCCGACGACCAGGTGATTTCAACCCTATCGGGAGGCGAACGCCGCCGTGTGGCACTGTGCCGTCTGCTGCTCCAGCAACCCGACGTGCTACTTCTCGACGAGCCGACCAATCACCTTGACGCCGAGTCTATCGACTGGCTTGAACAACACCTTCAACAATATCCCGGAACAGTAATCGCCATCACCCACGACCGCTACTTCCTCGACCATGTGGCTGGATGGATCCTTGAACTCGACCGTGGCGAGGGTATCCCCTGGAAAGGCAACTACTCGTCATGGCTTGAGCAGAAAACAAAGCGCATGGCACAGGAAGAGAAGCAGGCAAGCAAGCGCAGAAAGACGCTTGAACGAGAGCTGGAATGGGTGCGCATGGCTCCCAAGGCACGTCAGGCAAAAGGGAAAGCGCGTCTTAACTCTTACGACAAGCTTCTCAACGAGGACCAGAAAGCGCGCGAGGAACGTCTTGAGATATTTATCCCCAACGGCCCGCGTCTCGGCAACAAGGTCATCGAGGCTACGGGACTCGCAAAAGCATTCGGCAAAAAACAGCTGTTCAAGGACCTCGACTTCTCGCTGCCGCCAAACGGCATAGTCGGGGTAATCGGACCTAACGGTGCCGGAAAGACCACACTGTTCCGCCTTATCATGGGACAGGAAAAGCCCGATAACGGCACATTCGATGTCGGCGAGACAGTAAAAATCGCATACGTCGACCAGACCCATCACGACCTGCTGCCTGAAAAAACGGTATATGAAGTGATATCGCAGGGCACAGAGACTTTCCGTATGGGAGGCAAGGATATAAACGCCCGCGCCTATCTGTCGAAATTCAACTTTACCGGTGCCGACCAAGAAAAGAAAATCGGTGTGCTGTCAGGTGGTGAAAGAAACCGCCTCCATCTCGCCATGGCGCTAAAAGAGGAAGGCAATGTGCTGCTGCTCGACGAGCCGACCAACGACATCGATGTCAACACGCTCCGCGCCCTGGAAGAAGGTCTTGACGACTTTGCCGGATGTGCAGTGGTAGTAAGCCACGACCGATGGTTCCTTGACAGGATATGTACCCACATCTTGTCATTCGAGGGTGACGGCAACGTAGTATTTTATGAAGGCTCCTACTCTGACTACGAGGAGTACAAGAAAGCGCGCAACGGTGGCAAAGAACTGCCGCGCAAGCGTTACCGCAAACTGATGGAATAAATCCACGATACCTTTTACCGGAGGATGTATCAGAATTCTGATACATCCTCTTTTTTATCGCCTTTGAAATCTGAAAACTAAAAACCGGAAAACTCCCTCATCTGCCGCGGATAAATGAATCGAGGTCGGCATCTGATTCCATATTGAAACGCTGACGTATGCGATAACGGCTTTTGACTACACTGTCACGCGATATACCGAGAGCGAGGGCAATCTCTTCGTTGGTCTTATACAGATAAATCAGCATGCAGATAATCTCCTGACCCGAGGTAACGCCGGGAAAATCTCGCCGAAGACCGTCGATAAATCCGGGATGCAATTCCGAGAATGTGCGCCTGAAATCCTCTTCATGCCTCTTTTCAAGCAAAACGGGCTGTAACTGAAGTTTCTCCTCAGCGGCATGACGCTCCTCCACCTCCGTATTAAGTTGTTCGATGCGCGTATTAAGCATGATGCGGTCATCAAGAAGATTATTGATATGCGCGGTCTTCTCATTGATTTCACGGCGGTCATTACGACGTTTTGTAACGAAAAACCCCACAATACCAATTATCACGAGCACAGCGATAATCAATCCGTAAACCACCCGCTGACGCATCATCGACATTTTCATTTCAAGCACTTCATTTTCAGCGCGCACACGCGATGTCTGATAACGCAGGTCGGCGCCCGTCACCGCATCCAGCTTTTCATGATTCAGAATGGTGTCGTTCAATTCATCATATCTCAGAAATTCATTTAGCAGAGATTGAGACATGCCATTTTTGGCATAAGCGGTCATTAACGGCTTCATATACAGCATCTCTGTGTCGATATCGCCTATTTCACGCAATTCGGCAACAGCCTCCTCAAGGAGAGCCACCCCTTCCTTGACCTTGCCTTGCGCTATATAGGCATTGCCGAGCGCCGCCGATTTCATAGCCGGAAACCATGCATCGGGATGGTTAAGACTTTCAAGAGTCTTAACACACGCATCAAGTGAGTCGGGATAAAGCCCTGACTCAACCATGTAGTCGGCACGCTGCAGCATTACCGATTCCCTGAGTTTATTTTTGTCGGCGCGCGTCTTGCCTTCGTCAATAGCTTTCAAAGCCATGTCGTAGCAATACATCACAGAGTCGGCATCACCGACGGCATCATATACGGCTGCGGCAAAACAATAGAGGTCGCTTGAAAGCCTTCCGCCAAGACGGTCGCTCAATTCAAAGCCCTTGCGAAACGCCTCCTTTGATTCAGGAATCATTCCAAGTATCCGGTAAAGGTCGCCCAGGTCACCGTAAAGCTGTATCGCCCCTTCCCCCGGCTTATACTCCGGATGATCATGAATCCAGGTCTCGGCTTCCTGCAGATAAGAGATTCCCTGCCGGTAATCACCCACATAATTATAAAAAAGCCCCATCTGGGCAAGCACTTCTACGGGGTCATCTTTTGAACGACCGGCACGAAGATCCTCGACAGCCTGCCGCTGCATGGCTATATATTCCTCGGCAGGGGCATCATTGTCACATAGCACCCATGCGCGCTGATGTGCCGAGGTTGAATCAATCGCCACCGACCAGCTTTCAGAAGATGTCACGGCAGAATCACCGCATCCCCACAGAAGAGGAAGAATACTAAAAATAATAAGTACATGTTTCATGCCCGTAAAGTTAACTAAAAATTCCACATAATCGGCATCGCCCTATCCGGACAAGACGATTCACATTTATAATCCGCTATTAATCAACTTGTTAACTCTGTCCATGATTCTGTCCGCCCGAAAATTAGCAAAAACTGAACTACACATATTATTTTCGCGGAAAAATCATGATATGATTAATGACGATACGTAGAAGCCCGCCCCGACCAAACTGAGTCCGCGCAATATTTTTGCAAATCAAAATTGTTTTTCGTAATTATATACAATCCTAACCAAAGTCTGTATTTAGGTCTGTGAGTGGGTGTTTCTACACCAAAAGTCATATTTGCAGACATTCGCAAGACCTTATGCAGCTTTGGTTTTCCTCTTATCTGATAGTTATCTAAATAAAAGTAACCTAAGATATTGATTGTTGGACATTTGGTCAATTCGCCGTTTTTTCGTAACTTTATGTATAAATCGGTGAAAAAATGAGTGAAAATTACAACCTTTTCTACTTCTTCAAACAGTTTCCCGATGAGGACGCTTGCAGGAAGTATCTTGAAAAACGCAGATGGGGCAATACTCCTGTCTGTCCGCATTGCGGCAACGCACAAAAGGTTTACCGTTACAAAAACGGAAAGACTTTCAAGTGCATACATTGTAAAAAGCAATTTTCGGTGAAAACGGGTACTATTTATGAGAACTCTAACATTCCTTTGCAGAAATGGTTTCTCACTTTCTACCTTATTTCGTTATCGAAGAAAGGCATCAGTTCCATTGAGCTGTCAAAGACTATCGGTGTGACGCAAAAGTCGGCTTGGTACTTGTTGCACAAGATACGCTATATGTTGGAACATCGTAATTCCGATAACCAATTACGGGGAACGGTCGAAGTGGATGAAACGTATGTTGGTGGTAAGAAAAAGGGTAAACGTGGTAGAGGTTCGGAAAATAAAACACCAGTGTTCGGTGCAGTACAGCGCAAAGGTCGCTTGTCGATTACACCAGTGGAGAACACCAAACGCATAACATTAGAGCCTATAATCCATAAACGGATAAAAGGCGGTTCTCATATTATGAGTGACGAATGGTGGGCTTATACAAAACTGGATAAGGACTACAAACACAGTGTGGTGAAGCACAAACACAAGGAATATGTGCGTGGCGATGTTTATACCAATACCATTGAGGGTGCTTGGTCGCATCTGAAAAGGTCGATGATGGGTACGTACCATAGACCGAGTAAGGAACACCTATCCAAATACTGTGCGGAATTTGAATTTACCTACAATACCCGGAAGAAAACGCCATTGGCGAAATTCAATCAAATCATAGACAAGAATTTAATCCGTGTCGGTTATACGGATATAGTCGGCACATAAAATCAATTCAACATTATGGAGAAAGTTTCAGTGAAACTCGTGGTGTTCCGATATCCGGAACCTGCGAGATGGGGCACTTATGCAAGTTACTGTCCGGCGACGCATAATTATTGCGCAAGAGGGAAATCTGTTGCAGAGGTGATTGCATACTTTGAAAAGATGCTAATCAGAGAACTGGAAAACAGAATGTTCTTTGTCAATTTCAAAAATTGGGGTTGGGAGGTGAGTGAAAATTCAGCAAAACCACCTATCTTTGCGGACGAGTATCTGATTTCTGAAACGGAACGGATGTTTGAAGTAACGATAAAAGACCCATTAATAATCACAGTAAATGTCGAACTTCCCAAATCAAGAAAAACAATCGGGGTATGAACGCGATATTCTTATAGACTTTTTAATGTCTAAAGGGTTTGTCGGTAAGATGAGAATGTCTTCTGCTCATATCGAATTATCTAATGATAACGCATTTGTGAAGATTCCTAACATTGAAAGTCTCCCCGAAACAGTAATAAAAGATGTCCTTCAAAATGCAGGATTGAATTTCCATGAATTTGAAGAACATCTACAAAGTATTGAGAATTTCAAATCAATGATTGACCTTGGAATTGCCTCAAAACCAAAGAGAGATTGACTTATTCCTTTTTATCAAGGGGTATCTGAGCTATTACCTTGCCGTTTATACTTAGATAATAGGTTTCTTCCTTTACTGAGTAGCCGACATTTTCTTTTTTACCGATATTAGGTTCTACGGTTGTAAAGAAGAATGTGCTGGGCATGAAGTCACCAAACATCGGGTCATAAATTCCGGCATCCTCAACCTCAACTTTATCGGAATCTAATAACTTCCAATCACAGTTGCTTATAAAGAACGTGTCATTGGAATTGTTCTTTATCGTCAGATAGAATATCAGATTCATCCCATTATTGGGTATGCGTTTTACTTGAATGTTGTCAAAAGAGATTTTCACATCTGCATTACCATAGCGCATGGTGTAGACCGACCCTATTGACAATACAGGTATCTCGACAGGCTTTTCTTCCGCTTGGCTCTCAGTGGCGTTCTGTTGGCCGCCGCTCTCTTTTAATTGGGAATCATCCTCCATTATTGCTGCCCCTACAAAAGAGGCGATAATGAATACTCCGAGATAGATTAAGGCTGCTTTACCTTTTGACTTGCACTTTACAACCGCAGGATTTATCATCCCTACGACAAATGCCAGAAATGACAATCCGGCAATGACTCTTAAAACTGTTTCCATTTTACATATTAATTTAGTTAGACAATGTCCTGTAAAATGGCGACGACACATACGGAAAACGTAGAACCGAGGCCCAACGTCGTCGTGGCCTACCACAGCCAGCTTTCCCATGAGCACGGTTCCACGTTATGCGCGTAGACACACCTCGCCCGTAGGGAAAGTTATCGGCAAGCCTCATCTTGTATCAAAGGTGGTAGTTTCGACGACGATTAGGCTGTATGTCGCAAAAGAACGCAAGCATTCCTTTGTGATGCAAAGTTAGTTGTTTTAATTCAGATAACCAATCAAATATTTTGTAATTATGAGACAATCAATAAAAAACAGAATCCGTAATTTAGTTATTACAGAAAAAGTAACTAAATTTGTGGCAAAAGTATTTCTTATGACCACAATCAGCGATTTCAAAAACGGAGATATAGTATGTCTTACCCATGATATGACAAAAAGGTTCGTTGTAGAAAACAATCTCATACTGAATGGTAGAATACAGCTTTCATATTTCAATGAATTTTCGGGAATAATGTCTCCGGCTCTAATAGAACCGAAGTATCTAATGGTTGCACCAAAGCAGGAGCAATTTTGCCTTTTCAAATGAAAATATTACATTTGGTGTAAATAGTATATAATTACGAAATGGAATATGTCTGCCGCATGGGTATTCAACACAGGACAGGCATTGACGGCTCCAAGTGCGAAATATGAGGTTGACGGGATTCATATGTTCCATTACGCCGAAAGAAACGGATACCGCGCACCTGCGTATCACCGATTGGATTTAAGTGCGACATATACACATGAAGGGCCGAAACTTACTTATGAATGGTCATTCGGAATATACAACGCCTATTCGCACTACAATCCATTTCTGATAGTGTTTGAGACAGATGAAAATGCTCCGACCGGATTTAAGACCATGAAACATTCACTTTTCGGGCTGGTCCCATCTGTGTCGTACACATTAAAATTCTAAAAACACATGAAATACCTATATTGTATATTGGCATTGTGCCTATTGTCCTCGTGTGAGGAGGAAATTCAGCTTGACTATCGTCCGATAGACCCGCTTTATGTGATAGAGGGTCATGTCTGTAACGACGGCTCTGGAGTAGTTATAACCGGAACACGGGATATTGACGACCCTGTGTTAAAGGACGGAATAGAGGTTCAATCCGTTACACTGTCTTCGGATAACGGTATTAAAGAAACTCTGGTGTACGATAAAGATGGCATATACAGTTCTCGTTCATTCGTTGGTAAACCTGGTGAAACATACACTCTTACAGTCGTTATAGACGGAGAATCTTTCATTTCAAGCTCAACGATGCCGGGATATACTGAAATTGTATCCTCCCGTATGCGATGGGAGGAAATGATGGGTAACGATATGCTTCATCTGATAGTTGATGTAAGCGACAAAGCCGATGACATAAACTATTATTACTATCGGATACTCCGTAATGGCAAATTATTTAAATGGAATGTTGTGCGTGACCTTGATAGCTCAAACAGCACTATACAGTTTGATATAAGCTGCATGAGCCGCGACAAGGCAGAGAAAAATGACCCTGACGATTATGATTCCATTTTGTTTGAAGGAGATGATATAACCATCGAAGTAAGAGCCATAGATATGAAAACCTATGACTATCTGTTCTCGGCAAAACTTTCGGGACAAAATCATTCAAATCCGATATATAATTTTAATGGAGAAGTTCTGGGTTACTTCTCAGCCTATACAACCACATCTAAATCATTTGTATTCCATTATTCTGATATTGAAGATTGAACGAGATACTGCGAAACGCAACTACTATACAATATAAAATATTCACTAATAGGCAAATGGCTGGATTCC